>FSSH01003185.1_pt4 | contig 17678 bp, 19 predicted proteins | sample 1166101 | NCBI WGS metagenome assembly FSSH01 (sample SAMEA32972668, study PRJEB13176) | freshwater metagenome | biome: Drinking water system; feature: Biomass in drinking water that filtered by 0.45 um membrane; material: drinking water | place: USA | collected 2012-12-20 | depth 0 m | reverse complement strand
CCCTGATTGAGCGGCTTCTGGTTCAAGAAGGTGTCGAGAATGACGGCGGTCTTGCCCGTCTGGCGGTCGCCAATGACGAGTTCGCGCTGGCCGCGGCCGACCGGGATCAGTGAGTCGATCGCCTTGAGGCCCGTCGCCATCGGCTCATGCACCGACTTGCGCGGCAGAATGCCGGGCGCTTTGACGTCGACGCGCATCTTCTTGTCCGACTTGATCGGACCCTTCCCGTCGATCGGGTTGCCGAGACCATCGACGACGCGACCGAGCAAACCCTTGCCGACCGGGACTTCAACGATGGCGCCCGTGCGCTTGACCGTGTCGCCTTCTTTGATCGAGCGGTCGTCGCCGAAGATGACGACGCCGACGTTGTCGGCTTCAAGGTTCAAGGCCATGCCGCGAATGCCGCCGGGGAACTCGACCATTTCGCCGGCCTGGACGCTGTCGAGGCCGTACACGCGGGCGATGCCGTCGCCGACCGAGAGCACTTGGCCGATTTCGGAGACCTGCGCTTCCTTACCGAAATTCTTGATCTGATCCTTGAGGATCGACGAAATCTCTGCGGCCCGGATATCCATGTGACGTGTGACCTCTTCGCTGGTCGTTTCCATTGATCGAGCCCGATTCGAGTGGGCCCGCATTGTTCATCGTTGTGTCAGGCGAAAGCTTCGCAATCGATGCAACCGCGACGCTTAAAATCTGGTCAGGCGCCCGTTCCACTCAAGCTGACCTTGAGGCTCTGGAGCTTGGTTTTGAGAGACGAATCGACCATCCGGCTGCCGACCTTGACGATCAGCCCACCGAGTAGCGATGGATCGACATGGGCATTCAACGTCACATCCTTGCCGACGCTGGCTTTCAAGGTTTGCTTGAGCTCGGCCAATTGCTGGTCGTTCAGCGTTGTTGCGCTGGTGACCTCGGCCGTGACTTCGCCACGTGCTTTGGCAGCGATCATGCGGAACGCCTTGATGATGTCGGCTACGGCGAAGAGGCGGCGATTGCTGGCCAGCAGCCTGAAGAAATTTGCCGATAAGCCGTCGATCCCGGCCTTGGCCAAGATCACGCCGAGGGCGCGGGCTTGATCTTCGGCACCGATCACCGGGCTGCGCACGAGCCGGACGAGATCGGCGCTGTCATCGAGCATGGCCTGGAACGCCACGAGATCAGCTTCGACCTCCGGCAGCTTCGACGACTCTTTGGCTAAATCAAACAAGGCTGCCGCATAGCGCCCAGCCACACCTTCGACGACTGTTTCGTCCGTTGCCACGTCGCATGCTCACGATCGCGCCCCGTTGGGCGCATTTGGGGCGTGGCCTGCAATAACTGGCCAAGACTCCGCCCGCTTCAAGGATTGATGGAACTGCCAAAGGGCGACGCCGGAGACTGGCCCCACCAGTCACCCCCTATCGAGTTGCGGTGCTCTTAACATGCACACCCCGCCGCTTCAACGCCTCGACAGGGGGCGCGATGCCGCATTCGGCGGGCTTATCGCCACGTCGGACTGGGCTGCACCGGCCGATCATCGCCGTCCCCTGGCGCGACATCGTTTTTGGCCTCGGACACCAATTTTTGAGACATGAATGAAATCTGCACGACCCATTCAAAGACCGTTCAAAGCCATCCCACTAGTTTCCACGACAACCGCCGCGACAGCATTGGGGCGTGGAGATAAACCGGGGCTGCGCTCAAACGCGCCTCTTCATGGGACTGGGATCATAAACATGTCGTTCAAAAACACCCTTAGCGCCGTGATGGCCGCCGCCACGCTCGCCACCGGCATACTGCTGCCGCTCGCGTCTGCCAGCGCCCGCGACTTCGATCGGCGTGGTCCGTCGTATGCGGCTGACTGGGATCGCGGCGGCGGCCGGAATTACGATCGCCGTGACTATGGCCGCTATCAAGACCGTGGCTATGGCCGCCGTGACGATTTCCGTCACAAGCGTCGCAACAATAACGGCAAGTATGTCGCCATCGGTGCGGCGGCAGCAATCATTGGCTTGGCCATCGCCTCGCAGGCTGGCCGCGGTCATGGCTACCGGCACGACTATCGCGATTGATTTAGCGGACGACCGATGAAGATAGAATGGCCGGACACAGCTCTGTGTGCCCGGCCATTTTTTGCGTCTCAAAACGCGTCGCGTAAATACACCGGCCACTGCCAAGGCATCACGAAAACGAGGTCGAAGCCGGTATCGAAGTCGCGGTACGCTTCATGCTTGGCGTGCCAGAGACCGGCAGCGCGGCGCACCCGTTGGCCTAGGCGTGGTGTGATCGCTGCCTCGCAATCAAGGCGCGTTCGACGCAATTTGACTTCGACAAAGCCAATGCGCCGCCCCTTGCGCGTAATCAGATCGATCTCACCCAATGGTGTTTTAAATCGCCGCGCCAAAATGCGATGGCCGTGCGCCATGAGATACATGGCGGCAATCACTTCCGCCGCCGCGCCGTCACGGTTGCGCCGCTGACGCTGCCGAGAGGGCTCGATCGCTGGTCGCCCGCGCGTCACCGGCTGTCGTCCTTCACCTTCAGCCCGAGATTGTAAACGCGGGCCTTCGGAACGGCGAGCGCGTCGGCGACGGCTTTGGCGGCGTCTTTAAGGCTCATCGTTTCGAGCGCCACGGTCAGGCGCTTTGCGATTTCGTCATCACTCACCGTCGCGGCGATGGCCGGACCAACAACAATGACAACTTCGCCTTTGAGATCGCGCGTCGCCATCGCGGTTGCAAGCTCGGGCAAGGGGCCGCGTACCGCTTCCTCATGCAATTTCGTCAACTCGCGAGCAACGACGCCGTCGCGGGCGCCCAGCATCTCCGCCATATCGGCGAGGCTGTCCGCCACGCGTTGCGGGGCTTCGAAGAATATCAATGTTGCGGCGTAGTCTTTCAGGACATTCAAGCGAGCGCGGCGCGCGGCCGTTTTCGGCGGCAAAAACCCGCCGAAGAAAAATGCGTCCGTCGGCAGACCGCTGGACGAGAGCGCGCACAAGACAGACGACGCGCCCGGCACGCTGAACACGTCATGGCCAGCTTCGCACGCAGCCCTCACGAGCTTGAAACCGGGATCAGAAATCAGTGGCGTTCCGGCATCTGAGACGATGGCGATGCGCTTGCCAGCCGCTAGATTTTCGAGGATGCGTCCGCGTTCGCTGTCTTCGTTGTGTTCGTGAAACGGCCGCGTGATCGGTCGCAACCCGAAGTGCTGCAACAGCTTGGCCGAGTGCCGGGTATCTTCGCAATAGACCGTGTCGGCTGCGGCCAGCACAGCTAGCGCCCGCAGCGTGATGTCCGCCAGATTCCCAATGGGCGTTGCGACGAGATACAGCCCCGGCGCCAGCGGCTCCCGCAGCAGCCGGGCCGCATCGCGGGCAATCGCCGCGACAATTGCCTCAGCGCGGGCTGGCGAACCTTCGGTTAACGCTGCCGACGCGCCCTCGGAGCCCGTATTTTCATCGTGATTTTGACTTGCGTCGCGCGACACCGTGGGATGCCTCCCGGTCGACCGCTGAGGGCGGCTGAATGAAGAACTGTGTGTCGCTTGAGTGTTGCATAATTCCGCGTCGCAGCGGCGCGGCACATGGTCAAATCGGTCAAGGCGTCAGTGCAGACGACGGCACACCGGCGCGCGGGCACAATGATGCTGACTGTAATTAGGCGGCGATTGCCCGGTCCAACTGGCGTGGCGCGGCCACCTCGAAACGGTACACCGGTGCGCGGTCGCGACGCCCAGGAACGATCATGACCGCGGCCAACTCGTCGGACAGCCTCGACAGCGCGTACTGGGCTAGGTCGAGTTGCTGCGTTGCAGCGATTTGGCGGCGACCGGCGTCATCGGCCCGGCTAATGGCTGATGACAGAATAGCGCTCAAGCGCGCCCACTGGTCTTCGCTGGTCAAACGTCGCGCGCTCTCGGCGATAGCCATAGAAGCCTCCTGCTTTGCCGGCGAATTCGACCGACCCGCCGGCCGCGATTGCCGGCCTTCATTCGCCACCATGGCCCAAACCGTCGACACGCTCTGCGTTGCAGCAGCAGCCAATCGCGTCGAAAGTGCTGGAATGGCCGAAAACAAAATCATCCGATATTCCAAATGGTCGAATATCTTGAGAATTGAGCCGATTTGCCGGTTTTAACAAGCGTTATTCAATAGAGACGTTAAAAATAACTCAGCCATTGCACTGCAGTGATGCGTGCACCGCGATGAACGCCGGTGCGGTCATTATTTCTTTAACAATTTAAAGAATTGAGTTTCGCCAGCAAAAGCAAGCGAACGGCCGTCTGTGTTGGCCTTGCGTGTGCGGGGCACAAGCTCTCTCATGCTCTCTCGTGGCTGCTCTGTGAAGGTTCAGTGCGTCAGCCTTGAAGTACGGCCCGTCAAGAGCCGCTGACAGGCTTCCCTGGCCGTGTGCGATCGCGATCGCTCTGGCGCGAGGCCGCGCCTTTGCCGGATTGGGCTTTCACCTTATCGACGAGCGTTTTACGCGACAGCGTCACCGATTTCGCCAATGGCATTTTCCGCAATGGCTTATCCGACCCGATCGCGATGGGCTCGGACGGTCCGCTGTAGCGATAGTGACCCGTAATCTGATCGACAAAAAGCCCGTCCTCCAACTGCGGCCCCCAGCCCCGATTATGCACGATCAAAGGCCGTCCAGAAACCGCCATCGTATTTGAAACGATGGCGATATGTGATTGGCTGCCGCTATTTTGCGGGCGATGATAGGTGACGATATCACCGGCGAGATAATCGTCGGCAACATCGGTGACCGGCAAACTCCGGCCATTAGCTGCAAAAAATCGGCGCAACACTTCCGTGCGTCGGTGATCGATATTGGGATCGCCACTACCAACTCTCGCGCGGTGCACCAATCGCTGCAAATCAACGCCGACGGTTCGATAGGCGCGAATAACGACATCGGTGCAAACGCCAAACAGAGATGGAATGTCGCCCATCGGAAACGACAAGCGCTTATAACTGTCGGTGTAGACAACAAATTCGCCGAGTTGTGCTTGCGCAGCCTCGGCAAGAGCCTCGCCGAACTCCGCTGAAGATGCATCCGAACGCGCCAGCCTCGACAGCAAAGCCAAACCCGGCGCGATCGGTTGTTCTTCGATCGTACAGCGCCGTTGCCGGCCGCTGTACATTTCGGATTCTTTCGCGATCGATGGAATGAGCGTCGACGGGTCTTCCGTCGAGATCAGCTCTTGTGCAGGCACGGCGGTCAAAACTTCAGGCGGCGACGACATCACAGCCGCCAGCGCCAAATCTCTCGGCGATTTTGGTGGAGGCTGTGGCGTGGCCACGCTGCCGGCGACCGCCGCGTCCGGTTTTGCCAGGGCCAAAACAGACGCGTTGGCCGGCTTGGCGGCCGCTGCCTCGGTCACGATCTCTGCAACGGCCCTTCGTTTGGCGCTGGCTTGCCAAGCGTTCATAGCCGAGACAGCCATGGCCCCGATCAGCAGCGGCACAAGCAGCAGGCTGACGGCGGCGCGATCGGCGCGCGTATAGGGTGATTCGATGCTCGCAATTCTCGGTTCGCTGTCGCGAGCCGTGACGGCCGATGACGCTTTCGTGCCAACGTCAGGGCTCGGCGGAACCTGCAAGCCCGACGTAATGACGTCGGCCTCTGCTTGCGGCAGTTGGGCTGGGTTTTGCTGGCTCAGTCGATGATGTCGCGACCACGCAGACTGGCTGGCTGAACGAGCGCGGGCTTCGGCGCGGTCGATCGGATCATTTGCTGCGGCGTCACGGGCATCGCGGCGGGCAGCCTCGCGCGCCAGCGTTCTCGCCCGAGCCCGATACGCAGCCGGTTGACGCTCGATGTCCGACGCCCGGTTTGCACTGTGCGCTGGATCGCGACGCGATCTGCCGCCTGAACGCTTTTCCACGCACCTTGCCCCGACGCTTACACTCACTCGGCGATAGTGTAAGTCACGACAGCGGCAAAATACAGCCTCAGCCGACGCCAATGGCTTGGCGTAAATCCTCCGCCTTGGCGCCCTCGTTGCGCAACGAACGAAGCCCCATGTCGCCGGAACTTTTCGAAAGTTTGCGCCCGTCCGCCCAGCGGATCAGGCGGTGGTGCGAATACACAGGCTCGGGCAGATCGAGCAGCACGTGGAGCAGCCGTTGAAGATCGGTGGCGGCCAGCAGATCTTGCCCACGCGTCACGTGGGTGACGCCCTGGCGAGCGTCATCGACCACGACCGCCAGATGATAGCTCGCCGGAACATCCTTGCGAACGATAACGGCGTCGCCCCATCGCTCTGGACTAGCGACCACGACTGTCGACTGGCCATGTTCGTCGCGTTCGGTGAAGGTCAATGGTGCGTCGCTCAATTTGGCTCGAACGGCGCTGAGTGCTGCCGCCATGTCCAGTCGAAGTGCGGGATTTTCACCGGCCACCATGCGAGCCGCGATGGCGTCGGCTGGCGCACTTTTCCATAGGCCGGGATAAATCGGCGCTCCATCCGGATCAAGATTGGCCGGATCGGCCGCGGCTTCGATTTCGGAGCGTGTGGCGAAGCAGGGGTATAAAAGCCCCTGCGCGATCAACCGCTCGGCCGCGGCAAAATATTCCTGAAAATGTTGCGATTGCACCAGGACCGGCTGTTCCCACGTCAGCCCAAGCCATGCCAAATCCTGATAAATGGCCTCGACGAATTCGGGCCGGGCACGCGCCGTATCGATATCCTCGATGCGCAGCAGAAAGCGCCCGCCATGACGCTGAGCCAATTCAAAGGCCGTGAACGCGGCTAGCGCGTGGCCGGCATGCAGCAGCCCATTCGGAGACGGCGCAAAGCGCGTGACAACATGACTCGATGTCGAAGTGTTCAACGGGGCGGCGCTCAATCGCACGCACCGGATCGGCCGGCGCCCGGCGTGTACGAGCGCGCCACCGCCTCGACAACGCGATCGTAGGTTTTGCGCTCAGCCACTGGATAAAGCATGGCCCAACTGTTGATCAGTTTGCCGCCGCACGTGAAGCTGACACGCTGATAGAACATCTCGCCATTCTGAATGCCCGACAGGACGAACCAGCGTTGCTTGACAGGTGCGTAATCGATCGTTGCTCCTTTATACTGTTCGGCGAGCAGATAATCGCGGTACTGCGCCAGCGTGTTGTCGTCATCGTTTGCAAAAGCACCGACCAGAAGCTTTGCTTTGCCGTCTTTTGAGAGCAACACGCGGCCCTCGTCCGTCGTCGGCGGATTCTTTTGCTCAAACACGTCGATCGGATAGGCAATGGCAAACCCATGCCGGTCATTTTTCAATGTGGCCCAGTCATCAAGCCGAGGACCGGCGACGGCCGCTATCGAAATTCCCGGGAGCACGCCGAGCATTGCACTTAGGCAACGCAAACGTTGGGCAATAACACGTCCCATGAAACACCAAGCCCCCTCCGCGCTGCCAACGATGACGCGCTGACGTTCATCATTTTACGCTGGCCGCTGGACTGATTAAAGTGTGGCACATGAAAAACTATGTGTGTCCATGATGCGCCATCGTCGACTAGCAACGAACGCCGATCTCGCTGACGGCCTTCGAGCCCTTGTGCAGCAATGCGAAATGATGCGCGCACTTCACGACCGCAACGGTGTGCCGCCGCTGCGAAAAATTGACGCGAGTTTTGCCGGCTTGGCAAAGATCGTCGTCGGCCAGCAAGTGTCGGCGCAAAGTGCTGCCGCGATTTGGTCGCGCGTTGCGGCTGGCGTGCGGCCGTGCGACGCGGAAACACTCGCCCGCATGCCGGACAAACGGCTGAGTGATTTTGGCCTGTCGGTCGGAAAAGTAAAAACATTGAAAGCGCTGGCTGACGCGATCCGCAGCGGCGCAGTTGATTTATCCGCATTTCGTCGCGCGCCGGATGAGGAGATCATCGCACAGCTGACGGCGGTGCACGGCATCGGCCCGTGGACTGCCGATATTTATCTGCTGTTCGCGTTGCGCCGCGCCGACGCTTTCGCAGCCGGCGATCTTGCGATGCAACTCGCAGCCCAGCGCTTATTTATGCTTGATGCGCGGCCGCATGCCGTCGCACTGACGGCGCTTGCCGAGCGATGGCGGCCCTGGCGCGGCATCGCAGCCCGCATGCTGTGGGCCGACTACAGCCGCCAAAAGGCCGACGCGCGATCAGCGGCGGGGACCAAAGCAGGTTAGAGATCATCTGACATTTGTGGCTCCAAGCCATTGAAATATCGCAGTCAGATGCCAGATCTGCCGCGCGCGCCGGGAAGCTTCACAGAACTGATATGCGAGGCTAGTATCCCGGCCGACAGGTGGGAACTTTAAGACGCGATTCGACGGCAAAACCTCGAGGACTGCGCGACTGTGAACGCTCACGTGACCATACCGGACAAATGTCCGGCTCTCGTGCTGAACGCCGACTTCCGGCCGCTCAGCTATTATCCGCTGTCGCTCTGGAGCTGGCAGGACACGGTCAAGGCTGTGTTTCTCGACCGCGTCAACATTGTCTCGGAATATGAGCAGGTTGTGCGCAGCCCCTCATGCGAGTTCAGACTGCCGAGCGTGGTGTCGCTCAAAACATATGTGCGTCCGGCGCTCTATCCAGCGTTCACCCGTTTCAACGTGTTTTTGCGCGATCGCTTCAGTTGCCAATACTGCGGCGACAAATCCGACCTGACCTTCGACCACCTCATACCGCGTTCGCGCGGCGGGCTGACGCGATGGGACAATGTCGTAACAGCGTGTGCGCCCTGTAACTTGCGCAAGGGCGGACACATGCCGCGCGATGTCGGTATGTTTCCCGCGCTAGAGCCCTATCGCCCGACGGTGTTCGAGTTGCACCGCAACGGGCGGTTGTTCCCGCCCAACTATCTGCACGAGAGCTGGCTCGACTATCTGTACTGGGACACCGAGCTCGATCCGTAAGCGGCCGTGGGCGTCGCGATGAGCCGAAAAAAAACCCCGCCTTGCGACGGAGTTAAGTCAAACGGACGACGATAGGGTGAGCGTCATCGCGCGGAGCACGACGACGCCAATGTCAATGACTATTGAGGACAGTTTAAGCGGCGCGCGGCAGCGGATGCGCGCACAGTTCGCCGGCGATGACATCGACCGCCTTTTCCCAAGTCACATCGTCCACAACCGACAGCCCGAATGCTGCGAGCGCGTCGGTCGGCGAACCGCCGTCGACGAATACCCGCGCACACGACTGGCGGCTGACAGCCAAAGCCTGATGCCACTGGATCGGATTGAGATAATCGGGGACCGAAGGGGTCATGGATTGAACTCCGAAGAAAAGACGTTGCGAACACAAATCGATATGGGCGGCGACGCAGGTGACGACAAGATAATCAGGCGACAGGCACACAGAGCGCTATGACATCACTACGCGAAACCGTGGGACGCGATGTCTCGATTGAGGGCTAACTCCATCACACTCCATGTGCCTGCCAACTCGTTGGAAGGCCGCACGCCTTCCGAATTTGATGTGCTACTCGTGAATGCAACCGACACAACCGAACCGCACCGCCCAACACGCAGCGCTTGCACAACGTTGGTGGCGAGCCGACCGAGCGGACGCCAATCCGCGTCGCTGAAATCGTCTGGCCGCGCATTACAAGTTTCGGCCACGTTCATGACATCACCACAACTAAAACGCTTGAGGTCGACGAGCCGCTGAGACCTACGCAGGGACGGATGGTCCGAGCGACTCGCCTTGGTTTTTTGGTACGCCCCGGACAGGGAAACTGTCCGTACTCAACGCAACACCACGCCTACGCCACGCAACACACGCTACGCTTACAAAACTCGCAAAAGCCGAAACGGAAGAAATTGGAACGACGCTCAACGGCACGCTTTGACGAAACGAACGATCACGCCACCGACATACGCAAACACAACACGAACACCTGACGTTCTCGAAGTCTCGTCCGCACCGGACACCGGCTGTGTTCCGCGAACGAAGAGAGAATAGCCGTCACATTCAGGCAACGCCAAGGCGCGACTTTGTTCGTGCCGTGATATTCACTTGACAGTTTTGGGTTTGCAATAAAACCGGCCGTTTGCCGGCCATCGACAATTGTGGACAACTCAATCGTGGTGGTTGGAGCGCCGTCAGAGGCTTCTGCGCCGGGCTTCGGCGGCAGAAAAAGCCGCACGGAGCGTCACCGACATCAAGAACAGCGAAATCACCGCGTTCCAGCCGGCAAACGACAAGCCCATGAAGCGCCACGATGCTTCATCGCAGCGTACGACGCGGATCGTCGAAAGGTCTTGCAGCAATCCCCCGGTGCTCGCTGCGAGCCCCTGGTCGCCGCCGCAACTGTCGGGGCCGGGCCAGAATTTCCATTCAGCGCCGGCGTGGTAGACGCCCAAACCGGTGTTGCCGAGATACGCAAGGGCGACAATGAACAAAATCGCTCCGGCCCATCCTCGCGCGCCGCTCGACACGAGGGCTAGGGCCAGGAAAAGGCACGGAATGGCAGCATAGTAGGCATAGCGCTGTATCAAGCACAGTGGGCAGGGGGCGTAGCCTCCGATGTATTGGAACGCGAAAGCCGTGACCAGCGCGGCGACCGACAAAAACAGCGCAAAGCTACCCAATTGATAGGCAAGACCACGTTCAGCCGTATCTTCAAACGCCATTGTTCACCTGCTCGACCCAGATCGCCGAGCACCTTATCCGACAAACCGCAAGGCAACGAAGCCGCCGACCAGCAGCACGACAAAAACGGTCGTGACGAGACTTAAGCGCTTTTCGATGAAATCGCGGATTGGTTCACCAAAATAATACAGCAGCCCCGCAACGAGATAAAACCGCATGGCGCGGGCGACGATCGACGCCAGCATGAACGAAAACACGTTCATGCTGGCCACACCCGCCGCGATCGTCAGCACCTTGTAGGGAAATGGCGTCATGCCCTTGATGATCAAGATCCAGACGCCCCATTGATTGAACCACTCGACGAACGTCTGGAAGCTTTCGGCTTTGCCGTAGAACTTCAGGATTGGCTGGCCGATGGTGTCGAACAGATAGTAGCCGATCGCGTAGCCAAGGATGCCGCCGAGCACCGACCCGACGGTAGCGATGGTCGCATACCACCAGGCTTGCGCGCGGTTGGCGAGGATCATCGGCACCAGCATGACGTCCGGCGGGATCGGGAAAACCGAGCTCTCAATGAACGAAACACCAAACAACGCTGCCGGCGCCCGGTCGTCGGACGCCTTGCGCATCATCCAATCGTAAAGCCGTCGCATCATGCGGGCGTGCTTAGAACATTCGACGGGTGAGAGGAAGTTGGGTTTTCAACGGGCTCGAAGCTGCGCGACAGCTCGGCGACCACGGCATTGAGCACGAACCGGCCTTTTGGCGTCGCACGGATGGCGCGCGGCCGATTGGCTTGGGGTGTCTCGGCGATTGTCTCCAGCAAGCCGAGCCCGGCAAGCCCATCCATTGCTGGCGTTGACGGCCTGACACCGCCGAGGCTGGCAAGGCGATCCAGGTTGACGCCTTCGCTGAGGCGAAGTCCCATCATCAGCATCTCGTCGGCCTGCTGTAGCGTCGACAGGAGTTCCAGGTCGACAAGGCCGTGGCCATCACGCTCGACGCACGCCGCCCATGTTTCGGGATGCTTTTCGGCCATGGTCGCAAAGCGCCCCTGGTTTGTCATCAGGCGGCCATGGGCGCCTGGACCGATACCGGCATATTCGCCATAGCGCCAATAGAGCAAGTTATGCCGGCTCTCTTCGCCTGGGCGGGCATGATTGGAAATTTCGTAAGCGGCCAGTCCGCGCGCTAACGTCATTTCCTGCGTGATGGCGTAAAGCTCCAGCGCCGCGTCGGCATCGGGCACGATGAGCTTTCCGGCGGCATGCAAAGCCGCGTACGGCGTATCGGGCTCAATGGTGAGCTGGTAAAGTGACAAATGATCGCCCGCGAGGCTCAGCGCCTCGGCTAATTCGGTGCGCCAGGCGGAAGCCGTTTGGCCGGGCCGGGCGTAAATCAGATCGAAGGAAAACCGATCAAAAGCAGCGCGGGCGACGTCGATCGCGCGTTTTGATTCAGCAACGGTATGGATGCGGCCGAGCCGTTTCAACTCGTCGTCATTCAATGATTGCAGGCCCATCGACACGCGATTGACGCCGGCATCGCGATAGCCGCGAAAACGTCCGGCCTCGACGCTGCTTGGATTGGCTTCGAGCGTGATTTCGGCTTTCGGATCGACTGTCCAAAGCGCGGCGATGCGGGCGAGGATGGCGGCCGTTGTTTCCGGCTGCATCAGCGATGGTGTGCCACCGCCGAAGAAGACACTGCTGACGAGGCGCGGCCCGGTCCGTTCGGCCGCATCATCGAGTTCGCGAAGGTAGGCTGCAAGAAAGCGATCTTCATCCCAGCCACCATGGCGGACATGACTATTGAAATCGCAATAGGGGCATTTCTGGGCGCAGAACGGCCAATGAATGTAAACGCCAAACCCAGGATCCGCGGCGGATGGCACTCGAAATGGGCTGGCTGGTGAAACACTCATGACGTCGTCGGCTTTCCGCTCGCCTCCAGTAAGGCTTGCGCCACTTTGCGCCAAGCTGGCGCGTCGGACGATGTCGTGGCGTCGAGCCGTGCCGCGACTGCCGTCAGGTATGCATCGAGCGAAAGGTGTCCAAGGTCCTGACCATTTTTCGACACGTCGGTGCCGAGCCGGGCGATGAATTGGGCGGCTTCCGTTTGCGTGGAGAGGCTTGCGGCCGCGGCTCGCAGGGCTGCCATATCGCGACCGGCGACCGGCACCAGCGCCCGCTTGTCGATATGATCGAGGCATTGCGCCTTGAACGCGGCGAACGCCCGCGTTCGGTGCGAATTGGCATATTTTTGCGCAGGTTCCATCTCGCCATAGGTTTGGGTCTCGCCATCGGCGACGAACATCGGATCGTAGCCAAAGCCATTGCCGCCGCGCGGTGGCCAGACCAGATGACCGAAGACCTTTCCGGTGAAGATCTGCGTTTGCCCATCCGGCCACGCGAGGCACAGAACCGAGATGAAGTTGGCGCGCGGACCGGGCGCAGCCCAGCCGTGGCGCGCTGTGATTTCCTCGCCGACTTTGCGCATGGCGACAGCGAAATCTTTGCCCGGCCCAGCCCAGCGCGCCGAATAAATTCCTGGCGCACCGCCGAGGCATTCGACTTCGAGACCGGAGTCGTCGGCAAGTGCCGGCAGGCCTGACCCTTGAGACGCGGCGACGGCTTTGAGCTTGGCGTTCCCCGCAAACGTCGGCTCCGTTTCTTCAGGCTCGATCAGCCCGAGATCACCCGCCGAAATTGCGTCGAGCCCATAGGGCGCGATGAGCTGGTTGATTTCCCACACTTTGCCGGGGTTGTGACTGGCGACCACAATGCGCGTGCCGGCCTTGAGTTTGTCGGTCACAGAGAGGCCCATAAAAAAATCATCGTCGCGACGGTCCCAAGCAAACTTCGAACCGCATGCAGTCGTCCCCAGGACAAGATCAAAGTGCGTGAGGCTGGCCCGGCATGATCAGGCGCGATGGCTTCGAGCTGCGTGTTGGTCGGCATGATCACGAGCATCGTGTAGGGCCAATTCGCCACCAGGACAACGGCGCCGGCCAACCACATCCAACCGCCTGTTACGATCCATTCGAGCACGCCGAAGACAAATCCCACGACGGCGAGCGTGGCCTGCATGATGAAGCCTCGGGCGTAGCTGAACTTCCACTGCGCGAGCAACGCCCGGTCGTCGGTTCGCAAGCGCGCGGGGTGCTCAGCCCAGGTGATGTAGATGGCGGCTCCCATGAACAGCGACGCCGCCACCAGCGCGAAATTTCCGAACATGGCCGGGCCTCTCGTTCTCCTGCGGGGAGATCGCTTACGCCACCGTCAGCTTTTGCAGTTGGACAAGTTCGCCGATGCCCTTTTTTGCAAGACCCATCAGCGCATCGAATTTCTCTTGCGTGAAAGGGGTCGTCTCAGCAGTGCCTTGCACTTCCACAATACCGCCGCTGCCGGTCATGACGAAATTGGCGTCCGCGTCGGCATTGCTGTCTTCGGCGTAATCGAGATCGAGGACGGGTTCACCCTTGTAGATGCCGCACGAGACAGCGGCGATTTGATCGCGCAGCACGCCGTCTTTCACCATGTCGCGCAGCTTCATCCAGGCGACGCAATCATAGAGCGCTACCCAAGCGCCAGTGATCGCCGCCGTGCGCGTACCGCCGTCGGCCTGGATCACGTCGCAGTCGACGGTGATCTGGCGTTCGCCGAGTTTGGTCAGATCGACGACGGCGCGCAACGATCGGCCGACCAAACGCTGGATCTCATGTGTTCGACCCGAAGGATGCCCGCTGGTCACTTCGCGACGGGTGCGATCATGGGTAGCGCGCGGCAGCATGGCATATTCCGCCGTCACCCAGCCCCGCCCCTGCCCTTTCAGCCAGGGCGGGATGCGCTCTTCGAGACTGGCCGTGCACAGCACATGGGTGTCGCCAAACTTGATCAGGCACGAGCCCTCGGCGTGCTTGGAGACGGCCCGTTCGATGGACACGCGGCGCAATTCGTCGGGCTGGCGTTTGGACGGTCGCATAGGGCTCCTGGTGAGGTTTTAGTGGATTTCAGAGAATGTCGCGGGACCCTAAAGAAGCCAGCCGTGCGCTTCAACCTTAAAGCCGCCGTGCCGCTGAAGCGCGTGAAGTTAACGGCGCAGCATTCGGCAGGAGGAGGGGAAACCACACGCCGTGCAGCGCGTTTGACGGCCAGGTACGCGTTCCATAAATGTTTGGCCATAAATGTTTGGCCATAAATGTTTGGCATGAACCATATCGATCCCTCTACAGTCAGGCCAATGACCAGCGGCCCAAGCGATTTGCAGAAGCTGAACGAACGCTCGCGCACTATTTTGCGCCGCATCGTCGAGAGCTATCTGACGACCGGCGAACCGGTCGGCTCGCGCAATCTTTCACGTGCGCTGCCGATGGCTCTATCGCCGGCCTCGATCCGCAACGTCATGTCGGACCTCGAGCACCTCGGCCTGATCATCGCGCCGCACACCTCGGCCGGTCGATTGCCGACACAGCTCGGCTTGCGCATGTTCGTCGATGGACTTCTCGAAGTCGGCGACATCACCCAGGACGAGCGCCGGCAAATCGAAACCCAGATTGCCTATCAGCGTGAAAAATCCGTCGATCAGCTGCTGGTTGAGGCCGGCGAGATGATCTCGGGGCTTTCGCACTGTGCCGGCGTTGTCGTTGCTGAAAAGCAGGTCGCGCGCTTGAAGCACATCGAGTTCGTGCCGCTCGAGCCCGGCAAGGGCTTGGTCGTTCTCGTCGACGAAGATCAAAACGTCGAAAATCGCATCATCGCGCTCCCGCCCGGCTTGCCGCCATCGGCGCTGCAAGAAGCCTCGAACTACCTCAACACGCATATTCGCGGCCTAACGATCGGCGAAGCGCGAACGGCCATCGAGATCAGCCTGAGAGAAGCCAAAGCTGAACTCGACGGCTTGACCCAAAAAGTTATCGCCTCCGGTTTGGCGGAATGGTCGGGCGTCGCTGACGATCGCAAAAGCCTGATCGTGCGTGGTCAGGGCAATCTGCTCAAGGATCTGACGGCCGCTGAGGATCTCGAACGGATTCGCCAGCTGTTTGATGATTTCGAGGCCAAGCGCGACATCGTGCAATTGCTCGGCGCCTCCGACTTGGCGGACGGCGTGCGCATCTTTATTGGTTCCGAGAACAAGCTGTTTTCACTGTCCGGATCGTCATTGGTGGTGGCACCGTTCCGCGATGAAACACGCCGCGTCGTCGGCGTGCTCGGCGTCATCGGGCCGACCCGACTGAATTATGCGCGCATCATCCCGATGGTCGATTATACCGCCAAGCTGATCAGCCGCCTCATCAACTGACGGGCGATGATCCGCCGGGCGCGGGTGACACCACATGAGCGGGCGGAACAGTCGCGGTAGCGAGGCGCGATCCGCCTTGATTTTTGCATCGCCGGAGCCGATATCGGCGCGTCGGGTTGGCGATGCCAGACTCTGCGATAGTCCCCACCCCGGGCGGACAAAGAAAGTATCCGATCGATATGAGCGACGACACCAAACCAACGCCTTCAAACGATCTGACGAACGATGCGGCGAAAGCGCCCGCGAACGGACCAGCTAAGTCGGCGACTGCGCCGCCCGGCGCGGTCAATCCGTTCGATGAAAAACCGGCCGCGCAGTCCCGGGCCGCCCCATCGTCCACCGAATCCGGTGAGCAGGTCGTTGAGCCGTTCGATGACGACATGGCGTTCGCCGAAGCGGGCGACATCGGGGTCGCGCAACTCAAGGCCATGATCGCGGCGCTGCAAGTTGAGCTCGATAAGAAGACGGTTGAGGTTTCCAACAAGCACGATCAGTTCGTCCGCGCCGTAGCCGAAACCGAAAACGTGCGCCGCCGGCTGGAAAAAGAAAAAGAAGAAACCGGCAAGTACGCCATCAGTAAATTTGCCAAGGATATTCTGTCGGTCGGAGACAACTTCCAACGCGCCATCACGGCCGTGCCGCAGGATGCGGTGGCGGACGATCCAGCGCTCAAGACATTGCTGGATGGCGTCGTGCTCGCCGAGCGCGAGTACCGCAGCGCGTTGGAGCGGCATGGCATTATGTCGATCGACCCGACCGGACAGCCGTTCAATCCCCATCATCACCAGGCGGTCATGGAGCACGATGACCCGAACGTGCCATCGGGGACGGTAATCAAGGTGTTCATGACCGGCTATCTGCTGGATGACCGCTGCCTCAGGCCGGCGATGGTGGTCGTCTCGCGCGGGGGTACCAAAGGCGCCAAAGCCCCTGAAAATGCAGGCGACGGCGGCACGCAGGAGCCAGACGAGCCAACACCCGATCCGACAAACTGATCCCAACTTGTCCCGCCTCAATATGTAGAACACGGCCGGCGCGTGGCTTTAGCCAAAAAGGCAAGTTGAACAGCGCGGTGCGGCGATGACCTGCGATTGCCGCAACACGATGCGACGAAAGTTGTTCGCGGACCGTGACCTTGCAGACGTTGCGCCACGGAGTCGCCTGCCTATATAGACAGCGGTAACACGATAGAAATCCTGGGGACCGGTGCTACGGCCGATCAGGCTGGCACATGGACACTAGAATGGGGGATGCCGGAAACGGGTCTCCCCGGTCTGCCACAAGAGATCAAAGAGGACTGAAAACGATGGGTAAGGTTATCGGCATTGACCTTGGAACGACGAATTCGTGCGTCTCGGTGATGGACGGCGGCAAACCCAAGGTGCTGGAAAATTCCGAGGGCGCTAACACGACACCGTCGATCGTCGCCTTCACGGCTGACGACGAGCGCCTGGTCGGGCTGCCCGCCAAACGCCAGGGCGTCACCAATCCGACCAACACATTCTTTGCCATCAAACGGTTAATCGGTCGCCGCTTCGACGATCCCGATGTCGTCAAAGATCAGAAGCTGTCGCCCTATAAGATCGTCAAAGGTCCGACCGGCGACGCCTGGGTCGAGAGCCACGGCAAACAATATTCGCCCCAGCAAATCTCGGCCTTCATTCTGCAGAAAATGAAGGAAACGGCAGAAGCTAAGCTCGGCGAGAAGATTGACCAGGCGGTCATTACCGTTCCGGCTTACTTCAACGACGCCCAGCGCCAAGCGACGAAGGATGCTGGCAAGATCGCCGGATTGGAAGTGCTGCGCATCATCAA
>FSSH01000438.1_pt1 | contig 17679 bp, 12 predicted proteins | sample 1166101 | NCBI WGS metagenome assembly FSSH01 (sample SAMEA32972668, study PRJEB13176) | freshwater metagenome | biome: Drinking water system; feature: Biomass in drinking water that filtered by 0.45 um membrane; material: drinking water | place: USA | collected 2012-12-20 | depth 0 m | reverse complement strand
CGGGTCAGGTTGATCGAGCCCAACAAGCAGCTGCCGTAAGGCGGCAAAGGCTGTTCGCCGCAAGGATTGGTGGCGCGGATATGTTCGCAAAACCAGTTATTGTTCATCTCGTTGACTTTGTCGATGAGGATGAAACCCGGTTCGGCGTAGTCGTAGGTCGAGGACATGATGATGTCCCACAAGCGGCGCGCCGGCATCACTTTGGTAATGCGGCAGGCCACCAGGCCGGCTTCGTTAACCACATAGCCTTTTTTATTGGGCAGATCGCGCCAGACGATTTTGTCGGTATCGGTCAAATCCAGTTTATCGACATTGGCCTCGCGCTCGGTGACCGGAAAGGACAGCGGCCACTGGCCGTTGTTTTTCACCGCTTCGACGAATTCGCTGGTAATCAGTAAAGACAAGTTGAACTGGCGCAAACGGCCGTCTTCGCGCTTGGCGCGGATGAAATCCACCACGTCTGGATGCGCAACGTCGAAGGTGGCCATTTGCGCGCCACGGCGGCCGCCGGCGGACGATACGGTAAAACACATTTTGTCGTAAATATCCATGAACGACAGCGGACCGGATGTATAAGCGCCGGCACCGGAAACGTAAGCATCGCGCGGCCGTAGCGTGGAGAACTCGTAACCGATGCCGCAACCGGCTTTTAAAGTTAAACCCGCTTCGTGGACTTTATGCAAAATGTCATCCATCGAGTCTTCAATGATGCCGGACACGGTGCAGTTGATCGTGGAAGTGGCGGGCTTATGTTCCAGCGCGCCGGCGTTGGAAACGATGCGGCCGGCCGGAATCACGCCTTTACGCAGCGCCCACAGAAATTCTTTGTAGTGTTTTTCTTGCAGTGCCTTGGTTTTTTCGACGCTGGATAAGGCCTTGGCGACGCGCTTGTAGGTTTCGTCTATGGTTTCGTCAATCGCTTTGCCGTCCTTGGTTTTTAAGCGGTATTTGCTGTCCCAAATATCCAGCGAAGCACTTTGTAGCGGGATTTCGGTGGTGTCTTGCGTCACTACATGAAGTTTTGCGGTCATTCGTGGGTTCCCTTTTCTAATTGAATGGTTATTGGCCTATCTCACCGCTCCGGCACGGCTAAGATATTGATGTTTATTGGGTTAAAACCGAAAACACTACAGCCTGGCGACATACTGCATATAGTGTCTATGTGAAAATTCTAGCACAACATATTGTGTTGTCAGCGGGAAATTTTTACTATCTAACCACGCTTGCGGCTTTGTTTTTTTAACTCAAGGAGTTAGCCGCGGCATTTAATTTTAAAATGACTTGGATACTGCTGGGGCGCTTGCCAAACAGCAGACAGATGGCAATTCAAACGGCCTGTATCGGCAGCCGGCAGGGATAAGTGTCTAGTTAAGGCGTAGTTAATATTTCTGGCTAAAATGATTTCGCCAGCTGGTTGCAGAGGATTGAAAAAGTCCCGGCTTGAGGATGAAGTTGGCAACCTAATAATGACACTACCGAGGCATACATGAATAACATCAATAAATTATTACTGTCGGGCGCGTTGCTGGCAGTTTTTGGCTTGGCGCAACCCTGCTTCGCCGGCATCGAAACACCGCGCATCGATCAGCGCCAGGAAAATCAGGACAGACGCATCGAGCAGGGCGAGGCCTCCGGTGCCTTAACCAACCGCGAAGCTAACCGTTTGGAACATCAACAAATGCGTATCGAACGCCAGGAAGAAGCCGCGAAAGCGGACGGCGTGGTCACCGCAGGGGAACGGGCCAGACTGACCCATCAACAAAACAAAGCCAGCCGCAATATCGCCCGCAAGAAGCATAATTTTCGACGAGATTAAACGAAGCGTAAACTCAACCCGTTTCGTCGTTTCCGCGAATGCGGGAATCCAGTAAAATCAAAAGCCTGGATCCCCGCATTCGCGGGGATGACGCGATGGCCTAAAGTAAAAACCCCGCCTAATGGCCGGATTCCTTGCCTGCTTAAGTTTCGCCTTTCATCAAATTCAGCAACTCGTCGGCAGACACCTTACCGCTAATATCGGCGCCATCGAGCAAGCTATCGGCCAAATCGCGCTTATGACTATGCAGCGCGACGATTTTTTCCTCTATGGTATTTTTGGCGATCATCCGGTAGATCGTCACCGGCCGCTGCTGACCCATGCGATGTGCGCGATCCGAGGCCTGATCTTCCACCGCCGGATTCCACCAAGGGTCCATGTGAATCACATAATCGGCGGCAGTCAGATTTAAACCCACGCCACCGGCCTTCAAACTGATCAAGAACAATTCGCCCTCCCCACGTTGAAATGCATCTACTCGCTGCTGGCGGTCTTTGGCCGGCGTACTGCCGTCCAGATATTGATAACGAATCCCACGCTGCTCGATATAATTTTTTATCAATTGCAAATGATCGACAAACTGGCTGAACACCAGCGCTTTGTGCTTGTTGTCCAGTAATTCGTCGACGATGTCGCCAAACGCCGCCAGCTTGCTGCTGGGTAAAGCCACAGCGGAATTGGCCAGCAAAGTGTTGCAGCAGCTGCGGCGCAATTTGCTGATGGCTGCCAGAATCTGCAATTGTTTTTGCCCAGCGGGCGCATCGGCACTGCTCAAGGCTGCCAGACTATCCCGACGCAGGGCTTCGTAAAAGGCCATTTCCTCAGCGCTGAGCTCGACATAGATCGGGATTTCGGTACGCGGCGGCAACTCTTGCAATACCTGAGTTTTGGTGCGGCGCAGAATAAAAGGCTGAATCAGTTTCTTCAATTGAAAGCGGGCCTCGGCGCTGCGGTCGCGTTCGATAGGTCCGGCGAAGCGTTGATTGAATTGCTCCAAAGATCCCAATAAACCAGGATTGATGAACCTAAACAAATTCCACAGCTCGCCTAGATGGTTTTCCAAGGGCGTGCCGGTCATGATCAGTTTAAACTCGGCTTGCAGATTCATCGCCCCCTGCGAGCGGCGGGTGGCGATGTTTTTTATCCACTGCGCTTCGTCGAGAATCACGGTCTGGAACTGGATTTTCGCCAGCATTTCGGCGACCTGTTCCTGTTGTAACAAGCCGTAACTGCAAATCAGCAAATCATACGGCCCCAGATTATCCAGCAAGCGCTGTCTATCGCCGCTACCGAGAATTTGCGGATTGAGCGTTGGGGCGAAGCGGCTGGCTTCGTTTTCCCAGTTCATGCACACCGAAGTCGGCGCGACGATCAAACTGGGACCATTCGGCGCACGGTCCACCAATAAAGCCAAACCTTGCACGGTCTTGCCCAAACCCATGTCGTCGGCTAGGCAGGCGCCGACGCCCCAATGAGCCAGACGCGCCAACCAGCAATAGCCATCCAGTTGATAGTCGCGCAATTCGGCTTGAAAGGTGGACGGCACTTTAGGTTGATAGTCCCGCGACTCCTTCAGGCGCTGCATGTGCGCTTGCCAATGTTTATCGGCCTTGAAACCGGCGTCGTCCTGCCAGTCTTCCAAAGTGAGCGCCGCCAAAGGATTGATCCGGACTTTCTTGCCATGCAGATCCGCGTAGGCGCGTAAATCGTCGAGCCGGCGGCGAAACTCTTCGGTCAAGGCGATGAACTGACCGTCCTGCAATTTCAAGAAGCGGCCTTCGCGATTGTTCAATAAGCCCAACAATTGCTGGATTTCGATGACGGTATCTTCATTGACTTGCAATTCGCCTTGCAAAGCAAACCAATCGTTGTCGCGCTTGATTTGCATGCTAAAGCCGCTGCCGTTGGTTTGCCCCAACAGCCGAAATCGGACGCCTTCCGGCCATTCCAATACGGCTTGCTCAGCGGGCAAAGCCTGCAATTGCAACAGCAGCTCCAGGCATTGTTCGGGCTGGTCCAATAAATAATCGCCGGCGCCATCGCGTTCCGCCTGCTCCAACACGTCGCAGGCTTGCAAAACGGTCTGCGCGCGCTGTCTCTCCAAAGCCAAGTCGCGTTTAGTCTGACAATGGCGGCCGTCGATTTCGGCCAGCACGCTTTCGCCGCCGTGACCGGGTTGATAATACGCGCCGCCGCTCGCAAACGGCCGGATCAACATCGCCACGCGCAGGCCTTCGCCCCAGGGTAATAAATGCACGCGCGGCGTGGCGTCGGCCTGCACTTGCTCGGCGCTGCTGGAACTGCCGCCGATATCCGAATGCACGGTCAACAAGCCGGAGATACTGGTCAAGGTTTGCAAGACCCGGTCTTGCGCCGACACCGGCACTTCCAAGCCCTTGGCGCCCAATACCGCAAAGATCTTATGATGGTCGCCGGTAAATTCCAGTACCCGCAAGCGCGTGGGCGTTTCCTTGGCAACATAGAATTTTTGTTCGTGTCCTGGCACGGGCTCCAGGCTGATTTTGATCTTGTCGCTGCCTTCCAGCTTTTTCACCCGCAGTTCTGCTTCGCCCTTGACGACATCTACCCTCACCTCTGCCGCATCGGCCCAAAACAATAAGGGATGTCCCAACAGTGCCTGCGGCATGCTGTTGTCGAACTCAAAATAAGTGCCGCTGCCGTACCAGCCGCTATCACGGTACTCCTTGATATGCGCGCACAGCTTAATGTCCTGCTCGGTTAAATAGTCAAACTTGTTGGTTTCGTGCGCTAACCGTTTCAATGCAATCGCCCTGCCCTTGCTCCAGCCGCCCTTGGCTTGCTGTTTTTGTTCGCGTGGTTCAATCTCCAACTCGTGACTAATGTCGTCGTAACTCAGTAACCAGACCAAGCGAGTAGGCTTGTCGATAGGCGCGGCGGTATCGGCTTTTTTTTCGGCCTTGGGCAAATTTAATAAGGCGTCCAACGCCAAATCCCAATCGGGGCGGCTGGCGAACAATTCCGCCAACGCCGGCCGGCCATCGAAAAAACTGCAATCCCATTGCATGGAACGCGGCGGCTCTATGTGGGTGAAGATCTTGGCCAATTCGGCCGCCGGCCAACGATAACCATTGTCCAACAAATGCCGATAAAGCTTTTGGCTGAGTGGCGTGACATGATTGAACTGATCGGCTTTGACCCAAAACTTGATCAGGGCCAAAAACACATGTAATAGCAATGGCGGGGTGAGCAAAGTATCCGGGTAACCGCTTTCCCGATAGCCGCTGATAATTTTATAAGTCAAATCAGTATTTAGCAGCTGATCCCGCAACGACAAATCGCCCTGTAAAAAGCGCTGAAACAAGGCTAACTGATGATAAATGCCCAACCAATAATTGTCGGCTTTAATAGCTTGGTTGATTAATGTGCCGAGTTTGGCGCGTTGTTTGGCGTCGTTGTTTTTCAGGATAGCCAGCGGATAAAACACCCCCGCCAATCCGTAAAAATAAGCAGTGCGTTGCCCCGACGTTTTTCGCAGTTGCACCAAGGCGGCTTCAAAACGGCTGACCGCTGCGGCAAAATCGCCGCGCAGAAAAATCAATGTCGCAGCGATGGCTTGCAGTTCGGGATCGACCTGATCCGCCACCAGTCGCTCCACTTCGTCCCATTCGCCGCGCAGCAAGCGCAGTTCCAAAGCCACACGGTTCAACAATTCTTGTTGCACCCCCTGACTGACGAACAATAATTGCTGTAAAAAGCCATCCAATTTTTCATCGGCATACAAATACAGCAGTTGATGTAAGCCCGAAAACCCGGCCAGCCCCAGCAATAATTTTGGATGATGGGTGGTAAACCAGGCGACATCCAGCGGGTTTAAAAACCACGATAGATACAGTTCGTTGACGGGCGGCAGTTTGCCTAAATAATGGGCGCCGGATTCCAGACATTCGTCCACCCTGGCGTAATCGCCGCGATAAAACTGAATGCGCGCTTCGCGAATACAATCGTCCACCGTGCTGTAACGATAGTACCCGTGACCAGGCGGATTATGCATTTGCACCGCGCCGGCAAACAAGTCGAACTCCTTATCGACGACGGCTTGCCGCGTCAGCACTTCCGCTAGCGTTCTGCAGCAACGGGTGCCGCCGGATTTGAGGTTTTCTTCCAGTAAACCGGCTTTAATCAGCGGTTTTAAGCGGGCTTTGACCGCTTCCGACTTCAAGGTTTTGTCGCCTTCCCTGATACCCAAACTACCCAGACATTTAGCCAGATTGATCAGCGAGCTATAGCCGTAATAAACAGCCAGCAACTTCAGGATAATCTGTTGCTCCGGGGTTAATGTCTTATAAGTTTTAAGGCGTTCGACTAAACGAGAAGATTGCATGATTCCGGCAAATCGACAAAAGGGGTGATGTTACCAGCTTGGCCGGACAAGCTAAAGAACCTCCAGTCAACACGCACAAAAAAGCCCGCCGGAGCGGGCTTTTTATGGAGCGGAAAGACCTTACAGTGTAGCCAATACCTTAGCCACTGTTTCGCCCATTGCGGCCGGGGTTGGAGCGATAATCACGCCCAACTCTTTCAGCATTTCGACTTTCTCAGCGGCAGACTCGCCAACCGAAGAAATAATCGCCCCGGCATGCCCCATGCGCCGGCCTTTAGGTGCGGTTAATCCGGCAATGTAAGCCACGACCGGCTTGCTCATGTGTTCTTTGGCGAACATCCCGGCTTCCACTTCTTGCGGGCCGCCGATCTCGCCGATCATCACCACGACTTTGGTTTCCGGATCTTGCTCGAATTTTTCCAGAATATCGCGGTGCGAACTGCCATTAATTGGGTCGCCGCCGATACCTACCGAAGTCGATACACCTATTCCTAAAGCTTTCATTTGGTCGGCGGCTTCGTAACCCAGCGTACCGGAACGACCGACGATACCGACATTACCCGGTATATAAATATGTCCAGGCATGATTCCCAGCATGGACTTGCCAGGGCTGATGGTGCCGGCGCAGTTAGGACCGGTCAACACCATGCGTTTTTCCTTGGGGAATTTGCTCAGGAAGATTTTGACTTTCATCATGTCCTGAGTCGGAATGCCGTCGGTAATCGATACGCAGTATTTGATGCCGGCTTCTGCGGCTTCCATGATGGAATCCGCCGCGTAAGCCGGTGGCACGAACACGATACTGGCTTCGGCGCCGGCTTGTTCCACCGCTTCCTTGACCGTATTGAACACCGGACGGCCCAGGTGGGTTTGTCCGCCTTTGCCCGGGGTTATGCCGCCGACGACGTTGGAGCCGTAATCGATCATTTCTTGCGCGTGGAAGCTACCAATCTTGCCGGTAAAGCCTTGCACGATGATGCGGGTTTGTTTATCGATAAAAATTGCCATGTAAATTCCTTAACCTTGCGCAGCTACAACTTGATTGCGGGCGGCGACCGCTTTCTCGGCGGCTTCCGCTAAGGTGTCCGCCGTAATAATGGGCAAACCGCTCTCTTCGATGATTTTGCGGCCTTCTTCAACGTTGGTACCGGACAAACGCACGATCAGCGGCACTTGCATATCGATTTTTTTCACGGCATGTACTACACCCTCAGCGATCCAGTCGCAGCGGTTAATACCGGCAAAAATATTGACGAGCATGGCCTTGACGTTTTTGTCGGCCAACACCATGCGGAACGCTTTTTCCGTACGTTCAGCAGAAGCACCGCCACCCACGTCCAGGAAGTTGGCCGGCTCGCCGCCCGCCAGTTTGATCATGTCCATGGTCGCCATAGCCAAGCCGGCGCCGTTAATCATGCAGCCGATGTCGCCATCCAGACCGACGTAACTCAAGCCCCTATCGGCAGCAGCCATTTCCCGTGGGTCTTCCTGTGACTTGTCGCGCAACTCGGAAATTTTTTGACGGCGGAACAAGGCGTTGTCGTCGAAACCCATTTTGGCGTCCAGCGCGATCAATTCATCGTGGCCGGTGATGACCAGCGGGTTGATTTCCACCATATTGGCGTCCAGCTCGCGCATCGCCCGGTAGCAGCCTTGAATCAATTTCACGGCTTGCGGAATCAGATCGGCATTCAAACCCAGGGCAAAAGCCATTTCACGGGCTTGGAAATCTTGCAAACCAACGGCTGGTTCAATATAGATTTTTTTGATCGCATCCGGATTGTTTTCCGCCAGTTCCTCGATCTCCATACCGCCTTGCGCGGAACCGACCATGACGATCCGTTCCTGGGCACGGTCTATCAGCAAGCTGAAATACAATTCCTTGGCGATATCGGTACCTGCCTCGACATACAGGCGCAAGCACTGTTTGCCGGCGGGACCGGTTTGGTGAGTCACCAGTTTTTTACCCAGTAAAGACTCTGCGGCATCGCTGACTTCGTCGTGGGTCTTACAAATCTTGATACCGCCGGCCTTGCCGCGCGCGCCGGAATGAATTTGCGCTTTAACCACCCAGACGTGGCCGCCGATTTCGCGGGCGCGCTGCACCGCATCTTCCGGGCTGTAAGCCAGTCCGCCATCAGCTATTTTCACGCCATAATCGGCCAATAGCTGCTTTGCTTGGTACTCATGAATGTCCATGCACTCTCTCTTGGATTTAAAAATGTAGGTTGGGTTTACTCGCAGGGCATAAAAGCGACGCGAAACCCAACATTAAAAGCCGTCGTGTTGGGTTACGGCTAGCGCCTAACCCAACCTACAATTTTTTATTTTGATTTCGCGGCAATCGCTTCGGCGGCACGGACGATGTTATTCGCCATCCGTTCGGAAGCAGCATCTATCAAACGACCGTCAAGCGCGGCAGCGCCTTTGCCTTGCGCGGCGGCTTCCTGCAACGCTACCAGGATGCGTTTGGCCTTTTCGACTTCCGCAGCCGGCGGGGTGAATACTTCGTTAGCCAGCGCGATTTGCGAGGGATGAATCGCCCATTTGCCTTCGCAGCCCAGAGCAGCCGCGCGGCGGGCGCCGGCTTTGTAACCTTCCGGGTCTTTGATGTCGCCGAATGGACCATCGATGGGACGCAGGCCGTAAGCGCGGCAAGCCACCGTCATCCGGCTAATCGCCGCATGCCATTGGTCGCCGGGGTAATCGGGATTCAAACCGCCGATATTCACGGTACGCGCCCGGTTGCTGGCGGCATAATCGGCTACGCCAAAATGCAGGGCTTCCACGCGACCGCCGATGGCCCCTTGTTTGGCGATGTCTTCAACGTTGGCCATGCCCAGAGCGGTCTCGATCAGGCACTCGATGCCGATTTTGTTTTTCAGGCCTTCCTGCATTTCCAACTGGGTTAGCATCGCGTCAACCATGTAAACGTCGCCGTAAACGCCGACTTTAGGAATCAACAACGTGTCGATTTTAGCGCCGGCCTGTTCGACCAGATCGACGACATCGCGCACCATGTACTGGGTATCCAGGCCGTTAATGCGCACGGACAGGGTAATACCGTTGCCTTTCCAATCCAGATCATTGATGGCCTGAATCACGTTTTTCCGCGCTTGCAGCTTATCGTCCGGAGCGACCGCGTCTTCCAGGTCGAGAAATACAAAGTCAACACCGCTTTTCAGGGCTTTTTCGAACATTTCCGGACTGGAACCCGGTACTGCCAACTCGCAGCGTTGCACGCGTTGCGCATTGGCTTCGTAAAGTGTGTGACTCATGTATATTTCCTACGGTTGGTTGGCCGGCTAAAAAACCGCGCCGTGCATGGATTAAAGAACGTGCCATTTTACTTTCAGAGCCTGCAATGTCAATTGCGCTTGTCAGCTTCGGTGCAGGTTTGCGCCGGTAAACGACTTGCCGAATCACGGCTTATGTGGCACCATCCGGCGATTTTCACCGATTCATTCAATATCACCTAATCTAGGAGAAACCAGATGGCAGGTCGCAATCACCTTTTTGTTCCAGGGCCAACCAATACCCCACATGAAATTCTGAGCGCGATGCATGTGCCTATGGAAGATCACCGTTCACCGATCTTCCCTAAACTGTTAAGCCCGATTCTGGAAGACCTGAAAAAAGTGTTCCGCACCGAAACCGGCCAATGCTTCGTATTCCCGGCTACCGGCACCGCCGGCTGGGAAGTGGCGATGACCAACTGCTTGAACCAGGGCGACAAAGTATTGATTTACCGCTTCGGCCAATTCGGCCACTTGTGGGCGGAAGCTTCCAAAAAACTGGGATTTGACTTGGAAATTCACCAAGTTGAATGGGGCAAAGGCATTCCGCTGGATCATCTGGAAGCCCGCCTGAAAGAAGACAAAAATCACGAAATCAAAGCGGTGCTGGCTACCCATAACGAGACTTCAACCGGTGTAACCAGCGATATTCCTGGTGTACGTAAAGCGCTGGACGCGGCCGGCCATCCTGCCCTGCTCTTCGTTGACGGTGTCAGCTCCATCGGCAGTATTGATTTTCGTCAAGACGAATGGGGCGTAGACGCAGGCATCGCCGGCTCACAAAAAGGCTTTATGTTGCCGGCCGGTCTGGCGATTTTAGGCTTTAGCCAAAAAGCGCTGGCTGCTATCGATAACAGTAACTTCCCGCGCTCGTTCTTCTCGTTGAAAGACATGGCGGCATCCAATAAAGACGGTTATACCCCATACACACCATCCACTCCTATGCTGTATGGTTTGCGTAAAGCGCTGGAATTGCTGTTGGAAGAAGGCATGGAGAACGTTTACGCCCGCCATCACCGTCTGGGCGAAGGCGTACGCCGTGCAGTTGCAGCCTGGGGCTTGCAAACTTGCGCGCAAGCAGGTTGGGACTCCGATACCGTCACCGCGATCGTGGTACCAGCGGATAAAGATGCCCGCCAGGTCATCAGCACCGCTTACAACAAATACAATATTTCGCTGGGCGCCGGTTTGAGCGAAGTGGCCGGCAAGGTGTTCCGCATCGGCCACGTTGGCGACATGAACGATGTGTCCTTGCTGGGTGCGATTGCCGGCGTGGAAATGGCGATGCTGGATAACGGCTTGGACATTAAACCGGGTAGCGGTGTCGCCGCCGCTATTGAGTATTACCGCTCAACTGCGAAATAACATCCCCCGCATTTGACGGGTGAGCAGCAACCAGCCACCCGTCATTCGATTCAACAGGTAATTGTTCCAAATCCTTACTCATCCCCCTTTGGCGCATCCCAAAACAGGCTAATGTGCCCGGCCCCTGGGACTTTTGAACACGAGACAAGCAGCCGTGTTTTGTGCGCTAAGCACCAAAAGCAACCATCTTTTGCACCATTCCACATCAAAAACCCCTGATTTTTTACACCAAGAATTATGGAAAATATCAGTAAATAATTAAAATAAAAAGACTTTTTAAGACGAGGCATTACTCTTGCTGTATATGTACTTGAGTTATCTTCTGACTCCAAAGCCAAGGGAGAAAATCATGAGACACCGCCTGTTACTGTTTGCAGCACTTATCGCCCCTGCTCATGCGGAACTTCATGAACAAGAGCCAACTGAAATACACACCCAAGCACTGCTAAACAATGCAACCCAGATTAGCCAGACGCCAAGTTCCGACCTTTTCGCACAGGGCTTATGCTGGCTCCCCAGTAGTTTAACCGGCAAAAATAACGCCGACGAGATCGACAATTGCGTTATCGAAGCCATTTACGCCTCAGGATTAAATCGAGAAAATGCCAGCGAAGCTCGCGGCATTGAAACTTTGAACTGGTCTGTGATGAACTATCCCGCCATCAGTAGCGGCGCGTGGTCATTTATCCCTGATATTGGTTACCAATTTCTACTGGAAAAAACCGCAGCCCCCCAACCCAGCCTGGAATCCGTTTCGGCGGTTAGCGAAAAGCCCTTATCATCCATGCCCCTCGCCACATTAACAAAGTCCTTATCATCCATGCCCCTCGCCACATTAACCTGGTTTGTATTGGGTTGCATGCTGGGTTCCTTAGCGATGCTACGTAGAAACCAAGAAAAGCTGGCAATCGTCACCGATTAAATTTTTACCGGGCGTTTGCACTGCGAATTTCAATTCTTTATAGTCCCTCCTGCCGACGCTTTGTTCAGCGCCGGCATTTTCAGGGGCTAGTCCACTATCTCCCGATCATTAGACGACGACGCGTTGGGAGATGTGCACATGGCAAAATCCTTATATCAACTGTTAAACATACCTGAGTCCGCCAACGAGCAGCAAATACATAGCGCGTTCAAGGACATTGAAAGACATTGGGCAAAACGCGAAGACGACTCGGCGATAGAGACGTTGAACCGGGCAAGAGAAGCGTTTGTGATCCTTTCCGATACCAATCGGCGCATCGCCTATGATCGCAAATTAGCGGCGAGCCGCTTACCACCTACGGAAATAACGCCTCCTACAGCAATCAAAAGCAGCCACACAGGCCAATGGCTGCAAAGAATGGCTATTGCTCTCCTGCTGCTGTTTCCAATAGCGTCATGGCTTTATCACAATAAGCAGCAAACCAAACAACAAGCTGAACTAGAGCGCAGCCAAAATGACAAGTCGATTGCCGCCGTCGCGTTGCTAAAAAGCCAGCAAGAGCAATTGTTACGCGAAAATCAACAGATTAACGCTCAATACCAAGACGAACAGCAAGCCAAACGCGCAGAAATCGAACTGCGCCTGAGGCAACAGCAGTTGGATGACGCCAGAATGCTTAGTGAGCAACAGCTGCAAAACCAAGCTCGCAGCCTGGATTTAATGGAAAAACGTCTGAATACCGATGCGCGCGCTCAAGAACAAAACATAGCCGAACGCCAAGCCGAACTGCAATACCAAAAACCGGCCATGGCGATGACCTTGCAAGAGCAACAAGACCAACATTTGGCCCTACAGCGGCAAAGATCCTTAAAACAACACGATGAAAACATTGCCAGCATCAACAGCCTGCGCGCGGCACGTTTGAAAGCATACGACCGTGACCACGGCAATGGCGGCATAAGCACCTCAAACCCGGCCGTCGATCCTTAATCTCCTCGCAACTGATTCGAGCCTGAAAGCACATAAAGTTTTACGATAGGAAATCCAATGAGCAAACCCAAAGTCCTGCTTAGCCGCCGTTGGCCGGCAAGTGTTGAAGCTAAACTGCAAGCGCTTTACGACGTCACGCTAAATACCGACGACCATCCTTTGAGCGCCGAGGAATTTAAGGCGGCGTTACAAAATTACGATGCGGTGTGTCCCAGCGTTTGCGATTCCCTGCCGGCCGAGGTGCTGAACGTGGTTAACAAGCGCTGCAAAATTCTGGGTAATTTTGGCGTGGGTTATAACCATATCGATATTGGCGCCGCCAAACAGCAAGGCCTGATCGTTACCAATACCCCCGGCGTGTTGACGCAAAGTACCGCCGATATTGCGATGACATTGCTACTGATGTCGGCACGGCGCGGCGCCGAAGGCGATAGACTGGTGCGCGCCGGCGCATGGACCGGCTGGTGCCCGACCCATATGATGAGTAGCGACGTGACCGGGGCCACGCTGGGACTAATCGGCTTCGGGCGCATCGCCCAAGCCATGGCGCGGAAAGCTCATCATGGCTTTGGTATGAAAATCCTGTATCTCAAACCCAGTCCGGCCGACGCAGCCATCGTTGCCGAGTTACAAGCGGAGCGTTGCGATACGCTGGAAGAACTATTACCGCAATGCGATTACGTGTCGCTACATTGTCCGGGCGGCAACGAAACCCGCCATTTAATCAATGCAAATACCTTGAATTTAATGAAACCCACCGCGCATTTAATCAATACCGCGCGCGGCGATGTGGTGGACAGCAAAGCTTTGATCAAAGCCTTGCGAGAAAATCGCATTGCCGGCGCCGGCCTGGATGTTTACGAAGGCGAACCCAATATAGACCCCGGCTTTTTGACGCTGGACAATGCCGCACTCCTCCCCCATCTGGGCAGCGCCACAATTGCAACGCGAACCGCGATGGGGGAGAAGGTGCTGGCAAATTTGCAGGCCTATTTTTCAGGTGCTGAACTGCCGGATAGAGTAGTTTGAGGCGTCACTGCGAACCGTTGAGTAGTCCGCAGTGAATATGAGCAGCTGCTCTAAGCCAACTTGGCTGGCGTAGTTTTCCGCTTTTTTACACCCAATATACCCATCAAGCCCGCTAAAAATGACCAAACGGCGGCGGGCAGCGGAACAGCCGCTGGCTGTAAGGTTCCGTTAATTGTTACATCCGTATAAAAACTCCTGGCCTCACCTTGTCCCAGCGTAAATGTGTATGTCATAAAACTGTTATCGCCGGCACTTACTAGGGCGGAATCGTAAGACGTCACATTTAGCAAGCCATTATTGAAATATGCGTTAGCTAACAACTGCGATGAAAGCGCGTCTGAAAAATCGACAATGACATCCGTAGCTGCATCGCCTTGGGTAGAGGCTTGTATGGCATAGTTCAATGTCAGCGCTATTTGTTGAGTCTCAGCGCTTTCATTCAAAAAATCCAGCTGATACCAGCCAATATGCTGCGAAGTAAAACTACCAGCCAACGCGTAGCCATTGACCGCAAACATATGCGCGGCACCAAAACCCAAAGAGGAAACCGCTACTGCGTTATCGGAAGCCGGCACAATAGCTCCTACACTGCCGGGAGCAGAAAAAACGTAGGAAAACGCCGCATCCGCTGGAGTGTATGCACTGGTCGCCGTTACCCCATTCGCCAGATCGCTTATGCCGAACGAAATAGTTGATTGGCTGGTGAACGAACTACTCGCCTGCGAATTTTGACCAATGCTCAGTAAAGTCATAGTCACTAGACTGTTCAAAAGTTTTTGCTTGTTACTCAATATTTTCATTTCTAAATCCTAGTGAAACTGAATAATTCGGACGCAAGCCGACAATATGTCGACTTGGGCCAAGGAATTAATAAATTAAGGGACCTGTAAATAGCTCTCAAACGGTAACAATGGTGTTTGCGAACCATTTGCCCCTACAGGCGGAATCACTAGGAATTCTTCGGTAGCCAACTCGGCACTCAACGGATTGCCCGCTGTCACCGAAATGTGATCGCCGGCATGCCCGTTGGGTACTTTGATTTCCGGATGGTCGAAAGGCGCTTTTTCATAACGTACCCGCTCATCGGTAAAACTTTTCAATAGTGCCAGCAAGTCGGCACGTTGCTCGGGCGCATTTGCCAAGGCGATATTCGAAACCAAGGTATGTCTATCCGGATTGTCGTTGTTGCCTTTTCTAGAATAAAACTCAAGAACCTGCTCCAAAGTCGACATGCTACCGTTATGCATATATGGACCAGTCAGCTCGATATTCCGCAAACCCGGTATTTTGAAGGTGGCTTTTTTAGCGACGCCCAACTTTAAAGGCGCCGAGCTTAGAGATGCATTAGCCGCAGCAATTGTCGGTATATTCCCCTTCAACGCAAAATCGTTAATGCAATCTTGATTTTTTAGAACACCTTCCCTAGAGCCATCCGCCTGAATGCCATTAGGCGTGGTGAATATTACTAGGTTTATCGTGCTGACGTTCTTGGCTATCTCCACCAAAAAATCGCAGCTACGCACACTTTTTACTACTTTATCTTTTATATTTGAGTAATTTCCTAACAAGTACTGAACATATTGATCTGAATATGACAAGGGATTACCAAAATCGTCCACATCGCCTATCCCTGGATCACCTGCGGGATCAGCCACGCCAGTGTTAGCAAAACCAAGATCCATCAATTTAATACCGCCAACAGTGGTATTACGTGTAACGACGCTGACATGCGGGCTGATACCTGCTGCGTAAGCACCTCCGTCTGGCCCCAAAGCGTCAGGTCCGTAGGGTATTGAAAGGTCATTACCATAGAAACCGTTGAGCGTCTCATCGACCAGTGTGCTATTCAAGGTAATTGCCGCAGTAGTCAAAGCCGGACCGGAGTGGCACAAATTACAGTGATTGTTGGTGAATGTTGCCAGACCGTTATTCAAGGAATCGATCTCCGCCTGAGTTTTACCCATCCCTTCCCAAGTTGGCAGGTGAGTAAACGGATCGCGCGGGGTCAAATCAATCGGGGCCTGATCGGAAACCAGAGTGCCTTGATAAAGCTGTAACGCAATGCCAAAGAACATTGAAAAATTAGCTTCCATCTGATTATAAGGTTCTTGACCGGGCGCCGCTCCAAATGGGCCAGTTGAACTGAACGACCAAAACTTAGGGTTGAAAGCCCCCATAATCAAATTTTTATACGTAGTATTCAAACCCGGTTTGAGGCTTCCTGGCGTACTTAAGCTCAACGCACCCAAGACGCTATCTTCGTTATGCACTTTCTGACCTTGTAGAGGCTGGCGCAATAACAATTTTCTGCCAATGTTGGGCCATTTCCGACTCGCACAAGACATTTCGACGTCGCTCAATGCCGGGCCCATGGATAGGGAAGCGAGCGATGCATTTTCCAGTCTGAGCTTCTTTTTGGCGGCGTTTCTGGCACTGGTTTTAACCCAGACACCCGCATCGACATCACGATCACCCCAAGGACTGACCCCGTTGTAGATATTGTTGGCTCTACCATCCCAAAAGTTTCTGTGATTGAAAATAGCGTTCACCACCGTTGGGGCGTTTCTCGGCTCCACTCGTCTGGTACCGGTTCCATCGACATGAAAGATGGGATCAACAGAGCGAGCACATTGATCTTGCTCACCGGTAAATTTCGATACGCCGGTAAAATTCCCGCTGAAAGTGCCTGATGACGAAACAACATCATCGGTTGCAAAAGAAATACCGCTTGCCTTATTTAAAGGATCATTAAAACGGAAGGTCGGAAAATCCGTGGTTTTAAGCGTGTAATTTGGGCCACCACTATCGGCACTGGAAGGCAAGCGCTCAAAAGTTTCAGCAGTCGCAGCTTTGCTTTTCAGCCCGGGGTTCATTTGGTTCTTAACCCGACTATCTGCACCGGCATGAAAATGGCAAGACCCGCAAGCCATCCCATCACTGCCAACGTTGACATCCCAAAACAATGCCTTTCCCAAAGCAATCGCTTTTTGTTTATCCACGACGATAGGATCGCTACCATCGATAGGTAAAAAATTTACCGGCAACTCACCCAAAGTACCAAAAACCTTTGGTATCGGCACGTTCTGCAACGGCATCGGCTGCGGCCCGTGGGCAAAAGCAAATGGCAACCAAAATAACCATCCCGCGGTTGTCCAGCCCAATTTATTCATAACTCGCATAATTACCTCGTCTAAATGCAAACTTGTTTGAATTTGAAGTCAATAAGCAAAAATAAAACCATTTACATAATTACCATTTAAAACATGTTCTTATATTGATTTCAATCATTCCACCAGCCTTTCTGGAGCTGACAATGCGTCATTTGACACAATTTGATTTAAATACACAGGCAAATACCGAATCACGAATCGAGCTGGCACCAGATGTAGCCGGCAAGCCTAAATTAAAGCCGCCCAATCCTGAGACCTGATCAAAAAAAAACGGGGTGGCGTTACCGCCACCCCGTAAAACTCAGCGCAATGGATCGTTTGTTAGACTTAGACAGCTAATGAAATATTTTTCTTTCTTCCGAAGGACAGCAAGCCCAACAAACCACTACCAAACATCCAAACGGCAGCCGGTACCGGCACTGCTGCGGCAGTCTGCTCGATCACGACATTGTCTAAACGCATTTTGTACGCACTTCCAGCTGTCACGAACGAATCAGGTTCACCGATAAAATGAATCCAGAACGCACTGATATTTTGAAAGCCGCTATTTAGCACCAAGGTACCGTTGAAACTATCCGCAGCCGTATTCGCAACAGTCTGATAAGCCACGCGAGTCGCATAATCAGTGCCATTTCCGCTAGACAGATTAGGATTATCCGCCTGACTAAAACCTAAAATCTCCCAAGAGCCAGCTCTACGATTGACGAACGGGCTGGAAGTGGACCAGG
>FSSH01000827.1_pt1 | contig 17711 bp, 13 predicted proteins | sample 1166101 | NCBI WGS metagenome assembly FSSH01 (sample SAMEA32972668, study PRJEB13176) | freshwater metagenome | biome: Drinking water system; feature: Biomass in drinking water that filtered by 0.45 um membrane; material: drinking water | place: USA | collected 2012-12-20 | depth 0 m | reverse complement strand
ACGTCTCGGATCGCGGCCATTTTGGGAAAACCCGGCTGGCCGCTGAAGATCAGGGTGTGGAAGCTTTGGGTTATGTGATCGTCGCCCGCGACATCGAACAGCATATGGCCGATCTGGTCGAGAAAACCGACACCGTTTGCCTGTATCAAACCCGAGTCGCCGGTTTAATGTCTGGCCGCGACGCGGTTAACGTCAGCTTGAAACAGCACGACGGTAGCTCCTTGAATGTCAGCGCGCAATTGTTGGTCGGCGCGGACGGCGGCAATTCCACGGTGCGCAAGCTACTGGAAATACCGCAGCAAGTTACCGAATACGGTCAAACCGCGCTGGTCACCACCGTGCAATCGGCGCTGCCGCATCGCAACATCGCCTTCGAACGCTTTACCGAATTTGGCCCCCTCGCCCTACTGCCGGTGGCCGGCAAACAATCGGCGGTGGTGTGGACACGCACTCACGAACAAGCCGAAACCCTGATTAACGTCAGCGACCGCGAATTTCTCGCCGAACTGCAAAACTGCTTCGGTTACCGCTTGGGCGAGCTAAAACTGGCCGCGCCGCGCCGGGCGTTTCCCTTAAGCCTGATTCGCGCTGAAAGCATGGTCTCCGGTCGCACCGTCATCATCGGCAACGCCGTGCATCAACTGCATCCGGTGGCCGGCCAAGGCTTTAACCTGGGGATACGCGATGTGGCCTTATTGGCGGAAATGCTGCTCGACCAGCACGAGCAACATGGCGACCTGGGGGATGCCCGCCTGCTGAAAAACTACAGCAGGCAACGCCAACAAGATCACGGTAAAACCATCGGTTTTACCAATAGCGTGGTCAAGCTGTTCTCCAACGACAATCTGCCCCTAGCCGCCGTCCGCAACGCGGGCCTGACCTTGCTGGACCACCTGCCCTTTGCTAAACAACTGCTGACGCGGCATGCGATGGGTTTGGCGGATCGCTTACCTAAGCTGGGTGATCGGGAATAACTCCAAAACAGCAAGCGTTGGTCACATTGCCGCCTAGGCGGTTATGTGACATTTCAATACGATGGTTTCAATTTGTCAGGGAACGCTGCCGCGCACCCTGACCTACGAGGCTGCCATTGGGCAGAACCCGGAAAACCGGTCTGCCTTACGTGGGTAATTCAGCCTCATCGTTCGGAACCCAATCGAGCACCCCTTCAATTAACCCTGCTCCTACCTTTTCCTGAAGGCAGATAGTGATCTGCTGAGCAGCGAGAATGGCCCCGTGAATTGGACGATTAATCCTTTGGTAGTCAAAATTTTTGCCATCAGGTGGGAAACCTATTAAGAAGTGCCCCCCTGTTACCCGTTCCCCAAGCGGCGACAAGTGAGTTAAATGGCAAAGCATTTCGTATGTTTCCCAAAGAGTCTTTGTCTCGTCAGAAGATTCAAATAGCCCCTTTATTGAAGCAGGGTGATGCCATTTAAGGATACTGCTCGGGTTACTTTCCTGTAACTTCCAAATACGTTGCCAATCAGGCATTTTAGACTTGAGTTCTTGAAAGTTATTTTCAGAAACCTTGCAACCGTTCAAAAACTCTTCATGCGTTATTTTTCCTTGAGAAAGGCACGTTTGCCACTCTTGGAAATGCTGATACTTGGATACGTTCGGGTATTGAATAAATTTATCTAGCTTTCGTTGTTTTTTTGACGGCTTGCAATATACGTGCTCAAGTGAAGCAAACAGCTCAAGAGCTGCACGCGCATGGTGATATGACGCAAGCAAGGCTCCATTTCGTATAGCCCCAATTTCTCCGAACATTTCGTTGGTAACTTTTACCAGAACAGCGGTCAGAAAGGCTTGCTCATTACCACTTTTAAGATCTAAGACCTTTTCTTCAAGCGCATAGGAGAACCTTAGTGCGATATTCTCAAGGTAGGGTAGGGAGGATCGAGAAAGGCAGTCAGCAATTGCCGCCAAGGCAGCAGGGTAACTCTTTGTATAGTCTAAATATTGCTCTGACATTTCAAATCAATCACCTAACAATTAATTATAAAGTTCCGTATATCACCCAAGCCCACGCTTAGCAACTAGCCTGCATGAAGTGCGTCTAAATCTAGGCTATTCACCGAATTGTCTCCCGGATTACGCTTCGCTTCATCCAGGCTACATTGACTAACTCTTTCGCCGCCTTAACACCACCCAAAACCCACCAACCATCGGCCAAAACATCCCCGGCAACGGCACGGCAGCGACCGTGTTAACGGTAAACGGAGCTGCGCTTGCCGACAACACATTGCCCCCGGCACTCGCCAAACTGTTAATCAGTAAATCTAGCTGACTGCTACCGCCGCTCAGCACATTGAAGCGGATGATCGCCAACGTAAAGCTATCGGCTTGCAGGTTTTGTAAATCCGCCGCGCCGTCCAAGGACGACTCGAATAGGTTCAGCACACCCGGAGCCAGCAAATCGGCGGCAACGCTGTTTCCACCCAAATTAAACACATCCAGCTCGTCGCCCAGAAGCGGATCGCCGAAGGCCACGCCGGCGAACGCCAAATGCGCTGGGTCGAACTGAATATTAAAATCATACGTTCCCAACGCATCGTCGGCTAAGCCGGAAATGCTCAGGCCGATCTCGATGGCGTCGGCGGTTTGGCTAAGCGGCGCAAAATGTAAATCAATGGCAGCATCGGCAACATAGCTGGCGGCGCATAAGGCTATGCCGGCAATGGCGGCTTTTAGTTGTTTCATCATCGTTGTTAATCCTATATTCGGCATCCTGGATTCCCGCGTGTGCGGGAATGACGGAATAGTTTCGGTTCGTATAGTCGGCTGGGGATATCGATTGCTGACCGATTGGCGCCAGTCGGGTTACACCGCACAGCGCGGCCGGGTGCAAAGCAAAGTCAGCTTGCGCACATCCAACGCATTGATCACGCCGTTTTTGTCCAGATCGCGCGGATCGTTTACGCCGGAAGCCGGTTTGTTGCGGGCAGCAATGACCACGTTCAAATCCAGTTGATCGACATCGCGGTCGCCGTCCAGATCGCCTTTTACCGTGATGTTCTCGCAACTGTCGGGTAGATGATTGAAATTGGTATCGCCGCTGACGCGGCTTTGAATATCCAGCACATCCGATTTGCCGTTGTTGTTACAGTCGGGGAACACGTTCAGGTAATACACATCCTGCTCGCCGTGGTAGGTCGCGGTGTAGGCAATGTGTGCGCCGTTGGCGTCCGAAACTAACTGGGTGTAATCGCCCATTTTGTCGCTTTGCCGTTCCTCGCCGTTCACGACGTTATACGGCAGATGGGTATTGAACACCGGCGTGACCGCCTGGTTTTTGCTCCAGGTCGCGCCGCCATCCCAGGAGTAGGCGTAGTAAAGCTGGGAATAGCGATACGGCGCGCTGCCGCTGCCGTTGCGGGTGTCGTACCACACCGCATCAATACGGGAATTGGCCGCCACACCCAGCATAGCAAACCATTGATAAGCCGTGGAGCCGGGTGGGTCGTCATTCACCCGCACCGGTGCCGACCAAGTGGCGCCGCCGTCGCTGCTGCGCACGAAATGTATATCCTGCGGATCGTCGCCCGCTTGCCAAACGTAGGGCGTGACGTGTGCCAGCAAGTAAATATTGCCGCGCAACGGCCCGGCCGATTGGTCTGCGGCAATTTGCACATCGCCGTCGCCGCCCAGTGGATTGGGCAACTGCAAGCTCGGCGACAGGAACATCATGCTGTTGCCGCCCATATCGACTTTTTGCGAGCTAAAGCTGGGCGAGACATTAGGATCTTTGGCATCAATCGATTTCAGGAAATAATGGCCGCTACGCACGACCCCCAAGGCATTGACAGACAAAATCGTTTCATCGACGCCAAATAAATAAACCTCGCCGTCCGCGCCGATGGCCAACCGGCCGAAACCGAAGTTTGCCACCGGCAATGCCGCATCCGGCTCCGGGTAACTCAAACCACCGTCCGTGGAACGGATGAAATATTTGGGCACATAATGTGGATCTGGATTGCTGTCGGCCGGCCGCCGCCAGGTGCTGTAGATATAGCCGTCGCTCGGACCGCCGGATTTATCGATGACCAGCCAGTTCTTGTCGCCTTTAAACTGATACACCGGCTCCGACCAGGTCACGCCGCCGTCGCTGGATTTAAACACCGACGTGCTATCCGAAACCGCCAGGGACTGGTAATAAAAATTGCCCTGGCCATCAACCTCCAACACCGGATCGGTGCGGGTTTGCAGCGGTAAAGCCGGCAGCAGGCCGGTACCCCAACTGACGCCGCCATCGAAACTATAGGCATAGCCGCCGTATTTGACGGCTGTGGGCGGCGAATCGAACCTACGCCAGCCCACAACGATATTGGCGGGTTTCAGCGGATTCAAGGCCAGCGTCGGTTCGTTACCTTTGTCACCGACAATGTTTTGGCCGCCGGCATCGACATTGACCTGATGACTACGATACTCTCCAAAGCTTATTACCGGAGAAGGCCCTGCCTGCGCGGCTGTCGTCAATGTCAAACCGATGCCTAAGCCTGCCGCGATTTTTACCAGCCTGACCTTACGGAAAATGGGTGTGTGCCGTTCGCCAGGTACAGGGCGAACGGCAGTTAAGGGCCGAAGCAATCCTGCATTTTCACCTAGCTTCATCACGCGACCCTTCTGATAGAACGGCTATTCAGAAACAGTCCCGCCAAGCCGCTGGCAAACAGCCAGACCGCCGTCGGCACCGGCACCGTCGCCGGCAGTTCTCCCGACACCACCGTGGTTTGAAAGCTGAAGGTACCGATGCGGGTATCACGCAAACGCGCGGCGCCGGCGCCCAGATGATCGAAACCCCAACCAAAACCCAGATTGCCGTTTACCGTTAAATTGTCGCCGACTAAAGCGGTAGTCACATCGAATAGCTCAAAGCCGCCGGCATCGAAACCGATGTGATTGGTAATCACCCAACCCGAGCGACCCGGCGTGGCGGCTTCTTTGGTGGGGTCGTATTCCAGGGTCATGTCGCCCAAATGCACTCTATTGTTTGGCGGATTGACGTCAACCCTAAAGCGCATCACGCCGCCCAGACCGATACTACCGCTGGCAGTACCAAACAAATTGCCGGGCTCGAACTGGAAAGTGGTATTTCTGTTCTGCCGTCCGCCCGGATTGGTTATTGCACCTGGACCGTTGACGCTAAATTGCAGCCCGGTCGCCGGAATTTCATCGGATACCAGATCGTATAAATCCGGGGTATTGCCATCCCGCAGTTCAACAAAGGTTTTCGATGCCGCCGAGGCGTCGTAAAACTCTTCCAGGTAAAGGGAAGGCCGACAGCAAATTTGAAAGCCCGAGCTTGGCGTATCCGGATATAAATCCTGATCGACACCGGCGATTATCGCATCGCGGTTTAGATTGAGGATCAGCGCGCCGCCGCTGACTGTCGCGGCGTGGGCCTGACTAAGCGGAAATACGCTACAAACGGCTATTAGTTGCACGGCAAACAGCCAGCCGGATAATTGATGATTATTGATTTTCATAATGTCACATTCCTTGAAAGATATGGCCTACGACCTATGCCGATAAAAGCCAATAATCCGCTACCGAATAGCCAGACAGCAGCGGGTAGCGGTACCGCCGATACCTGTCCGCAACCGGCGTAGGCGCCGGTGCCCAAGCAGAAATTACCGACATCGATCAATTGCACGCCTTGCAACATACCGGCGTTTTCCGGAGACATTAATAAATCGCCGCTCAACTGCCAGTTTTCGGCATTGGTAAAGTTCAGGCTTAGATTGTTTAGGTCGTACACAGCCATCGTGAAATAAATGTTATTGGCCAAGTACCAGCCGGTGCGGCCCAAGGTTTGCCGGTCGGCATCGTAACGTAGCGAAAAATCGCCGTTGACCAAGCCGGCCCCGCCGGGCGGCCAGTTCGGCGCATAAAATCCCTGCACACCGGTCATACCCACTTGTGCCCCGGCCACGCCGGCCAGCGTATTGGTATCGATGGCAAAATCGGTTGATGTGGCTTTGGCAAAACGCTGGTTGGCTTGCGGACCGGCATCGTTGCCGATAGCCGTCAGCTCGAATACCTGATTAAGCCCGGAAATCTCGGTGCTGTTGAGCTGGCTAAGCAAATGGTCGCCGGTATTGGCCGGATTGCCGGCAGCTGATGCCGCCGCGTCCCAGAACGTCGACAGAAAATAACCACCGGCGTAGGGCGCCAGTGCATTGCGGTCCAGATTCATCGTAAACGTGCCGCCGGATGGCGCATTCAATAGCGCGGCATCGGCGCTTGCAGAGGCCATTCCCAGGCTGATGGCCAGCATCGCCCGCGCGGCCAAAGCGGGATAGCCGCAGTTTTTGTTGATCTTCATAAAATCCCTATCAGCGGATGGTCAGAATAAGCCCTCTCCTTGCCTGAATGCGCAAACGACCATAGTCGGCCGCATGCGGGCAAGAAGAGGGATTTATTTTGGAAAGTCTGGGCCCGAAGCGAATCTTGGCGACCGCCCCAAACCCACTTTACGAGTTAAGCCGCGACCAAGGCTTTTCTGCGACTTGTGCCCAGCAAGCCCAGCAGACCGCTGCCGAACATCCAGACTGCCGCAGGCACCGGCACAGCGGACGGCGCCAGACTAAAGGTACCGACCACGGCATTAGTATTGGCGCCAACCAAACCGGCCCACAAGCCGGTCCATTGCAAATCGCCGCTCAGCAGTAATTCGCCATTGCCGTTTACCGACTCGGCGACGTTAGTCAGCTTCAAGAAGTTTTGCGTGCTAAAACCGGTGTCGAAGGTTTTTATATTCCAGATACCGGCAGTTTTTACCAAGCTAAAGTCGTAAGGGGTCAAAATGCCGCTGCCGCCGGGACTGGTTAATAACCAGGCGCCGCTCAGACCGATTTGACCGACCGAGGTATTGCCGGCATCCATCGTAGTAGCTTGTTCGGTACGGCCATAGGGACCGGAAGCCGGATAGCTGTTGGTAGTGGTATTGGCGTTAACCGCAAATGACATAGGTGTGCTGCCAGTTGTAGACAGCGTAGTACCGCCAGCGGTTGCGCCGGTGATGCCGAGTAAATTATCGCTGGCGCCCCAATGTTTCGCGACAATCCAGCCGTTCGGATACCCGGCGCCGACATTGACCGATGCTGCCGCGAACGCAGCATTGTTGATGGTGATGGTCGCATCGCCGCTGACTTGCGCGGCGCTGGCTGTGGCGGGGGCCAAAACGGCGGTTAGTGCGCTGAAGGCTAACAGGCCGGCGGTCGCCAGTTGAGAACGGTTGTAGTGCAAGATTGTCATTTTTTATTCCTTAATAAATTACGGTTAAAGTTAATCTTCAAATCGCCAACCTTAACTAACGGTATGCAGCTTGAAGGTAACCCGGCTGTCTTAATCTCCAAGACCCGTGGCTTTCCGGCTCCGTCTCGCGGCGGATGTGGCATGTTTGTCGCACTCCCTACGACATCACTCTAAGTCCCTGAGTGAGGTGCTCCTGAAAAACTCCTGCGGTAAATAGATAAGGACGACATCAATACTTGATAGAGACACTGACGAATCCGGCCCGGCCTGGCGCGGGCGCTACCCGGCCCTCGAAATAGCCGTAGGGCTGAAAGTAATCCTCATCGCTGAGATTCTTGACCGTGGCCGCCCATGTAAAACGCCCGGTTTCGTAAGCCAGCGCCGCGTCAAAGCTGTGATAGCCGGCGGTTTTGAAGCGATTGTTGTTGGACAAATAAGCCCCGGAACGGGCATATACGCCAAAGCCCAAGCTAAAGCCTTGCAGCGCATTCTGCTGAAAACGGTAGTGCGCCCAGAGCCGCCCGGCATCGTCCGGGACTTGGGCTAAGCGATTGCCGGCAGCCACCCCGGCCTTGTCATCCATGAACCGGGCGTCGGTATGCGCGTAGTTCGCTAACAGGTTCAAGCCCTCGCACGGCTGCCAAAGCAGATCAATTTCGATACCGCGCGAACGCTCCTGGCCGGCGGCGACCGAACGCCGCTGAAAATCGCTGCTGTCGGTGACCGCAACCTGGCTACGCTCGATTTGATACAGCGCCAGTTGGCCGCTGAATTGGTTCGCAACATTGAATTTCAGGCCGGTTTCCAGATGGTTGGATAATTCCGGTGCTGGCGTATCGACAAAATTCACAAAGGGTTGACCGCGCATGCCTGCGCTGTAGGAAATAAACCAGGAAACCTCGTCGTTCAGATCAATCACGCCGCCGAGTCGCGGCAGCCATTTCAGCGTATCGGTTTTAGCGTGTACCCCGGTTTGCGCATTATTAAAATCGATGTCGACCTTGCCCAGCCTGAGACCGGACAGCACATGCAGATGCCGGTACAGCGTGCTTTGCCACTGGAGGTAAGCGCCGTAAGTGATGTTTTCGATGAACTGATTTTCCAGACCCGGCCCCGGCACGCTATACGGGGTGTCAAATACCGGTGCCTGCAAATTTAACGTACCCACGCCCAAACCGGAGGGCCCGAAGTCGCCTTCGATAAACCCGGCATCGCGCAAACGGCTGTAGTCCGCCCCCAATAACAAATTATTTTCGCTGGGACCAAGCTTGAACTTACCCTGCAAATTACCCAGCACGCTGCGTTCATGCTGTTGTTGAAACAGTTCGGCATTGACCAAGGCCCAGCTCGATGCTGGCAACAAGGGCCGATCCGCGCTCAGGCCGTCGCTACCGAACAGCGTCTGAATTTTCTCGTCAAACTTAGCGTGCGCATAGCGCGCCTTCAGGTTTAAGCGCCAGCTCCGGTTGATTTGCCTGTCCAGTGCAGCCCATACCGCGTCGGCATTCGAATGGCTATCGGGCAGATTGGCCGGCGCCAAGAACAGATCAGGGCGGATACGAAAAGCCCCGGCAATGCTACCGGTGGCGGGCAAGCCCTGATACTCCGGTTGCTGCCAGCGCGACAGCTTGGCTTGGAGGGTAAAACGGGTTTTGTCGTTATCGGTCAGCGTCAGGGCCGGATTGATGTTGAAACGCTGGGTTTCGATCATGTCGATGTTATGTCTGGCGTTGGTGTATTCGCCGGTAATCCGCGTCAGAACATGGTCGTTTAACGGTTGATTGATATCGAAAAATGGCTGATAAAAGCTATCACTACCGATTCTAAAACCGGCTTCGCCGAAGTATTTGGCCTGCGGCAATTTGGAAAGCAGGTTCACCACCCCGCCCACCGGTGAACCTGAGCCGCCGCTGTAAAGCAAGGCGTTGGAACCTTTCAGTACCTCGATTTTATCGATATTAACCGTGCTTTCCCGGTCGCCGGGGTTGTAGTACTGGGTAAAGCCGTCTATCAGTTGCTCGGAGCGAAAGCCGCGAATCAATGTGCCTTCGATAACCGGGCTGTAGAGCACATTGCGCGGTACCACGCCGCTGACATTGATCAACGATTCGCTGACGTTGATAATTTGCTGGTCGTCGAGCAAAGTGCGTTTCAGCGCATGCACCGACTGCGGGATTTGCTTGATCGGCGTGTCCGTTCTGGTAGCGCTGACAATATGACTCACGGCATAGGTCCGCGCATCTGCAAGCATGGGCTCGGCGTCGATTTCCGTGGTGGCTTCCCCGATTTTTGAGCCCACTACGGTCATGGCATCCAAGGTAACGGGCGGCGGCGTGTTGGTCGACGCAGCTCGCTCCAAGCTGCGTTCCAAAGTCACCGTGTCGGTATCGATATAACGATAGGTAAAGCCGCTGTCATGCAACAAGCGTGTTAAGGCCTGCTCCGCCGACATGTCACCTTGCAGGTCCAGGCTGACGATTTCACGCAGCATGTCCGCTGAAAAAATCAACTCCAACTCAGCTTGTGCGGCAAATTGAATCAGCGCGTTGTTTAAAGACTGGCTAGGAATATTGAAGTGGCGGACCGCTTCCGCGGCGACCGCCTGACTGCTGCTCAATTGCCCACCAGCCGCCGCCAGCCAAATCAATACCCAGGCATCGACGCCGACACGGTTGCCGTTCAGCGCATAGCAAAGGTATATAGCCAACCGACGCCATGCGCCGACTGCAAGCTGGTAGCGAAAATCGTTAATCCGTGCTTTCAAGATCCGTCCTGTCCGAAAAATAATGTTTCTCAACATAGAAGTCGTTTCAGCACAAAAATCGATCACAAAAAATTTCCTGATTAGCAAAAAACGTAATTATTCAGTCAACACCGCGTAAAAAATCGTAGGCTGGATAAGCGAAGCGCATCCGGCAATCTTGGTGGATGCGCTTCGCTTATCCACCCTACAGACCATTAATTTCGAAATGAGGGGATCGGTAAGAACGGATTGAACTTATGCGCTCGAACTCCGGAATACACAAATTAAAGCGGCATCGTCGTTCCCGTCTGCGCGGGAGCGACGATGTTCAAGGGCTGGGTTGACGAAATATGCACGAAGGTTTGCCGCGCCAAAATATCAGCGATGCAATAACACCCACCAGGGACCGATGCGGGTTTCTTGCAAGGCCAGTGCCTTGCGCACCGAAGAAAGCGCCTCGTCGGGCGTATCCAGAGAAAACACTCCGGTTACCCGCAGATTTTTTAGCGCAGCATCGGCCAGAAATATCCGTCCGAATCGATAGCGCTCCAACTCGCCTATCAATTCTGCTAAAGGTCTATCGTTGATCACCAGCCGATGTTGCTGCCAAGCAGACTGTTCCGCGCCAACGGCCTGCGGATGCGGTAAGGGCAATCCGGGCTTATAGCTCAAGATCTGCCCCTGGGCGACGGTAATGTCACTCTCTCGATCCACAGTGCGGACCGCTACGGCATGCTCCTGAACGATCACCTCGGTATGCTCGGCTGCGGTTTTATACACTTCAAACACGGTACCCAAAGCCCGCACTTTTAAGTCGTCGGCTACCACCTCGAAAGGCCGCCGGCTATCCTTTGCCACCGTAAATCGCACCTGGCCATGGTGCAACACGATCTGCCTGGCCTCGGCGGTGAACGCTACGGAAACAGCGCTATTGGTGTTCATCAGCAACCGGCTGCCGTCGCTGAGTTGAATCTCGCGAATTTCGCCAGTTTGCGTGCGGTAGTCGCTTAAATAATCGCTAAGCAAGCGCGCTTGTTGCGGCATGATCAGACCAATCGCCAACAGGCACATCGCCGCAACGGCAAGTCCGGCAGCGAACCAGGGCCGGCGCGGCTGGGGTTTGGCTGGCTTGATTTTAGCCGCGTGGAATGTCACCGGGGCGATTTGCCGAGACGCCGGTTGTTGCGCCTCGGCCTCTCTGGACAAGTTGCCGGCCACCACCATATCTCTGAACAAATTCTCCGCCTCGGTAAATGCCTCGGCATGTAAAGAGTCGCGGTTCAGCCAATCGGCGAACGCTTCAAGTTCCGCATCGCTCAAACTGTCATCGCGCAGACAAACCAGCCAGGCGATGGCCTGATCTTGCAGACTTGTGTGAACGGATTTGTCGGACGGCGCAGGCATGCGATCTCCAATTAAGTAGGGGTGTTATTAATAAAGACGTGCGAGGCACGAAAGCGATCATAGCAAGACGGGCTTTGCAAACAAGCTGCGGGCATTAACAGCATGGGAGGGGAGCGGACTGAGGAAAATAAGGCGGACGTTTTGTTCAATCGGCCAGTTGCCGCGCGCAATGCGCCATGGCTTGGGCCAGTAACTTATTGACCTGGGACTTGGAAATCCCCAAGCGTTCGGCAATTTGCATATAGGTCAGGCCATCGACCCCATGTAGTAAAAACACACTGCGGCAGGCTTGCGGCAACTCGTCCAGCGCATGTTGCAATGCGGCCAAACGTTGTTGACCAATCAACACCTGTTCCGGTGGCGCGGCGTTGCCGGGAATGGATTCAGCTAGCGCATCAAAATCTTCGTCAGCGCCGTAACGGTCCCTGACTATGGTTTTGCGCTGATGATCGATGGTCAGATTGATCGCAATCCGAAACGCCATGGCTCGTGCATTATCCGGCGGGGTTTTCTCGGCGATCTGCCGTAAGCCCAAATAGGTGTCATGGGTTAATTCGGCGGCAATGTCCGGGCATTTCAAGCGCCCGGTCAAAAAACGCAATAACTCATCGGCCAAGGACTCGGTCCAGAACGCGGAAATATCGGTCAATGGCTGTGCACTCATGCGTATCGAAAATGTCCAAAGCTTTATTCAAAAACAGCGGCTGGCTGATACCCCACCAAAATGTCGCAGCGCAGCCTTGCGTCAGAGCGTCTGCAATAATTGAACCAAAGACGCATGTTGCTGGCAGGCCCCACCCGTCGTGCTGCCTTGCGCTGAACATTACTTCCGAGCCACCCTGGAATGCGGCAAATAACCCGTGGCATGGCCGGCAGATAACATAGTTTTATCGAGAATAGCCGTTTGACTCGCCGACTTTGATTTTTAGCGCGCGCCAAGACTGTATAATCCTCGCAACCCCTTTCACTAAATAAGCACTCTTGTTAATGCGCGCCGCCAAACTGCTGTTCTGCCTTGTTTTCATCGTTGTCATTCACGGCGCCATCGCCTGGAGCCTGAATCGCCCGCAAGACGCCGGTGTTGACGTGCCTTCGGGCAAATTGCGCAGCTTATCGTTTGCGCCGTATCGGGAAGGTTTTAGTCCGATAGAAGAAAAATTTCCGTTGCCGGAGCATATCGACGCCGACCTGGGCTTGATTGCGGATAAAACCCATACCATCCGCACCTACTCGATACTGGGCGGCATGCAACCAACTCCGGAGTTTGCGCGCAAACACGGCGTGGAAATGATTCAAGGCGGCTGGCTGGGCGATGGCCATGACAGCAATAAAAAGGAAATCGCCGCGCTGATCGAAGCTGTCAATGCCAATCCGGACGTGGTGAAACGGGTCTTGGTGGGCAACGAAGTCCTGCTGCGCAAAGACATGGATGTGGACAAACTGATCGGCTATATCCGCCAGGTCAAACAGGCGGTGAAACAGCCGGTGTCGTATGCCGATGTTTGGTCGATTTATCTGAAATACCCGCAGCTGATGCAGGAAGTCGACTTTATTACCGTACACATCCTGCCCTACTGGGAAGACGAGCCGGTGGCGATTGAAAATGCGACCGGACATGTAGAGAAAATCGTCCAGCAAATCCAGGACAAAGCCCACAGCATGGGCCTGAACAAGCCGATACTGATCGGCGAATCGGGCTGGCCCGCGGCAGGCCGGCAACGCGGCCAAGCCGTCCCCAGCGTAGTTAACGAAACCCGCTTCATCCGCAGCCTGATCGAAGTCGTGAACCGGCACGGCTTGGACTACAACATCGTCGAGGCCTTTAACCAGCCCTGGAAAAGTCACAACGAAGGCGTAGTCGGCGCGAATTGGGGCTTGCTGACTATCGACCGGGAACCGGTGTTTCCGCTGACCGGCCCGGTTTACGAAAACCCGGACTGGTTGCTGCATTTTGCCTGGGCGACCGGCCTGTGGCTGTTGCTGGTTGCGGTCTACTTCAAGAAATTATCAAAGCTGTCGCTGCCGCGCCTATTGGTGTTTTTAGCCTTGGCCCAAGTGTTTAGCGTTTGCCTGGTGACGCTGGCGGACTTTCTGTGGTTTACCAGCTATAGCATCTGGCAACAGGCTTACACCATTTTGCTAATAGTAGCCAACACCCTATTAAGCGGCTTGTTGCTGCAACGCGGTTATGCGATTTTAGCCAACCAAGCCGCGCTGCCGGCCCTGGCAAACCGCTTGAGAAGCGCCTATCTGTTCTTCGTGGTGCTGGCGCTTTTTAAAACCTACAGTCTGGCGTTCAACGGCCGGTATCTGAGTTTCCCTGTCGAACAATTCGCGATTCCGGCCATCGGCATCTGCGGATTGATGGTCTGCCTGTACATGGCCCAGCGCCGGCTACACTGGCAGATGCTGCGCTTCGACAGCTTGTCCGGCGGTGATTCACAAACGCCCCGCGACCGCTTGTTGGCGTATTTTTTAAGTTTCGGCACTGTCGCCGTGGTGATAGGCGAGACGCACGAGTTTATGGCTGCCTACGACTTTATCCAAGCGCATCCGGGCTTTAGCGAAGGTTTACCGGTAGCCCTGGGTTACACCTTCTACAATCAGCAACTCATGGCTTGGTTGCTGTGTATACTGGTGCTGTCGATCCCGTTCTGGCCCCTCCGCTCAGACAAAGCCAAGATTTAGCGCGTACGATCAATGTTGCTCAAGCGGCTGGTTCCGGCACCGCACCTATCGGTGCGTGCCCCGAGGCTGATTTTTCGGTAATCAACACAAGGACACCCTATATGTGGCTGCGCACTAGCTGCGAAATAACCTTCGATGTCAGCATCGAGACTCCATTCATTTTGATGCTGCGGCCGCGCAACGGCGCCAATCAATGGGTGGCCCGCGAGTCGTATACCTTGAATCCGACTGTGCCGGTATTCGAATATACCGACTACTACGGCAATCTCTGCCAGCGCCTGATTGCGCCACCCGGCGAGTTTGCCGTGCGCACCAGCGCCGATATTCATACCAACGAGCATATCGACGTCTGCCCCGGCGCACCCTTTACGGAAGTGCAGAGTCTGCCCGATTCGGTACTGACCTATCTAATCCCGACCCGCTATTGCGAATCCGACCGGTTTATCGATCTGGCCCAGGAAATCGTCGCCGATGCCTTACCGGGTTACGACCAAGTCGCGACGCTGCACCGCTGGCTGCGCGACAATATCCGTTTCAATCCGGACTCGCCGCATTTCCAGCTGTCGGCGGTCGAAACCAATATGGCCGGCGAAGGCGTCTGCCGGGAACTGGCGCATCTGGGTATCGCCCTGTGCCGCGCCTTATGCATTCCGGCACGGATGGTGGTGGGCTATCTATACGGCTTACAGCCGATGGATTTTCACGCCTGGTTCGAGGCTTATGTGGGCGGGCGTTGGTATACCTTCGACCCGACCCAAGCCGAACCCTGCGGCGGTAGGGTCATCGTCGCTTACGGTCACGACGCGGCGGATGTGGCGATTTTCACCCAATTCGGCCCGGCGCTTTATCCCATGCACATGGCCGCCAATGTCGAACGGCTGCCTGGCCCGCCGGATTAGCGCGCACCCGGCGCCGCCATCACACATCGAGCAAAGGTGCGGATTCCCGGTATAATGCCGATTCCGCTGTAATCAACGCTTTATTTATGAGTAATCTTGTTCTGGTCGCCTGCGCCTTGTTGCTGGTATTTCTAAACGGCTTCTTTGTTGCGGTCGAGTTCAGCCTGGTCAAACTACGTCAGACCCGAATCAAGACGATCGAACAAACCGAAGGCTGGCGCGGCCGGATTCTTGCAAAAGTACACAAAAAACTCGACGCTTATTTATCTGCCTGCCAACTCGGCATTACCCTGGCATCGCTGGGGCTGGGCTGGATAGGCGAACCGGCTTTCGCCGATCTGTTAGTCCCGCTGTTTGCCAAAGCCGAAATCACCTCGCCGGAAATCATCCATAACATCTCGTTTGCCTTTGCGTTTTGCACGATCTCCTTCCTGCATATCGTCGTTGGTGAGCAAGCGCCTAAATCGCTGGCTATCCGCAACCCGGAAGGCATAGGCCTGTGGAGTGCAGGACCGCTATACGCGCTATATTGGTTGATGTACCCGGCCATCTGGTTGTTGAACGGCAGCGCCAATCTGGTGTTACGCATCGCCGGACTTAGCGACGGTCACAACCTGGACAGTCATTATTCCAACGACGAATTGAAACTGATTCTGCGCTCCAGCCGGGCCGGCGAGAACCTGACCAGCGATGAATGCAACGTGCTGGCCAAGGCCCTGGATTTCGGCAAGCTGGAAGTCTCCGATTTAATGCGGCCGATTCACGAAATTACCGCGCTGTATCAAGGCCAATCTCAGCAACACATGCTGGAAACGGTATACAGCAGCTGCTTCAGCCGCTACCCGTATTTCGACAGTAACGGTATCGATGTGTTAGGCATTATCCATTTGAAGGATTTGTTTCTGGCGCAACAACACGGCCAGCAAATCGACGATTTGGAACCCTATTTACGGCCGATTCAACATATCTCCGCGCATATGCCGGCTCTGGAATTGTTCCGGCGCTTTACCCAAGGCTCGCCGCATTTCGCGGTCATCGGCCAGAAAGGCCACAAGCCGCACGGCTTTATCACGCTGGACAATTTGTTGTCGGCCATGGTCGGCGAGATCCGCGACGAGTTTCGAAAAACCGAAAGCGACTGGACCCGGCAAGATGACGGCAGCTTGCTGGGCAAAGGCAGCTTGCCGATTTTCTCGCTGGAGCGGATTCTGGGTATCGATGTGGAAAACGAAGAACTGGATCTGGACGACGTCGATTCCGTGGGCGGCATGATCCTGGCGCAATTGCGCGACATCCCCGAAGCCGGCGAGCGCATCGCCTTTAACGATTTTGAAATCGTCGTCAAGGAAATGAACGGCCCACGTATCGAGTGGGTGCAGGTTTATCCGAAGCAGTAACTTCAGCAAGTTAATGCTTTAGCCAGCGATTAAGACACTTAAGCAGCCATTTTTTTGTTGGTAAGATTCTTAGAGAATTATTGACCGTGTCCGACCGAAAGCCGGCCTTGATGAACGAACGCGATCAGGCGGATATATCTTCAAAGGCAAATCTAGGCTGGGCTGAATAACAATGAAACCCAGCTTAGAAGCTGATAAGTTTTCCAACCCAAAGAGCGGTTGGAACGTAAAGAATTCTGTTATTTGAAAGCATTTGCTGGGTTTCGCCTTGCTCTACCCAGACTAGGGAACCTACCCGCCCGCGCGATCATCGCATCCGGCGGAACCCGGTAAACCGGTTCCGCCACACGGTCATGAATAGCTTGTGTTAGCCTGATTGTAAAAACTTACCGCGCTTTCTTTTTAGTTTTTGAAACTTTGGTGCTTGGTTCAGTCTGTAAGGGTTCTTGCTGCTCAGGTGACTGTTTTATATTTTCAACAAATTGGATGGCGATACCCGAGACCTGGCTTACAACATTGTGAGCACCGTATCCTGCTGCGACCTCACCCCAAAAACCACCGGTTACAGTTTCCTGAAGTTTATAGTGGACTACAGCATCAACTTTTTCGCCGTATTTGTTGAAAGCAACTTTCTTAATAAGGTCCTTACCTTGTCTGGCTAATTCAATTTGATTTGCATAAATCGAGGAGCCTGTTTCCATACTGGTGTCAATTTCACCCAATATATTATAGGGTTTGTTCAGATCCCCATCATTCACTAATATTTCTTTGGTGGGCGTAGCGAGCGATTGATTCGCTGATAATGTCGCTGGTTTCTCAGTTTCTGGCTTGGTAGTGTTGTTACTGCAAGCAGTCAATGCCGTTAAAATAACAAGGACGATTAGCTTTTTTATATTGTAGTTTTTCATGGATTGATTCAGAAATAGTGGGAGACGATTCTATATCGCTCACAGAATATATGTCAAAACAAAGCCCAACATTCATTTAGAAACAGCGCTCCCGAGCAAACGAGATTAGCGAATTTTCGCAGCGCTTCATGGATGGTTGAATTTATTGAGGGCCTTAGAGTGGGTTGAACAATAATGAAACCCAGCTTAGTTATTTCTGGGTTTCGCGTTGCTCTACCCAGCCTACGGATCTAACGGACCTTGGCGATGTCCCGTAAAGCGAAACCTGCTCAGTCTGTTTGATTTTGAACAAACAACATAGCTAAACCGTCATCGGCTGACGCCCTGCAAAACAAGTCCAACAAATCGATCTTGCTTAGTGTTTAGGTAATTCGCGCCTATAATGCGCCTATACAATCTTCCCATGAGA
>FSSH01009224.1_pt3 | contig 17713 bp, 14 predicted proteins | sample 1166101 | NCBI WGS metagenome assembly FSSH01 (sample SAMEA32972668, study PRJEB13176) | freshwater metagenome | biome: Drinking water system; feature: Biomass in drinking water that filtered by 0.45 um membrane; material: drinking water | place: USA | collected 2012-12-20 | depth 0 m | reverse complement strand
AAAGGCGGCGCTTCCGCGCCGCCTTTTTCCCCCGCTTGTCGCGGTCAAAACCTCAGCGAGAACCCGCCATAGACGAACCGGCCGACCGGGTTCACAGGTGTGCCGATCGATCCGATGTCGGGTTCCTGGTCGAGGAAGTTGTTGACGCCCGCATNNCATAGATCTCCGCGCCGTCACGCAGTTCGTAGTGAATCTGGACGTCGTGCGTCGATAGCGCGCTGGTGCGCGCCGGCTCGAAAAGGATCACCCCTTGCGCGGCGGCGGCGTCAAACTCGTCGATCTCGTCGCGGAAGATGCGGTCGCGATAACGCCAGCGATAATTCATCGACAACCGGTCGTAGAACCAGGTCAGATCAAGGGCGCCGACATGAACAGGGGCGTCGTCGCCGAGAAGCGTCGTTGACTCGTCACGCTCCTCGTCGGCCGCTTGTCCCGGAAGGCTGACGACGTCGAGCCGTTCGAGATAGCTGCCGACATAGCGAAGGTTGAACCGGCCGATATTCGGCAAGCCGATGTCGGCCGGATCGAACGCATAGTTCATTTCATAATCAACGCCGGACGTCTCAAAGGACGCGACGTTTACCGGCACGACTTCAAGGAACGACAGGCCGCCGTCCGCGCGCCGCTGGATGAGGCTGCAAAAGCCATTGTTGATCGACGCCAGGTCGACGCATTGATCGACGATGTCCTGGCTCGCCGGCGTGATGATGCCGTCAGATATCCCGATCTTGAAATAGTCGGCCGCGAACGAGAAGCCGTTGAGCCAGCCCGGCTGGTAGACGAGACCGACGGTCCACGTCTTCGCCTTCTCCTCGGTGAGATCCGGATTGCCGCCGACGAGGCCCGGGAACGTGGCGTTGAGGATGTCATCGCCCTCGAACGTCGTCGGATCGACGCCGAGCGGCGCAAGAATCGCCGCGCAATTCGCCGCCCTCAGCCCCGGATCGGCCGCGAGCGGGATATTGTCGATGTCGCATGGATCGTCCGGCAGGAAGAAGGATTGATTTTGCGGACTGAAAAGCTCGCCGATGTTCGGCGCCCGGACGGCGATCGAGAAGGTGCCGCGGAACCGCAAATCATCGAAGGGCGAATAGACCCCGCCTGCATGCCAGGCGAGCGTCGAGCCGACCGTCGAATAGTCCGAGACGCGAACCGCGCCGTCGACGCGCAGGAGTTTTGCAAACGCCTTGTCGGCGAACAATGGCACGGAGACCTCGGCATAGCCCTCGAAGACGTCATAGGTTCCTATCGTCGGGAAGATCCTGTTGCCGAAAGTGAGGCCGGCCGTGTCGATGAGCGGCGGCGTGTCCGAGCTTTCCTCGTCGCGGTACTCAAGCCCCGCCGCGAACCCGATCGGCCCCGCCGGCAAATCGATGACGCCGCTGGTGTCGCCGTGCAGCGTCGCCGACAGGACAAGCTGTTCGATGCGCGCTTTGCGAAGGCTGTCGTCATTGACGAAGTCGATCGCCGCTTGCGAGGCGTTGCCGAGGCCGAAGAGATTGAGCGGCTGACAGCCGCTCGCGGGGCCCGGGGTGAAGAACGGCGTCGTGCCGAAATTGTCCGGCGTGACCGCCGTGTTGAAGGCGTCGAAAAACCCGAGAAAGCCGAAGCCGCCGGGGAACGGGATCTGCGGCGGCAGAGCCGAAGGGTCGAGATTGGTCCGGCAGGTCGGCCGTCCGGTCGCGGGGTCATTGACGGCGTCGAGCGCAGCGTAGAACCGGTCGAGCACGAGATTGTTCGTCGCGGTGAATTGCTCGCTCGTGCGCCCGTAAACGACCGAGAAGTCGAGCCCCAGATTGTCAAATGAGCCGGGGAAGACCTTCGTTTCAAGACCGCCCGCGATGCGATAGGTGCGGCGGCGCGCCTCTTCCCCGCGCCGGCCGAGTTCGAAAAGGTCGTGCGAAATGAAAACCGTGTCGACGCCCGCCGTCGCGGCGGCGTCGACGATCGCTTGCGGCGTAAAGGGATTTTCGTTGACGAGGATCGGCACCAGATCGCTGAAGGCGGGGCTGCTTTCGGCGGCGGAATCGACCTCGGCGAATTTCATCTCCAGAAACCCGCGCACATTCGGGTTGAAATCATAGCGCGCATTGACGTTGCCGACATAGCGCTTGATGTCGGAGGTGAGGCTGCCCGTCAGGTCGCTGATCCTCGTCGCGCTGCCGCCGATGGTGTTGCGGAAGGTCACCGGCTGGCCGAGATCGTAAGGATCGCCGTCCCCTTCGAGATCGAACAGCAGGTCGAAGCCGTCGAAGAAGTCCAGCGCGACAGCCCCGCCCGGCGCGGCGAAGGCGATCGTCGCGTCCTGCAGGAAGATGCGCTGGCGAATGTCCGGCCCGTTGGGATCGAAGTCCGGGTTGTCGAGCAGAGCGAAGAATTGCGAACTGGCGAAATCGCGATCGGACGCGTCGATGCCGCTTTCGTTGGAATATTCGAAGGCGGCGACGATGTTGCCGCGTCCGTCGCCGAAGTTCTTTCCGGCGGCGATGCTGGCGAAATAGTTTTCGGCGTCGCCGTGATCGGGCGTAAGGCCGCCTTGGGCGCGCACCGACACGCCTTCAAAATCATCGCGCATGATGAAATTGACGACGCCGGTGACGGCGTCGGCCCCGTAGATCGACGACGTGCCGCTCGTCAGCACATCGACGCGCTCGATGAGATCGACCGGGATCGTGTTGATATCGACAGCCGTGCTCGACCCTGAACCCCCGACATGCCGGCGCCCGTTCACAAGCACCAGGGTTCTGTTGGCGCCGAGATTTCGAAGATTGAGGTTGTTAAGGCCGGTCGAGCCGATGTTGGCGTTCGTTGAATCGTCATTGTCGATGGAGCCGACTAGCGCTGGAACTTCGTTCAGAAGTTCGGAAAGGTTTGTTTCGCCTGACCGCTGGATATTATCGGAGGTGATTGATGTGACGGGCGCCGGCGCTTCAAGCGCCGGCCGCGCGATGCGTGAACCCGTCACGACAACGACATCGCGGAGGTCCTCGCCCGTCACTGGCGACGCGGGAACCGCAACGGCTTCATCTTCCTGCGCGAACGCCGCGCCCGAAAAGACGAGCGCCGCTGATGAAACGCCCGCCGCCAGCGCCCGGCGAAACGCTCTGCCCGCCGCTTCCTGAGACCCGTATCGCGCCATAAATGCCCTCTTCGCCTTTCAACTGGTGTCTATCGCTCGGGGCCTTCCGGTCATGCGCCGGGGAAGAAGAGCCGACCTTGCACAAGCGGGCCCCATGACAATGACACCGGCGGCGCCCCGGTCGCTCAGCGCGAACCGCCGGTTCCTCGCCCGGTGTGACGGCGACGCCACAGGCCAGGCGTGCGCCGGCTAAAAATGATGACGGAAAGAAGCGAAATATCGCCGCCCGATCGGATCGTAGAATTCGGCCGCGAAATTCCCGGTGTCATTGTAGGCCGTGATCGCAGGTTCAAGATCGGTGATGTTCTGAACGCCCGCCTGAACGTAGGTCTGACCGGAAAGATTCAGCCGCGCGGTGAAGTCGAGATAGAATGAGCTTGGAATGCGCGCCTCCGGCCGGTCGGTCCTGATGGTGAGCGCGCGTCCGCGCCGGTTGGCGTAGGCGACAAAGGTCCAGTCGCCTGTTTCAACGCCAATCGTCGCCAGTGTCCGGTGGCGCGGATAGTCGATCAGCCCCTCAAGCCGCAGCTTTTCTCCCGTTCCGGTGTCGCTGATCACGCGGTCGGTATAGGTGTGCAACGCGCTGACCCAGATGCGGTCCGCAAACGGCAGGAATGAGGGCTCGCCCGCATAGCGCAGCTCAAGGTCGANNGCCCCCGCCACTCAAACGCCGCGTCGTTGCGCAGCACGGTGTCGAACACTTCGATCTGGCGCGTGACAGGGTCGCGGGTGATCAAAGGCTGACCCGTGCGCGGGTTGAGACCGCAGGCGGGCGAAGAAAAATTCGGGCTCGAATAGCAAGTTGCGATTGGCGCCTCAAAAGCCGAAACGGCGTCGTCGATCCTGAAATCGTACCATGTGGCTGCGACCTCCAGCCGGCCGGGAACGGTCAGCGGCCAGTCCGCCGGCGTCAGCGACACGCCGTAGACGGCGCTTCGCACCTGTTCCGGCCGCAGGTCGGGATTTCCGTATTGCGTCGCCGACGCCAGCGGTTCCGTCTGGACGAACCCCGGTCTGACACCAAGCGGACCATCGCTCGCGCAGTTATCGCGAACGGTCTGCGAATGTCCCGCGGCGTTAAAGCTGCAAGGATCGAAAAACGTCTGTTCGAATCTCGGCCCGAAGGAAAAGAGCTCGATTACATCAGGCGCACGGTCGCCGACCTGCTGGCGGGTAAAGAGGGAGACGCCGGGAATCGGGCGCCAGTCAATGCTGGCTTCGAAATTGAAAACCGCCTCGTGCTGCGGCGACTCCGTCAGGCGCAGCGCAAGCCCGCCGTCAACGTCTCCGGGGACGACGTCATCGCGCAAGAGGTCGGCGTCAACCTGCGCGTAGGCGTCCAATGTCTCAATATCAGCGTCTATGTTCTCGCCCTCGAAATAGCCGATAGGCGCAGCTCCCGCCGGCGTCTGATCGCGGTCCTTGAAGCTTGCGCGGCGAAGCTCGACGCCGGCGGCGAAGCGTCCCTCTTTCTCGTCGCCAAAGTCGAGGTCGAGCGCGCCGGCGACGACAATTTCATGTTCGCTAATGGTGAGCTTGCGCTCCAGTTCCGGAATGACGATGAACCCCAGCGCATCCGGCGCGATCTCCGTCGCCGTGAAAAAATCGACCGGCGCGCAGCCCGGCGCCGCCGCGCACAAGGTCGCATCAAGCGCCGTCCGCAAACGCCCGGCGTCGATCCGCGCATTGTCGCGCGTCACCGACAGATTGCGCCCATAGCGATAGCTGAGCGCGAGGGTGCGGCCCCGATCGCCTTCGAGTTCAAGGCCCGCCGCGATGTCGTAATGGCGCCGGTCGATGTCGCTGAGCCGGGGGCCAAGTTCCGCGTAGCGGTGCTCAAAGACGATGCTTTCAACGTCAGCGCCATAGGCCGACTGGGCAATGTCGCGGATCGACTGCGGCAGGAATGGATTGTCGAGCGGGATGACAGCAGCGTCGCCCGTCACGGGATCGACCCCGCGCGCGCGAGAAGCCGGGAGCGGCAACAGCGACACTTCCTGAGAAATGACGCCGGCATTGACTTCAACAAAATACCGAACGCCGTCTTCAGGACTCGCTTCGAACGAGGCCATGCCGAGAAGGCGGTCGCTGGGAAGGGTTATGCTTTGCGAATTTCGGAGATTGTACAACTGGTCGGGCGTCCCGACGAATGGCGCGACGCCGCCAGCCGCATCCGGAACAAGGCTTGCGCCGCCGGGAAAGCGCGCGAAGGACCCGTCGGCGAGAATGACGCCGGCAAAAAGGCCCCGCTCCGTCAGTCCGCTTTGTCCAAATCCGGGGAGGAATTCGGCGTCGGGCGACGATGAGCGCCGGCCGCCCTGCGCAAATCCGTAAACCGATTCCGAGAACGAGCGGTCAGCGCCGGTTAGGCCCTCGCTCCTACCCGCAACGACGCCGACCGTCAGGTTTCCGGCATTCTCAATGGTTCTCCCCGCAATAACGTGCAGCTCTGCGGTCTCGCTGTCGCCCCGTTCCGATATGCCGAACCGCCCGCCGGCTTGCAGGCCGTCAAATCCTGATTTCGTCACGAAATTGATCGTGCCGGCGACGGCGCCGCCGCCCAAGCGCGCGCCGGCCGGGGCGTTTTGCACTTCGATCCGTTCAAGGAAAGGCTCGGCGAAAACACTGAGGTCAGCGCCGCCGATTTCGCCATTGCCGCCGCTCGTCAATGTCCGGCGACGTCCGTTCATCAGCACCAGCGTGCGCCGCGGATTGAGCCCGCGAAGATCTGCAAAGCTTAGTCCGGCCGCAGGACCAAAGAGCGCGGTGTTTGACGGCGTGAAAGACGCCAGGGATTGCGGCAGGTCGTAAATCGCTTCGGCCGGGCTCGTGTCGCCGAGAAAAGAGAGGTCGTTTGCGTCGATGACGAAAAGCCGTTTGGCGCCGGCCGTCGTCGGCAGCGACGCTGTCGACCCGACAACGAGGATAACATCGACCGGCGGAGGCGCCGCATCCAGCTCCGGCGCGGCGTGAACCGCAGCGACTTCCAGCGCCGCAGCATCACTGGTGATCGCATAGGATTTCGGCGAGACCTTGTGAAGACGAAGCTGGACGGCCTTCAATATCTCCGACAATTCGTCGTCGCTCGTCGTCGACGGCTCAATGACGGGAATCTTCTTGCCGAACAGGAGCCGGCTGTCGAACACAAAGGAATACCCCTTTGACTGCCGCAGCGCCTCGAGCACGAGTTCGACCGGCAGCAGCTCGCGCCCGCCGCCGCGGTCCCGGGGGAAGCGGACGTCAGCGGCGACCTGCGTCTCTTCGGTCTCCTGCGCGCAGACTTGCGTCGCAGCAAGAGCGGCCAGGAGAGCGAAGGCCCTCATTTGCAGCGTCTTCCGGCCAGTCATCGCGGGGCCGGCGCGCTGAGCACGGTGCGTGCAGGTTCGTCCGTCGCTTCAAGCCCGAAGATCAGCGCCAGCGCCTTGATCGCCGTCTCGCGGTCACGGACGTCAAACTCGCCGGTGACGGGGAGTTCGGCGAGGACCTCGTCTTCAAGCGTGATCGGCGTTGAAAAATAGCGATTAAGGGAAGCGACGACCTCGCCCAGCGGTTTGTCGCGAAAACGCGCTTTGCCGCCGCGCCAGGCGAGGATTAGGCTGGGGTCGAAGCGCGCGACGGCGGACGCTCTCCCCTCGCTGTCGATTTCTATCGTGTCGCCGGCGAGTAGCGTCGAGGTCGGGCCAAAGCGCGGCGTAACGTCGACGACGCCGGTGACGACATGCACCGAAGCCCGGTTCCCTTCATAAAGGACGTCGAATGAAGTGCCCGTCACGACGATCGCGGCGTTCTCGGTCTGAACGATGAAGGGCCGCTTGTTGTCCTTGTCGACGCTGAAAAACGCTTCGCCCGACACGAGCTCGACGCGGCGCTCGTCTTTCGAATACTGAACGGCGATCCTTGACGCCGTGTTCAACTGGGCTTGGCTGCCGTCAGCGAGCAAAAAAGTCTCCGACTCACCGATCGCAGTTTCATAAGCGACGATCTCCGGCTTTGATGAAGGCCCCCAGATTTTCATCGACACGAAAGCGGCGGCCGAAAAAAACGCGACCGCCGCAATCGACGCGGCGACGCGAACAATCGGCGCTGTCGTCCGCCTTATTTCCGGATGCGCTGCGTCATTCAGCTGCCGCTCGAACTCGTCGGCGAGCAGCGCTTCGGCATTCTGATCGACGGCGCCGAGAATGTTTTCGAGCCCGGTCCACGCAAGGCGGTTTTCTTCTGACGCCGAAAGCCACGCCTCGAAGGCGCGGTCTTCATCAGAGGTCATCGTTCCGGACTGGCGGCGCATCGCCCAGTAATCGGCGGCGCCGGCGGGATCATCGGGAGGAAGGCGCATGGAACGCTCGGAGTTCATCTTGGGGTCTTTTTGTTCACAAGGTTGATCATTTCGGTTTCATTGCCGGATGCGGCGCTCCGCCAGGGGAATGACATCGGCGCTTGGCGCGGGTTCTGCGACCGCGGCGCGAACGGCTTTGAGCGCGGCGATGATGTATTTCTCAACGCTGCTCTCCGAAACGCCGAGCGTCGCGGCGATGTCGCGATAGGTCTTGCCCTCAAAGCGGCTCAGCACGAAGGCGCGCCTGATCTGATCGGGCAGCGCGCGGATCGCTTCGAGCGTTGCGGACATCCTTTCCCTCGACAGCGCCGCGTCTTCCGGCGAAGGGTCTGGGCAGGCGACAAGGTCAATCGCCTCCTCACCGTCCGCCGACGATCGATCGGCGCTGAGGATGCGTTTGCGCTTTCGCGAACGGAATTCGTTCGCGGCGAGATTGGCGGCGGTCTTGAAGATCAGCGCCTGCGCATTGTCGACTTTCTGGGTTTGCGCATAGCGCAGCACGCGAAGGTAGGCGCCCTGCGCGATGTCGCGCGCCGTTTCGACATCGCCCAGTTTCTGGGCGAGCCACCGGATGAGCATCTGGTTGTGCTTGCGGAACGCCGCATCGACGTTCCCGGCGTCAGCGTCCGGCGCAGCGTTAACCTCAATGTCGCCAGAACGATCCACGAGCCCATTCCACCTTTCGGCCCGCGCCAGAGCGCGCAAAAGCCGAGCCATTTCCCGGCCAAGCGACCCCGGCGTTTTTTCGCCGATTCCCTTTGAGGGGGTTTCGGCGCCCGGTGTCATTTGGTCGGGATATCGCTGGTGAGCCCTTCGATATCCTTCCAGAGAAGTTGGTCGGGGCGCTTCGCCGGCGCTCCGACCTTTTTTTTCAGCATAACGCTGCAGGCCGCCAGCGCGCAACACCACCGTCTACGGAATGTTGCCGGCGGGCCACGGTGGCGGCGCAACGCCAGACCGTCCCTGAGGGGCGACGCCGCCCGACTGTCTTCCCCTTGAGCGCAGAGGGCTACGGCGAACCGGGCTTCCCGGTCCGGGGATTTTTGCGCGCCACAAAACCTCAATCGAGACAGGGGACATCATGAAAACGAGAAATAAGATGAAGCGGGCGCGCGCCCTCATGCTCCAGGCGTCGTGCCTTGCGCTGTTAACGCAGTTTCCGGCGACGCCGGCGCTTGCGCAGGAAACGGATCCGGATGCGGATATTGTCGTCGTCACCGGCACGCGGGTCAAGAATCCCAACCTTGAACAAGCCAGCCAGATTCAAGTCGTCGGCGAGAATGAAATCGCCTTCCAGAACGCTGACGCCGCCGAGGAACTGATCAGGCAATTGCCCGGCGTCGCGCCCGGCATCGGCCCCAACGTCAATAACGGCCAGGGCGGCGCGGCGACGCTCAACCTGCGCAATCTCGGCACCAATCGAAACATCATCCTGCTGGATTCGCAGCGCATCGTACCCTTTGGCCTTGCTGGTGAGACGGACACCAACCTCATTCCCGTCTCACTCATTGAGCGCGTCGAACTGGTGACTGGCGGCGCTTCCTCCGTGTACGGCGCGGACGCCATCGCCGGCGTCACCAACTTCATCACCAAGCGCGACTTCTCCGGCGTCGAGCTGCAGACGAGCTACCGCATCACCGAGGAAAGCGACGGCCAGGTGTTCCGCACCGAGCTGACCTTCGGCGGCGATTTCGCCGACGGGCGCGGCAATGCGGCGTTCTCGATCGGCTATCGTGATCAGAATCCGGTGCTGCAGGGCGACCGCGAAATCGGCGAGGTCTCTTTGAGCTCGGCCAGCGGCCTGCGTCAGGGTTCTGCGACGGCGGCGCCCGGCTCGCTCTTCGCGCCCGGCGTCATCGCCGGCGGCCTTGACCCGGCGACCGGCGCCATCGTCGTCGGCGTCAACAACGACTTCAATTTCAGCCCGCTCAACCTCTTCCAGACCCCGCAGGAGCGATACAACATCTACGCGCAGGCGAATTACGACATCACCGACGCGATCGAAGCCTATGGCAGCGCCTTTTTCGTGCGGACCTTTGTCGAAGCGAACCTCGCGCCCAGCGGCACCTTCACCAACACATGGCAATTGCCGCTGTCAAACCCGTTCCTGCCGACGCCGTTCCGCAATCAGCTCTGCGGCGCTTTGGCGATCGCGCAGGCGACCTGCGACGCGGCGGCGGCGGCGACATCGCTGACCGACCCCAATTACCGGGAAGTCTCCTTCCAGTTCGGGCGGCGCTTCGTCGAAGCGGGCCCGCGGGTGCAGCAGTTCACGACGGACGCGTTCCAGCTGACGACCGGCCTGCGCGGCGATCTCAGCGAAACATGGTCATGGGACGTTTCGGGGACCTATGGCGAGTCGACGCAAGATCAAGTGCGCACGGGCTGGGGCCTCGCCTCACGCCTGCAGCAATCGCTTCGCGCCTTCGATACGACGACCTGCGCGGTCACGACCGGCGGCTGCGTGCCGATCAACCTATTCGGCGCGCCAGGCACGCTTGGGCAGGGCGCGGTCGATTTCGTGACGCAAGCCGCGACCTCCCAGACGCTGCAGACGTCCTTGGCCAACGTCATCGCGTCGGTCAACGGCGACCTTGGAAGCTTTCGCAGTCCGTGGGCGGAAAATCCGATCGGCGTGGCGTTCGGCGGCGAGTATCGCGAGTACGCCACGACGCGGACGTCTGACCTCGCCACATCGACGCCGAACGAAGTGTTGGGCGCCGGCGCTCCGGCCCCCGCTGTACAGGGCCGATACGACTCCTACGAGGCGTTTGCCGAAGTCATCGCGCCTGTTCTCGAGAATGTCCCTTTCATCAAGTCGCTCCAGATCGAAGCGGGCGTGCGCTATTCGGATTATTCGACGACCGGGACCAGCGTAACCTGGAAAGCCGGCGGCAACTGGATCATCAATGACGACTTCCGCATCCGCGGCGTTTACCAGCGTGCGGTGCGGTCGCCGAACATCGGGGAGCTTTTCGCGCCGCAAGTCGTCGGCCTCAACAATCTGACGACCGATCCTTGCCAGCAGGCCTTGCCGGTCGGCAACGCCGCGCTGACGGCGCTTTGCGTTGCGACGGGCGTTCCCGCCGGTCTCATCGGCACGGTCATTCCGCCGATCGCGGGCCAGGTGAACCAGACGACAGGCGGCAATCCGCTGCTTGACGTCGAGACGGCGTCGACCTTCACGGCGGGCATTGTCGGCACGCCGGCGTTCCTGCCGAATCTCACCTTCTCGTTCGACTACTTCAACATCAACATCTCGGATGCGATCAGCACGCCGGCCGTCGGCGACGTCGTCAACGGATGTTTTTCGGCCGTCCTCAATCCGTCGCAGACGTTCAATGCGTTCTGCGCTTTGATCGGCCGCAACCCCGGCACCGGATCCCTGAACGGTCCGCAGTCGGACACGCCCGGCATCATTCTCGCCGCCTCCAATCTCGGAACGTTCAATACGAGCGGCTTTGACTGGAGTCTTTCATACAATCGGGACGTCGGCGCGCTCGGCTCACTGGCGTTCAATCACCAGGGCACGCACACGCTCGAGAACCGGTTCCAGGCCAATCCAAACTCGATCGACCGCGATTGCGTCGGCTTTTACGGCGTCAATTGCGATCCGGGTCAGCCGAAATGGCAGTTCAACCAGCGCGTCACCTGGTCTTACGATCACTTCGACGTCTCGCTGCGTCACCGCTTCATCGGCGGGCTCGCCGTCGATCCGACGCAGCCGGGCGCTGCCGGTCTTTTCCCGGCGTTCAAGTCAATCGACGCCGCCAACTATTTCGACCTGACGGCGCGCTTCACGCTGAGAGAGGGGATCGATCTCACCGCGACGGTTGATAACCTCCTCGACAAGGGCCCGCCGGTCGTCGGGAACACGATCGGTTCGACGGCCTTCAACTCCGGGAACACATTCCCGACGATCTACGACGCGCTCGGCCGCACCTACACCGCGACCTTGCGGGCCAGCTTCTGATAGACGGCTGATCCGGAAATACTGCGGTCGTGGCGGCGCCGGCGCCGCCACGACTGTCAATCGGCCGATCGCAGAAGGCGAGGATTGTCGTCACGGGCGCCGGGGTCTGTTCTTAAAGCCTTGCAGGACTCTCTGATTAAACGCGGGAGCCGAGGGGCTCACACCAGGACCAGCGGCTGGCGCAGGCCCAGGCCTTCGCCAAGAGTTCGCCAAGGACATTCAGGGCATCGAGAAGCAAATCGACTCGCTCTTGGAGCGGATCGTCGAGGCGACGAACCCCACCGTCATCACCACCTATGAAAACAAGATCGCCAAACTCGAACAAGAGAAGCTGGTGCTTGAAGAAAAGCGGCTCACCAGCGGCAATCCGCTCGGCAGGTTCGAGGATATGTTCGAACTCGCGACGGGCTTCCTCGCAAACCCTTCAAAACTCTGGGTTTCCGGGTCACATGCACACCGCAGACTGGTCCTGAAACTGACCTTTGCTGACGGTTTGAGCTATTGCCGGAAATCGGGGTTTCGAACCCCGGAACTGGCCTTGCCTTTCAAGGCGTTGGCGTCTTTTCGGGAAGGCGAAAAAGTAATGGCGGACAGAGAGGGATTCGAACCCTCGAGACGGTTTCCCGCCTACACACTTTCCAGGCGTGCGCCTTCGACCACTCGGCCACCTGTCCTTGCGGCGCGGCTTCTATTCGGACAGGCCCTGACGCGCAACCCTTGCGGGATTTGCGAAGCCGGGACGGGCGCGATATTATTTCGCGACAATAAGGTCGAGAGGGGTTTTTCGTATGGCGGCGTTCCGCTTCGTGTCGTGGATTCTGGTGGCGGCGGCTCTGGCCTTGCTTGGCGCTGACGCCGTGACGTCGCTTGAAAACGGCGAACCTGTCATCCGAACGTCGGGCGAGATCCTGGCGCTGATCGGCGTCAACGGGCCTGCCGTCGCTGAAAATTCGCCGGGCGGGATGGCGAAGGCGCTGCAGACGCTATTGAACCTGCCCCTTTGGGCGGTGCTCGGCCTTGTCGGCGTCGTCATGACGCTGATCTTCCGGCCGATGGAATAAGACGGAAAGGTTTCCCATGAATCGCGGCGTCATGATCGCGGCGGCGCTCGCTGTCGCCGCGGCGGCCGGCGCCTTCGCCTATGTCAAGGCTGACGGCTATGTGGGCGTCGGCGCGGGCTATATGGCGAAGGTCGCGTGTTCGGAAATTTTTCTCGCCGGGCGCGACGGCCCTGCCGTGCTCGCCGGCGAGTTCAACGATATCTCCCCGGCGCTCGACCGCGTGCGATTGAAAATCGATTCCGGAAGGAAAACGGTCACCGGTGCGATCTTCGGCGTGGGTCGCGCCGAGGCTGTCTATCGCGACGGCTATGGCTGCACGTTGAAGCGGGGAACGCTGGCGGCGCCGCCGCCGCTCGCCCCGGTCGCCGACAAGCCGCTGCCAGACGCCCTCCCTGGCACGGCGCAGGCGCGCAACGACGTTGACTACGACGCGATCGGCGCCGCGCTCGACGCCGCCTTCGCTGACGACAAGGCGGCAACCCGCGCGATCCTTGTCGTGCAAGACGGCGCCGTCATCGCTGAGCGCTATGCGCCCGGATTTTCCGCCGCGACGCCGTTCCTGTCGTGGTCGATGGCGAAAAGCGTCACCGCGACAATGGTTGGCGCCGCCGTTCATCTGGGGTTTGTCGATCCCGCGGCGCCGGCGCCGGTCGCGGAGTGGAGCGGCGACGCCAATCGCGCGGCGATCACCTGGAATGATCTTCTGCAAATGCAGTCAGGTCTCGCCTTCACGGAAGTCTACGGCGACCCCGACGCCGACGCGCCGCAGATGCTCTTCCGCGTGCGCGACGCCGGCGCTTTCGCCGCCAGGAAGCGGCTTGCGCATCCCCCCGGGACGCATTGGTCCTATTCGAGCGGCACGACCAACCTCATCCAGCGCACGCTGCGCGAAACGCTGGAGGCGAACGATATGGGCTATCACGCCTTCGCGCGCGACCGCCTGTTCGCGCCGCTCGGCATGGCGAGCGCGGTCCTGGAGCCGGACGCGTCAGGGACCTTCATCGGCTCGTCTTTCATGTATGCGACGGCGCGCGACTGGGCCAAGCTCGGCCTCCTCTATCTCAATGACGGCGTCGTCGCGGGCGAGCGGCTGCTGCCCGACGGGTGGAGCCTTTACGCGGCGAAGCCGGCGGCGGCGTCCGACGGATTTTACGGCGCGCAGTTCTGGCTCAATCATCCGGGTGCGGATGGCCGGCGGAAATACATGCCGGGCGTTCCGGATGAGGCCTATCTGATGGCCGGACATGAGGGACAATATGTCCTGATCGTCCCGGACAAGCGTCTCGTCATCGTGCGCACGGGGCTGACGCGCGGGGCCGAGCCGATGCCGACTGTCGCGCCCGTCTTCGCCGCGATCTACGCCGCGGTTCAATGAGCGGGCCTTGGGAAGGGCGAGCCGCGCCCAGCCTTGACGATTTCGACGCGCTGGCGCGGCGCGCCTTTGACGCGCTGCCGGCGCCGTTTCGGGCGCTGTGCGGCGACGTCCTTATCCACGTCGCCGACTTCGCTGAGGCGGACATCCTCGCCGAGCTCGGCATTGACGATCCGTTCGAGCTGACCGGTCTTTATGAGGGCGCCGACCTCGTCAGCCGCTCAATCGACGACGTCGCGCGTGAGCCCAATCATGTGCACTTGTACCGCCAGGCGATCCTCGCCGAATGGATCGACGAAGGCGACATCGCGCTCGACGCGCTGGTCCTTCACGTGCTCGTCCACGAGATCGGTCATCATTTCGGGCTGAGCGACGACGACATGCGCCGCATCGAGGACGCCGCGGGCGGCTGAGCTTACTGGCGGCCCGCGTCGCCGCGTTCGAACTTGGCGTACATCAGGTCCTTCGCCGCCTCGGGCCCGTAGTCCATCTGCGCGAGCAGGCGTTCGCGGTCGCGCTTGCGGAACTGTTCGATGAAGTCTTCGATGAGCTCGTTCGAGAAATCGAGCTGTTCGAGCGCCTTGCGCGCGATGAGGAGGCTCGATTCCATCGTCTCGCGCACGATAATGTCGGGATTGAGCGGGCGAAGGTCGATTTCGTGCAGGCGGTCATGCGCGACCGCGAGGATGAACGCGTTCGGCAGGCGGGCGCGCAAGCCTTCGACCGCGCGATTGACCGCGTCGCGGTCGTCCATGCAGAAGATGACCGCGCGCGCCTCCGCCGCGCCCGCCGTGAGCAGCGTATCAAGACGCGAAGCGTCGCCGTAATAGACCTTGAACCCGAAGCGTTCGGCGTTGCGAATATGCGACGGGCTGTTGTCGATCGCGGTGACGTCGATGTCGGCGGCGCTGATCACTTGAGAGATGATTTGTCCCATGCGCCCGAAGCCGGCGATGATGACGTGGCCGTCGCCTCCTCCGGGTTTTTCGAGCCCGTCATGGTTTTCCGCGGCGGCCGGGGGCCGCATCGCCCTGGCCGCCATCATCAAAAACGGCGTCATCACCATCGAAACGGTGACGACGGCCGAGAGCAAGCCCGCTTCACCTTGCGAAAAGAGGAGAGCGTCGGCGCCGACGCTGAAGACGACAAAGGCGAACTCTCCGCCCTGGCTAAGGACAGCGCCGGTCAGAAGCGCTTCGTGGTGTTTCGATCCGAAAGCGCGCGCAAGCCCGTAGAGGAGCGCGGCCTTCACGACGACAAGACCGACAGCGCCGCCAAGGACGATCATCCACGCGCCCGCGATTGCGCCGAGGTCGAGGCGCATGCCGATCGAGATGAAAAAGAGGCCGAGAAGGAGACCGCGAAACGGTTCGATGTCGGTTTCGATCTGATGGCGATAAGCGGACTCGGCGAGCAGCGCGCCGGCGAGAAAGGCGCCAAGGCCCATCGGCAAACCGGCCCACGCCACCGCCAGCGACACCGCCGCGACGAGGAAGAGCGCAGTCGCCGCAAAGGCTTCGCGCGAGCCTGAACTGGCGACCAAGCGCAAAAGCGGATTGAGCGCAAACCGCGCTGACAAGATCAGTGCGGCGATCACCGCCGCCGCCTTGAGGGCGCCCGGCCAGCCTTGCGCCATGTCGAAACCTTCAGCGCCCGACCCCGCGCTCGCCGCGAATGGGAGCGCCGCGAGAAGCGGCGCGACGGCGAGGTCCTGCAACAGCAACACTGGAAAGGCGCGATTGCCATAACCGGTGTTCAACTCGCCCTGGTCCTTCATGTATTGAAGCGCGAAGGCGGTCGAGGAGAATGCTAGCGACAGGCCGGCGATGACGGCGGCGGGCGTCCCCATCGTCCGTGAAAGGACGAAACAGCCGGCGATGACGGCGCCTGTCAGCGCCATTTGCGCAGCGCCCAGCCCGAAGATGTTGCGCCGCAGCGCCCAGAGCCGCGCGATCGATAATTCGAGGCCGATGACGAACAGAAAGAGCACCACGCCGAATTCGGCGACGTGAAAAACGCCCTCTTCCTGGCGCAACAGGTTGAGCGCGGACGGGCCGACAATGACCCCGGCGGCGAGATAGCCGAGGATCGACCCGAGCTTCAGCCGGTTGAAGACCGGAACGGCGATCGCCGCGGCGCCAAGATAGGTCGCCGCCTGAACCAGAAAATCACCTTCGCCCGCCGACGCCATGCGTTCACGACCATGATTGAGCGTTCAGAAGCAGGCAAGCGCCGCGAGCTTCATTCAGCCGGCGCGCATTCTCCTTCCGCCGCGACGCTGACGCCGGCGCCGGCGGCGCTGCAGGCGTTTGAATAGGTTTTGCCGTCGCAGCCGCAGACCGGGCGATAGTCCATCGTGCAGAGCGTCGGTTTTTCCGTGCAGACGCCGGCTGAATCCATGACCTCGGCGCAGGCCGTCGGCGCCATCGCGCAATAATCATTGGCGTTCTTGCACTGGAACCCGGCGATGCCGCCGCACATGCCGCCGGTCTCGCCGATCGCCTTTTCGGCCGCGGGTTCTTCCGCGACGGCCTCCTCCACGGGATAGGACGCCGGCGGCGCGGCGGCGACCGGCGCGGATTCGCCGACAGCTTTCGCCGGGGCTGGCGCGCACGCGGCGGCGAACGCGGCGATAGCCGCAAGCAGCGCGATGCGCAGCATCAGTCGTCGTCCTTTTTCACTTGCGCCTGGAGGTAGATCTGGACCCCAAGCTTGTCGATCAGCTGCAATTGCGTTTCAAGGAAATCGATATGCCCCTCCTCGGATTCGAGGATGCGCTCCAGGATCTCGCGGCTGATGAAATCGCGCACGCTTTCGAAATAGGCGATCGCCTCCTTGTAGAGCGGATGGGCGCGATGTTCGGCGCGGAGGTCGAGTTCAAGACACTCCTTCACGTTCTCGCCGATATAGACCTTGTCGAGGTCCTGCACGTTGGGGAGGCCTTCAAGGAAAAGAATGCGCTCGATCAGCGTATCGGCATGTTTCATCTCGTCGATCGATTCTGAGTGCTCGATCTTGGCCAACCGCTCGAAGCCCCAGTTCTTGAACATGCGGGCATGCAAGAAATACTGGTTGACCGTCGTCAGTTCGAGCCTGAGCGCCTTGTTGAGATAGTCGATGACCTTCGGATCGCCTTTCACGCGCCGCTCTCCTTGTTGTCCGCCGGACGACCATAGAAAGATCGTCTGACGGCACAATGATTATCGCCGCACGCGACGGTCGGCCGCGCGTTTTTCAGGCGAATGAGAATTGTTCGCGGAAGTTATTCCGCCGCGACGCGTGCGTGCTCGCAGCCGCGCGCGTCCTCGATCATCCTGGCGATGTCGGGCAGGCACTTGCCGCACTGGGGCCGCGCGCCGCAGCGGCGGAAAACCTCGCCGACGGATTTCGCATCTTCAGCGTTCGCCTTGATCTGGCGGTCGCGCAGCGCATTGCAGATGCAAACGTACATGAAACCCTGGACCCGAGGCGCCGCCGGGCGTCCTTGCCCCGCTCAGGGTCACCTTATGCAAATGCGAATGATTGTCAAGAACGGGTTCTACGGTCCGCCCGCCGCTGCTTTGGCCTCAGCCGCTGGCATTTCACCCACGACCAGCTGAGGATCGACGAGGGCGTCCGCCCATTTAAGGCTCCAGTGCATGTGCGGGCCGGTCGCTCTGCCGGTCGCGCCGACGGCCCCGATGATCTGCCCCTTCTCGACCCGGTCGCCCGGTTTCACGTCGAGCCGCGAGAGGTGCATGAACGCGCTTTCGAGCTTTTGGCCGTGGTCGAGGAAAACAAGGCCACCCTCGAAATACATGTCGGGCTCGGCGAGGCGGACGATGCCGGGCGC
>FSSH01004794.1_pt1 | contig 17762 bp, 16 predicted proteins | sample 1166101 | NCBI WGS metagenome assembly FSSH01 (sample SAMEA32972668, study PRJEB13176) | freshwater metagenome | biome: Drinking water system; feature: Biomass in drinking water that filtered by 0.45 um membrane; material: drinking water | place: USA | collected 2012-12-20 | depth 0 m | reverse complement strand
TTTCTGCCGGGTCAGGGAATTCTGACCATGCTCATTGGAATCTCCATGTTGGACTTTCCCGGCAAACGCAAAGTCGAAGCCAAGCTGATCGGACAGCCGGCGGTCTTGCACGCCCTCAACAGCATGCGCGAGAAGTTCGGCAAGCCGCCGTTGATCATTGCACCGGATGCATGAAGCAAGAGCCGTCAGCTTTCGGCCTTCTTCCTCAGAAGAAACCGAACATCCCTTGCTGACTGCTGATAGCTAAACGCTGTAGTCTAAGCGTATGTCTGACTCGAAGGAACAACGCAAAACCCTCTATCTCATCGACGGCAGCGCCTACATCTATCGTGCGTTCTTTGCCCTCCCCGCCCTGAACAATTCCAAGGGCCTGCAAACCAACGCCGTCTACGGCTTCACCACGATGCTGCTGAAGATCATCCGCGAGCGGCATCCGGACGGGATCGCCGTGGCCTTCGACGAAAAGGGGCCGACGATGCGGCATGAGGAATTCAAGGACTATAAGGCCCAGCGCCCGCCCATGCCGGACGGCATGAAGTCGCAAATTCCCTACATCCACCGCATCGTCGACGCGCTGGCGATTCCCGGGCTGCGTCAGGCCGGATATGAAGCGGATGACCTCATCGGCACGTTGGCGCGCAAGGCCGAGCGGGCCGGCTACGACGTCGTGATCGTCACCGGCGACAAAGATATGTTCCAGCTCCTCACGCCGCACGTCCGCATCTACGACCCCGTCAAAGACAAGTGGTCCGGCGAAACAGAGTGCCGTGAACGATTCGGGGTGGAACCGGCGAGAGTCGTCGAGATCATGGGCTTGATGGGCGACGCGACGGATAACATTCCCGGCGTGAAGGGCATCGGCGAAAAGACGGCGATGAAGTTGATCGCCCAGTTCGGAACGATCGAGGAGCTCTTGAATCGGGTCGGCGAAGTGACCCCGGCCCGGATCCAATCGCTGTTGGTTGAGCAGGCCGAGAATGCGCGAATGAGTCGCCGGCTCGCGACCATTGAGATGGAAAGTCCGGTGGACTTCGACCCGGCGGCATTTCAGATCAAGCCGCCTCAGATGGAACTGCTGAGCGAGCTCCTCCGCGAATTGGAATTCACCTCGCTGCTCAAATCCTTCCAGGCGTCAAACGAGCCACCAAAGACGAAGCAAGCCGCGGCGGAGACGATTGAGAGCGCGCGTGCGGCGCAGACGTTTGTCGAATCCCTGCCGACACATGGGACGCTGGCCGTGGAGTGCCTGCGCTCCGGCGGGTCCGGAACCAGGGTGGAAGTCCAAGGAATCGCGCTGTCGTCGGGAGGCAAGACCGCCTACATCCCGCTCGACGTGCATGAATACATGAGGCCCATCACCACGCTCCTGCATGACACGACCAGGACCAAGGCCGTACACGACCTGAAAGCGGTCTTGTTGGCCTTTCATCGCATCGGGGTGAGCCTGGCCGGCCCCTATTTCGACACGATGGTGGCGGACTATCTGCTGAACCCTAATCGGCGGGACCACCAATTAGACACGCTGGCGCTGGAGATGTTGGGACAACGATTAGGAGGCCAGGAGGAACAGACGAAGGCGCCGAAGTCCCTGTTCGATGGAGACACCGGCTCTCGCGAGCAAGCGACAGAGGCGGCGCGGATCATCGCAGACATCGCGCCGATCATGCTGGACCGCCTGACGGAACAGGGCAGCCTGACACTGTTCCAAAATATCGAAATGCCGCTCGTGCCGGTGCTGGCCGAGATCGAGCGCAACGGATTCTTGCTGGATGTCGAAGGCCTGCACCAGTTGAGCAAAGAGTTGGAACATGAACTGGACAAAATGATGCAAACCATCGTCGGCCTAGCGGGCGGCGAGTTCAACATCAATTCACCGAAACAGCTGGCTGTGGTGCTCTTTGAGAAGCTCGGTCTCAAGCCGGGCCGCAAAACGAAAACCGGCTACTCCACGGACGAAGATACGCTCACGCAACTCGCCACGCAGCACGACCTGCCCGCGCAGATCCTGAGCTATCGCAGTCTCAGCAAACTGAAATCGACCTACGTGGACGCGCTGCCAGAATTGATCCACACAGACACGAAGCGGCTGCATACGTCGCTGAACCAGACAGTCGCCGCAACCGGCCGGCTCTCCTCGACCGATCCCAATTTGCAAAACATTCCTGTGAAGGGCGACTACGGGCTTCGTATCCGCGAGGCCTTCATCGCGCCGAAGGGCCATGAACTCCTCTGCGCCGACTACAGCCAAATCGAGCCGCGCATCCTCGCGCATCTCTCGCAGGACCAGCGCTTGCTAGCCGTCTTTGCAAAGGGCGAGGACATCCACATGGCAACCGCCATGGAGATCTTCGGCCTGCCCTCGAGCCAGATCACGCGCGACATGCGTCGCGCCGCCAAGACCGTTGTCTTCGGCATCGTCTATGGAATCAGCCCGTTCGGCCTCTCACAAAATCTCGGGGTGTCCCAGGCTGAGTCAAAGAAGTACATCGACACGTTCTTTGAACGATTCGCCGCCGTGCGGGCACTGATGGACCGCAACATCGCCGAGGGGAAAGAAAAGGGCTATACAACCACCATCTTAGGCCGCCGCCGCCCTATTCCGGAACTCCAGAGCGGCGATCCGGTGCAGCGCGGATTCGGCGAGCGCATGGCGGTGAACAGCCCCATCCAAGGCTCAGCGGCGGACCTGATCAAAGTCGCGATGATCAATGTCCACAAGGCTCTTCATGCCGATCTGCCGCACGTGAAGATGATCCTCCAAGTCCACGACGAATTGATCTTCGAAGTGCCGGATCACGATCTGGAAGAAGCCAAGCGCGTGGTGAAACACGAGATGGAAGCAGTCGGGAAGCAGTTAGGCTTGTCGGTTCCCTTGAAAGTCGATCTCGGCATCGGCAGGAATTGGCGCACAGCACATCCGTAGGGCTATTGAGAGCGGATTTCCGACAGGAGTGCCTGAGCATCGCTGAACGTATCAGGCAAACCAGATTCGCTAATTGCTCAACAATGAGTCTTGCCCCTATTTCATCTACGTTGTCATTAGCTTGCATATGAAATTGATCCGTTTGAGACACTCGCGTAGACTTGCGATCCGCTAATGAAAGTTCTCCTTGCTCGGAGGGTACTATGCGGAATAGAACGCGTTGGCTAGATGGAGGAGCTGGGTTATGAATATGGAACGACGCGGTCGGGCAATTGACAAAGTCTACAAACGCCGCGACCGAATTGAAATGCCTGATTTCCAGCGCGAAGAAGTTTGGACTGATGCAAAGAAACGACTCCTGATTGACTCGATTCTGAAGGGATGGCATCTGCCCAAGTTCTACTTCCGGAAAATCGACGATGGAACTTTTGACTGCGTTGACGGCCAACAGCGGCTTACAGCGATCTGGGAATTCTTCGATGATGCCCTCGTTCTTGATGAAGAAACCGCGAAAAGGGTCGGTGGCGCAAAGTATTCTACTTTACCAGACGACGTTTCCGACGCCTTTGATGACTTCGAGATCGACATAGAGGAAATTGCAGATGCAACTGATCAAGAGCTTGAAGAACTCTTCAAACGGCTCCAACTTGGAACCCCGTTGAACACTGCCGAAAAGATCAATGCAATCCAGGGAGACCTTCGAGACTTTTGCCACGAGATGGCCGCAAAATCATTCCTTAAAGAGAAGATCGGCTTGAAGAACACTCGTTATACTCATTTTGAAACAGTAGCCAAGTGGGCCTTCGTTGAAGCGAGGGGAATTCAGCCTCAGATGCGGTACCCACAGCTAGAATCTCTTCTTCGTGACAACAGAACATTCAGCAGAGCTTCCGATACTGCCAGGCGAATTAGTGGCGCCTTGGATTTCCTCGACGCCGCCTTTCAGGACAATTGCAAAATAATCCGAAACCGCGCGAATACGCTTTCGCTGTGCATGCTCGCGGGTAGAGTTTATGCGCAGGGAATGACGACTGCGTCTGACGCGACAGCTTTCCGAGATTTCATCCAGACCTTCTTCGCCCAGCTCGCAGCAGAAGTTGAAAAGGGAGTGAAAGCAGTCGATCGTGAGCTCTTGCGCTACCAGCATGCAATCACGTCTGGATCTACTGGTGGAGATTCGATCGGTACGCGGATCGAGACTCTTACGAAACGGTTGGCCACGCACCATCCACGATTCGCAAAGCTTCTTGGTGCCTACCACGCCGCAACGGACGAGGCTACCAGAAACCTGAGCGAAATATCGGCCGCGTCCCGGGACGCCATCTATGCAGCAAACCGGAAGTACTCGGCCGCGCACGGTGAGGATCTCTTCAAGATGACTACGGAGTCATCTGCCGCGCTCACGATTATTGGGGAGCCTAGCCGCGACATCGTACAGTACGGCCGGCTAATCGATGCCCTCTACTGCCTCGTGTACGAGGGCTCGGGAGCTTGCAAGCGCATGCCAACGCCCCCGCCCGCTTTTGTAATGAATGTCAAGATTTTGCGGACAATGGTGCGACACGATATCGATCACGGCGATGAGTCTGAGATTCGCAAGAAACGTCTGAGAGCGGCTGAGATCTTCGAAATGTACAGTGGCAAAAAATCACCTGAGGAATGCGGCCCAGAGGAGTTCTTGTCAACTCAAGTTCGTTTGCTGCAGGCGCTCTTAGAGTGCCTGCACAGCCTTTAGAAATCAGCTAGGCAGGAAAAGGTGTCGGGGTCTATTTTCACCACTACCCCGCTTTTCTCGTTTCTCCCGCAAGCAACTCGTTCATGAGCCATTGATAGGGACAGGAAACGGGACCAGCTCAGCCTGGCCCCATTGTCCTTGTCCCTATTTACTGCTTTGCTGCGCCATCACTTCTTCCCGCACACGAATTTCCACACTGATTGCGCCATGGTCTCTCGTGGAATGGGTGCCCAGTGTGACTCACCCGACTTCTTGTAGATCGATTGACCAGTCCCCATATTTCCAGCAAACCGCTCAATGGCCACCAGGCGAAAGCGTTTATTCACACAGTCGTGTTCTTCCTGAGCGCGAGTGGAGAGGAACGTGCTGAACCCTCTGGTTTGGGCCGTCTTGAGATCATCCAACACCCAGACGCTGACCACATCACCATTGCGACTGATCGTCTCGGATTCGACATAGACCTTTGCCCTGTCGTTTCGATCGACAAGAAGCCATTCAGCGCACAGTGGTGCCACACTCCATAGCTGTAGCAGCGTGAGCGCAAGGAGCGACAAGAAAAATTGTCGGGAGTCTTTTCTCACCATCGCTCTGGGCAGATGCTCGACACATTCAACGCGTGAAGTCCAACACCCAGCGGATACGATGGAGCCAGACATAACTACCCCGCTTTTCTCATTTCCCCCGCAAGCAACTCGTTAATGAGCGATTGATAGGGAACGCGGCGTTTGGTTGCGAGCGACTTGAGCCAGCGAAGCACCCTGACATCGAGCCGGATGGCGATCAGCTGTCTTGGTTCCTCACCCAAGGGTGGCCGCCCCACACGACGCATCGAAGCCAATTGCTTATCGGACAATGGAGGGATATCCGAATAATCAATCTGGCGCTTTTTGATAGCGACTCTTTTCTTTGCAGTTCGCCAGCCGCGCACTGATGAGTCGGATAGTTTTTTCATGGCCGTGACCGATCACCTTCTTCGGGTTCTATTCGAACACCAGTTATGTATATACTGAACTGCGAGGCAAGAAAAGGTGCTGGGAGTCTTTTTCTCACCCTGACCCGTAATCTGATGGTTAGCTATCAGCGCATGCCCCTGGGAGCTTGGTGAGGGTGGGCAATCCGAAATTCGTACTCGCCATGTATTATGGTTTCCCCACTGCCGACGTGACTGCCGCGTGGATGTGGTCGTCTGAGGAATCTGGGATGGGAGAATATTTTATACAGTTGCGATAGGATCCAGTCATCCATGAAACAGGTCTTCGTGTCTCAAAGCTTGATCGAGGTCGAAATGCGCAAGGAGTGGCTGGAGCAAGCCGGCATCCGGTGCACGATCAAGAATCAGCGCATCTCGGGCCTTGCCGGAGAGATTCCCTTTGCGGAGACGTTCCCGGAACTGTGGGTGATCCAAAACGAGGATTACGATCAGGCGCGGCGAGTACTTGACGAAGGTCTGGTGTTGCTGCCATCAAACCAGGACACCTGGACATGCGCCGGATGCGGCGAGCGTCATGAGAGTCCGTTTGGAACCTGCTGGAACTGCGGACGAAACAAACCATCTACTTGACCCATTCCCCTCCCCAAGAAGGCCACTGCGCAGAGTACAGGCAACGAACCATTTCAGTCGTATTGAATAGCATCGCATTCATGCGTGTATAGGCCGCGTGGCCGTAGTAGTGATCTCGGACGTTGGTTGATCCGGTGCAATCCTTGTAGTCGGCCAGCAGGCATCGCCCCTCGCTGGGAAACCGTACCGCCCGCCGGGCGCATTCCAGCCAGCGCTCGAATCCGTCGTACGGCTCGACCATCTCCCATAGGACCTTGTTCGCCGCCTTGGCTGCCTCGGTCGTCGGCATCGCGTCGCTGCCGGCCACGGCCAATTCCTGGACATAATCGCCGCCCCAGGCAATCGGCATTTCCATCGTAATTTGCGGCAACTCCATTTTCGCAAGCCACGTCTTGCCGTCGGTGCGAAGATTTCGATGGTTCACAATATGTAAGATCTTCCCCAACCCTGACGGATCCCATCCATACCGCACCGGCGTCCCCATCGCGACGACATCGAGAGTCGCGCCGTTCAGCAGCCACTGGGTAGACAGCAGGGGTTCGATGCGCCGAACCATCGCAACCAGCTCAGTCTGGCCGTTCTGTTCCGCATAGGCGGCAAGAACGCCCAGGAGTTTGGACCGTCCCGTGATCGGACTGGGACAGAGCAGATTCGAGGCCAGCGCCAGCACCAGCCCTGCTTGCCCATGGGCCTGCACCAGAATCCGCTCTCCCCTGCCGAATTTCTGGCTGTCACACAGGGAGTGCAATGAATCAAGCAGGCGGAGGGCCCCGATAGCGCGCCCCAGGTGATGATGTTCTGATGACCAGAGGATGCGGCGGCACACGATGGGTGAGGCTATGTGCTGATTGATGGCTCGCTGATACAGCGTCACATAGCTGTTCGTGAAGTTCCCCGCGTCGCCGGCTTGTTCGTCCAAGGATCGCTTCGTCGCGTCATCGTCGGCCAACGGGGGCTTTTTTTCTGCGGCCAGCGATTGAATGCCGTTGTCTCCCTCCCGCATGAGCGAGAGCACGGCATCCAGTCCGGACACGCCGCGCGAGTAGCCGCGCTTGAGTCCTCCTACTTCGTCCAGTCGCTGCACACCGAAGACATCGGCGCCATGGATCGATCCGTGAAGGAACACAATGGCACGAACACCGGCATGTGCAAGCGTCGCTCCGTGCTGGGCCATGGCATCCAGCCAGGCTGGAGACTCCGGCTGCGCGCCGGCTGTCAGTTCGGCTGTCGCCAGGCGATCGCCGGGATGCTTCCGTGACAGTTCGTCGTGCTGAAAGTTATTTTCGCTCGGCATAGGAAGGCGGTTCTACCCCAAGAAGGCGAGAAAGTGCAATATAACTGGTAAGGCGTGAATGGTGAGGGGGAAGGGGTGCAGAGGGAGGAACCAGTGACAAAGAAGCTTATTTGGCCGCAGAGGGAAGAGTCTCGCCATCGGAGGCCTGTTTCGGAGGAACGGGAGTCTTGGGCATCACGGCAATAGCGGTGCAGAGTTGATTCGCCTCGTCGATGTGGCGGTCGACGATCGTGACCCCTTGCAAATATTCCTGAACGATTTCTTCGCGGGTGAGCTCGATGTCCTGCTCTGATTCATGCCCCGACCGCTCGCGCACCCGATCGACCATATGTTCCTTCACCAGCACTCGAATCTGCTTCGCCAGATCCGTGCGGGCTGATAACTCCGAGACCCGCTGGCAGACGAGCTTGCCTTTGGCCAAATCACCTTGTCCCTTGCCGACCCAATATCGATCGGACGGATACGGGCCGTGGCTTATTTCAGCGGCTTGCCTGATGCCGCCGGACATATCGACAGATCGATTTCCATTCTGATGTTGTGTGAGCTGATTGAAGGAACGTTCGGCCTGCGACCGCACATCTCCCGGTTCCGCCGCAAGCACCTCTGGCACCGGCAACCAGTCGGCGCCCCACAGGCCGGCCATGATGACGACCATCTCGATCCCGTTCTTCAATTCCTACCTCCCCGCCCTTGGCCCTGTCCTCTTCCGCCTCTGCCTTCCATGGCCCCGCCGCCTCTGTAGTCGCCTCCTCCAAATGATCGAGGCGCCACCTGGGAAGAACCGCGCGGCGTCTGTTGCATCATCGGAGAACGACCTGGACTGAACTGCCTGGCCGCAGGCGAGTGGCTTTCAAAACCCTCTCGCGGCGAAAATCTTGGCCCCGGTGGATGCCCATCGGAGCCAGGCGCTTGCCCGGATCGACCGTTCTGCTCAAGAAACTGTTGCGTGCGCGGCATCGATCGCGACGGCGCCATCGGTTGCCCCGCCGAGGGCGCAAGGAAAAGATTCGGTCGATGGGCGTCCGTGAAATGGCGCGCGCCCTGCCCCTGCTCGGCACGGGTCTCATTGCCGATGCGGGCTGGTCTTGTCGGCGCCCGGTGCGTAATCTCGTTCAATGTGCGGGGAGCGTCGGACGAGCCTGGTGCAGACACAATCTCGTACGTCGGCATTCGAGAGGGGGCACTTCCCGGCGCAGGCGGCTGCGGAGGCGATGGAGGCGTCAGCGGGTGCCCGCCGGCAATCACCCGTTGCGCCACAACGATATGCGGGCTGGCCGGATACAGAGCTTGGGCGCTCGCCAACAAAGCCAGGGCGTGCGGTGAACTCATCCAGGAATGGGAATACCCGACCGGCGACACCAGGACCCAGTCCGTCCAGACTTGGGAAATCATCGCGTTCGACTGCACACGATTGAGAATGTCCTGCCGCCGGTGTGCCGCCTCCTGTGTTTGCTCTGACGTTGAGGCCGTGCCTAACGCCTGATTCGCCGCATCGAGCTCCTGTTGCAGTTGCTCATTCTCCGACTTCAATGCCGCCAATTGCACGCGGGCATCTTCACTTTCCCGCAACGTCGCAATGGCTCGCGCCGCTTCTTCCGTGTCAATCTGCGCCAGAAGATCGACCTTCACGACAATGATTTCACCGTCAAGCGTAGTCCCAATGCGCTGGTCGAGGACAATCACCAAGCCGGCCGTGTAGGTACGGATCTCGTCTTTGGTAATGTTCATGCCATCCACCACCGTGACACTTTCCAGATAGGTGGCCACCTGTTCGAGCGCGTTCCGTTTGGCCGATTCGGTGGCAAGACGGACCGCATCTTCGCGTGTATCCCGGTCTCCCATTCGATACTCCCCCTCCGCGCTAACCGTCCTGACTTCGGCCCGGGCAGGAGCCGTACCCACGCAGATGGCCATAAGAATCAGGAGAATAAGGAGATGGACAGGAAGACGCTGTGGGCGCGGGGTTATCGGCATTTTAGATGGCACCAAGCAACCATGCAGGATGCTCAAAATGGCCACTGATCTCACCTACCCAACCCCGGCGCGCCGAGACGCGCCATGCCACGAGGCGACCGCAGCGAACGAGGAGGCAAAGAGGTACATACCAAGCTTCGCTTGAACCGCTCGCTTCGATCACATGCGAGCGGATAGGTACCTTGCCTCCGTGGGCTCCGTACGTTGAGCCTCGGAGCGATGCGAGAACGCCGCTGGCGGACTTTTTCAGCATCCTGCTGAATTTCACCATACCACCCGCAACCCCGTTTCGCCAGCGACACAACCGATTCCCAACCATCTTGCCTTCCAGAAAATTCGCGTGCTAGGGTACCGGGCGTGTCTGGTTCATCTTGAGGAACATCCCGAGTGAAAGTCTTATGCTAAGTGCCCTTCGATATCTTGCTGTATACTGTGTCGGTCTCACGGTGGTATTCCTTGAAATGACCGCCGGACTCCCTGCGTACGCAGCGCCGAATCCCGTCGGGGACACCACTATATCCGCATCGCCCACGGAACATGTCATCCTCTTTGTTTTAGAAGGCTTCGACCAGGACTCGCTCAAGGCCGGGACGATGCCGAGTCTGAGCAAACTGGTGAAAAACGGAGCGGCCACATGGTCTGCGACCGGCGTAAAGCCGGCTCTCCGGCTCCCGACAATGGCGTCGTTGCTCACAGGCCTTCCGGTCGAGAAACATGGCATTACCTGGAACTTCTTTGAAATCAGCCGGGGCTACTCCCGTGCGCCCAGCCTGTTCGACTACCTCGATTTGAGCGGAGGCCGGGACAGCGCCATTTTCTTCATGGATGAATCTCTGTACCAACTGGCGAGACCCGAGCCCTACACCGATTATCAGCTCTGCGGAGCCTTACGGCCTGAATGCGGTACGGCCAAGATCGTCTCCTACATTCAACAATATTTTCAGAAAGCGGCGAGCGGCCATGGATACGGGCATGCGATTCTCGCTCTCCCGCATCTGTTGGTCGTCCATCTTCCGGAGGCCGGCCGGGCTGGAGTTGCGCATGGCTGGAACTCCAAAGAATATCGTGAGGCGCTGCGTACTGTCGATTCGGCCATACAATCGGTGCTGGATGTATTCAAGCAATATGCGCTGACAAACCGGACGACGGTCATGGTCACGGCGCTCAGCGGAAAGGGAATCGACCTGGGTGCCGACGCTTCGGCCGCCGATTCGCCGGTAGTCCCCTGGATCGTATCAGGCGTCGGGATCAAACCGGGGCAAGTCATTCGCCGGCCGGTCTCGATCATCGACACCGGAGCAACCGTGATGCGCATTCTTGGACTGGACACCCATACCGAATGGGACAGTACGGCAGTCGAAGAAATCTTCCAGCCTGGAGCGGCCTCCTCAACCGGATCGTCCGCCAAGAAACCGTAACGATCATGATTCATGCATTGTCTATACGCCGCCGAACCTTCCTGTGCTGTGGATTGCTCCTGGGACTGCTGGCCGTCACCCCGTTTGAGACGGGATTGGCGAGCGGGCCGCCGCCGGCCCACCTTAAAGAGCACACCATTACCGTTGATGCGACGAAACTGGTTCCGCCCTCGTGGTGGCAAGTGCCGGGGGTCACTCCATCCATTTGGGGCTCTGATCCTGAATCGCTCGACGCGCCGAAGACCTCTGAACTGCGAGCACTTGCGTTGAAACCCGGCACATACAAATTCATCAGCTTCACATTCGATTTCCCCTTTGCCGTGATGCTCGACGGCACACTCGATTTCGCCGCATCGCTCGATCAATGTATCGAAGGGCGCGGCACCCAGACGCTGGTCGTGCGATGCAAACGCATGTACCCCCACTCCGGCGAACGGGATGATTACTACAACCAGAAACCATCGCCATGACACAGACCCTCGAAGATCTGCTGGACGCGCTGGAAGATGTGGATGACGCCACACGCGAAGAAGCCGCCAAGGCGCTGGCCGAACGAGCGGAGCCCTCGACATTGGATGCGTTGATCCGCGCCTGCGGCGACGACTTCTGGTCCGTGCGCGCCTACGCCGGTTGCGGGGCGGCCAAAATCAGCGGGCCCAAAGCGACCGAAGCCCTCATCAACCTGTTCAACGATCCCATCATAGAGGTCCGGAACCAAGTCGTCGATGCGGTGGCCACAATGGGACCGGTGGTCGTAGACCGTCTGATCAGCGCTTTGAAAGATGAGCGGTGGCGTGTGCGCGAACATGCCGCCAAGGCCGCTGGTGGGATCAAGAATCCGAAAGCCGTCGATGCGTTGATCGCGGCTTGCCGGGACCGCGACGGAGCCGTCAAGAGCGCGGCAGCGGAGGCGCTCGGGAAGATCGGTGATGCCAAGGCAGTCCCGGCCTTGATCAAGCTCTTTCGCGACTCCTCCAAGATCGTGCGCGAAACAGCGGGCACGGCATTGATCTATATCGGGCAGCCGTCGGTCGATCCGCTCATTGAAAACCTCAAAGACAAGGATTTCGTCGTCCGCTGTCATGCGGCTCGTGCGTTAGGCGGCATGACGACCGACTATCAGATTGGGCGAACCTGGGTGCGCGATGCGAAAGTAGTCGATGCCTTGATCGCCGCCTTGAAAGATCCGGATCGGGCCGTGCGGGAAGACGCCACGATTGCACTCGGCATGATCGGCGACCCCCGCGCAATTGAAGCGCTGATTGAAGCGATGAAGGACGGAGCGGTCAAGCGGCATGCCATCGCGTCACTCGGCATGATCGGCGACCCCCGCGCCCTCCCGGCGGTCTTGGACGCACTGAAGGGAAAGGGGATCAAGCAGGAAGGCTCGCCGACTCCCGGCTGCATCGTGAGTGAAGATGCCTTCATCAAGGAGGCCGCCGCCACGGCGCTCGGCCAATTCCGCGATCCCCGCGTCATTCCCGATTTGATCGTGCTACTTAAGGACGGCGTACTGCGGGAAAAAGCAGCGGCCGCGCTGGCAGTCATCGGCGACACGGCTATCGAACCCTTGATCGCTTTCCTCTATGACCCCAAAGCATCCGAAGTGGAAGCAGAACAAGAACGGGTACTCTCCTACGCATCCGTCCGGCTGACCGCCAAGGACGCGCTTCGACTGATCGCGCTCGAAACCCTGGAAAAGCTCGGCTGGACGCCTCCCGCGGAAGAACTCGACATCAGTTCCAGCAAGGCGGACAATCTCCGGGTCGAACGGCCGTTGGGCGAGACGGGACGGTTCGGTCCCTCGGGCGACATGACCTAACCCATTTTATTCGAGAGGCTGGCGGGATGAACGACCAACTCGCCCCGACTTCTCATGAGTGGGCCAAGCAGGAGCGGGTCATCGTCTTCGATGGGATCTGCAATTGGTGCAATGCCTGGGTCAATTTCACGATCGACCATGACCCCCATGCAAGATTCAAATTCGGCACGCTTCAGTCCGAAGCAGCGCAACAAATCCTGAAAGAACTCCGTCTCCCCGCCAAGGACTTCGAAACCTTTCTGCTCTTGGAACATGGTCACATCTATACGAAATCCACGGCGGCCCTGAGAATCGTGAAACAGTTGTCCGGTTTCTGGCCGTTCTTCTACCTCGGCATCCTGATTCCCCGTCCCCTTCGTGACGCCGCCTACCATTACATCGCGCGCCATCGATACCAGTGGATGGGCAAATCCGAAACCTGCCGCGTGCCGACTTCGGCAGAACACGACCGGTTCGTGTGAATCGTCCGCACGCGCTTCGATGGGGGATGCCGCCCGCCGTCAACCAGCGACTACTTCCTCACCGCAATCCCGTGAACATCGGCGGTTTCTTTGCCGTCCTTCTGATTCGTGACAGTCGCCTGGCCCTTGTAATGGCCGACTCGTCCGCCTTCCTCCACGTGGATCACGCCCACACCGGGAATCGTGCCCATGGCATTGTGCGCATCCTTGTCATTCCCGGTCAGCGGACTCGGTCCGCGCAGGCTGACGAAAACATACTGGCCGTCCGGCGCCGTATCCATCAAATCCGGAGCCGGGTCCGCATTGACACTTGTCTCCAAATCAATTGTCCCGACGCTCAAATTGCTCACCGTGTCGATGATTTCGACGTTGTTCCCGGCCCGGTCTGCGCCCCACACATAGCGCCCGACAGACGCCATGCCGTGCGAGTCGGCGAACTGGTCATCCCGTTGTGACACAAGTTTGACCGTAATCGCTTTGGGTAGATTCGAAATATCGAGCGCATAGATGTCGTAGGACAACGGCGCGATGGGCCAACCGCCGCCTGAGTTGACGTACATGGTGCCGCCGGCTTGAATCCCGCCGCAGCCGGCGGGATGGATCTGGTTATTATCCAACGTCGCCACAACCTTGAGCGGCGTGGCGGTCACATCCAAGACCAGCAGTCCTCCTCCACGAAGCGTGACAAACGCATACTGACTGGACGATTCGGTAATGGGGCAGATCGGCGAGGTGTCCGGACGCTCCCCATTTTCCAACGCAGCTAAATTGAGGACATCCTTCTCAGGATCGAAACCGTACTTATGGGCACGATAATCGGTCCAGATGCGGATGAACTTTTTCTCAGCGATGTTGGCGGTAATGGCCATCTTCTGATCAGGCGTCGGCCAGGCGGCGTGCGCATTTTTTCCCATCGACAGACAGGCTTCCGGCTTCTTGGTCGCCGCATCCATGAAGAGCACATGACCGCTCAAGAATGAAAGAATGACATGGTCCTGGGCTGCGTTGAAGAACAGCATATGCGGACGGCGGACGGCTTTCTTCGTCGCGTCCTCACAAAACTTGTTGATCTCGCCTGACAAATCGATGGTCTGAAGAGGTTTTGCCGATGCCGGATTGGCGGCCAGCTTGGCCCCGTCGAAAATATGGAGAAACCCGCCGCTCTCTTTTCCGGTGTCCGATTGATCCGTGATCCAGACTTCATAGGCTTGTGCAGCAGGCGCGGCCACAGCCGACGAGGCCAGCAGGGCCGCTACGCAGAGGGATTGTCTCAGCAGCAGGGGTACTCTCACATGGGTCATAATGGCCTCCAAATGGATAACGGAGCACGATCACGACCCCATATTGAACTCTTTTGCGTCATCTTTCCAGCGAGACCTCTACGTTGACCCTGCAAAAAACCCTGTGTTAGGGTCATCGGCTACCGCTGAAAGGTTGCCGGACATGGCCGATCCTGTCGCCGAACACATTATCGCCCTCAGAGACGAGGACTGGGCGATCCGGGAGGATGCAGCCGCCCGATTGGGCAGTCTGAAAGATTCCCGTGCCGTCTGTCCGCTGATCTTTTCTCTCCGGGACCGTGATCGGTCCGTGCGGGAAGCGGCGATCGGCGCATTGACGGCCATTGGGGCACCGGCTGTACCGGCCTTGGGGGAATGCCTTGCCGATCCTGAGCTGGCGGTGCAGGAAGCCGCCTCGGCAGCCCTGGCCTCGATCGCCGATAGCCGTGTACTGGACCAGCTGATACAGGCCTTACGCAGCCTCGATTGGATTGTCCGCATGCATGCGGCCAAAGCCCTCGGACGCATCCGGGACGCCGGCTCGATTTCATCCTTGGTGCCCTTGCTCCAAGACCGAGTGAAAGCCGTCCGGGAAGAAGCCTCCTCGGCACTGGCGGCGATCGGCGAATCGGCAATTCCTGCGCTGGTGGGATCGTTGGCGCATCAGGACTGGCTGGTGCGCTTGCATGCGGTGGAATCGCTGGGAAAGTCGAAGTCACAACATGCCGTGACGCCGCTGCTTTCCACGTTATTCAACGATACAGATTCCGCCGTGCGTGAAGATGCTGTTCACGCACTGGGACAGATTGGAGATCCACAGGCAGTTGACTACCTCTTCACCGCCATGAAAGAGCCCAGGCTCCGCACATTGGCAGTCGAAGCGCTCGGTCAAATCGGAGACCGGCGGGCCGTGCCCCTCCTGATCGAGGTTGTGAAAGGGACCGCTCCGCCGGAAACGACCGGGACAATCGAAGGCTGTGGAGATCAATGGAGTGAGGAAACCGTCACGCAAGCTGCAGCCGTGCGGGCATTGGGGATAATCGGCGATGAAACGGCACTCCCGGCGCTGGCGACAGCGTTGAGCTCCACCTTCACCAGGGCAGAGGCGGCGGCGGCACTGGCACGATTCGGACAGAAGTCGATCCCCTGGCTCCTTCCCCTGTTGACTGAATCGCCGGACGACAATGTACGCTATCACGTCAAGGAGACACTGGCCCTCGTCGGATGGAGAGGACGCGTGAAATGAAACGCACCACCCGCCCAAGTTTTGAGTTGTACCTTGTGAGTTGTTAGTCTGGGGTCTATGCCGAAAGAAACGATTGAAACCCTGGTCTCTGAGCTGGTCCACGAAGAAGACTGGCGACGCATGCGAGCCACAGCGGCCTGTGTGGCCGGCGGGCCACGGGCGGTGCAGGCCCTGGTCGAGGCGCTGCAGTCAGGTACGCCCGAGTTGAAAAAAGAAGTGGCGGCGATGTTGTCCCGAATCAAAGATCCCCAGTCGGGCGTGGCGCTCGTCAGCCTTCTTGAAGATGAAGACGCTGCCGTGCGCAAGGCCGGCGCCATGGCTTTGGAGCAGATGGCAGGCATTCTGGATACGGATACAGCCTCGGCATTGGTCGCACTGCTTCCCAAACACCAGGAGGGAGAAGCCAGGCAGGTGATGACCCATCTGGTCGGCGCGATTCCGACCGCGGTCATTCCCCTCTGTGCGATGCTGAAACATCCCGATCCGGAGGCCCAGATCACGGCGGCGACGATGCTCGACCAACTCTTAGACCCCCGTTCCATTGATGCCTTCATCGAGGCCATGGGCCAGCCGGCGGTCCAAGACATCGCCGTTGGGACTTTGAAGAAACTGGGCGCGATTCGTGAACGGATCGATAGTATGTTCGACGCGCTTCGTGCGATCGAAGGGGCCAGCGAGCGGGAAGAGGCCCGCATGTCGACCGTCATTGACCTCCTGGGCATCGGACGCCCCAGCGTGGAAATCCTGATCGAATATCTCGAAGACGACGACTGGCTGGTCCGCGAGGCAGCGGCGGACTTGCTTGGGAAAATCGCGGACGTGCGGGCGGTGGAGCCGCTGATGAAACGGCTGGAACGCGACAAGGATACCGGCGTCAAAGAACTGGCGATCAAAGCGCTTGGATTGATCGGCGACGCCAGACCGACCCGGCTCTACCTGGACGCGATCCCGATCCGCCCGCTGCGGGTCTATGCGATGGAGGCTCTGGCCAAAATTAAAGACGTAGAAGTCTTGCGCCCGTACAAAGAACTGTTCGATCGGCTTAGAACGGATCGCGATGGATTAGTGGCTTACAACTCAGGGCTCATCGCTGATAAACTCGACGCGTTGACTGAATCGTCAGCCCACAGGCAGGAAGAGATACAGGAACATGAGTAACGACACGGAGTCCGATCGGATCGATCAGCTCATTTCGGCATTGCGGGACGACAATGAAGCCTTACGGGACCATGCGATTGCAAGTCTCGGACAGGCCGGCGCCGACGCGATTCCACGCCTCATCGGGCTGATGGCCGATGAAGATGCGGTGATTCGTGAAGCCGCAACCAGCGCAGCCGTCCGGATCGGGCCGTCGATCGTGGAACCGATGCTCGAAGCCTTACGCGACGATGAGTGGGCCATCAGGGAACAGGCGGCCTCGGCGCTCGGCAAACTCCGGGACCCGCGCGCAGTCGAACCCTTGGTCGCCGCACTCAAAGATAAGGATGGCGCGGTGCGGGCCGCAGCGGTATGGGCCCTGGAACGAGTCGGCGATGCACGCGCAGTCCCCGGCTTGATTGACGCGCTGACTGACGGCACCGTGCGCGAAGATGCCGCCCGTGTGCTCAAGAAAATCGGCGACGTTCGGGCGGTCGAAGCCTTGATTGACGGCCTGCTCGGCACGAACTGGATGGTTCGCCGCCATGCGGCGGAAGCGTTGGGGAAAATCGGCGACGCACGCGGAATCAACCCCCTGATCGAATGCTTAAAGGATGAAGACTGGCTGGTGCGGCGGAACGCCGCCGAGTCACTCGCTCGACTCGGCGCGAAAGAAGCGATCCAGCCGCTGCTCCCGCTGCTGGACGATGAAAATACAATGGTGCAGGAAACGGTCGAAGCCGTGTTGGCCAGCTTCGGCTGGAAACCAAGCGCATAACGATTCACCAGAACCAGCAGGCTGCGGCAAAACTCGTTGCACCCATAAAATGCAAGTGAAGTCTTCTGTATGACACGGATGTCACAATAACCGCAGGATGCTCAAAAAGGCCATCCAGCAAGGCCGCAGCGAG
>FSSH01000151.1_pt1 | contig 17780 bp, 14 predicted proteins | sample 1166101 | NCBI WGS metagenome assembly FSSH01 (sample SAMEA32972668, study PRJEB13176) | freshwater metagenome | biome: Drinking water system; feature: Biomass in drinking water that filtered by 0.45 um membrane; material: drinking water | place: USA | collected 2012-12-20 | depth 0 m | reverse complement strand
GATGCTGCCATCGTCAATATGATCAACAATGTGGTGTCCACCCTGGATGCCCGTGGTAAAGCGCAGCAGTAAGCAAAACACTGAAAGGATTCTGCATATGTACTTAAGTTTTCGTAGTCGAATGACGGCTGGCTTAATGGTTTTGATGTCAGCCGTGATGTTGGCCGGCTGCGCCCCGTCCGGACTCTTTTATTGGGGCGACTATGAAACCAGTCTGTTCGAGCGCTATGTGCAAAATAATCCTCAGCAGACTGATGCCTATTTGAGTCAAACCCTGCTTGAGGCGGAAAGACAACACAGAATGGTGCCGCCGGGTGTGTATGCCGATTATGGATTTTTGCTTTATACCCGGGGTGATAAAGCTGGCGCCATTGCAAACTTCCAAAAGGAGCGCGCGTTGTATCCTGAGTCGCAGGCTTTGATGAATAAATTGATTGAACGGATTGAGCAGAAGGACAAAGCAGCGACCGCTACCCCTGCACCAACGGCCGAGCAAGCAAACACGGGAGCGCAAAAATGAGAGTATTCCTGATCATTTTGCTAGCCTGCCTGATGCAAGCGTGTGCGGCACCGCGCCGGACCGATTTGGATGCCTTTTACGCCCATCAACCGCGTTCCATTTTGGTGGTGCCGGTGGTGAACGAGTCGCCGGAAGTGACGGCGAATTCAGTGTTTATTACCAGCATCACTCAGCCCTTGGCCGAGCGCGGCTACTATGTGTTTCCGGTGTATTTAACGGACATGATTCTGCGCGATTTCGGACTGGTTGAAGCCGGTCATGTGCATCAACTACCCGCCGAACGCTTTTATGAGCTGTTTGGTGCAGACGCGGTGTTACTGGTGACGATCAAAGATTGGAGCACCAAATACCTGGGGCTGGTGTCATCGGTGGTGGTGTCCATGGAATATATTTTAAAAGACACTAAAACCGGCCAGGTGTTATGGAAAAACGATCAGGGCTATGTGCAGCAATCCGGCGGTGGCGATTTAATATCAATGGCTGTCTCGGCAGCGATTAACGCTTTGGTGACCGATTACTTGCCGCTAGCCAAACAGGCTAACTTCTTGGCGTTTCAGCCGCCCAAAGGTTTGCCTGCCGGACCTTACCATCCGCAATTTCAGCAGGATAAAGATAGGTTCTAGCCCGTTTATATTATTACCCGGTCCGTAAATATCGTCGCTCTCGCGAAGGCGGGAATCCAGCGGCTATACTGGATTCCCGCCTTCGCGGGAATGACGAATCCAGGACATTTAAGGGCCGGGTTAATAACGCGGTCCTTAAAGTTGCTGTGCCCTTGAGATTTCCGGAATTGGGAGCCGTTAGAGTGACTCGCGATTCCGGTGTCGTTTGCTCCCGTCTGTCGGGAGCGGCGATATTCAGGGGCTGGTGAAAACCGCCGAGTTAGAAATTAACAAACACCGATGCCATCCCCAAATGCCGCATGGTTGCCGAGCTGTGGTTGGCGTTGTCGACATACTGGTTCATATAGCCCAGTTCGGTTCTAAGGTTTTTGTTGAAGCTCCAGCCGAAACCGGCAAAGGCTCGGTTTTGATCGAAACCGGATTTGCCGCCAAAGGTGGTGGAATTGGCCCGGTAAAAGGCTTCATCCCAGGCGATCAGGCTCAAGCGCGGCTCGAACTCGAACGGGTGCAGGAATCTGATCATTTGCCGTGGGCGTTCACGCACTTGGTCGCCGTTCAGAAAGTTGGTTTCCCACATAGTGCGGAACATAAATGTGCCAATTTCGGTTGGCAATACATAGCGGAATGCTGGCCAAATGTCTTGTTGGGACACATAAGATTTGCCGATGTTTTGAGTCGGTAGCCAGGTATAACCGGCCCAGAGGGTGGCGCGGTCAGTCAAAGAATAGCCTACTGCCGTGCGGACCATGCCCTGGTACCAATGGCTCCAGTCGCCATCGAAGCGGGATTGGCCTTCTAGCCAAATTCGCCCTTCTTTCAAGCTTGGATCGATAAAACTCATGCTGCCTTCGGCAACGGCTTGTAACCAGGCGCCGGAGTCCTCTGTCAGGTCATCGGCTACTGCACCGGTAGACATTGCGGTTAGTAATAGGCAGCCTATAAACCGCAAACAAAATAGTTTTCCAGATAGCTTGTGCATAAAGTTTCCCCAAAATTTAAGCAAAAGTTGGCGTGTCTCCCTGCGTCACAGGGAGATGAAGGTCTGTTGTTGGTGTGGTTAAAACAAAGAGCTTACGGATGGCAAAGCGTCACTCCGGCGGTTCGACCGGTCGGAGTGACGGTGTTACCCGGTCAGAGCGCAATTTTGCGGCGAGCAGACAGGTGGTGGTCGGAGTAACTCTCGTGATCGTCCAAACCGACAAGCTCGCAACGGCCACCGGCTTGGTTGTAGTCTTCGGCAAAATGGTGAATGAACTCCATCACGGTGTGGTCGATCAAATTGGCTTCGGTCAGGTCGAAAAACACCATTTTGCGTTCCGGAAAGTCAGCCAATAAACTTTTCAAGGTGATGAAGTTGGAGAACACCGCCGCCCCGGATACCTCAATGTGATAGGTGTCTGCATCGGCTTGGAACACGTTAAAAGCCATTGAAAATGCGTTGCGTAGTTTTAAACCACGGCTGACGTGAATCGCCAATTCCACCGCGATGCCTATCGCCACGCCAACGAGCAAATCGGTAGCCAAGACGCCGAGAATCGTGATGACGAACACCGCAAAATTGTCGAGACCCACCGCCAGCGTTTTCGCAAATTCTTTCGGCGAGGCCAGGCGGAAACCGGTAAATACCAAGAGTGCTGCCAGGGCCGATAACGGAATTTCATGTATCAGCTTGGGAAACAGCGCAACGAAAACCAATAAAAACAAGCCGTGAAAGAAGTTGGCCCAGCCGGTTTTCGCGCCGTTATTGATGTTGGCGGAGCTGCGGACGATTTCGGCGATCATCGGCAAGCCACCCACCATCCCGGCAACGATATTACCGATCCCCACCGCAGTTAAATCGCGATTCAGGTTGGAGCTGCGTTTATAGGGGTCTAGCTTATCGACTGCGGAGGCGCTCAACAAACTTTCCAGGCTACCGACCAACCAGATAGTTAACACTGCCAGCCAGAATTCGCCGGTAGCGATTTTGCCGAAGTCAGGCAGATAGAAGCCGGCAAGAAAATGTTCAGGTACAGCGACCAGAAATGAAGGACCGACGCTGAATTCATGATGGGGCAAAATCGCCGCATCCGGCAAAAACAAGTACTGGTGGATATGATCCAAATCAAAATACTGGCCCAAGGCTAAGCCCAGTAGTACCACCAGCAGCGGAGCGGGGATCATTTTCAAAGTGGGATGTTTGATCACCGACCAAAGTATCAATAACAACAAGCCTAGTAGGCCGATCAACGATACTTCCGGATTCATTTCCATCAGCGAATGCGGGATCTCGGCGATGGTGCCCAACAAGGATTTAGCTTCCGGTTTAACGCCGAGTAAGGTGTGGATCTGCTTGGCCATGATGATAATACCGATGGCCGCCAGCATGCCGTGTACGACGGATGAGGGGAAAAAAGCGCTGAGCTTACCGGCCTTGAACACGCCCAGCAGCACTTGCAACACGCTGGCAATCACGATGGCGGCCAGCGTGTAGCGATAACCGGCCATCGCATCGCCTTGTCCTAGGGATTGGACGGCATCCACAATCACCACGATCAAGCCGGCGGCGGGACCGTTGATGGTCACGTAGGAACCACTCAATCGCGACACCAAAACGCCGCCGATTATCGCGGAAATGATGCCGGACATCGGTGGAAAACCCGATGCCATGGCAATGCCTAAGCACAGCGGCAGAGCAATTAAAAACACTAAAAAGCCGGAAAGCAGGTCGCTACGCCAGTTTTCAATAAGACCCGGCAGCCCGGATTTTGGAACAATGCTTGAAGATGAGGTAGGCATGGGGTTTTCTCAAGAAGCTCAGGAAAACCTTAGTGCAGCGAGAAGTATGCCATTTTGAAAGTTATTGCGTCAGCTTAGGCATATCAAGACTTGCCGGCGCAAATGCAGGCAAATTCAGTCGCCTTGGAACGGTTGAATAGCCAGATTCAACCAATTTGGTGGTTGATTTGCACCGGACGCGCGCGGTCTTCGGTTAGGTTTTAGGCTATGTTCGCGTTCGTAGTCATAAAGATCATCGTAGGTGTCATCCCGGCACGGATTGCCGGGATCCAGGTCACAAGGATGTGAAAAACTCTCGCTATCAGTGGCTTCTAGGCCCCAGCACCCGGTAGCGCACGAAGTGAATCTCTACCTTGGCGACGTCCACTAGTATCGCAAATATAGCCAACTTGCAGCTTGGATAGACAAGTGACTCCGGCTTTGGCACGCGCTATGCAAAACAGTAGCGAAGAGACTGTTCGTCTCAAGCTGTTTTATTTGCGAGGTTTAAGCTACAAATGTCCGATACTGTCCATGAGTTTGCCCAAAATACTGCTTTTGATCTGGATGCGGCGATAGATCATATCGCTCATTGGCTGCCCAGCCAGGGGCCGATCAAGGATTTCATCCATCACAATACCTTGCACGCCGTGCAGGACTATCCATTTCACGAAGGAGTGGCGGTGGCGGCTCAGGTATATGGCGCCAAAAGTTATCTGCCCCTGGCCGATTACCTGAAACGCTATAACGAGGGCCGCATCAGCGATCAGGCGCTGGAATGGGCGATTGCCCAGGCCAATTGCAGTGTCTATCAAGAGGAATCTTTGCGGGCAACGCTGTTCGAGCCTGACGGTCACAGCCATTATCCGCCCCAATCACTCGCTAACCACGGAATTCGCCGCGCCTGGTTGAATCGATTGGAAATCGACTTAAACGGTATGGTGCATCCGGTGATGTTCCGTTTGTTAAGCAATTTTCTCGATCAAGGTATTAGCCGCTGGGCGATGCCGAAACCGGATGAGCGCTTTTGGGATTGTGTGTTGCGGTTGGTGCAAAACAGCCTGTTGCCTTTGTATCCATTTCATCAGCCTGTGGTACGGCAGATGCTGGATGCCGGTCCGGATCAGGTGATTTTGAATTGCCTGGCCAAAATCGTCGGCGATGAAACCTTGTACGGGCAATATCTATTGGAAGTATTGCTGGCGCATCCCGGTTGGTCCGGGATGGTGCGGATTATCGAAATCCAGCCCAATGTGTTGCTGGCGCCACGGGCAATCTCCCTGAAAGAATTATTGGCCGTGGAACTGGCCTGCGAGCTGGCGTTTATCGATAAAAAGCACGGTCACACTTTTCTACAGATCGCGCAACTGCCGAATTTACACGAAATTCCGTTATTGGAGCGCGATGCGATTAATCCTAAAGTGCCGCTGAAAATGCGGGTGTGGCACGAGGCGATGGAGTGGTCGTTGCATTCCGAGTTGTTGCTGGCCTTGCGCGAGCAAGCACCTGTTGATTATACATCCGAGCATGTGCCTAAAGTGCAGGCATTGTTTTGCATCGACGATAGAGAATGTTCGCTGCGGCGTTACCTCGAAGAAATGGATCCGGGTATCGAAACCTTCGGCGCGCCGGGATTTTTCGGTATCGATTTTCTCTACCAAGGTCTGGACGATGCTTATCCGGTGGCGCAATGTCCGGTGGTGATTAAGCCCAAGCATCTGATTCTGGAATCGACCGACAAGCCGCAGCCGGATAAATCGGACAAGGGCGAACCGCTGTCTACCATGCATTTTGGTGCGCATTCCATGCTGCGCGGTTGGTTGTATACGCAAACCTTGGGCTTAGCTTACGCCCTGCGACTGGGCTGGAGCGTGCTTCGCCCCGGCGGCCAGTTGCCGGGTATCCAAAGCTTGAGCGAAGTAGAAGCTCATGGCCATTTGCATCTGCTGCGCGAGAGCGACGAACTTAACGAAGATGGCTATTTGCTGGGTTTTTCTTTGATAGAAATGGCTGACAGGGTAGGCGGCTTGTTACGTAATATCGGGCTGACTAAACAGTTTGCGCGATTGGTCGTGGTGGTGGCGCATGGCTCCAGCAGCGTCAACAATCCGCATTTCGCTGCGTATGACTGCGGTGCTTGTTCGGGTAAGCCCGGTGCACCCAATGCGCGGGCCTTTGCCTGGATGGCTAACCATCCGCAGGTGCGCGATATCTTGCGTGAGCGGGGTATAGACATTCCCGCCAATACGCATTTTGTCCCCGCTTTGCACAATACCAGCCGTGACGAAATCACTTACTTCGATCAACAGCAACTGGATAAAGCCGCGCGTCACGAGTTTCACAGTTTCCAACACAGCATGCAGCATGCCTTGCAGCGCAACGCGCGCGAACGCTGCCGCTGGTTTGAGTTGGGGCCAAAATCCCATGAAAACGCAGAAGCGCATCGCCATGTGGTGGCGCGGGCTTCGTCGATTTTCGAGCCGCGCCCGGAATTGAATCATTCCAATAATTTGTATTGCGTAGTCGGGCGGCGCAATTTAACCCGGCATTTGTTCATGGATCGACGGGCGTTTTTGCAATCCTACGACCCAAGCAGTGATAGCGACGGCTCGATCTTGGTAAAGGTTTTGTCAGCGGTCATTCCGGTTTGCGGCGGTATCAATCTGGAATATCTGTTTTCGCGTATCGACAATTCGGTCTACGGCGCCGGTACCAAACTGCCGCATAACGTCATCGGTCTGTTGGGTGTGGCCAATGGGGTGGAGGGCGATTTGCGCACCGGCTTGCCGTCGCAAATGATCGAGGTGCACGAGCCGGCGCGCTTGCTGATGGTGGTGGAACAAACCACAGCGATTGCCGATCAGGCCATTGCGATGCTGGGCGGCTGGCGGGAATGGCTGGATAACGAGTGGATACGCCTGGTGGCTTGCGATCCGCTGAGTCGCGAGTTGTATTTATACAGCAGCAAAGGCTGGACAGTCGCGGAACTGGCCGCCGGCAGACCGCTACCAGTTGCCAGTCGCTCGGAAAAAATCATCGTCGGACAAACCCGGACCATCCCGGTCCACGAATTGGAAAGGAGACAAGGATGAGTGTTTTATTATTGGCATGCGTATTATTGCCGTTAATCGGCTTTTTGCTGATCTTATTCAGCCCGGACAACGAACATAGAATTGCGGCGATCAGTCTGTGGATGACCCGAATCAAAGGGGTTGCAGTACTCGGTTTGCTGATCGCTTGGGCCGCCAACGGTTTTGCCAATTACGAATACCAGTGGCTGGTGCTTTACCAACACGACGATTACCAGTTCCCGCTGCTGTTTTTTCTGGATAGGGTCGGCGCCGCTTATTTGTTTGTGGTGTGGGCGGTGTTCTCGGCGATTGTTAAATATTGCCGGGTTTATCTGCACCGGGAGGCGGGCTACAAACGCTTCTTTCAGGCTATTTTCGGCTTTGCGTTCGGTCTGAATCTGATCGTGCTGTCCGGCAGTATCGATATGCTGTTTGCCGGTTGGGAAATCGTCGGGATTTCCTCGTTCCTGTTGATTGCCTTCTATCGGCATCGGCCGCAACCGGTGCGCAACGCCTTGCGCGCTTACACCATTTGCCGCTTTTGCGATGTCGGTTTGCTGGTCGGCACCTGGATGAGCCATTTGCTGTTTCACGAAAGTCAGCATTTTAGCCAGTTGTTGACCATGTTCGATCCCAACAACATTCCACCGGCCGGCTACGCGTCTTTGTCGATTTTATCCTGGTTGATTATTTTGGCAGCCTCCGGCAAGTCCGCGCAGTTTCCGTTCAGTTTTTGGCTGCCCAGGGCCATGGAAGGGCCGACGCCGTCCAGCGCGATTTTCTATGGCGCCCTATCGATACATCTGGGCGTGTTTCTGTTATTGCGGACCATGCCGATCTGGAGTTATCACTATTTGCCGCGCCTGATCGTGCTGAGCATCGGCGTGTTGACGGTGTTTGTCGCCACCTTGGCCGAGAAGACCCAATCCAACATCAAAGGGCAGGTGGCTTATGCCTCCATCGCCCAGGTGGGGATTATGTTCGTCGAGCTGGCTTTGGGCCTGGAAGGCTTGGTGTTACTGCATTTCATGGGGAATGCGTTTTTGCGTTGTTATCAATTGCTGGTGTCACCGTCCATCGTTGCCCATTTGCTAAGGGTGGAAGGCAATGTCGATAGCGATTTTTATATCAAAAATAATGAACAACTGACGTTTCTACCAGCGTCAATTCGTGACTCCTTACCGGACGTGTTGCAAAACACCTTGTATGTGTTTGCCTTGCAGGAAGGTCAGTTAGAGTTGTTGGTGAAAAAAGTCTTGTGGGAGCCATTGAAAAACGTGGGTCGGCAACTGAACGCGGTGAGCCTGTGGGTCAAAATTTTAGCGGGTCTGGCCATGTTAGCTATCATCGCCATCGCCGCATCCGGCGTTAATAGCGTGGCCAGAATCTACCTATCCATGCCGATTTCGCTGGCGATGGCGGTGGTGTCCCTAAGCGCGTTCAGTAACAAGCACAGCCCGTTCCAGGTTTGGCATAGCGTCGCCTTGAGCAGTATCTTGGCCGGCGTGGCGGTTTGGTTGATGGTGCCTTCAGCCTGGCCCGATGTGGCCTTGTTTTTCAGCGGCATCATTCCCTCGTGGGCCTTGGGTATTCTGGCGCTTAGCGTTTTGTTGAGACACTACAATTTTGCTGACGAACCCTTCGTGTTTCGCGCCTTCGCTGAAACCCGCCCCGGTTGGTCGCTGATGCTGTTTTTGAGCTTTTTGGGCTTGGTCGGCTTCCCAATTACGCCGGCATTTCTAGGTGAGGACTTGTTGCTGTCCCATGCCAGCAGTCAGCACCCCTGGTTTGCGGCGCCGATTACTGTGTCCTTCGTGATCAACGGTATCGCTATCGCCAGAGTCTATTTAAGGCTTTGCATGGGCCGTCCGGTAGAGCTTAGAGGGGCGGTTTGAGGTTTGTTGGTTCTTGATTTGGACCGGCAATGTGAGATGACCGCAAGTTGCCAGTCGGTCTTTGTTTTTGAACGAATGGAGTTCTAAAAAACAATCCGTGTGCCTCGCGAAGCTTGGCCGAGGGCAAAGTATCTATGACAGGAAAAACTTTTGATTTCCGCGATTACGCTTTGCCAATCGCGGCTGCGCGGGATGTTGGCGCGTTTCTCCTGTTTGAACGCCTCATTCCGCTAACAATGCCGCGATGGCCGATTTGGCATTGCACTGGGCAGTTGCTTCCGCGATCTGCGCCGCATTCAATTGGTGTTTGATCGCGTTCTCGCCATTAAACGTAAACGCTTGGTAGTCCTTTTTTGCAAAGGTAACGATTGCGCATTTTTTCCACGGCGAATTTTCAAACGGCAATTTTCCGGCATCTGGAGCTAATGGCTCTAGGCCTTCCGAACTGGGCGCATAGATTAAAAACTCACCTTTCATTGCCAGTACCGCACGGTATTGGTTCGCAGTAGTGAAATATAGATAACCGACTTCGATTTCGGCTTCGTTCAATCCGGCATTTTTGTTTTTCTTGGGCTTTTTCATACAAATTCGGTAGTGAGCAGGACGGGGTGAACACGCCCGTCCTGAATGTTTTGGCAATGCTGAGAGGTAAGGTGAAACGTTTGGAGCGGGTTAAATAAGCCGCCGCGCCCCGGAATTGCATTGGGCTTGTAGATTAGGCCTTTTTCACAAACTCCGATTTCAATTTCATCGCGCCGATGCCGTCGATTTTGCAGTCGATGTCGTGGTCGCCGTCTACCAAGCGGATGTTTTTGACGCGAGTGCCGACCTTAACGACCAGTGACGAGCCTTTCACTTTCAGGTCTTTAATCACCGTGACGGTATCGCCGTCTTGCAGCAGGTTGCCGTTGGCATCTTTGATGATTTTAGTATCGTCGCCGCTGTCAGTGGCGGCATCGGCCGACCATTCGTGGGCGCAATCCGGGCAAATATTCATATTGCCGTCGTTATAGGTGTATTCCGAGCCGCATTTTGGGCAGTTGGGTAGATCGCTCATGGTTGTTCCGTTTGATTGAGAAGCTGCGAGACAGCTTGGTTGATATAAAGGGACCTCTAAAAATCCTCTTCACTGGCGAAGTTATCGTAAAAGCGCCCTCTCCTCGCGTACCCACCGGGCATAAAGGAGAGGGTTGGGGTGAGGGGAATAGATACTCGTTTATATCCCCTCATCCTAGCCTTCTCCCTGAGTGAGAAGGGACTGTTCTACGACGATTGCTCAGGAGAAGGTTTCTTTGGTTTTTTAGAGGTAATACCATGCCTGCTTACAGACATGGTGGTGTTATGGAAAAAATCAGGAATAGACGACGTGCGGTTTGCCGGCGCCGGCGACAATCTCGCCGATGCTGAACGCGGTTTCGCCTTGTTGTTTCAATATATCCAGCGTAGCGGCCTCGTCTTCTGCCGCAACGCAGACGATCATGCCGATGCCGCAGTTGAAGGTGACCAGCATGTCGGCTAATTCGACATTGCCTTGCTGTTGCAGCCAGACGAAAATCTCCGGCAACTGCCAAGCGGACAGCTGGACATTGGCGTTCAGGCCGTTAGGCAATACGCGCGGCAGGTTTTCGGTGATGCCGCCGCCGGTGATATGGGCCATTGCATGCACCGGCACGGTTTTCAGCAGTTCCAGCAAGGGTTTGACGTAGATGCGGGTTGGGGTCAGCAGGGTCTCGCCGAGCGGCTTGCCGTTGACACTGTCGGTCCAAGCCAGGCCGCTGCGAGCGACGATTTTGCGTATCAAGGAGTAGCCGTTGGAGTGTGGGCCGGAAGAGGCCAGCGCGATGAGTTTGTCGCCGGCCTGCACTTGACTGCCGTCGATGATGCGTTCCTTTTCGACGATGCCGACGCAAAAGCCGGCCAAGTCGTAATCGCCATCCGCGTACATGCCGGGCATTTCCGCAGTTTCGCCGCCGACCAGCGCCGCGCCGGCTTGTTCGCAGCCTTTGCCTATGCCTTCGATTACGCTGGCGGCGGTATCGACTTCCAGTTTGCCGGTGGCGAAATAATCCAGGAAAAACAAAGGTTCGGCGCCCTGGACGATGATGTCGTTAACGCACATGGCCACCAAGTCGATACCGACGCTGTTGTGGATGTTTAAATCCAGCGCCAGTTTCAATTTGGTGCCGACGCCGTCAGTGCCGGATACTAATACCGGGTGTTTGTAACGGTCCAGCGGTAATTCGAACAGCGAACCGAAGCCGCCTAAACCGGCCATGACGCCCGCATTACGGGTTTTGGCCGCGATGGGTTTGATGCGTTCGACTAAAGCGTTGCCTGCTTCAATATCGACGCCCGCGCTCTTATAATTCAGGCGGTCTTGTTGTTGTTCGCTCAATGTCAGTCTCTCGTTAAAGTTAAGGTTGAAACGACCGATATTGTACTATAGTTCCCATTAATGCACTGTCAGGGTAGGCTTGTGGTCAATGTTTTTATGAAGGGTAAATCCGGGTTTTTAAACCTGTGTTTGTGGGGATTGTTGTGCAATTGCCCATTAGCAGAGGCTGTCGAAGTAAAAGGCTTGTATGAGATTGAGCTGATCGCCAACAGCCAATCCGCCGAGGATAGGACGCAAGCGATCAAGCAAGCCATGTACGCGGTACTCAGCCGGGTATTGGTATCCGAGGATATTTCCAAAATTCCGGTGGTGCAGCAAGCTTTGTCCAGTGCGCAAAACTACGTTAAACAATCGCAATTTTCCTTGATTTCCGCCGACGAACTGCCTGACACCGACGCGCGTTTGCTGAGAGTGCAGTTTGATGAAGACCAATTGATGGAAGTCATGCGCAAAAGCCAGGTGGGCATTTGGAGCGAGATCAGACCGGAAACCTTGGTTTGGCTGGTGGTCGACGATGAAGAAGGACGACGGTTTTACAACGCCGACAGCATGCCGGAATTGGAAAGTGCGCTGGCCTTTGCTTCTAAAATTAAAGGCGTACCGATGATATTCCCAATGCTGGATTTGGAGGAACAGCAAAAGATTTCGCTGAGCGAGGTGCTGGGTGCTGATTCCCGTAATTTGTTGGCTGTATCTGCCCGCTATGAAGTAACGTCGGTAATGGCAGGCCGCATCGCCAAGAAAGGCGATTGCTGGCAGGGTGAATGGGCGTTTTATTTTGACGGTAAAATCAAGCAATGGAGCGGGGCTTGTTTGCCTTTGAAAGCGGCAGCGGTTGCGGGTGTGCAAGGCGCTTACGATGTGCTGTCCAATTATTACGGGGTTAAACCGGAATCCTCAGCCGCCCACTAAGCTGTAGATGCCGTAAGCGCCGCCATAGGTGGTTAGAAAATAAAATAAAGACACCACCAGACTGGCCGGTGTATTGACTTGCAATACGTCTTTAAATATTCGCGCAATAATCGCCATGTCCCACATTAAAAATAACGCCAAGGTTGCATAACTGGGCGTATCTTCCGCCACGGTCACCCAAAACACGATAGGAATCAGAAAGATCGCGACGACATTTTCACAAAACAAAATGGCCGACGCGACTTGTATGAAGGTATAAAAGGTTTTATTCAGTACTAACACCAGTGCAATAAAGCCCAGAGTTAGCAAGGTCTCCAGCAACACCTCGAAGATCGAGTCAATGTCATCCGACATGTTGAACTGAATAAAAAACACGGCGATAAAATAAAAAATCGCATTGTTTTTAAAAAAACGTGTCGATCTGGGCAGGTCCAAGACCGAGACATTGAACCAGCACAGCGGGAAATAATGTCTGAAGATTTCCATCACGATGCACGCTACTTAATCAGTTTTCCTCTGAGTCGGCATAAGAATACGCGTCGTATTGACTGCGATATTCCGGTTGTTGACTATGACTGAACTGGTCGTTCAAAGCTTGTACCAGATCTTTGCTTTGCTCGATAAGACTGTTCAGCTTTTTGCGGTTTTTCTTGGTTTTACCGACCGGATCGGTTATGGGCATTAAAATTCGCCAGAAGCTCAAGCTTTTTTCAAACAAGCCCGCTAAATCGTCGCTGAGATTTAACTGTTTTTGCCGCTTGTGCAATTGCTTGATCAGGAATTTGGCATGCACGCGGCTGACGACTATATGTAGCGGCGTCAACACGCCGATCAACACCGCGAGAATGGCGGGGCCTATCAGCGGATCGATCAGTAATTCGAGGATGCCCACGGCGATTTCCGCAAATAACATCAACATCACCACAAAGCCCAGCACGATCAAGGTGGAGGCGTTGCATCTATCCTTCCATGTGGTCAAGGCTTCTTCCACTTCCGGGAAAATGGTGTCGTCGATTGCGCGGATGCTGTTTTCTAGTGTGCCGAGTATGCGGTATGAGCGATCATTATTAATGTTGTTGAAGCGCTGATCGAACAGCGAGGTATCGCCGGATTGCGATAACACGATGAACTGGCCGGTGTGGATGCCCAGTTCGGCCAGGCGGCGTTGCCAGGACGCGGCGATTTCCTGGCTTTTCAGCGCATCGATAGTTATTTCGGAATGATCGATGACGAAGATAAATTTGTTGGCATCCTGGTGAGCAACGATCTCTGCCAGGGTGTCCTTGATCAGATCGGCATCGGCTTCGAATAAGTCGTTAAATACCAGTACTAGATCGGAGATGCCTATTACGTATTTCCGCAGTAGGCCGGACACCGGATTTTCCGCCGCCGGATTTAATACCGGGGTGTCGATTAACAGCTTGTTTTTCAATTTGCCGCTATTGACGGTGACCAGTTCCAGATAACCGTTCAGCTTGCTGCCTTCGCCGTTGGCGACCAAATCGATTTGACGGCTGATTTGATAAAACGGCAAGCGGTGGTCGGCGTCCAATGCGGTGCCGGGCAGGGTAGCGGTATTGGTTTGCGGTGTATATTGCAGTACGGTGAATTTATGACGGGCGGTGTGCAGTTGTACGCCCAGGTAGCGATTGACAAAGTCTGATTTGGCTGGCGAGTAACCGCCTAGGGTGCTGACGATTGGCCACCAACTGGTTTTGCGTGCGGTGGTCTCGTCGTTATCGATCAAACCCAGTTCAAACTCGATTTCATCCAGATCCTGAAATATCTTGGCGGTTTTTTGCAAAACCGGATCGTTCGCCGCGAACTGTCTTTCAAGATTGGTCAGGTGTTTACTTACCGTTTTATCCGCCATTAGATGTAAACCTTCTCTGCTTGTTATTGAGGTTAATCAGACGGCGGGAGTATACACCGATGGCATTTAAACGGATAAAAAAACCTGCCGGTTTTTGCCTGCCAAGATGCCTCGGCAACCGGCTATCCGCGATGCCCCGTGTAGCGGGAAATGGCGGCTTAAAGCAGCAGCAGCGGCCGCTCTTATTCTTTAATATCCAGCTCCTTGATTTTGCGGGTCAAGGTGTTGCGGCCATAACCCAGCAGCAGAGCCGCTTCGTGTTTGCGGCCATGCGTATGATTCAAGGCCGCCTCGATCAACAGGGTTTCCAAGGTAGGAATGGCCTGTTTGGCGATGTCCACTTTACCGGTCGACAATTGTTGCTTGACCCAATTTTTAAACTGGCTTTCCCAATCTCCAGGTGTTGTTTCGCCGGATCCGGAATCGCCGGTATTGTGGGTCAGTTCCGGTGGTAAATCTTCCAGATGAATTTCCCGGCCGGACGCCATCACCGTCAGCCAGCGGCAGATATTTTCCAGTTGCCGCACATTACCAGGCCACTTCAAACCGCTTAAAAATGCCTCGGTTTCCGGCTTTAACAGTTTGATTTCGGTATTCAGTTCCTTTGCGCTTTGATACAGATAATGTCGCATCAACAAGCCTATATCCTGCCTACGTTCGCGCAACGGCGGGATATGAATCCGAATCACGTTCAGGCGGTGAAACAAGTCTTCGCGAAACCGGCCCTGAGCCACCAGCGCTTCCAGGTCCTGGTGGGTGGCGGCGATGATGCGCACGTTCACTCTTACCGAGGTGTGGGCACCTACCGGATAAAACTCGTTGTCTGCCAATACCCGCAGCAAGCGGGTTTGCAATTCGGCCGGCATATCGCCGATTTCATCTAAAAACAGCGTGCCGTTGTTGGCTTGCTCAAACCGGCCGATCCGTCTTGCTTGGGCACCGGTAAACGCGCCTTTTTCATGGCCGAAGAGTTCCGATTCCATCAAGTCCTTGGGGATGGCCGCCATGTTCAGGGCTATGAACGGCTGGTCCGCTCGCGGACTGTGGCGATGCAGGGCCTTGGCGACCAGTTCCTTGCCGGTGCCCGATTCGCCGTTAATCAGTACGGTGATGTGCGAGCGCGCCAGCCGGCCTATCGCCCGAAACACTTCCTGCATGGCCGGCGCTTCGCCGATGATTTCCGGGGTTTCCTCTACGGTAGGCGGTGCTTGCACAATGTCGCTTTGCCGTTGTTTGCTGTGCGCGCAGGCGCGCTGCACGGTTTCGACCACTTCGGTGACGTCGAAGGGTTTGGGCAGATATTCGAACGCCCCGCCGTGAAACGCCGACACCGCGCTTTCCAGGTCGGAATGTGCGGTCATTACGATCACCGGTAAATCCGGATAACTGTTTTGAATGTTGCGCAACAACTCGAAGCCGTCCATGCCCGGCATGCGAATATCGGTGATCAGCACTTGCGGTAGCCCGCCGGGCAGCGATTTAAGCAATTCGTTGGCGCTGGCGAAGCTTTGCGTATGCACGCCGGCTTTTTGCAAGGCTTTTTCAAGTACCCAGCGGATGGATTTGTCATCATCGACAATCCAGACCTTGTCAGGTATTTGCATGATTCGTCTCCAAAGGTAGGTAGATGGAAAATACGGTATTGCCCGGCTCGCTCTCGCATTCGATCAGGCCATTGTGTTGGTTGATCAAAGATTGAGCAATCGACAGGCCAAGCCCGGTGCCCTCGGCGCGGCCGGTGATCATCGGATAGAAAATCTGTCCCATCAGCTCGGGTTTGATGCCGGGACCGTTATCTATAATGTCGATTTTGACGGTCAGCTTGTAGCGTTTGCGACCTATGGTCATATGCCGTTGCACCCGGGTTTTCATGGTAATCACACCGTGGTTCTGCACGGCTTGCACGGCATTCCGGACGATATTCAGAATGGCTTGGATCAGCTGATTTTTGTCGGCGAAAATCTCCGGGATACTCGGATCGTAATTGGTATGCAGCATAATGCCGTGGGCGGCTTCAACTGTGACCAGATGCCGGACGCGTTCCAGTACTTCGTGAATATTCAGCTGGCTTTTATGCGCGGGTTTGTTGGGGCCGAGCATTTTGTCCATCAGATCCTGCAAGCGGTCGGATTCGGCGATAATGATTTGCGTATATTCCTTTAATTCAGGATCTTGCAGTTCCAGATCCAGCAATTGCGCCGCGCCGCGCAGACCGCCTAGCGGATTCTTGATTTCATGCGCCAAGCCACGCACCAGCATGCGGCTGGTGTTTTGCTGGGCCAGCAATTGTTCTTCCTTGGTAATGCGTAAATGCCGGTCTACCTGTTGCAGTTCGATCAGGATTTCGCTTAATTTTCCATCCTCTAGCAACGGCGTGGCGCTAAGGTTAACCGTAATCGATTGGCTAAGCCGTTCTAGGATTAATTCTCTATCGACCAGCGGCTCCAGCAAATACAAGCGCGGTAACAAATCGTTAAATAGGGTGTTATGCGCGGTTTTGAAAAGTTTGTGCGCCGTTTGGCCGAGCAAGTGTTTAGCGCTGTCGGCAAGCAGCATCTCGCCGGCGGGGTTGATATAGGTCAGACGCAAGTCCTTGTCGAACAGCAGGATTGCTTCGTTTAAGTGATCCAGTATCTTTTTGTGCACGGGTTAATTTAAGTTTTAAGGGTTATAGTGAACAAGCAATTTGTACGCCAAGCCTAAAGTTGCCTTATTGCCCCATTTGCCTAGTAAAAAGCAGTTTCATTGCGCTATTGTGGTGCGTTCGCCCGAATTGATGTCTCATGTTAGTGCAAAGGTGGGCGCGAAGCGGGTTTTTTATCGCTATCCTGGCTTTACGCCTTATTCCTTCGCATAGGGTCAATAGCGATTATGGCCGCGAAGGAGTTTGGAAATCCCTTCGGTAAACACGGATACTCTGCTACGCGCTAAATGTGCGCACAATGTTGGTGCAAATTAGTTTGCTGTGAATCAGGGCAGCGTTTTGGTGTGATAGTGATCCAGCCGGCCCCATTTTGCTATGAGCCCGCCCATCAAATAGGCTAATAAACTGGCTGGCGGTCTTGGACCGTGAGCTTTTTTACTGGGGATTTCCCTGTCGATGACAAACTTTGATCTGATTTGGTGCGCTTGACAGGATGGGCACCCAGGCTGGTGCGTGAATCGAACAGCATTTCCGCTAATTCGGTGCGTTTGTCGACTAGCGGCTAGTAAGCGTAATCGATGATCAATGGCGCATGGTCGCTGAAGCGTTGCTCTTTAAAAATGCTGGTCGACTGTGCGCTGCCGGCGATGCTGGGCGTGGCGACTTGATAATCGATGCGCCAGCCGACATTCTTGGCCCAAGCCTGACCGCGGTTACTCCACCAGGTGTAGCAGGCGTCGGTAGCATCTGGGTGTAGACTGCGATAGACGTCCACCCAGCCCAACTCATCATAGACCTGCGTCATCCAGGCTCGTTCCGCCGGTAAAAAACCGGAGTTTTTCTGATTGCCGCGCCAATTTTTCAAATCGGCTGCCTGATGGGCGATATTCCAGTCGCCGCAAATCACCACTTCCCGGCCGCTGGCTTTCAGTTCGGCAAGATGCGGGTAGAAGCGTTCCATCACGCTGTATTTAACGGTTTGTCGCTCCTCGCTGCTGGAGCCTGACGGCAGATACAAGGAAATTACCGATAGATTACCGACTTGCACTTCCAGATAGCGGCCCTCGCTATCGATGTCGGCATGCCCCAA
>FSSH01005401.1_pt1 | contig 17782 bp, 13 predicted proteins | sample 1166101 | NCBI WGS metagenome assembly FSSH01 (sample SAMEA32972668, study PRJEB13176) | freshwater metagenome | biome: Drinking water system; feature: Biomass in drinking water that filtered by 0.45 um membrane; material: drinking water | place: USA | collected 2012-12-20 | depth 0 m | reverse complement strand
CATCGGTCGCGGTGAAGCGCAGACTGCAGTCGAGCACGAAGGTCGCCTCGGCCACATCGATCGCCAGTTCACCGCAGGCACCGTCATTGACCTCCCAGCCTGGATGGTGACGTTCGAGCGCCAGGTAGGTCAGCTGCTCGAGTGCCTGGCCGAGTGAAGGCAGCTCTTCGGAACCGGCACGAGCAACGCTGCCTGCTTCGCCTTCAATGAGGGAGACATCCGGGCACGGGATCGCCGCGCCGGCTGCATCGAGGCATGCACATTCTTCAACGGCACCGCTGTCGCCGCAGCCGTCAAAGCGGATCTCGACGCGTGCGATGCCAGCCTCTCGCAACCGCGGAAGAATGGCTGTCTTGAGCTGCTGGATTTCTTCGGCCACTTGCACCTGCCGCTCCGTTTGCCGGACGACAAAATCGGCCATCACGGCCTCGATATTTATCATGGAATGCCTCCTGGTGAATGAAGCCAACGGCTATTCGCTGGCTCCAAACGACAGGCGCGCGCCTTTCCTCTGATGGATGACGCCAGCGCCGATTGGGCGCTGGCGCGAGGACCGGCATGACCTCAGTCAGTCCCTGCCGAAGTGCTCTTCGGATTGGTGCCAAGGGGCCCGCGGCGATCGACAACGGTGATCCGCCGAGTCTTGGCCTCGATCACCAAACGGTCGAGTACGCCATTGCCCGGAAAGGCGATGACGTATCGCGGATCGAGGGAGAGCATCCGCTCGTTACGCTTGAAGCCGGCACGGGCGCCCAGCCGCATGTCGAGCGAGAACGTGACCTGTGGGATGCCGCGACGTTCAGCCCAGCTCGACGCCAGGCGGTCGACTCCCTTGGTGTCGCCGCCATGGATGAGCACCATGTCGGGCACACGGTCACGAACCTTGTCGAGCGTTGCCCAGACATTGTTGCCGAAGGTCAGCGCATCGTCTTCGGTCGCATGACGGGTGCGCCCGCCAGCGAAGACGACCGGGGTTCCTTCGGGCACCGCCGCACGGCGCTTGGCCTCGGCACGGGCACGCAGGAAGTCGCGCCCTTCGACGAGCGCTGAGGTGAGCATGACGCTGTGATTGAAACGCGAACTGGAGACCGGCTTCCAGGAGGAGCCGAACTCGTTGAGGTACAGGGCGGCTGCAACTTCGCGCATCTCCTCGAGCGCCAGCATGGCGCCTTCGGCGCATTGCGCCCGCTCGACCTGCGTCTCGAGTTCATGGGTGTGGACCTCGGATCCATCGGCCGTAGAAATCAGCGCGCGGACCTCGTCGGTCGCCCGGTCGACGGCAGTTGATTTACGTTCGGCCGAGCGGTGAAAGATGTTGACGAAAGCCCAGCCAAGATCCTCGGCGTCGGCTTCCAGAGCGGTCCCGGACACCATGGCGAAAAGATCGGACCAGACCGCTTCGAGAGTTTGGACGACCGCCTCCCGGACCGGGAAATCGCGTGTCGATACGGGAGCGGGTCCGATCGAGAAACCGGCAAAATCGAGCCCGGCGAGTTGGTCGGCAAATGACGTGTGCATGGGATATCCTCCTGACTGACGTGACACCGGCGCATCCGTTCATGGCTGCGCCAGCGAGAGCCCGTCAGGGCCAGCATTCAGGCAGGATTGCGCACCCGTCAGGGGAAACCCGGCTTGGCGGGCTGGCGCGGGCAGGCCTTGAGCCTGAAGGGCGAAGGCCAACACGGGCCCGCCCAAGCCGGGTTGCGCAAGGCTGGCGGCTGGCCCAGGGCCTCTCTCGCAGGGCGACAGACCATGAGCGGCAGGCAAAGCTCAGTCAGGGATGGCAACCCAAAGCTCTGGGCGTGACCAACTCGCGGAGCTCAAGCTGCGCGCTTGGTGTAGACCCCCTCGCCATTCGACATGTGCCCGAGGCAATCGTAGTCGCCGAACATGGCATCGAAGCGGGATGCGATCTGAGACAGCCAGCGCTGTGCCCGCGGTGACCGGGCCGTGCGCCAATCGGCGTCCCAATAGGCCCCGTCATCGCGTTCCACGATCCAGACGGCCACCAGCCCGCCATAGACCGATACGCCGAAATCGGCGTAGGCATTGCGCATAAGGATCCGGTCTTCCCGGCCACGCCAGGCGTCATGCGGGATCAGGGACGGAAAGGCTCTGGATGCCCGTTCGCGCAGATCCTCGCGCAGCCATTCGTACTCAAATTCCCAGTCGTCCTCGCTTTCGGCCTCGAGAACCGTGAAGGCGACTATAGCGCCGCTGGGATAGCTGACCGATCGGCCCATGTTATCCTCCCTCAGGCCGCAAGCGCAGCGTCGTCTGACGCGTCGTCAAACTGCTCAGGAGTGACTCTCCCGCCGAGATTCAGCAGCAGGCTCGCAGCTTCTTCGGCCTTGGCCGCAGCGGTAAGGATGGCGCGGTCGTCGTCCTTCAGAAGCTTGAGCCAGTGCTCGATATAGCTCGCGTGGCTGTCGAGATGCGTGACCGGCAGCCCCAGCTCGGCGCCCAGCATGGCGCTGGAGAGTTCGGCGACGAGTTCTTCGGCGGCATAGGCCGCTGTGCCGAAGCGGTTTTTGAGATCACGTCCCAGACGGCTCGCATGGCCGGTCCAGTGCGACAATTCGTGTGCGAGCGTGGCGTAATAGTGATCGAACCCGGAGAAGAGGCTGACTGGCGGCATCGTCACGCGATCCGCAGTCGGTTCGTAGTAGGCTTCGCAGCCCTGATGGCGCAGATTAACGGGGATGGCAGCGAAGAAGGCGTCGAGCTCGGCCTCGCGCCCTTCTGGCTCGACAAGCTCCAATGTCGTGGCTGGATGAAAGCGCTCGGGAAGCCCTTCGACCTGATCGGCATTGAAGACCGGATAGGCTTTCAGCACCCGGCGGGCTTCGTCGGTCCTTTCGCCCGTATCGTGGGCTTCCACCTCTTTGGTGTAGCTCTTGTAGAAGATCGCGATGGTCGACTTCTCACCCTTGCGGACCTGGGCTCCGAGCGATTTTGCCTGGTTATAGGTCAACCAGAACGGCGAGGCGTAGCCGCACATGTCGGCGACCATCCACAACCAGAACACGTTCATGCCACGGTACGGAATCCCGCAGGCCCGTAAGGGCCGGGAGACCGGGACACCGCGCCACGGCTTGATCCACGGCTTCGTGCCTGCTTCCAGACGGGCGATGATTTCCTGGGTGATACGGGTGACGGGCGACACGCCGCTGCCCTGTCCCTTGCGATAGGCCATGATGGTTCTCCTGATCTTGGCATCTGGTCAGTCGGCGATGGGTTCGCCGGTCAGTGCCACAGGGTCCCGAGCCCCCTCTGCTCTCCTTCCAAAAAAAAGCGGCCCTCCGGCGTAAGCCGAAGGACCGCTTCTCTCGGGTAGCGAGTGGCCTTGCCTGTCAGGAGGAGGTCAGGCGGCCAGCTCGCGGGGGGACTGATGTTCGGTATCGACGCCTGGCTCAGCGTCAGTGGCGTCAATCTCGGGCTCGCCAGCATCCGGCGCAGCAGGAGCGAAGCGCATGACCTCAGGCACCCAGGACAGAGCCTTCTCGCGCACCTCGACTTCGGTGATGTAGGTGCCGGCGAAGACGCGCTCGGCACTCATCGCGAGGTCGCCCTTCTTGACCGCAGCAAAGCGCGAGGAAAGCTCGAGACCGCCGACGTCGGTCAACGCGTCGAGGATCACTTGCTTTGACACTCGGTCGAAATAGTTGGCCGCAGTCGGTCGCCACCACTGCGCCATGTCGATGCCGATCAGCCTGCCGAGGTGGTCCTGGAACTGCAGCTGACGCTCGCCCGCCATGTTGAGGCTCGCCTCGAGCGACCGGGCTACGACATAGCCAAGCCATGCGGCGCGGCTGTCATCGGACAGCGCCCGGAAGAGATCGAAGCGGGAAGTCGCATCGCCGCCAGCGCGCCAGCTTTCGTCGAGACTGGACCTGAGCTCGGCAAGCGCGCTGCTGGCCGGAGCATCCTTGACTTCGAAGCCAAGGATCGGACCTGCCGGAACAGGCGCACGCAGTGTGGTCGCAGCGCGCGTCCGCCAATCGTGCGTATCGGCATCAGCCAGCGTGAAGACCATGACATCGAGCGCAAGCCCGGGGTCAGAGGCAACATGCAGGGCTAGGACATCGCGGCGCTGCATGGCCAGCTCATCGACTAGGCGCTTGGACAAGGCCATCCGGCGCTTGTCCGAGCCGTCGACGGCCGGAACGACTTCGATCCCGCTGTCGGCTTCAGCGGGTTCAACCTGTCGCTCGCCGTAGAACACGGGCTGGAGAACCGGCGTGCCATCGCGCGCGAGGACCAGGATCATCCCCGCCTCGGCCTTGAGGTCAGCCGCGATGACTGGCGGGCGTGCGCGGATTTCCTGGCATTCGCGTTCGATGGCCTCGATAGCCGCTTCGGCCGCCGTCACGGCCTCCGCGGCGCTATCCTCATCTTCGAGGATCGCCGCATGCTCGTCATAGGAGGCATCGAGCTCATCGAGCCTCGCCAGTTCCGCCTCGGTGAGCGGCGCCGGTTCGGCGGGAAGCCGGACCAGCCCTTCGACCAGATCGTGGCTGGCATAGGGATCAAGCGTTGGCTTGACCCAAGCAAGACCCTGCTCGGCGGCCAGGGCTTTCGCCTGCTGTTCCATCTTGGCTGCGGCGAGGCTCTCGAGCAGCCCGACATCGATCCAGGATTCGCTGTCGTCGTCATCGAACAGTTCGCGCTCGATCCGGCCACCGGCAGCGACGTAGGCATCGCGGCCGATAAGCCGTGCTCGTGGATCGCTGCCCCGGACAGTCCCGGAGAGGACCATGCGCCGGATGCTGTCTGGATTGGGGGCATAGTAGGTCGAGGACAGCTGCTCGAAGACGCGGGACTGGATCTCCTGATCCGAGGTTGCGCCGAAGGCCTTGGCAATGTCGAGAGTGATTTGGCCCGAGGCCAGTGCCTCGAATACGACGGGCGCAAGCGTCGCGAGGCGCAGACGGCCCTCGACGAAGCGGACGGTCAGACCGAAGCGGCGAGCAACCTCCTCGACAGTCGCACCGCCTGCCACGAGCGCGGCAAAAGCCTGGGCTTCATCGGCGGGGTTCATGGCGAGGCGGTGGAAGTTCTCCGCGAGGCTGGTCTCGACCGCGGCTTCGGCACTGTCTTCGAGCACGAGGCACGTGACTTCGTGATCGCGGGCGAGGAGCTTTTCGTCCGCGAGCGCCAGCATCGCACGACGACGGCGCTCGCCCGCTTCCACCTCAAACTTGCCTTTGGCAGCGGGTCTAACGATGAGGTTCTGCAGCAGACCATGCGCAGCAATGCTGGCCTTGAGTTCGGCATCTGCTGCCGGGTCACTGTGACGGCGGACATTACGGGGAGACTGAACGAGCTTGTTCAGCGGGATCGATTTGATCATGGGACAGCACTCCTGATTGTGAGCCCGCGCATCGACCATCGACGCCCAAATGGCTCAATCAGGGCAAAGCCCACTCCCCTCTGGTCCGTTCGAAGCACAGGTCGCTTCATTCGCGAGCCAACACAAATGTTCGTGGTTGACAACGGTCCAGCAACCTCGCGTCGAAATGCAAGATCGCAATAAGCTCCCACTTCAACCCGCGGTCGATGACGTCAGCCTTCCGCGGTAGATTCTTAGACGACGCCTTTTGCTGGTCTCGTCGAATTTGTCAGGCTTCTGCAAAATGCTAGACAGCTTCGTCCAAACGCCGAGGCCCGCAAGCAGCGCAGCTGGCAGACGGCCAAGGCCGGTCGACCGTTTGGATGCTCTCTCCAAGCTCGCCAAAAGCAGCGCGCCAGCTTTTAGTCAGTTGGCCGCCAAGTGCTGCAATACGGCGCCCCGAAGCTACGAATGCGCGACTGAATGAATGCTCGGGCGGTTCGAGGAGGCAGTCCATCGCTGCGTCTGCGATCATCGCCGTCACATAGGCCAGCTCAATCGGACCGTATGGCTGAAAATGTGCGCCGCAGGCTGGCTCCTCTAGGGTGGCGTCGCCCCCTTCCGGCCACTCGATCACCGTCACATCCGGCGCACCGGTCCGTCCGATATGGCATTGCAGGCATCCGTCGCCCGCGCCGATAGCGACCGCATGGCCCGCGCAGGCGTGCGCCTCAGTCCACCCGTAAAGAATGGGTCTCGCGCGGCCTTGCGCGACATGCCATCGATTGAGGGTGCTTTCAGCACCCCAATTGCCAGTCGCGGCGATGATCAGATCGGCCGCCGCGAGCACATCCCCGTCTTGCGCGATGAGCTGATGGACACCCCACAGACGATGTTCGACGGTGAGGTGCGGATAGTCGGTCTGAAGTCGCTCTGCCAAAGCCTCGGCTTTGTTCCGGCCGACATCTGTGGCACCAAGCGGATGACGGCCGACGTTCGGCCATCCCAGAATCTCAGGATCGACTAGCACCATCCGCCCGACTCCGGCCTTGGCCAGAGCGCACGCGACGGGTGCGCCGACCGAACCACAGCCGACAACGACAACCGTTGCGCCAAGCAGATGGTGCGTGCGAGAATCCTGTGCACGACCATGCACCCAAGCAGCGTCGGCGCGCTGAACCTGGGTCCGCACGACCGGAAGCGCGCCGAAGAAGCGTCCGAGAAGGAGAGGTTGTGGCGTATGGCCCGGTCGGAACCCGACCGACAGCGGCTCGTCGGGCGCGCGTGGCCGGCCCTTGCGTCGCTTCGGATTAAGCGCCTTCACTCCAATCAGCGCCGCACCGCCGCGCCCAACTGCGCCCAATAGCGCCAACAACTCGTCGGGCTCGTCGCTCGCCACCTCTTCAAGAACGGTCCGCGCGCTTTCGTTGATCCGCTCGGCCATCCGATAGAGATCAGCTGCGGTTTCCGGATACTCGACCGGCAAGGGCGGCTTTTCAAGCCAGAGTAAGGCCGCCGCTTCTGTCTTGATCGGCGTCTTGTCCCCAAAGCGATGACGGACCCATGCGGCTAAGGATTCTTCGTCCTCTCCAACTACCTCGAGGCCCTTGCCGCGCCAAATCCGCACTCGCCGCGAGACCGGCCCTGGCGCGATCAAACTGAACAGGGATTTGCCTTGTGAATGCGCCTTGTAGCCCCAGTAGGTCACGAATTCCTCGCGGAAATCCTGATCGACTATGCCGCCCTCCAGCAGTTCCTCGATCAAGATGATCGAGCGATGAAGGAGGCCCAAGGCGACCGCCGACGGATCGTCCGGATCCCACTCGGCCATATTGGGCAGCAGACAGAGGACGCCGTCGCTCTCCACATGCGGCCAAGTCATCGCCTCGGGGTGATCAACTAGCGCCGTCCGCACTGGCGTCGTCGGAAAATGCCTTCCCGCCAGCAGATCGATGCGTCGGGTCACGCCGTCGGAGAAGACAACGCTGATCCGCCAGCCGGCCGCGATCCAGTCGCGGGTGGCGTAGTCTGCGCCGATCGTCGTCGCGTCGAGTCGCTCTGGCGCCTGGCCCGCATGCTCGCGCAAGGCCGCTTCAAGGCGAAGCGCTGCCTGTCGCCAACCGAGTGCTAAGGCATCACTAGGCATGGCGACCGCCGCCGGCGCTGCTGACTGCGCTTGCCGCCGCCGACGTCGCGCCCAACAGGGCAGCAGAACCGATAATCGCCGGAGCAACCACCGAGGCGCGCTGCTCCTCCTCCAAGCGCTCGCTGAAGAACGTCGTCGCAAACACCTTGTCCCAGCATTTGAGCGCCTTCTCGCGTGTGCAGTTGGCTTCAAAAAGCGGCGCCAGCGTGTCGATTGCCTCAGTCAACTTCTCGCGGAAGCAGCGAGCCTTGGCGTCGTCGGCCCCACTGGTGATCGTGTCGCCTGGAGTTACTGGGTGGGGGACGACAAGGTTCCAGTTAAGCCGATCACGGATGGCGACCATGGTATCATAGAGCGCGCGGTCCTCGCGGTCGTTCGCGCGAAACTTTTCTGTTGTCAGAACCGAGATGCCAAAGCCGCTGAGGATCGAGCCGCGCCAGCTGTAGCGGCTTCGGGCGTATTTCTTCAGGTCGCGGTTGACGCGGCGCAGCTGAATGCCGTCCGCTGATGCGGCGCGCTGGTCCTCATACCAGTCCGACACATCGCGCGCATCGGACCTTTTCCAGCCGCTGCTCGCCGCCAGCTCGTAATGCACCTCCTCGCCGAAGACGGTGTCTGTGACGACGCGGCGGTAGACCGGCAGATCGACGTGGTAACCCTTCTCATAGAAGACGCGCACGCAGTTCGATCGCACCTCAGGCGCACGCTTGAACTTGCCGTCGTCGACCGCATCGCGCACCATCCAGCGCACCTGTAGAGACGTCATTTCGGCCCCGCGATCGCCGACCAGATCCTTCTTGTGGAAATAGACCCCGTCATCGATGTCATAGTCGTTGTCTGGGTCGCGGCACATTGTCTTCATGGCGTAGCTGCCCTGTTTGACGAACTCGATCGGCTTGGGCTTGCCGGCCTTCTCCAGCCCGTTCCGCAGCCGCGTCCGGTTGGAGTTGCGTCGGTCGCGCATTGCATCCTGCTCGCTCTTGGGCAGGGTCACATCCTGGTCGTGGTAAGCACGAACATCTTTGGCGCAGTCGAACATCACCTATCCTTTCTGCATATCGGTGGAAGCGGGACGCCAGACGGCGCCGGTGGTCGGCATCGCCGGTAGATCGAGCATGAGTTGGCGAATCATGCGCCCGTCGGCGCTGTTGGAATCATCGCAAGCGCTCTTGGTCAGATCGGCGTCGGTGTGCGCCTGGCTGACCAGCCGATCCATCGCCTCTGGCCGAGTGTCGTCGAGGGCGAGGTACGGCATCATACTTGCCGGCACCGGCTTGTTGGGAAAGCGCACGCGCCGGATCGAGCGACCACAGTTGCTGATGGCGTTCGTCAAAAGCCTCGCCATGTGATCGAAAGCAAACTCCTGCGCTGAGATGCTAAGAGGCGCGACGTCAGCGCCGAGGGACCAGTCGAGCATGGAGCGGTGCGCGCTCTCTGCGTCGAGGTGATCACCCTCGGGGCGCGGACATGTTCCGAGTGAGTAGATCTCGATTGGACGATCGGGCGGCGCCACCGTCAGCGCATCGACGAGCCCGACCATAATCGGATTATTGGCCCAAAGCCCCCCATCGGCGAACACCTGCTTGGGTCCGCCCGGCGCGTTCGGATCATCGATGGCGGCGAGCGAGCGGTAGATTGGCGCAGCGCTCGTCGCCATGCAAACGTCCACCAGCGGATAGTGATCGTCGCGCACCCCGCTCTTTGGAGTTTTCTTGAAGACCCAGGCGCGGTGTTCGCTCATCAGCACGGTCGGGATTGCTAGCGAGATGCCGCGACCTTCGAACACGTCGATCATAGTGATGTCGTTCAGCACGCCGCGCAGCGCCTCTCGCAGCGCCTTGTCGCCCGCGCGCACGAAACGGCTGCCCTGGCTCGCTCGGTAGATCGCACTCCGCTTCCCCGTGATCCGATGCGGGAAAATCTTGGGGCCGTGATCGCGATAAAGCGCCACCACTTCCGTCATCGGGCGCCCAACGGCCAGCGCGCAGCCGACAATCGCGCCGGTGCTGGTCCCGGTGATCAAGTCGAAGCCGCGTCCCAGATCGAGGGCAGATTCACCGCGAATGCGCGCGAACTGATCAGTCAGGCGCGCAAGAAACGCGGCCGTATAAATGCCCCGCATCCCTCCGCCGTCCAAGCTGAGCACGCGATATGCTCGCTCAGCGCCGCACTCTCTTTCGCCGTTCCCCATTTACGCGATGCTTCCTTTGTAACGGCCTAGTTGCCCTATCGGCGTGTCGGAGCCAGGGTGCCTCCGAGGTGCCCAGTCAGCCCTTCGGCGGGAAGGGGTCGTTGCCGTACGAATTGGCGTCGCGGATGCGCCCGTCCGGTCGGTGGATGATGACTTCGCCGCGTTCGCGAACGGCGGTGCCACGCGCGGCCTGCGTTGCATCTGCTTGGGTGCTGTGGGTCGACCCCACGCGGGTGGCGCCTTCGCGACGCGTGGCCCATCCCGACCCGTGGGGCACTACGTGAATCCGTTTCGACATTGTTGATCCTCCGATTCATTCTGGGCACCGCGCCCTCGCGCAGTAGATCCTTCAGTTCGACTGATATGTCAAGTTATGAGCACGCACCTATGTTTGTATAAAGCACAATGTGTTTGCGACGTTGACATTCTTGAGAATGCAGCGCAAACAGAGTGCATGGCAAGCGAAGCGCTCTACAAGGCTTTCGGCAGCGCGGTCTCGACCCGCAGGAAAGCGCTTGGCCTCACCCAAGCGGAACTGGCTGGGAAGGTGAAGATGTCGCGTGCGTCGATCGCAAATATCGAGAGCGGCCGGCAGAACATCCTTCTGCATCACGTTTACGCGCTCGCCACCGCACTCGATTTTACCAAGGTGGCGGAACTCCTGCCACCGACGCCGCAGAAGCCTTTAGGGGATGGACTGAAGATGATGCTTTCCAATCAGCAGACGCTTTCGCAACATGCTGAAGCTCAAGTCGCCGACCTGATCACAACCGCGTTGCAGCCTCGACGCGGTAAGGCCTGATTATGGCAGATGCGGATTTCGATCGGGCGCGTGCATCTGCGCGTTCAATCCTCGAGGAGTTTGGCGTATCGACGCCACCAGTCCCGATCGAGCGAATAATTAAGTCGCGGAGAATCGTCCTTCAGTATGCACCGCTCGACGAGGACCTCTCGGGCATGGCGTACATCAAGGATGGCGTCGGCATCATCGGAGTCAACGCGCTGCATCATCCGAACCGACAGCGGTTCTCGGCGGCTCATGAGCTAGCACATCACATACTCCATGCCCCTGCGATCAGCCAAGCCGTGCATGTCGATAAGGGGATTCGCGTCCTATTCCGCAATGATGTGTCAGCGCTTGGGACTGAGCCGATGGAAATCGAGGCCAACGCGTTCGCTTCAGAGCTCCTGATCCCCGGCAATCTCTTGGCTGCTGCGTTGGAGGGCGGTGGCGTCGATCTAGAGGACGAGGCGGCGATCGAAGCGTTGGCCCGTCGGTTCAGAGTGAGCGCGACTGCCATGCGCTTTCGGCTAACTCGTTGGTAGCGCGCCTTGAGCTTCGTATTCTTCGATACAGAGACGACGGGGCTCAAGCGCGGGTTCGATCAGATCATCCATTTCGCGGCTGTTCGCACCGACGCAGACCTGAATGAATTAGGGCGCTTCGAAGCGCGCTCGCGCATCCAGCCCCATGTGCTCCCCCATCCCTCGGCGCTGCGTACGAACGGGTTGCCGATCGATTGGCTGACGGACACGAACCTGCCTTCGCACTACGCGATGGTAAGCGACATTCGTCGAAACCTTATGGACTGGAGTCCGGCCGTGTTCGTCGGTTTTAACTCGATCCGCTTCGACGAGGAGATGCTGCGCAATGCACTCTTTCAATGCCTATACCCTGCCTATTTAACAAGCAATCACCGCAACTGCAGGGCCGATGCGCTCAGCCTGGTGATGGCCGCTGATGCGGTCTCGCCAGCGCAACTTGTTGTGCCAATCAACGATGAGGGCCGAAGGACATTTCGTCTGCAGCACTTGGCGGCGGCGAATGGAGTCGCTCATCCTCGAGCGCATGACGCGATGTCCGATGTGCTTGCGACGGTCGAGCTCTGCCGACTGGTTCGGCAGCGGTCCCCGGAGCTTTGGCAACGGTTCGTGCGGTTTTCGAACAAGGCTACTGTTTCGGATTTCGTCGACACCGAAGATGGTTTCGTGCTGACGGAGTTCTACGGCGGACAGGCTTATCACGCGCCGGTCGTATGTATCGGTGTTGACCCTGACCAAGCAAACGGCCGAATTTGCCTCAACCTCAATGAAGACATCGACTATCTTGCTGCGATGGGTGATTTCGAGCTTCAGGCCCATCTGACGCAAAAACCCAGTCCGATCCGTCGCTTCAGGGTCAATGCAGCACCGACGCTGACCGCCATCTTCGATGCTCCCGAACATATGATGGAAGGTGGCTCGATTGACCGCATCGAAGAACAGGCCCGGCGCTTAAAGGCTGACTCGCATCTACGTGCGAGGCTTGTCGCCGCTTACAACGCTATTCGTGAGCCGTTTCCCCTCTCGCCTCATCTGGAGGAGCGAATTTACAACGGCTTCCCCGGGCCGGATGACGAGGGGCGTATGAACGCTTTTCACCAAGCGTCATGGCCGGATCGCCTCGAAATTGTCCAAGGCTTTGAAGACGAGCGTCTGCGGTGGTTTGGCTTACGCCTGATGTATTCCGAAGCCCGAAGAGTTCTTCCCGCAACGGTAAGAGCCGAAATCGAGCTCCGCTTGGCCAATCAACTGGCTGGAGATGGATCCGGCTGCCTCACATACGAGCTTGCTTTGACGGAAACGGATAAGTTGATTGGGAAAGGAGCAGATCACGACGGCCTTCTCTGCCGCTATCGAATCTACTTGCAGGAACGTCGCGCGCGGGCTTCCACCTTGATGGCGCAGATGGTGGTTTGAACTTTAATCATCCCGAGCTTTTGCGCGTCTGTAGATCATGTAGTGGCTATGGTTGGGTGGGCACGGTGTTCGAATCAATCCTTGTATAACGTCCGCTAATCGATCCTCCCGCCATATAGCGGCCTACTGGATAATGGCCCGATTGCCGCATCTTGCGAGAGCGGGAATGTAAGGGTTCTAAGGGTGACGCTGCCCATTTAGTCATTGCTTGGCAAGTCGACGATACGGAAAACAGCCCCCGATCCGGCATCGCGGACGAGGTCAACGCGCTCGCCATCCCAGTGATAGTCGAGGTGGCGCCCCTGCAAAGAATTTGACGCGCAGTCGGGGTAGAAGAGCGCGACGCACTCCCCACCAGGATGCCGGATGCTCGGGTAGACAATGCCGTCGGATTCTGCGCCCCTCAGATTCGCAGCGAGAGCTTGAGATGCCGCGTAGCTATCAGGGTCCAGCATCGGGGCCGGTTCCGCAGCTGCGGATCTAAGATCATGTAGGTCTGCATCGACCGCCATGACAATCTCCCGGAACTGCGAAGTCCAGCCAGGCGCTTCCTTTGTCCGTGCCATGAAGCGGGCATGGTGGTGGATCGTCTCGAACAGTGCGGTTTCAAACTGGTCCCCGACATAGAGCACACCATAGCTGCCATCGGTAAAACGGCTTGGCCGGTCTGTGCTGACGTGGGTGAATGGCGCCATGAGGTAGGATGCCCCATTTCCGCCGACGCGGCGGTCAACCGGAACGAGATCGAGATTGCCAATTGTCGCCATGATTCGGGGATTGGTCTTCTGCTCTGCCGAGATCAGCAATGGCCAGTCGGCTGGATCAGCGATATCTTCGAACAGGTCGATCGGTGGGAAGGCGCTGCGGATGATCCTGACAGCGCCCTTCCACTCAACTCGAGAAACGGGGATATCCGCCGTTTCGTTCACCAGCCACCACGCTCGGCGTCGAGGTAGCGACGCACCCGCATGATGTCGGTGAGTTCGCCCCCGAGCATCACGTCGAGCGCATTGGCTCGACCGAACGCATCATTTGCCGACCTGATCCAGGCATAGCCACGGGTTGCCTCCGAGAAGATGATCCGAAGCGCCTTGTGGATGCCCATGAGGTTGGAGAGGCGCGCACGCCCATCACGCGAGACGCGCCCGGGGCCTTCCGCCTTCCATCGCCGATAGGAACGAACCGGCATGTCGAGCAGAGTGGCAGCCTGCTCATCGGTCAGTTCCCACTTGCCGAAAAGGTTGATGGCTGCCCGGAACATGGCAGCTGCCTCGTCTTGGGTGATCGGATCGGGCCGGAAGGCGGTAACGGCAGTATCAACGGGTTGCAGAGCCAGCATGGCATTTCTCCATATGGCATCATATATTATGAATAATGCCATTTGGCAAGGGGCTACGCCGATGATGCCAGTCTGGCAATCACGCTCGCTGCGCCATCGATCGGCACGAAGAGCCGGGTCTGGTAGCGGATGATCTCGGTAAAGCAGCCTTGGGCCTTGTACCAGTCGAGACGGACTACGCTCCAACCGGTCAGCTCAATTCGCTGTGAGCCGTTGACCAGGCTGCGTTTGACCATGAGCTTCTCGCGGCCCGCGAATTCCATGGCGCGGCCCGTCGCCAGGACGGTCTGGACAATGTCGTCGGCGGAAAGTGTCTGTTCCCGTTCGAGACCCAGCGCCCGGCACAGTTCGGGCACGCAATGGACGGGAACCTCACGGCCTAGCAGCGAGCGACCATCCGCCGCTGAGATGCGGCTCACCCTCACGAAATCCGAAGGGAGCTTGTCCCAGACCGGCAACAGGAGGCCCGTCGCAAGATAAAGGCGCTCGCGCTTGTGGCTGGACCGCGCTTCTTCAACCTCGGCCGCCCAGGCTTCGCGGAAAGCTTCGACGGAGATACCCTCCCAGCTGCTCTCAGCCAGCTGATCCTCGGTTATGTGGCTGCGCTTCAGCGGACGCAGCAATTCGAAGCGGGCTACGCGCGTGCCGTCATCGGCAAGAATGCTGCGAGCGGGCACCAGAAGGGCGACCCGTCCTGAACGGGCGTTTCGAACAGTACGCTGCCGCTGCCCAGCGATGCCGTGGAGCTCCTCGAGCCGCTTCAGCGTGAGCGGCTTCAGGGCTCTGGCAATTTCCAGTTCCAGCAGATGGGTGGTCGCGCCCGAAGCTGGATCGGTGCGCAGCAGCGCGTCGGACAGGACCGAGAAGTCCTCGACTGCGATCGTCTCGAGGCCGAGATCGAGCGTGCCGGCCTGCCGGGCGGCATCGATGCGCGCTTCGACCAGACCCATGAACTCGTCAAAGATGGCGTTCTGCAGGGCGATAGGAAGTGCAAGGATGCGATTGAGCCAACGCTGGATCGAGGGCAGGTCATCGACCATTGAACCGTCGGGTGCTTCGATCCGGAGGCCCGTCAGCTCCTGAAAGCGTCCGAGGCTTACCGCTTCGAGCTTTCCCGTGAACAACAGGCCGAACCAGCGATGGAGCGCCTCCTTGGCGTAGATGCTCTCGAGATTGTCGGCCGGATCGAACAAGTTCTGGCCGCCAGTCTGGCGCTGCCCGCGCGTTAGAGCGCCAAGACTGTCCAGACGCCGCGCGATCGTTGAGATGAACCGTCGCTCGCCGCGCACATCGGTCGTCACGGGTCTGAACAGCGGGGCTGATGCCTGATTGGTGCGATTGGTCCGGCCAAGTCCTTGGATCGCGGCGTCAGCTCGCCAGCCCGGCTCGAGCAGGAAGTGGACGCGGCGGGCCTGGTTCCTTGCGGCAAGATCAGCATGGTAGCTGCGCCCCGTTCCCCCGGCGTCGGAAAACACCAGGATACGCTTGGCGCCGTCCATGAAAGCCTGGGTCTCAGCGACGTTGGCGCGCGGCGACCGCGATTGGAGTTTCTGACGACCATCGCGGCCGACGATGAGCCGGCGCGTGCGGCCGGTCACCTCCGCCACGTGGTCGACGCCGAAGCGTTCGATGATGGCATCAAGCGCGGTTGCAATCGGCGGCAAGGCGCAGAGCTGTTCGATCATCCGGTCGCGCGCTGCAAGCGCAGAGCGGCAGAGCACCGGTGCGCCTTGCTCGTCACTCATCGGCTCTGAGCGAGGATTGCCGTTTTCGTCCGTGAACACCGCCATCAGGCGAACAGGAAAGCTCTTGGCGAGATAGTCGATCACATGTTCCCGCGGGGACAGGTCGATCTCCAGAGTTTCGCGTTCCTCGTTCGATAGGTCCGCAAGTCGGCGGTCGAGCATGGCTTCTGCCGTCGAGACCAGTTGCACGACCACGGCCTGACCTTCGGCAATCGCCCTATCGATAGCGGGCAGCAGGCTTGGGAGCTTCATCGATAAAAGCAGCTGCGCGAAGAAGCGCTGCTTGGTTCCCTCGAAGATCGACAGCGCTGCGGACTTGGCACCGGAGTTGAGCGTCCCGCCAGTCTCACTGTCGACGATCCGTGTGGCTTCCAGTGCTACGCGCAAGTTGGCGTGAATGATCGCCCAGGCCTCAGCATAGGCATCGTAGACCGTGATCTGATCCTCGGTCAGGCAATGTTCGAGGATTTCATATTCGACACCGGCGAACGAAAGGGCCCGGGCCGTGTAGAGGCCGAGTGATTTAAGATCCCGCGCGACCAGTTCCATTGCTGCAATTCCGCCATCGCGAATGTCGGCAACGAAGGCCTCGCGATTGGCAAAGGCGGTCTCCGGCCCCCAGAGTCCGAGGCGCGTCGCATAGGCCAGGTTGTTGACGTCGGACGCTCCGGTGGCCGAGGCGTAGAGCACCCTTGCCCGGGGCAGGAGGTTTTGCAGGCGCACCCCGGCGATGCCTTGCTCCGATCCCTTGACCTTGCCCCGCGATCCTTCCCCGCCGGCAGCGTTGGCCATGCCGTGCGCTTCGTCGAACACGATCACTCCGTCGAAATCGTCACCGGCCCAGGCGAGGATCTGATCAAGCCGCGTTGCATCGTTTCGACCCGAACGCATGGTCGGATAGGTGACGAAAAGAATCCCGTCGCGCATGGCGATGGGGGTGCCCAGTTTCCAGGAAGCCAGAGGCTGGATATCGATCGGGAGACCGCCAAGCGCAGCCCAGTCGCGGCGCGCGTCTTCGAGCAGCGCCTCGTTCTTCGAAATCCAGATATGGCGGCGTTCGCCGCGCACCCAGCGATCGAGAATGACGCTCGCGACCTGGCGGCCTTTACCAGCGCCGGTGCCGTCCCCGAGGAAATAGCCCTGCCTGTAGACCTGACCTTCCGCAGACGCCTTGAGCGAACAGCCCTTGTCTTCGGGTTCGAACCGGCCGGGCAGATCCCGCGCATGAGCGCTCGCGGCATAGATCAGGGTCTCTGCCTGGGCAGCAGATAGCAGCCCCTTGGCAACTAGTCCGTCGGGAAGCTGCGGCAAAGCATCGGGCATCGGTGCAGCGATCGACCCCATGGCAACGGACTCAACGAGCGCCGTCGGATGCTCGGCCGCGCCATCGATAACGATCCGGCTTGGACGATAGGGCAGATAGTGGCCGACTTGGGTCCCAAGCGGCGCAGGGATTTCAAGCGCCTCGTAGGTCAGCGCGCCGATGGTCATCGACGCTGCAGGCGTGATCCTCGCCGGGGCCGGAAGCAGTCTGCGCGGGCCGGCTACCAAGCGAAACGGCGCACGAGCCGGGAGGATTGATTGTTCAGCGGCTGCCTGCCTGCTGTCGCGAGCAGGCAAGGCTTCGATTAGATCGACCAACTGGCGGAACTCGTTCGTGCGAATAGCGACGGGCTCGTTGGCGCCTTCCACCTTGTCGATCACCAGCAGCCGCGTAGTGATCCCAGTGCCGCTCTTGATGAAAGCACGTTCGACCGCGGCATTGAGCCGCAGCGCCACTGGCCCCTTAACCCCGGCCAGAAACCTCGCGCAATCGAACCACTCCGGCATGATCGCGACAAGCCGCCCGTCGGAGGCAAGCCGGTTCCATGCCGAGCGCAGATGCCTCGCCCCTGTGCGACCATCGTGGCCTCGCTCGATCCCATACGAGTAAGGCGGGTTCATCAGGACGACGCTCGGGATGATGGCAGGATCGAGCAATTCGTCGATGAGCTCGGCATCATGCCCGGTCACGCGGGCAGCCGGAAACAGAGCGCTCAGGCAGTCGCGGCGCAGCGGCGAGATTTCGTTCAAGGCAAGGCGTGTGCCGGCCTTGGATGCCCAGATCGCGAGCATCCCTGTTCCGGCCGACGGTTCTAGAACGAGCTCGTCTGCGACGAGCGCGCAAGCCCGGGCAGCAAGCCAAGCAAGGCGGGGTGGCGTTGCAAACTGCTGCCATTCGATCTGCTCTTCACTGCGATTGGTCTGGGTCGAAATTCGGGCCTCGAGGGAACAGAAGAACCGGTCTGCT
>FSSH01002845.1_pt1 | contig 17827 bp, 20 predicted proteins | sample 1166101 | NCBI WGS metagenome assembly FSSH01 (sample SAMEA32972668, study PRJEB13176) | freshwater metagenome | biome: Drinking water system; feature: Biomass in drinking water that filtered by 0.45 um membrane; material: drinking water | place: USA | collected 2012-12-20 | depth 0 m | reverse complement strand
CTCCACACAAAACAGCGTAACGCGCTGCTGCATCGTCGTGTGCCGCGAAGTAAGCTGTGAGGCGTGCGGGCGTGTCTTGATAATTGGCCCACGGATCGATGGTCGAGAATTGGGTGCCAAGTTTCAGCGCTTGATCTGCAGATACTTGATCGAGTGATATCTGAGGCTGGAGAGCGGTCGCTGATTGTAGAACGATCACGGCGTTGTCGCTCCAGGTATGGGGAGCGCGTCGCTTTTCGGCTTCGTCGCCAACGAGAAAAGTGTGTCGTACTTATCCGTGTCGCCGGGTTTGTCATTGTAGCAGGCTTGCTCGACAACTGGTTTGCCAGCCGCCAGAAGCTCGCTGACCGTAACGAACGTGTAACCCATCGCCTTCAATTTCGGGATCGCGAGCGGCAACGCCGCAGCCGTGTGCCAGCCCCGGCCGTTGGCGTGTGAAATCAAGATCGAGCCAGGGCGCGTCTTGTGCGTCATGGCGTTGGCGATGGCCGCAGCCGTCTGCCCCTTGGCCGGATCGCCGGTCGACACATCCCACTGGATCGCGAGCAGACCGGCGTCGTTGACCGCGTCGAGCGACTGTTGATTGCAGGCTCCGAACGGAAACCGGAACAGGGCAATGCGCGGCGCCGGAGCGACCGTCGAGCCATCACCTTGGCCGCTACACTGACGGCTGGCGATCTCGGCGCGGCGGGCTTCGTAGGTCGCCTGCGGTCCGGCAATTTCACGATGGAGCGTGGCGGCGTCGATGATGCGCGCATTGTGGTGCGTATCGCTGTGACTGGCGATCTCGAACAATGGGTCGAGCATGAGTTGCTCGGTTCGGGCCGCATGCGATCGCATCCACTTGCCACCGACGAACAAGGTCGCTTGGACATTTTGGTCGCGCAGATAGTCGAAGATGGCGCCATCATAGCCGGCGACTTCGCCCTGCTGCTCACACAGATCGAAGGTCAGGGCGATCAGCTTTTTGCCGGGCGGCAACGTCACCCGGCGGATTGCCCCCCGCAGGTGAGCGGGAACTGTGCTCGCGGTCGTGCTGGTGTCCGTTGGAGCGCGACCGTCAAACGTGTGATCGCCTTTCTTGACGATCTCTTCGCCGGCGATACTCCTCAGTGACTGCGACGGGAAACACGATCGCTGCGCTGCGCCGTCGCCTGCCGCAGCTCCCGGCGACAGCAGCACCCCGACCGATGTCACCGCCGTTACGACCGAGACGACGGTATAACGAAGACTATGGCGCGGCATCGCTAACGACCTTTGAAAAGCGGTTTGCGCTTGTCGAGAAACGCCCGTCGGCCCTCGGCGTAATCGTCGCTCGCGAAACAGGCCGCAACGGCGGCATCGAGCGCTGCCATATCGGGTGTCTCCGGGTGGCGGGCGATCTCGTCGATCACGCGCTTTGCAGCCGCGACCGAAAGCGGCGCATTGGCTGCGATCTCACCAGCAAGCGCCCGCGTCGCATCTTCGAGATCAGCAGTCGGGACCAAGCGGCTCACCAGCCCCATCGCCTCGGCCTCGGCGGAGCGAAAGCGTCGTCCGGTATAAAGCAATTCCTTGGCGCGCGATGGCGGCACGGCGGCCAGAATGGGCCTAATCCAGCGCGGGTTGTAACCGATGCCGAGTTTGGCTGCCGGAATGGCGAACTGACTGGCGTCATCGGCGATGCGCATGTCGCAACAGAGCGCCAAGCCGAGACCACCGCCGAGACAAAAACCGTGGATCATGGCGATCACTGGTTTGGGGCAGGTGATCAGGGCGGAGAAAGCCGCATCGTTCAGGGCATCGTAGGTCGCCGCCGCATCGCCGGTTCGCGCACTCTCGAATTCCGAGATGTCGGCTCCCGCCGAAAATGCTTTGTCGCCGGCACCGCGCAAAATGACGACGCGGACATCGGGGTCGGCGACGGCCATCGCGATATGACGTGGCAGCGCTTGCCACATCGCCGCAGTCAGCGCATTCAAACGACTGGCATTATCGACGATGATCCAAGCCAGCGCGCCGTTTTTTTCATAGCGCAAGGCCGACTCTATCGTGCTGTCAGTCGGCATGACGTCCTCTCGCTTTGCTGGCCGCACTTGCGCCATTTAAGGCCCATCTAGGCCGCCCACCCGGTCCATGGCAATTGCGCATTTGGCGCCGCGTCCCGCCGTTAAATTCGTTGAGATCAGCGCGGCTTGGCTGCGTCCTGCTACCTGGGACCGGGCTCGCGCCAGAGACTTTTCAGGCCAGCGGGTGTATCATGAAGTTAGACGGCCGATTGACCATTGCGGCCGGCCCGTTTAATCCGCAGGCCAATGACCGGGCGGCGCGCGGCCGCCGGTCGCTACAGTTCAAGGTCTGCGATGCTTGAAAGGCAATCCGACGTGTCGATCTCCATCACCACGCCGTCGATCGTTGCAGCGAGCCGTCTCCCGTCGATCGATCCGATCTGGGACCAGATGCGCTTGGAAGCCGAAACCGCGATGGCGGCTGAACCGGCGCTGGGCAGCTTCATCTATGCCACGGTACTGAGCCATCAACGGCTTGAAGAAGCCATCTGCCATCGCTTGGCGCAGCGCCTCAATCATACCGACGTCGACGCAGGATTGATCGGCCAGACCTTTCAAACGGTGCTCGATGCCGACCCGTCACTGGCGACGATTTTTCGTGCTGATCTTGCTGCCGTTTATGACCGTGATCCGGCCTGCTCGCGCTATCTCGAGCCGCTGCTCTACTTCAAAGGCTTCCACGCCATCGTCACGCATCGCTTCGCGCACGCGCTTTGGCAGCGCGGCCGCCGCGACTTCGCGTTCTATTTGCAAAGCCAATCATCGCGCATGTTTGCGACCGACATTCATCCGGCGGCACGGCTCGGCAAAGGGCTGATGATCGACCATGCCACCGGCATCGTCGTCGGTGAGACGGCGGTCGTTGGCGACAATTGCTCGATGCTGCACGCCGTCACGCTCGGCGGCAGCGGCAAGGAAACCGGCGACCGGCATCCCAAGATCGGCGATAACGTTCTCATTGGTGCCGGTGCGAAAGTTCTCGGCAACATCAAGGTCGGCCGCTGCTCGCGCATCGCGTCGGGGTCGGTGGTGCTGTCGGAAGTTCCCCCCAACGTCACCGTCGCCGGCGTTCCGGCCAAAATTGTTGGTCCAGCCGGATGCCCTGAACCTGCCCGTTCGATGGAGCAGGGCTGGATTGACGATTTCGGCGGACTTTGAAGTCATATATCCCTGAGGAGATCCGACCCGTGAAGAAAGACGAACTCGCGCGCGTGCAAACGTACCTGCGAAAGACTTTCGGTGCCGCGACTTTGGAAGTTCGCGCCCAGCCGAAAAAAGACGACATGGCCGAAGTGTTCATCGCCGGCGAGTTCGTTGCCGCGCTGTATAAAGAGGTCGAAGACGGCGAGACCTCGTACCAATTGCAGATGGCCATTCTCGATATGGATCTGGAGGGCGTCTAGAGTGCTTCCGGAAAAGTGGGCACCGGTTTTCCGAAAAGAAGCACGACAAAGCCGAGTGCTTCCGGAAAAGTGGGCACCGGTTTTCCGAAAAGAAGCACGAGATATGAGAGTGCTTCCGGAAAAGTGGGAACTGGTTTTCCGAAAAGAAGCACGACCAAACCGAATGCTAGGGTGGTTCCATGAGTTCACTAAGAGCGGACAGACCCTAGCGCCGGTCGCCGTTGAGACGAGTGGGGGCCGTCCCGATGTCGCTTTATAGCCTTGACGGTGTCGCCGTCGAAACGCCGTCCGACGGCCAATTCTGGGTGGCGCCGAACGCCGTCGTCGTCGGCCGCGTTCGCCTTGAAAGCGAGGCGAGCGTCTGGTTCGGCGCTGTGCTGCGCGGCGATAATGAACTGATCACCGTCGGCCGGCGCTCGAACGTCCAGGATGGCTGCGTTCTGCACACCGACCCGGGGTATCCTTTGACGATCGGCGAGGATTGCACCATCGGTCACATGGTCATGCTGCACGGATGTTCGATTGGAGCGCGCAGCCTGATCGGCATCGGCGCGATCATTCTCAATGGTGCGGTGATTGGGGATGAATGCGTCGTTGGTGCCAACACGCTGATCGGCGAGGGCAAGATAATCCCGCCGCGCTCGCTCGTCATGGGCTCGCCCGGCAAAATCGTCCGGCAAATAACCGACGATGAGCTGCCGCGCTTTACCCGTGGCGCCGGCCGTTACGTCGCCAACTGGAAACGGTTTTCGACGGCCATGAAACCGCAGTCGACGTAATCATCCAATCGAGTTTTTGTCGCGAGTGGGATTTTCTGAAAAAGTTGGGCCGGACGCTTGGGGGGAAGCGTCCGGCCCGCATCAGGTCCGGATAAGGGGTGTCGGGGGGACGGCAGAGCGATTACCCGGACCTGGAATGGTTCATCAATGGTGATACGCACTGATGATTGAAAACGTTACTCGGGGTTCGACTGAACTCCTGCGATGGCTGCCGGTGTCGTCGGATCGGTCGGATCGAGAGACACCCAGACGCGTGGATCGATGTAAGACTGCCGCATAACGTAGTGATAAGGCGTCTGGTTCCACAGCCGGACATTATCTATTTTATTATCGAGAATAAAATCACCCTGCGTCGTGCGCGCCGTCAAAACTGCATGACCCTCGTTCTTTTCGTCACGAACGACGGTAATCAGCAACCCACTCGACGGCCAGCCGAGCTTGATGAGCCGCTGCCGCTTGAGCAAGGCGAAATCTTCACAATCCCCGCGTGTCATGGGCAGCGTCCACAATTCGTTGACGCCGAAAATTTCGAGGTCGGTCGCGGGCTCAATGTCCTGATTGGTCGACCGGTTGACGAGATCGAGTTCGCTCAGCCGCTCAGGCGTCGCTGGAAACCGGGCATCGTTGAGTGAATTGGCCGAACACTCGTTACCATTCACTTCGCAAAACCGGATAAAGCCGTATGGCGGCTGCGCATTTCCGTAAACGCGCATGAACTGTGGAGAGGGTCTGGCCACGTCGAGTGACGTGAATGTCTGCGCGCTGGCCGGGAAAATCCCCGCCACAACGCACACTGCTACCCCTGCAAAAACGCAACCGTACTGCATGATACGCCCTCGAACACGCAACCAGATACTACACGAAAGACTTGGATGTACGCTGAATACCGACCGCAGCATTCGAGCTAACGTTGCGTCGAATTTTAGCTTTTGAATTTTGGCAATTCGGCGGGGAATTTGCGGCATCACACAACCGGTACACTCAACATTCAACATTCGGCGTCACGGAAAAGTTTTGCGCAGCACGTCGTTCGCCAGCGTCGACAAAAATTGGATGCCCAATCCCTGTGCGTGATGGCGTCGGACGATCGCTGGAACTTTGCCGACCGCTACCTGCTCACCGATGGCCGGGCGTGCCGACGTTCCGACCGACGCACCCGAAACCGAAACGTCGAGCAGTTCGACGTCCAAGACGATGCCCTCGTTCAGTTGCAACGTCGTTTTGCGGCCTTTCGTTCCAACGCGTTCATGCCGGCGACCGGCCTCATCGGGGTAAGCTTCTCGGTTGATCAGCCAAGTCATCTGCGCGACCAGCTTGTCGTGCTTGTGGTCGGAAACCTTGTATTGAAAAGCGAAGCCGTCCGAGGTGAGGCGAACAACCTTCCCGTCCAATCCGCCGATATGGTCGAAGTAGCCGATGATGCGCTCGCCGAGATCGGGCGCGACGGTCGTCACGAGCGAAGCGCCGCCGACCGACAGATCCTTGATGGTGCACGCATGCTCATCGTGGTTGGAACGCATGAAGCGTCCCGAGAGCGCGACTTGGACGCGGCGGTGACGCCGCCGGTCGCCATCGATCAGGCCGGCGGTGCGCTTGACCGACTGTCGCGCCAACTCTGCCTGTACATCCATGAGACGTCCTCATCGGAACCGAATGAACCAACGCCAACCGGGTCTGCCAAGGTGCCAGCCGATTGCCTGCTGACTATGCGGGCGGACGCCTTAAAGAAGGACTAACCGGCGCATCAGAAGCGGAAAATCTGCCGGCTTTAATCGCAAATCAGAGAGGAATGCTTAGGACGTTTTGAGGATAAGCTAACGCAGGCCAGCTCTCAGTCCTCGTCGCTGATGCTGAGCCCGCCGTCATAGACACGAAATTGGCGACGGTCGGATCGGACGATGCGGCCTTCTCCGAGGTGCGCGACGAACGGTGGCTGGCGGTGCATGTTATCGATCATCGCGTGCGGCCGCCCGTCTGGCCAGACCAGATCGTGTGACAGAATGCGGAGCGTTGTGAGCGGCACGGTCCCGAGCCAAGGAAGGTTTTCAAGCGCGGCGATCGATCCTAAAAAGCGATCGACGATTTCGCGCGTATGCACGAGCGGCATCAACGACATTTCAAACTTTGCCGTCAGCGTCGTGGCTGTGTTGGCTGCGATGACGAACCGGCCGACGGCGCCATGCAACGCGATCACCGAGATTTGGCGTTGCAGCGTCGTGCGATCCTCATCGCTGAACAAGTCAAAAACGTTGACGCCGCGGAATTCAACACCAAAGACGTCACAGATGCGCGTGCCGGCAAGGCGGAAGCGTGACGTCTCGCCGTCGATGCGCTCGATGATGAACGTGTCAGGGAGCAGTGCTGCAATTCGCGCCGGATCAATTTCAAAGCGGCGTGGCGCCAGGCGATCCTTGCGAACCTCGTTCCAATAGGCGTAGAGGGCGTTGCTGACGGTTTCGCGCATCATAAGTTGTCCCCTCCGCTCCAGCGCGTCCGCGTGCCGGCTCCCGGTTCGAATGGAGGTGCCGTGCGGTCTGTGTCCCATCGCGGCACACACGCTGACGAGCACGCCAGTGCTCCAGAGAATGGGAGCACGCATCATGCCAAGGCCACAGCCAGCAGCGAGGTTGCGCGAGCGCTGTCGCGAGCGATGCGTTTGGCCCGATGTGCCGCGCCCATGCGTTAAACCAAAGCCAGTGGTTGCGATTGTCGCGCCTGCCGGGCATCGTTAATGCAAGCTGCATGACTGATAACGGGACGATGGTGTTGAACAGCAGTTTGGAGACGTGTCTTCTGTGATCGAACGAGAACCGGCGTCAGCATCCCCAAATGAACCGATCTTCAACGTGCCGTGGCCGGTGCTGGCCGTAAGCGGCGTGCTGATCGCCCTTCATGTGGCATTGCAATGGATGTCGGTTGCCGAAGCCGAACGCGTGCTCGTTGCGCTGGCATTCATACCAGCCCGCTATTCAGGCTACGCTGCCGATATTCCTGGTGGCGACTTGGCGTCGGCCACCGCGTTCTTCACGCATATGCTGGTGCATGGCGACACCACACACTTGGCCATCAATACGGCTTGGTTTTTGGCCTTCGGTTCGGTCGTTTGCCGACGGCTGGGCGCGGCCTGGTTCATGGCCTTCATTGCCTGCGCCGCCGCCGCTGGTGCGACCGCATTTCTCGCAACGCACGTCGGCGAATTCACGTTGATGATTGGGGCGTCGGGCGCCGTCGCAGGTCTGATGGGCGCGGTCATGCGGTTCTTGTTCACCGCCATCGATCGCCGTCAGGGCTATCTGCTGAGCAAGGCGCCGCAACTCATCGCCCTGATGCCGCTCGGCCAAACGCTCGGCGATCGGCGCGTAATCGTTGCGTCGGCACTTTTCATCGGCATCAATTTGCTGGCGCTGGTCGGCTTTGGCTTGATGGGGTCGGCCGGAGCGATCGCCTGGGAAGCGCATCTCGGCGGCTATGCTTTCGGGCTGCTGGCGTTTGGCCTGTTCGATCCCGCAGCGCAGCATGTTTCACCATCTGCGCCAGACCTTGAATGAGCCCTTGCCATAGCGGTCAAATTGCCGCAGCTTTCTCGCAAGTCAGCCAATCAGAGCTGAAGCCGACAGCGATCGCAGGGCCGTGAAACGAAAATGCGTGGCGGCCGCTGGCCCACGGCCGCTCCGCACTTGGCGCGGTTCAGGTCGTGTCGCTGCCGAACAATCGCCACCAACGATAGGAGGAATGTTGCTTTGAATATCGGACACATTCTCAAAACCAAAGCGCGCGGCGTTTCAACGGCGCATGCCGACGATTCCATCCAGGAAATCGCCAATCGCTTGGCGCAGCGCAAGATCGGTGCCGTCGTCATCGTCGGCGACAACGGCAAAGTCGTCGGTATCATTTCCGAGCGTGACATCATCCGGTTGCTCGCGGAGCACGGCGGCAAAGCTCTCGCCATGCGCGCTGACGAGGGCATGACACGCGACGTCATCTCATGCAGCCGGTCGAGCACACTTGACGAAATCATGGAAGCGATGACGCGCGGCCGTTTCCGCCATTTGCCGGTGATTGAAGACGGAAGCCTGGTCGGCATCGTTTCGATTGGCGACGTGGTCAAGCATCACACCGCCGAAGTCGAACTCGAAGTGACCGCGATGCGCGGCTACTTGGCGACCGGCTGAAGCGCGCCATTGAGCGGCATTGGAGCGATGCCATAACCACCGTTCGCGGCGGGAACGCGACGCTTGGCGCGCGTTTCGATTTCGCGCACGATGTCGAAGAGCTGCCGGTCGGCCGCCTCGGCGCCTCGCGCAATCGAGTCTTTGGCGCGATGGAAATCGAACAGCCCGATGTCGCCAAGGCTTGGCGAAATCATCGCATCCGGCGGGTCGCCGGCCAGCCTTGAGCGCGCGATGCGATCCTGCACGATGTTGAACGCGTCGACCATGACCGTCGATATTCCCGGCGCGCCGTCGCTGCGTCCAAAGATCTGGCGCTGTAGCAGCGCCTTGACGCCGGTTTTTTCCGCGATCGCCGGCTGGCCCACGCTCACGTCTGCATCATAGTCGTCGCCGTAATCGGCATCGGACGTCGGCAACACGGCGCCGCGACCGAGAATATCGAAGTTCAAATTGACGGCGATGACGTAGCGCGCACCAAGCGCCCGGCAGACCGACACCGGAATGGGATTGACAAGGGCGCCGTCGAACATCCAGCGGCCATTGATATGGACCGGCTTGAAGATGCCCGGGAGAGCGTAGGACGCGCGCACCGCCTGGACGAGCGGGCCACGCGACAGCCAGTGTTCATGTCCCGTGCCGATTTCGGTCGCAACAGCCGTAAAGCGGGTATCGAGATCTTCGATGCGGCGATCGCCGAGATGGCGTTCCAGCCGGTCGCATAACCGCTGTCCGCCGATCAAGCCGTTGCCGGCGAGATTGAAATCGAGATAGCCGAAAATCCGCCGCGGTGTGAGTTCGCGGGCGAAGGCTTCGAGATCGCCGAGGTGCCCGGCAGCCTGGCAGCCGCCAACGACGGCGCCAATCGAGGTTCCAGCGATGATGTCCGGCTTGAGGCCGGCGGCCGTCAAAGCCTTTATCACGCCGATGTGGGCCCAGCCGCGCGCCGCGCCACCACCGAGAGCTAACCCAATTTTCATGCCCGCCATGGCGGACCTCCTGACCTCATGCCCGCCACGAGTGTGCCGGATTTCGGCAGCCGGGGGGCAAGGCCTTAGACTTAAGATTAATCATGATAGCGCCATTAGCTTAAGGTCTTCCTACTTCAACGTAAGAAGCCGCCGCGACGTCTCACAAGGGCTCGCCGATGGCTCTGAACTAACTGTGATCCAGCGTGCGACGCCTCGGCGAAACAGGTCCATCGTGAGGATCGGAAGCCGCCAATCGGGCAGGCGATCCCGGATGAGCGCCCGCCTCTATGCGCCGGTAAAAGCATGAGACTGCGCCGGTGTGGCAGGCCACGCCGTCCCCTTCAACATGAGCCGAAAGCCAAACGACGTCCTGATCGCAATCGGTACGGGCCTCGGTAATGCGCAGCACGTTGCCGCTGTCTTCGCCCTTTTTCCAGAGCTTGGCGCGTGACCGGCTCCAGAAATGCGCCACGCCGGTTTCCAGCGTCAGGGTCAGCGCTTGCGCATTCATGTGAGCGAACATCAGCACGTCACCGGTGGAGGCATCGGTGACGATGGCCGGAATCAAACCGTCGCCATCGAACTTCGGCTGAAACGTCGTGCCGCGTTCGATGTCGTCGGGTGTGCCGCGCGCGGCGAACGGCGAAGGGCTGTCAATCGTCATGTGCTCAACCTGTCAGTCGTGTGCGGCGTGTTACCAGCACCAAGCGTGTGGGCTAGTCCCTAATTTGAACGGCGCTGGTGAAACGGGCTTTCAACGCGGCGTCTTGCGCAAAGGCTCCGAGAAACCGCGTCGTGATCGTGGTGACGTGTGGCTGGTGGGCGCCGCGCGCGGCCATGCAATGATGGCGCGCACTCATCATCACGGCGACGCCTTTCGGGCGCAGCACATCAGCGATGGTTGCGGCGATCTCGCCCGTCAACGTCTCCTGGGTTTGTAGCCGCCGTGCGTGAATGTCGACGACGCGGGCGATCTTCGAAAGGCCGACAATTCTGTCGACAGGAATATACGCCACATGCGCCACCCCGAAGAACGGCGCGATGTGATGTTCGCAATGACTTTCAAAGTGGATGTCTTTCAGCAGCACCATATCGTCGTAGCCGAGCGGCTCGTCGAACGTGGAGGCCAGTTCGGCGCGCGCATCCGCACGATAGCCACCGAAATAAACGCCGTAGGCGTCGGCGACCCGGGACGGCGTATCGATCAGCCCGGCGCGATCCGGATCGTCGCCAGCCCAAGCCAGCAGCGTGCGAACCGCCTGCTCAGCTTCGGCGCGCGACGGGCGCAGCACCGGCGTCGTCATGGCCGCCACTGCCGTCGCGTTGGCCGCATGCGGCAGCGTCATGACGTTTGGCGCGCCTGCTCCAACAGAGGTCGATTTCGACGTCAAACTCATGATTTTCCTCCGGCAAGACGGACTTGAACATCAGCGGTTCCCCGCTGGTCGTTCGTCCTCACGTTGCCAGCTACTGGAGCCGTCGCTCGCAAGTTTCATGTCAACGCCCTATATATCTTGTCCATGATACGTTGAGCCAGCGTTTTGGACGCGGGCGACCGCTGTGGCCTAACGTAGTGGCAGGCCGCTCATGCGGCTCGGAGTGAACGAACGCGATATGGCCGACCTCGACGAGATCTACAATACGCGCATCCTCGAATTGGCCGGGGCGACGACCCTCGGCGCCCGCTTAGCTGACGCCGACGCCACCGGAACCGCGCATTCGAAGCTGTGCGGCTCGACCATTACCGTCGATCTCAAAACCCATAACGGCCGTGTCACCGGCTACGGACAAACCGTCAAAGCCTGTCTACTCGGGCAGGCGGCGGCGTCCGTCATGGCGCAGCAGATTGTCGGTTCCAGCTTCGCTGAACTCCGCCAAGTCGCGGCTGACATGCGCGCGATGCTGAAAAATGACGCGCCTCCGCCGGCCGGCCGCTTCGCCGATCTGGCCGTGCTGGAGCCGGTGCGGGCCTACAAGGCCCGCCATGCGTCGACGCTGTTGGTGTTCGATGCGGTCGAGCGCGCGTTGGACGAGATCGAGGCAAAACCGGCCGTCAACGTCGCCGCATCCGTTTTGCCATGACCAAGCACAGCACGTTTCGGCGCCTAACCATTGTGCGACCGGCGATTCAGCGTGTGACGAAGATCGCCATGAAGACCCCGATCTGGATCTACCGCTCCACATTCAAGCCGTTGGTCGGGCACAACTGCCGGCACTGGCCATCGTGCTCGGCCTACGGCCTTGAAGCGATCGAAACCAACGGTGCTTGGCGCGGCCTCTGGCTGACGCTATCACGGCTGGTGCGCTGCGGCCCTGGCGGCACCGACGGTGTCGATGTGGTGCCCGACATTCGCGACCAGCACCACAGTTTCGCGCCGTGGCGGTATGGCCGATGGCGCGGCCCGCCGCCAACCAGTCCACCGCCGGGCGAGGCCGTGTGATCAGGCCGCGATATCGGACCGCATCGCGCGCAGTTCGGCGGACATGTCAGCATCGAAAGCGAGGGCCTCGGCATTGGCGGAGTGACCACGCCCCGCATAAATCACGTTGCTGTTGAGTTCTGCGACCGTTGTCGCGAGCGCCAGGAAATTGTCGAAGGACAGTTTCGCTGCCAATTCGAAGCACATCATTTCCCAAACATTCGACGCCTGGTGCATCTGGCCGAGCAGCATCGTCTTGACGGTGATTTCCGGGCACGCGTCGTTCTTCAAGAATGCAGACATGGCGGGCGCCAGTGCCGCCGGGACAGGAATCGCGCCCTGTGGCCAGTTCTGCGAATACGCCGACCGCTTGAACAGCGCCTCGGACAGAAAATGCTCTTCAACGATGCTTTTGATCGCCGGATCGAGCACGATTTGGACATGGCAGCAGGGGCGCACCTTACCCTGAATGAGCAGCATACGCTTGAGGATCACGAGCTTCGGCGCGGTCATGGACGTCCCCCGATGGATTGGTTGAGACGACGGTAACGAAACAAGTTTACCGACCGGCTGTCAGTTTCGATGGCATTTTATCGATTTCGCATTTTTGGCCGCCACTCGTCGCCCTAGCACCACTTGGACGCCCTATCGCGGCGCCCGGCAGGGCTTGCATGGCAACCGCCACCGTCCCGCTTGGCCCGGTTGGCCAATCTTGACTTCCCGGACGACCTCAGTGATTGAGGCGCACCCAAAGTCTTACGCCGCGCTTCGTAGGCGGCGAGTGAGAGGAGCGCTTCGACCATGACCGACGTCACCCTTACGTTCCCCGACGGCGCTAAGCGCCAAGTGCCAGCCGGAAGCACTGGCCTTGACGTCGCCAAGGGCATCTCGCCATCGCTCGCCAAGCGCACCGTCGCCATGCAGATCGATGGGGTGCTGAGTGATCTCTCCGACGTGATTACCAAAGACGCATCGATCAATTTCGTTGCTCGCACCGATGCGGCGGCACTCGAACTCATTCGCCATGACGCCGCCCACGTCATGGCCGAAGCCGTGCAGGCGCTGTGGCCCGGCACGCAGGTGACCATCGGCCCGGTCATCGATAACGGGTTCTTCTACGACTTCGCCAAAGCCGAGCCGTTTTTGCCGGACGATCTGGCAAAAATCGAAAAGAAGATGCACGAGATCATCGCCAAGAACGCGCCCTTCACGAAGGATGTGTGGTCGCGCGACAAGGCCCGGCAGGTCTTCCGCGATAAGGGCGAGCTGTTCAAACTCGAACTGATCGACGCCATTCCTGACAATCAGGATTTGAAAATTTATCACCAAGGATCGTGGTTCGATCTCTGCCGCGGCCCGCACATGACCTCGACCGGGGCCATCGGCAAAGCCTTCAAGCTGCAAAAATTTGCAGGCGCCTACTGGCGCGGAGATTCAAACAATCCGCAACTGCAACGCATCTACGGCACGGCCTGGGCCACACAGGAAGAGCTTGACGCTTATCTCAAGCAGATCGAGGAAGCCGAGAAACGCGACCATCGCAAACTCGGCCGCGAAATGGACCTGTTCCATTTCCAGGAAGAGGCGCCGGGCAGTGTGTTCTGGCACGCCAAAGGCTGGACGCTGTTCCAGACGTTGATCAGCTACATGCGCCGCCAGCAGCAGGCAGCCGGCTACGTCGAAGTCAACACGCCCGACATGATGGAGAAGCATTTCTGGGAACTCTCCGGTCATTGGGAGAACTATGGGGAGAACATGTTTACGACCACGCTACCCGACGAGCGCGTGTTCTGCTGCAAGCCGATGAACTGTCCCGGCCACGTGCAGATCTACAAGCACGGACTGAAAAGCTATCGTGATTTGCCTCTGAAAATCGCCGAGTTCGGCAAGGTGCATCGCTATGAGCCGTCGGGGGCGCTGCACGGCATGCTGCGCGTGCGCCACTTCACCCAGGACGACGCCCACATTTTCATTACTGAAAACCAGATCATGGAGGAATGCCTCAAGATCAATGATCTGTTGCTGGCGATCTACAAGGACTTCGGCTTCGAGGACATCGTCATCAAGCTGTCGACGCGGCCTGAAAAACGCGTCGGCGCCGATCACTTGTGGGACAAGGCCGAAGCGGCGCTTAGCGATGTCTTGGACGAAGTGAAGCGGCAATCAAACGGTCGCATCAAGACGTCGCTGCAACCGGGCGAGGGCGCATTCTACGGCCCGAAACTCGAATACGTGCTGCGCGACGCCATCGGCCGTGATTGGCAGTGCGGCACCACGCAGGTCGATTTCAATCTGGCCGGACGCCTCGGCGCGTTCTACATCGACGAGCACTCGGAAAAGAAAACGCCGGTGATGATCCACCGCGCCATCTTCGGCTCGCTCGAACGCTTCACCGGCATTTTGATCGAGAACTTCGCCGGCCATTTCCCGCTATGGCTGGCACCATTGCAAGTCGTCGTCGCGACCATCACCAGCGACGCCGACGCCTATGCCAACGAAGTGGCCACGGCCTTTCAAGCGGCCGGATTGCGGGTCGAAACCGATCTGCGCAACGAGAAGATCGGCTATAAGGTGCGCGAGCATTCGCTCGCCAAGGTCCCGGTCATCATCGCCGTCGGCATGCGCGACGCCGACGCCCGCCAAGTCTCGATCCGGCGCTTGGGCTCGCAAGATCAGACGGTGATCGGATTGGATGATGCGCTTGGCGCGCTGACGAGCGAGGCGAAAGCGCCGGGGTAGAGGTGCAATCGTTCGTGGGCGCTGACAAATCTCGGCTTCATTGCGTGCGCGTCGTGACAGCAGATCGCGCGTTCAAACGGACTTTTGGCTGTCCGTTTGCATGCCGGGCAGCTCATTCCGCCGCCTGCTTTTTGGCTCCACCGCTGCCATGCCCGCGCCGTGTCAGCAGCTCTTTCAAATATTTGCCCGTATAGCTGCGCGCAACTTTGGCAACGTCTTCAGGCGTGCCCTCGGCAACGATTTCGCCGCCGCCGTCGCCACCTTCTGGACCAAGGTCGATGATCCAGTCGGCGGTCTTGATGACTTCGAGATTGTGCTCGATGACGACGACGGTGTTGCCCGCATCCGCCAGCTCGTGGAGCACCTCGAGCAGTTTGGCGACGTCGTGGAAATGCAGGCCAGTGGTCGGCTCGTCCAAGATATAGAGCGTGCGGCCGGTGGCGCGGCGCGACAGTTCCTTCGATAGCTTGATACGTTGCGCTTCGCCGCCCGACAGCGTCGTCGCCTGCTGTCCAATGTGGATGTAGCCGAGGCCGACGCGGGCGAGCGTTTCGAGTTTGTCGCGGATCGACGGCACGGCCTTGAAGAATTCAGCGCCTTCTTCAACCGTCATGTCGAGTATGTCGGCGATCGATTTATCCTTGAAGGTGACGGCCAGCGTCTCGCGGTTATAGCGCTTGCCCTTGCATTCCTCGCACGTGACGTAGACGTCAGGCAGGAAGTGCATCTCGATCTTGATGACCCCGTCGCCTTGGCATTTCTCGCAGCGCCCGCCTTTGACGTTGAACGAAAAGCGCCCCGGCTCGTAGCCGCGCGTTTTCGATTCAGGCAATCCGGCAAACCATTCGCGCATCGGCGTGAAGGCACCGGTGTAGGTTGCCGGGTTCGAGCGCGGCGTCCGGCCGATGGGTGATTGATCGATGTCGATGACCTTGTCGAAATGCTCGATGCCCTCGATGCGGTCGTGCTCGCCGGGATGGTCTTTGGCGTTGTTGAGTTTGCGCGCCACGGCTTTGTACAGCGTGTCGATGAGGTAGGAAGATTTGCCGCCGCCCGAGACGCCGGTGACGCAGGTGAAGAGGCCGACGGGGATCGACGCGGTGACGTTTTTCAAGTTGTTCGAGCGGGCGCCGACGACGGTCAGCTGTTTCGATGTGTCGGGCACGCGGCGTTTGCGCGGCACCGACACTTGCCGCTGGCCGGTGAGATATTGCCCGGTCAGGCTGTCGGGATTGGCCATGATGTCGGCGGGCGTGCCCTGGCCGATCACCTGGCCGCCGTGAATGCCGGCACCCGGCCCGATATCGACGACGTGATCGGCAGCCATGATCGCGTCCTCATCATGCTCGACGACAATGACGGTGTTGCCGATGTCGCGCAGATGTTTCAGCGTGATGAGCAACCGATCGTTGTCGCGCTGATGCAGGCCGATGGAGGGCTCGTCGAGCACATACAACACGCCGGTCAGCCCGGAGCCGATCTGCGACGCCAAGCGAATGCGTTGCGATTCACCGCCCGACAATGTGCCGGATGCGCGCGAGAGCGTCAGATATTCGAGCCCCACGTCATTCAAGAATTTCAGCCGGTCGCGGATCTCTTTCAAGATGCGCGTTGCGATTTCGGTTTGCTGTTTGGTGAAGGTTTTGGGAATGTCGGCGAACCAGACATTGGCGGCTTTGATCGACAGATCGCCGACTTCGCCAATGTGTTTGCCGCCGATTTTGACCGCGAGCGATTGCGGCTTGAGGCGATAACCGCTGCAGGCTTCGCAAGCGTGCGCGGCCTGATAGCGCGAGAGTTCTTCGCGCACCCAGTCGCTGTCGGTTTCTTTCCAGCGCCTTTGGATATTTCCGATGACGCCTTCGAACGGTTTCTCGGTCGAATAATTGCGCGTGCCGTCCCAGTAGGTGAACGTCACGTCTTCATCGCCGGAGCCAAACAGAAGCGCGAGCTGCACGTGTTTGGGCAGCCGCTCCCACGGCGTTTTCATCGAGATCTTGTAATGCTTGGCGAGGCTTTCGAGCGTTTGTTCATAGTACGGTGACGTGGCGCCGGTTTTTGCCCACGGATAGATCGCGCCGTTGGCGAGTGACAGCGACGCATCGGGCACGACGAGATCTGCTTCGAAACGCAATTCGGTGCCAAGGCCGTCACAGGTTGGGCAGGCGCCCGCTGGCGCATTGAACGAAAACAAGCGCGGCTCGATTTCGTCGATGGTGAAACCGGAGACGGGGCAGGCGAAGCGAGCCGAGAAGGTGATGCGTTCGTGGGTTTCGTTTTTGTTGCGGAGGATTCCGCTTTGCTCCCTCTCCCCACCCGTTTGTGGGGAGAGGGTGGGGGTGAGGGGCGGCGGCTTGTTCTGAGAGCGTGGCTGCCCCTCACCCTGACCCTCTCCCCGTGTAGAACGGGGAGAGGGGGACGTACCTAACGGCTTGTCGACGTACTCAGCAATCGCCAGGCCGTCCGACAGTGCCAAGGCTTGCTCGAATGAATCGGCTAAGCGCGTTGCCAAGTCTTTTTTGACGACGATGCGNNACGACGACATCGATATCGTGCTTGAATTTCTTATCGAGCTTTGGCGCGTCGCCGATGTCGTAGACGTCGCCGTTGATTTTCAGCCGCTGATAGCCCTTCTTCTGCCACTCGGCGATTTCCTTGCGGTATTCGCCCTTGCGTCCCCTCACGACCGGCGAAAGCAGCAGTAGCCGCGTGCCCTCTGGCAGCGCCAGTACACGATCGACCATTTGCGAAATGGTCTGGCTTTCGATCGGCAGGCCGGTGGCCGGCGAATAGGGCACGCCGACACGAGCAAACAGCAAGCGCAGATAATCGTAGATTTCCGTTACGGTACCGACGGTCGAACGCGGGTTTTTGCTCGTCGTTTTTTGTTCGATCGAAATGGCAGGCGAGAGGCCGTCGATGTGATCGACATCCGGCTTCTGCATCATTTCGAGAAACTGGCGCGCGTAGGCGCTCAAGCTCTCGACGTAGCGGCGCTGACCTTCAGCGTAGATCGTGTCGAAGGCGAGCGACGATTTTCCCGAGCCCGACAATCCGGTGAAGACGACAAGCGCATCGCGGGGAATTTCGAGATCGACATTTTTCAGATTATGCTCGCGCGCACCACGGACATGAATTGTTTTCATCAGTTCGGAGCCGGCGCGCGCACCTGCAAGTGGGCGGCGGGCGGCGGGAGCGGTCACGGTGGAGGCGGCCTTTTTCGGAGATTTTGTCATGGACTGGAGGTCTAGCCGAGGGGCGGCAGGTCGGCAATGCGGTAGTATTTGGTTTTTTAATT
>FSSH01002532.1_pt1 | contig 17828 bp, 17 predicted proteins | sample 1166101 | NCBI WGS metagenome assembly FSSH01 (sample SAMEA32972668, study PRJEB13176) | freshwater metagenome | biome: Drinking water system; feature: Biomass in drinking water that filtered by 0.45 um membrane; material: drinking water | place: USA | collected 2012-12-20 | depth 0 m | reverse complement strand
ATTATGATTTCGCGCCGCTACAATTAGCGGCTTCTGGTAAGGCTGCTCTTGATTGGGATTGATTGGAAAGTGCACTGTCCTGGAGCTTCGGCTTCGGGAGTTTTTGCTTCTACTCAGCGTCTACTTCTTGCTCGATTTGCACGGATGGTAAAAGCGCAAAAATTTGATCAGCCTTTTGAATCGCGGAATTTAGACAACCTGTTCTAAAAACCTCTGTATGTAAGACTTCCATGCCAGTAGTGACAGCATCTATTACGGTCCTCTCCCAAATACGGCGACAGGGCCAAGTCTTAAGACATTGGGCGAAAGGTGCTGAGCATCTGTGTTTTCTGAGTCGTCCATCAAGATCTGTAGTAAACCCGAGCTTTATTCGCCCCGGATCGTGGGTTGGCTCTAGCTGTAGTAAATAAAAAACGCCATCCTCTGTTATCGCCAAGTCTGAATCTGCGCCAAGTTGGTTGGAATTGACGGCGCGCATTAGAAATTCAGTCTTGATGAGCTGTGCCTCTTCGTTTGTAATCATTGCTACAAGCTGATTACGACGATTGATGTCTCGTTGTTTAATTGGATTGATTCCAAGTCTTTTGGCAATTTTAAAAAGGCTCTGCTTATGGCACTGCAATTCATCAGCAAGCTCAGACAGTGCAATTCTAGTGTCTAAATGTCCGCCTGGTTCTGACACGAATTCTAAATGCCTTATCTAAATCTGCTCAAGCCCTCCGGGATTGTAGCAAAGTCTGATAATAATCATTATGTCTTAGTGAAAGAGCCCCCACCGGGGCTCTTTTCCGTAGGTACTACTTTCGCACACCAATAAAGCGCCAGCTTATGTCCTTGCCCTCAATGTGCGGCAAACCGATTTCCTCTCGATTTCCAGCTTGATCAACAACAAACCAATTCCATAACTTCTCTTCGGGAAATGGTGGCTCCTGCTCTAGATTTTCTTCGACCAAGAAGAAATCAAAAATTGGCTTAAACTCATCGGCTTCTTTCGTAAGTTCTATGTCACCAAGCATTTCGAGCCCATCTACACTCGAATTGGTAATGGTGCCTATCAAGGTATTCTTGTGAAACAACTTAAACGTGCTACTGCTCATACTTCAAAAACCGCAATTGCCATTATGTATTACTGGAAGAGCCCCCACCGGGGCTCTTTCCCGTTTCAGGGTTGACCTTCCTTACAAAGTTAAGACCTAACATTTCATGCTGATTGTTTGGAAACTCTACACAAAGTAGAACACCTAATTCATCGTGGTAAGTGGCTATCCGATATAACTTACCAATTCCCAAGCTTGTGTGCTCGATCATGTCTCCCACATCGACGGTATCGCCGTTCGGCAGCTTCAGAGGACCTTCAAGATGCTCTGGTAGCTCTAACACAAACTCAAATGTTGGCGGTTCTTCCGAAACCATTAGCAATCCTCACTTTCCAAGTTTGAAATAAATACGCGGAATTACAGAATCATCATCAAAACGGGGCAAATTTCTGTACCAGCCGCGTTCTTGCTGAGCAGATGGCACCGCCCCTAGTGTCTTCAGACACAAGCTGACGAACGGTTTTTCGTGCTCTCCTAAGGCTATATCGACTCTGGAAGAGCCAAGTTTGCCCCATGGAACAGGAAAGCCTTTTTTGTAACTTGCTTCCGTATGAATCAACTCATCCGTGCCGAGTTGACGCCTTAAAACTTCGTGCAACTTAAGGCCATAAGAACGCTCAGATCCATGTTTCTGAGGGCTGTAGTCACCGAGAGTATTGTATGCATCGGTAAGTGCTTTGGCTACGTGGTCAAGTTTTTCTTTTACTATTTGGCGGCTCAAACCCCGTTTCTCTGCGGCGCTATAGACCTCCTCCGGTACCTCCAGAGTGTGAACAGCTCTCTCTTGAGCTGCAAATCTGCGCTTAGTTATGACCTGCTCACTTGGTTTGACCGTATCCGGCAAACCCTTATTCTTGAGCATTACCAGGTCGTCTATGTCCCGCTGCTGCTTCGGTATCGGCATCTCAAAGCCGTTCGTTGTCAGCCCTTTTGGCTGAAACACTTCATCGAGGAATGTGCCTAGTGCCCGCGTGGCTTTCTCTCTACCAGGCGCGGTTAGCTCTCTTGAGTACTTAGCCAAGTCCTCTAGGGCATCTATGAGCTTGCCAGATTTCGCCAGCTTGTCAGCCGCCCCTATCACTGAACCGACGCCCATTTCCGCTATCAGCTCGCTGCCTTTCTCCGTGCGCTTCTCTAGGGGCATTGCTTGCCAGCGCTCATTAGCCAAGGTTGTTACTACCTGCAAGTCCCTCAGCGGTCGGCTGTAGTCACCGCTCTGCGCTACTTCCTGGCTGTAACAGGCTATTACTTCTGAGATCTTCAGCCCGCTCATAAGGGTGGTCGATAGATTCTCTGCCAGCTTCTGTGCCGCCTGCGGTATCTTCTCCGGTCTATCCGCCGCCTCTATCATGAATGTTCCAGCCGCTATTGCGCTGTCATAGAGCCCTTTGCCGACGTTGTAAAAGCCTTTCGGTATTGACTCCGCTACTGCCTGTATCTGGTCCTCATAGGCTTCTTTGCCGACTTCGCCAGCCTTCTCAAACGCCTTGATTATGTCCCTCTGCTGCTTCGGATCGAGCTTGGTAAAAGCCTCCCAGTCGTTTTCTTGGTGCTGCGCTCTGCCCTGCAACACTAGCTGGTCGGGCTTCACTGCCTGGTGTACGCCACCCTCCTCTAGCCCCGCCCCCTTTATCTTCTCGGTCACATGCGCCAGCCGCTCGGCTCTGGCTTTCGCTTCCGGCGACAGCTCCGCCATCTGGTCCCGCACAAGTTGGCTGTAACGATCCTTCTCCGGTCCTTCCGGTAGCTGCTTTGCCCATGTATGGAGATTTTGCACGGGCTCCGCTGCCGGGTTGCGCTTCACCTCATGGGCTAGTAGTGTACCGGTGTCCATCTGGTCTAGCGGCGCTTGCGGCTTTTCTGCTTGCCCCCTGGGCCTGTAAACCGCTTCGGCGTCTTTCAAGACCTTGGCTATTTGCGCGTCTTTGTATGGTGCCGGTAACTTCTCGGCTTTGTCCATGTCCTCTACGAACTTCTTAGCCCAGATGTCTGGCTGTTTTGCTCGCTCTCTCAAGTACTCAGGCGTTATGTCCGGTTGCGGCTTTGCTTCCTTCGGGCGCTCCGCTAGTACCTTTTGCTTGCCGCCGTCGTCCAGGGCGATTATCTGTATGCTCTCTAACTGGTCGCCCCCGGCGCTCCCGTTGTGCTTGTTCGGGTTGGTGTCTTGCGCCGCCCTCACGTCGGAGACCCCGGCGGACCTCGCCGCCTGGGCGTCCGCCGTTCGCATCGCCAAATTTTCAGGGCTCCCCTTTAGCCTCAGGTCGCCCGGCTCTTCGCTCTCTCTGTTGGACACCAGGGCGGCCCTCTCCGAAAATACTTGCTTTATTCCCGTTAGCCCCGCGCTGGAAACCACCTAAGCACCTAGCCCGTTCTTCACTGCTGCTGTGAACTGGTCTATTACTTGGTTTGCCTGGTTCCTGTTGAAACTCGATACTACATCCCACTGGAATACAAGCATAGTCTTGTTCTCAGTCCCTGGGTAGAACGAGGCGTTCAGGGTTATTTGCCGGGTCGCTTCTCCTACCTGGTCGCCTATGTATTCCTTCCAGCTCATAATGGCTAGAATCTTGCCCGCCTCCGGGTCAATGCTCCTAATTTGCCACCATGTATCCCCCATGTGGCTCTCTGTTAGCACCTGTTTGACGAACCCGAAAGCCTCCGCCATGCCTACATTTACTAGAAACTCTGTCGGCTTGTCCCTGGCTTCATTTGCTTTGTCTTCCTGATTTTTGAAGAACCAGAAGACCGCCCCACCTACCAGTATTGCCGGTCCAAATGCGGCGTTCGGGTCTTTCATCACCTCATTAGCCACACCTCCGGCTATCAGTGCCGCTATTATCCCTAGAACTATTCCAGCGCCCATTTCCCTCTCCTTGCCTGCTTCTTCGCGGCTCCCTCACGTACCTAGTCGTATGAGGTGGCTTTGTTTTTCTCCTGCTTGGTCCTTGTCTCCTGTGGCTCTACCGCCCTTAGCTTGGGCTTTTCCGGTTCCTCTCGCCGCTCTTCTTTCGGTCTTTGCGGTCTTTCTTTGAACCTGTTGCGGTTCTTCTTTGGGGCTCCCTTGCTGCTATTCTGGGCTTTCTGCTCGGGCTTTGCCTGAGGCTTCGGCTTCTCCGACTGCTCTTTTTTGCGCATCTCTTCAGCCTGTTGTTGCCACTCTGCTGGCTTCTTCAGCTCGTTGCACTCTCTCACCAGGCGCTCATCTACCACTACCTCTATCTTCGGCAGTGGCTTAATTGCCATCGAGTCTTTGTAGTCTTCCCATGTGAATCTGGGCATCTTCAGCGGCGGACACTGCGGCGTGAATACAATCATTTCCTGATCGGCAAGCGCCAGAACCTCGCCGGGATCGATAAGCGGACGCCCGCTCTCGCGTTCCTGTATGTGCCCGCTGCTGGTCATCTTCCGCTCGTACACGGTTGTATTTCCTGCCATCTTCGATATTTTTTCTGCTACTTCCAGCGTCCTTGGCCTGAAAAAGAACTTCGTGCCAGGCTGGCTAAACATCTGCGTTGCGTCGTCTTTTCCGTACACCTTGAGTAACTGCGAATAGTCCTGAAACCCAAGCATCACCCCTATTCTCTTGTGCCGTATGATGCTCAGCTTCTCCGCTATCCCTGGGATCATTCCGAAGTTCGTAAACTCGTCCAGGCTCAGAAATAGAGGCTTCTCAAAGTGCTTGTTCAGCGCCAGGTCAAGTATGAAATTGAAGATTAACGCCGCTATTGGCTTCAGGTGCGTCTTTGCTGCCGGGGTCGCCAGGTAGAAACTAAAGAGCTGGCTTGGTAGCCCCTCTATGTCTATGTCCGTCTTCTCCGTCAGCGCCACTATCCTGGGGTTCACCCATAACCCTAACCTCTGCATCAGCCCGGCAAATACTCCGTACTTGAAGCCGTCCCGGCTGTTGTTGCAAAAGCCCCGGTACTCCTGCCTTACCTGCTCTACTTTGCTCTTCTCCAAAAGCGGCATCAGCCCGTCTGGACCTTCCCTAAGTAGCGCCCGGATGTAGCCTAGATGCTGCTTTTCTGCCGCTGCATGTGCAATCAGTATAGTTAGTAAGTTCGCCTCCGACTTGGGCCAAACGTCGTCCCCGTAGTTGTTTTTGCTTGTCGTGTTCTCTATTACAAGCTGGGCTAATTCTTGCGCCTTCGCATACGAGTTAACGACATCCAGCGGGTTAATCCTGTCGCTGTGTAGGTCGTCAGGGTTGAAGTAATAAATCCGGTTGTCTCCACACATGCGGCGATAACCGGCAGTGTTGTAATAGAGATCCGCTGTTTCGGTTCCGGCTGTGGCTTCCGTCACTATCACCGATGAGCCAAGGCGCTCCGATAGGTTCGGGATGAATACGGCCGTTGTCTTGCCGCTTCCTGTAGGTCCGCACACTATGGCGTGTTTAATGCTGTCTTCCGGTGTCAGCGTGACGTAATTGTCATCGAACCCGGGCCCTAAAACTAGCCTCCTGGGGTCTTCGTGCCCGCCAGCATACCCGGCTTTTTCTATGTCTTCCGGTGTTCCCCACCTGGCTGACCCGTAGCGGGTCGGCACCGGCCGCGACTTCTCCAACCTCGCTAACTTCTCCGCCCTCTGCAATACCGCCGTAACTATCTCTATTGCCTTGGCTTTGCAGTTCTCCAGCGTCCATTGGTTCTTTTCTTCGTGTATCTCCAGGTAGAGCGTGACGCCTTCGCCTTCCGGCTCCCAGCTCGCCACGCACCTGTACTCATAGTTCCAGGTCACTCCCGATACTCTCTCTGATCGGTTCTGGTTGGCTGCCAGCTCGCATAGCTCTTCGTTTATTAGCTCCACACGCCAGCCGCCTGCCGCTAATGATGTCCTCAACAGCTCCGCTATGCGCTCCTTCGGCGCTTGTATGTCCTGCTTTATCGTCGCTGTCGGCATTGCCTTGCTATCTTCCGCCCCTGTCTATTTCTGGCTCGTCCCGGTCCTTGTCTAACTCCTGCGTCTTGTCTCCCGCCATCTGGTCATGCACACGCCCTATCGCCAGGTCATTGGCCGCCCTCTCCCCGGCTGTCTGCTCCAAGCTTGGCCCGCTCTTTACTTGCTCTTGCCGCTCTTTGCCTTCCCGGTCCCGCTCCGGAGTCTTCCAATTTTCTCCTAAAAGTGAGTCAAAATCTCTCCACTTATTCGCCCGGCTTTGCTCTAGTCTCTGCTCTTGGTCAAAGCGCTTCAGGTCGTCTAACTGCTTCTGGTAGTCGTCCGCCCGCTCCGGGAAACGCTCCATCAGGTCTTTCAGCCTCTGCTCTTCCATGGCGCTTGTATAGTGCCCGTGGTCTGCCGCTAGCCTGCCTTGCGCTTCCCTCATCCGCTGCTTGTAGCCTTTGCCGAAATCCCCGCTACCTCGCTCCATGTCCTTTATTGAGCGCTTCAGGTCTTTATCCAGCTTCTTAAATTCCCGCTCTGCCTCATGGGGGTCTCGCTCTTTCTTCTTCTCTTTCTTGTCCCACTTCGCCCGCGCTTTCCGCTCGTAGTGGTCATCCCCGGCTCTCTCCTTCGTCCAGATCCACTGTCCCAGTTTCTTGTATTGCTCGTCGTCTACCCTCTCGGTTGAGCCGTCTTTGAGCCTTCCGGCTAATTCCTTCAAGTCATCGAGCTTGGAATATTTGCTGTAAGTCTCGCCGTCTCGCTCGATTTTCTCCCTTTCCGGTAGGTGCTCTACCGCCTTCTCTTTGTCCCATTCCTTGGCTTTGTAGGGCTTTTGCTCCCTCTGCGGCTCCTGGTCCTTCCTGTTCAAGTCGGCTACAAGCTTCTCAAATAGGTTATCTCCACGGTCTCGCTCGTGCCCGTGTTGCATCTGCCGGTCCATGTCCCGGGCTAAGAACCGCTCATAGTAATGGTTCCGCTCTAAGTACCGGTCGCCTGCTTCTCTCAGCTTTGCATAGTCGTCCCGGTCAAAGGTCACCTCTCGCCCATTTTTGTCCTTTCCGAAAACAATGACATGGGCGTGATCATGGTCCGTATTTTTATGAACTACTGCCCGCCAGTCTAGGTCTAAGCCCTTTTCTCTCCCGGCTTCTTTCATCACTTCCCTGGTGTAGCGCTCCATGTCTACCTTCTGGATGCCAGGCGACAATATCACCTTATGAACCACTACCTTGGAGCGCTCCAGCCTGTCTATGTCTTGCTTTACTTCCCGCCCCTGTATGCGCTCCTTGTCCTGGCTGAAAAACTCCCGTGGCTTGCCGTTTTCCCGGTCTTCCCCTCGCCTGTACTGAATGTAGTTAACGTGCGCCTTTGCCCTGGCTCTGCCGCTCGCACCTTTTATGTAACTATGCTTCGCTACTGAGCGCATTTTCCATAATCTCCGTCGCTTCCGGGTCTCCGCCCTTCCGCTTGTGCCTCAATCTGTCGGCTGCCGACTGCCTGGCTGATGCCCATAGCTCGTCCCTTTCGTCTTCCGCCGCCCTTTTATAAAACACCTGGTTCACTATCCCGATGTCCATCATCACCCGCGCTGTCATCTTCGCCAGCCTTTCGGTGCCCTTCTTCTGGTCTGCCGCCAAAAGCCTTATTGCTTCCGACATGCCTTCGATCGCTTCGGCCAGCCTGTCGCGTTTGGCTGCTTCCGCCTTCTGCTCGTAGTTGTCTAGGTAAATCAGGACGGCTTTCCTCAAGATCTCTGTCTTGGTTTTGCCTTCCGCCCGACATACCGCCTCCAGCTTTACTAGGTCTTCGGCCGCTAGCCTGGTGTTCAACTGGGGCGTTTGAACCGGGTCTTTGCCTGGTTTTCTCGGTCTTGGCATGGCTAATTCCTAGTTTTCCTATACAATAATCCTTACCTACATACTAACGCTTCAGCTTACGTTTTTAGGCTGCTCAATTTTTAGCTTACGCTATAAGTCCACAATATTGAGCCATTTACTATTTTAGCTTACGATCTTTATCCTGCCTTACTGCGTAAGGGCGCTGCGCGGCTTCGACCGTCTTGTCTCGTTGCCCACTCGCCGCCGCGCCGCCCGGAGTAGTCGCCACACCTCGGCACAGCACGACCCCACCGGGCTCCCTCAAAACCTCAATTAGTGCGAGGTCGTGCGGAGGTAGCCCCTTCGGGGCGGGCGGGGTACCACTAGCCCCGCTGCAAGGGGCGCTTTCTGCACTGCTCGCAGGACACCTTTAGCCCCCTGGGCAATCTGTACGGCTTCGCCGATCACTTACAAAACAGTCACGCCCTGTGGCTCTTTGAGCCTTCATTTACAGGGCTCCCTTTTTATTACTTCTTACCGCCTATTACCTTCATCAGGTCGGCGTTCTGAGCCTCCAAGGATGCAAGCTTGCCCTTTTGCTCCGCCGCTGTCTTCATGCTCTCGTCCCGCTCCCCCTGCGCTTTGGCTAGCTCCTTTTGCAGGCGCTCCAGGTCTTTGGCTTGTGCCTCCCCCTGGGCTTTCAAGGCTGCATTGCTTGCCTCCAGGCTGCTCACGTCCTGGGCCAACTTGTCCACGTGTTCATTCAGCGCCTGGATCTGATCGGCGTCCGCTTCCCGCTCCTTCTCCAGTTTCGCTATCGCCTCAAGTGCCCCATGAAACTGCCTCAAGGCGGCTGCTACTTCCTCTTTCGCCTTCTCTCTCGCTTCTTCGACTGCCTGCCCGGCCTCCTGCGAGGCCTCCCGCCAGGCCACCATGAAGGCGCTCTTTACTCTGTCCGGCATCTCGTTATTACTCAACTGCGCCTTACTGGGCTTTGCCGTCTTCCACGCCTCCAGGTGCTTGTAGATGGTCGTCAGGCTCCCCCGCCCCAATGCCTCAAGAAGTGCCAGCGCCGTTACTTCTTTGCCCTCCGCCTCTAGCCGGTTCGCTACCTCAAATAGCTCGTCTTGCTCAATCACCGGACCTCTGCCCATCTTCAGCACCTCCCGCCCTCTCGACTCTCAAAATATACCACAATAATTACCGTAATTATCTTATTACGATTCTTATTATTATCATTATTACGGTTGGTGTGTGTCACCCGCCGCCCTAAATCACCCGAAACCCCCACCAGTCCACGCCGCCGCCCACCCTTGACGCGGTACTCATTTTTGAGTACAATCTAGGCGTCACCAGTCAGCAGGAGCCCCATGGAGTTAGTCGGCGAAGACAGCCTTAAACACTTTGCTAAAAAGTTCTCCAGCGCCCGCCCTGGGCTTGATCGCTGGCTCAAGCTCACCAAAGCCGCTCAGTGGAAGTCCTTCCAGGACGTTAAAGCCACCTTCCCCGCTACCGACTACATCCCCCAAAACCAATACTGCTTTGACATTGGAGGCAACAACTACAGGCTTTTGACCGCTATCTCATTTCAACTGGGGGTGGTCACCGTCCTCGACTTCATGACCCACGCCGATTACGACAAAAAGAAGCTCAACAATAGGTAGAGACAATCATGGATGCTAAATACTTGGAGCTGGTCGAGCAATTCCCTCTCCTTCCAATCACTAATAAAAATGAGCACAAAGCGGCAAAAGATATGATCTTTCGCCTCACTGCCCGCGATGGAGAACTTTCCCCGGTTGAGGTTGGTTACGCTAAAGTCCTGATCCAGCTCATCCAGTCATATGAATCCGCCCTCGTCGGCAACTTCTTCGATGGCGTCACCGGCTCCGATGTCCTTGAATACTTGCTCAATGAGCACCAAATGACTCAGACTGATGCTGCCGACATTGCCGGGGTTTCAAAACAGAACTTGAACGATTTCCTCAAAGGTCGCCGCGGCTTGCCTAAAGATGCCCGCCTTCGCTTGGCCAAACACTTCAAGCTCGATGCTCATGTCTTTGAGCTGTCCCGAGAGTTGACCTCAGTTTGACCTCAAGGGCGGTCCCCGGCTTTTACTTCCCGCTCTCACTCCAGCCCATTGATAAATTCCCCCCGGCGTGGCATGCCGCAATGCCTGAATACCTGAGAGCAAGGGTCCCGGTGTCAAGCTTTGCGCAGCAACCCGCAGGGCTTGAGCTTGATACTGGGTGCTCTCTGGTTGGCTTTCTGCCAGGCATGAAACAGAGGGGGCTACCTTAAACCAACCCTCCCCGATAGTCACGGTACTCTCACAAGACGGCAGTACACTGAGGTCATGCACGAACTTACTTGGCTCTATATCTTCATGCTCGCTCTTGAAGCCGAAAGGCTCGGTAAATTCGACCAGGCTGAACGTCTGGAACGTCTCGCTCTCGTCACTGCTTACAAGGCCGGTTTCGTTGATTCCCTTATGCAAAAGGGCACCGTCACCACTCTCACCGAACAAGGGCAAATAAGTCTGAACTGATGTTTCGTTATCCGGGGTTTCAGAAACAACAACCGGTAGCAAAGAGACTGACAAGCCCCCCTCACCCCCCGCTATATATTCGCCTCCCGGGCTGCAAAGAAGATCCCTATACTTGGCAACAGTCTTGTGACAAGCCTTCGCCCTCCTGGCTACCTTCGATATGTCTATTTCCTGGTTCTCGGCTTCTAGCTGGGCCACCGCCACCGCTATCCGGTGCCGGGCGTCCTGGCTCCTCTCTATGTTCGCCCTCTCAAGCTCCTCTATCGTGAATAGCTTGCCGGTTTGTTTGTGGAGCCACTTCAGCCGCTTCAGTAATCTGTCTGTCAGTTGATAGGGTTCATATTGTTTCTGGCTCTGACCTATTAGCGCCCGCTGGCTGGTCCACCATGCTGCCCTTTCTATGTCCGCCTCTATCTCCGACCACCGGCCCTTAATGACCTCTTCTGAGTGCCCGTTATGCTTCTCTACTAGCCACGCCCTGATTAACTCCGCCCTCTTTCCGGCATTCCTTTGCAGTGGCAGCGCCCTTAACCCTATCGCTTCATCCCCAAACCACAAATAATGCCCAACGGCCAAAATAGCGTCATGTCTCTGATTCGGCTCCGTTAGCCCGTCTTGCCAGTAGCGCTTTCCTCTTTGCCACTTCTCCCAGTCAATTCCTCTTTTATAGAAACCCTCCAAGCCCTCGATGGATACTGAGTCTTCATGCTTCTGGGCTCCGCCGGCAACGCCTCCGCCGGCATGACTAATTGCCCGCTCTATCAGGCTCTGGACTTCTCCCCAATTCCTCTTGTTTTCTTCCAGGTCGTTATAAAAGAGCGCCAGCGCTTGCCCAAAGGTCAGTTCCTCTCTTCTAACTTCTAATTGTCCGTCTGAAGAGAGCCACCCGAAGCCCTTTTGCAGGGGGAGTCTCAGGGCATTGCCACTTGGGAATATCTCCAGCGTTCCAGCCAAAATGCTGTAGCTGTTTGCCTTCAGGTACTTCCTTATCGTCCCTTCTACTTCCTCTGACTTCGCCCATTCGCTGAGATAAAAATAGAGGTGCCAGCCCCCTGTATCGCTCGACTGGTAAGGGACTAGAGGCAATCCGACTGCAGCAAATTTGGACGCGAGCTCCCGTAGCTCGTGCGCGTCATGGTATTTGCTCCCGGCGTCTATATCCAAGACCCCATGCCGGGTTTCTTCGCCCCAGTACAGCCCTCGATAAAGCCCGCGCCCCTCGTCCGACATCACTCCCATGATCTGGCCGTCGTCCAGGGCGCTACTCCACTGCATCCACCTTCTTTGTCCTGGTCTCTTCCAGATCGAGCCCTGACGCCTGGGATATAGCGCGCATATATCCCCCGCCACCGCATCCAGTCCCGGGGGCAAAGATTTAATTTTCTCAGCTAACTTTTGCTCTCGGGCTACAACTGCCCACTGAGCGGCTTTCTCTGCCGTTTCCTTCGGTCCTTTACTAGACCGACAACTTGACGAACGGACTCAAGCCCTCTATTCTGTCAGCAGTTTCAAAAACCCATCCGCCAAGATTGTTTTCGAAACACCCACAAAACTGAAAACTCAGATCCAGTCTAGGATTTCAAATGCGCCAGCTACCAAGCTGGTGTTTTTTGTTGTCGGCTTTTTTCCTCCAAATGTCTCAGCGATACCGGCCGTATATACAAGAGATAGACACCGCCGATGGTATCACCGACTGTCAATAATAGAGTAGTTGGGCTTTGATCGCTACTATTTTACGAAAAAAGCCTTGAATCGCTGCCACCATGAGGGCTTATGCTGGCTGTCGGTGAGGAGTTTGATCTGAATGTCGCGCTCTTCAAGTTTCGATTCTAGGTAGCCGTTTCTCCAAGAAGCTGCTTGTAGCTTTGTTTCAAGTTCTGAATTACGGCTTCTAAGTTCCTCTAAGAGTGCTCTATCTACATCAGCTCTTTTCGAGGACTCCTCAATTATATTTTGCGCATGAGCGGAGGAGTCCTCCGCGTCATCAAGGAGTCCTTCCAATAGAGACGAGGACTCCTCCGGCTCTAAAAGGACTACCTCGGGCACAGAAAAGGAGTCCTTGAGGGTATCCATCGCACTTTCAGGCAGGCCTTCATAAGAGACTAGCCACTTCTCGCCCCTCTTAGAGGGGACTTTAAAGCCTGGAAGAACACCTTTTCGCAGTCTTTTAAGCACGCCACTAACAGAAAGACCGAGATAAGTTGCAGCCAGTTCGACAGGCACGCCTTGCTTTCCCTCAAGGACGCCTTGTGATTGCTCCAAGGACTCCTTGAGGAGTCCTTGTTCAAACAGTTCTTGTAGTCCCTCGGTAGAGGACGGGTCAAAGGTCTGAATATCGCGGGCGGTATCACTCATGGCAAGGAGTATAGGTGGAATCGAAAAGCCTGTCTAGCTCTTGGGCTCTCAAGACATCGAGTGCATATACAAACAGGACTGCTATTAGTTGACCAGTCTATTATCTTCACCGAAAAAAGTTACCGGTAGTAGTACGTATTTGCAAACAGCCAAGATTAGTTAGGCTAGAACTAGTATGGGCTGAAAATGGGTGTACGGGTATGAGCATCACGGCTAACAAAGTTATTCTCTGGCAAGCACTCTTGCTTTTGACTGGAATCGCGCTTCAAGAATGGTACATATGCTCACCGCACTACATGGGATTCGACAGAATTTTACAGCCACCGGTTTATCTAGCAGTTCTTTCTCTAATCATTCCGGCTGCTCTAATTCTCAAACAAAAAGAAGGTCGGGCACATTGGCTGTGCCTGATGTTAATTAGCCCTTACTTGTTTTTTAGCATGGCGACACATATGTCAGATTTATCACATGACTGGAAGGCAGAAAATTTGTTTGGTCCAGCAAGGCTTCAGAGATTGGTCTATTAAACAGAGGGGTAGCAATAGCTACCCCTCTGCATTAATCAGAGTGCCCCACTAGGAACGGGACACCCCTTCGAAGGGAGCGAATAAGGGTCACTTGCAGGAAGGTTCTTGGGTGAAGTGAGCAAGTTGATGTAAGACTCCAAAGTTGCTCGAACACAATTGAAAGAGCGAACAGGACTCTGATTCATACCAATTACCCTATCAGTGATTGGAAGGAAGCTGGCTGGCGAAGTGTTGTTACCCTCAACAACGATAACGAATGCTTCAGCCCAGATTTCTTGCTTATTGCCCATGAAATAGGGCAATTTCTCTGAGGCGATTTGGGTAGGTGTTTTGGTTTGGTAGTAGGTGTATGGAACAAGATTGGTTTGACAGACCTGCCCACCAGGCCCACCGTTGCTAGTGGCTCCAAGTTCCTTCTCAAAAGCCGACGGGCTGGCATAAGAGAACAGGTTACAGATGTAGTTGTTCTTTGAACCGGTGGAATACTGAGCCCAGTTAGAAGGAGTCAGTAAGGTTTTGTCACCGTTGAACAAAGAGACAAACCCTGAGCGGTTAGAAGGAAAATCTCCACCGCCGAGCCCAAAAGAGAAATCAAAAGCATGACCACTTTCATGGAAGCCGGTTTTACGAACACTCGGATTCTGAACATAAAGGGCGGGATTGGTGTTCTGGTCGTAGTTGCAATTATCGTAAATTGCCACAGCAATCAACGGTACCCCTGTGAATCGGTTAGTTGCATAACCGGTAGCACCACACCGGGAAGTACTTTGTGCAAACGGAGTGATGCTCTCGTAGTTCACCTGATCATTGAAAGGAGCTGTACCGTTGAAGTAGGTAATAGCCTCGCTTCTGTTGTTGAAATAGTAGTAGTTGACGTTCTTGGACTTCAGTTGATTTCGGACGTTGACCGGCATTGAGGCAAGAGAGTTGAACAGATCTTGCGTTCTAGCATCAGACGGTTTGGCTCCGTTGGCTGTATTCTTACATCTGTAGGCATGAGATGTTGCAGCGCCTGCACCGTCGAGAGGATAAGTGCTGCTGTTTGTTCCTTGCTCATCGCAAACTATGGCCGCCTGGGCCGGAGCGGCAGTAAGGGCAAAGCCAATGCCAATGAATGCCAACCCAGCGACAGCCAGGAGGCTTTTGAATGTTCGTTTCATGTTCTTTACCTTTCGGTTAATGGTTGTTTGGGTTATCCCTTCATGGTTTTCAACGCAGGCGACAACCGACTAAACGACACTGCCGCTTAACTTGATTGCTTGTATTTCTTTGCCTGTGTGGCTTGGTAAGTTTTGCCCGGTTGAAAACTAAAGAGATAACGTCATGAGAATCGGGCAAATTAGAGGCTGAAAACCGACTTTGTAAGCGATTGGAAAATTAAAGGGCTCTGAGAAAACCCCGAAACCCAAGCCGCTTAACAACTTCCTAAAGTTTAGGATTGGAGAGCATAAAAAAGCGTGGGGCCTATGCTGCTTGAGCACCTGGATACCACCGTTCAAAAGTCTTCTCAAGTTGCCCGTTAAGAACCTGGGTCCGCGTTTGCAGCAACAGATGCGCGCCGGATTTTGACCATTGCATTTGTTGTCGCTTCGAGAATCGTTTGTTGACCACATAGTTCACCGCTGATTCTGTAAAGCCAGTGGAGATGCGTTCGCCCGCATGGTAGCGCTCGCCATAATTAACGAGGCAATGCGCATTTCTCTGAATGTAGACTTGAAATTCTTCCACGTAACCTTGAATCTTCGCCAACTTAGGCTTCTGTGATTTGCTCCAGATGTCGTTTTCGTCTTCATCACATTGTTCAGGAGAAAGGCAATCATTTAGGTTCTCGATTGCATCGAGTGCGCTATAAACATTACCGTGCCAAAGATACCACTTGGCACTATTGACGTATTTAAGCGCTTCTTCGCCGACCTTCTTATTCATTGACTTGATTCCGGTTGCACAGTTTTTGAGCACTGTCAGCCGCATTGTAATGTGGAACCAGTCCAAAACGTGCTCTGCCTGTGGGTTCATATAAAGCTGCAGGCTCCTCACGTCCTCGCCCCCATCAGATAGAAATATAATTTGCTGATTCATTTGCATGCCTTGTCCAGTCAAGACATCGAACAGGCGCCGTTTTGGCTTCTTGTCGAATGACTGAACAAAGCCAAAACATTTTGCCTGACCATCATCTGGAATTGACTTTCCAATAATGATTTCAAACTGTTTCTTCTTGTCCGCCCATTCGCGCACGTAGGTACCGTCGATGCCCACTGTGATGGGTCCATCTGGATGCGGCAACTCAGCCCATTCCATCGGACATCCGCTGGCAAACATAGCTTCCTCATCACCCATCTCTTGCTCTAGGCGCTGTGCTACTGCATGCGTGTGGTTTCGAACGGTCACAGCATTTGTAGTGGAATTTACCGGCAGTAAATCTTTGAGCAGCATTGCGGCCATTTCAAACGAAACAAGCGACGACCACTTTGTCTCCATGTAAACAAGCTCTGGAGCCGAATGTTGCGGCAGAAGTTCAGAGAGGGGACTGAATGATTTTGCTTCCAGTTCAGAACATGCGCAATGAAACAATCTCTGGCAGTCCAACCTAACATTGCCAAATAGACTTCGGAAAGTCAGAGGGTAAAAGCCTTTCGACTTTTTGAAGCTACTACACTGAAGGCATTGCTTTTGCGTTTTCTCAAAATTCTCGACCTGCTTTTGCACAATTGTCCGCTGGATTACCTCAAGTATCTGCTTTGCTTCATCGAGCTTGAGCCCTAGATTCTCTGCGCAAAGCTCGCCTCTTTCAATCGTAAAAATATCGGCGACAGTCTTCGACTCTCCACATTCCAACTCAGTTACCAGCTGTAATTTAAACTTCATTTGCGCTCCTTTTCTTGTCTGCTGCAGTCTGAAAATGCTTACTGAATGTTCGGTTCAAGGTTTCACGCGAGTAAAAATTGTTTTCCTCGTAGATGTCCCGCATCGCGTCAATGTCTTTCGCTTTCCATGCTTCAACCAGATCACAAAGGAATGTTCTTTCAATCCGATATTGCTCATCGACAAATTCTCTAGCCCCAGAGCACCTTTCTGGCGGTCCGTAGCGCTTTCCGCCTAAGCAGTGTGGATAGTTCACACCATTCTTGAGCGGCAAGTCTCTCTCAAACCGCACATCGAATTGCCATACATCGAACATTGTTGTGAAGTCGTATTCATAGAGAAAACGCTGATTGGGACGCAATCTAAGGGCAGATAGTGGCTCGTGCTCGTCACCTGTGAGGGCTCCTGCCGAGCCGTAGTCTTTTCCGTTGACCTTGAAACAGTAGAGATGATCCGCATCCCAGCCCATGGAAAGCTGAATGATTTCGTGCAGATCTTCTAAAGAACTATCACTGCGTACAAGGATGCGCCGCCAGATCATCGGGCTGATGCGACGGATGAAATACTTGATTTGATACACGCATGTCTCGACTGCCATGGCCGGCGCCTCGAAAGCTTAACTTGGCAAGTCTATTGCCAGCCTGTCTTAACTGACTCAAAAACGTTCGAATATGATACATTCCTTAAGACAACGGCTGGAAAGCCGTAAACAGTCATACTTGAATCAGAGAGTTGTTTCAGAACTCGTCTCATTATCAAAATGTCATTAGATTCAAAATTCAACGAGTTGTGAGACATGCTTGTCGGATATGCGCGCGTTTCAACAAACGATCAAGACCTTGGACTTCAATTAGACGCACTGCAAAAAGCAGGCTGTGAGCGCATTTTTGAAGATATCGCAGGAGGTGCCAAAGACGAGCGTATCGGTCTTAATGCGGCCCTAGAGTTCATGCGGGAAGGTGACACGCTAGTGGTGTGGCGGCTAGACCGGCTATCACGCTCCTTGTTGAAGCTGATTGAGCTGGTCAGCAGTCTTGAGAAAAAAGGCATTGGACTGAACAGTTTGAGTGACAAAATTGACACCACCACTCCTGGTGGCATGCTCATCTTTCACGTTTTCGGGGCGCTCTCACAATTCGAACGCGAAGTAATCCGGGAGCGCACTAATGCTGGATTGGCTGCAGCCCGTGCGCGTGGACGGAAGGGAGGACGCCCCTTCAAGCTTGACGAAAAGAAAGCTGCAATGGCTAATGAGCTGCTACAGAACCCGAGAAATTCGGTCACAGAGGTTAGTAAGATCCTGGGTGTCTCTCGCGCGACTCTATACCGCCACGTGCCGATCGCATCAGAGCGGCGAAAATCCTAAACCGCGTCCAAGGCCCCACACTTTTTTATGCTCTCCAGGATTCAGAAAGGGCCGTTCCTAGCTAGCGCTAAGAGCAGATAAATGGAGCCTATTAGAGGGGGCTAGGAGGTCGCTGGTCAAAACTTTGGACCGGGTTTGGTATGAAAGGCTATCCCTACCGGTAGCGTTTAGCCAAAAGCGCCACTTTGCAGCCGGTCAAAAAGCGCCACCACCATATGTAGCGCCAGGACAAGAAGCCAAGCGCAAAATTGGCCGCTGTGGTCTACCCAAGCCCCCACGAAAAGCCGCTTTCAGAGCCAGCCAAGATGCAATAAAACATAAAAGATATTATCCGCAGCAATTATCACGGCTCTGTTGCAAAGATTGGCC
>FSSH01002288.1_pt1 | contig 17839 bp, 11 predicted proteins | sample 1166101 | NCBI WGS metagenome assembly FSSH01 (sample SAMEA32972668, study PRJEB13176) | freshwater metagenome | biome: Drinking water system; feature: Biomass in drinking water that filtered by 0.45 um membrane; material: drinking water | place: USA | collected 2012-12-20 | depth 0 m | reverse complement strand
TGGCGTACTGGCTGCCCCGGTCGGAATGCTCGATCAGGCCCTGCGCCGGCCGGCGTTGGGCGATGGCAATCTGCAAGGCTGTGCAGAACAGTTCCGTCGGCATGTTGTGGGTGCCATGACCCAACCGACGATTTTGCGCGAAGAAAGATCCAACACCACCGCCAGATAAAGCCAACCGCTAAGGGTCCGTATGTAAGTAATGTCCGAGAGCCAAACTCGGTTGGCCTCGGCTTGCTCAAACTGGCGATCCAACACGCTCGCGTGTACGGGCAGGTTGTGGTTGCTATCGGTGGTATGCAAGAACTTGGGTTTCCAGATCGGCTTGAGCGGGAGTCCTTCATCAGGCTGCGCACCCGATGACGGCCAATCTCGATGGTATTCGCCGATGATTGAGATTGCACGCGCTACAGGTGGAGCAGAGTTGGGCAATGCAATTACGCTAGTGGCGAAATTTTCAAGTCCAGGCTTTATGTTAGTAAGCGCACATACAAATTTGGCTAAAAGCGATAAATACAATACAGACTTGAAAGACCCAAGGCTGATCCGGCAGATTCCGGGGGTTACCTATAGAGGATCGCTATGAAAACAATTATTCAACAAATAAATGATTTGGCAGACCATCTAGATATCAAGGACCAAAACCGAGACGTTGTTAATAATGTTATTTCAAAATTGCAGGAATCTCATGATGACGCTTGTAAAAACGAGTATACAAAACCAGAACTGGTCGAACTGATTTTTTCCAGAAATGACTGTTTAGCCACTGAGGGGGCTGATGAATTACCAGCAAGAATGCGCGAAGATATCTTAAATTTACAGCATGAGATTGTTGATACATATGGCCTCCAAGATTAAATTGCATCGAAAAATGCCGCTCTGGGTTGGTGTTGGTCAGTGACTATTTTTGTTCGCAAGGTCGTCGACTAAGGGGGTTCGGCTGGCTGGCGACCGCGAGCATGACAATTGTGGCACTGGCTATATTTGCTGCTGGGTAGCAATAACTTCCGATCTGCTGAACAGAACAAATCATTACAAACAATGACCGTGCTTTTCCAAGACGGTTTATAAGAATTGAGTCAAACGGTGCTTGTGGGGAATGGTTGATTGAAAGAGTGTTCTTCGAGCTATCGGAAGTTTAGCTGAACATCCTGACATACGAATACATAGCTATTTTAGCGCGGGAATAATGCATGTTTACGTTTAATCAGACAATAGATTATCCCAGCAGAAAGCCTACCATCGCATGGGGCTACGCATATCCTTAAATACCTTCGGTGCAAGTTAACCGACAGCGTTTTGACAGCTTTCTGAAGAGAACTATGAACCAGACAAAGTCCAAAGCTATTAAAGAACAACAGGTCGATATTACGCAATGGATGGGAGACCCGCTTTGGTATAAAGATGCCGTCATTTACGAGCTGCATATCAAAGCTTTTTATGACAGCGATAATAATGGCACCGGCGATTTTCCCGGGTTAATCCGGAAGCTCGATTATATTCAGGACTTAGGTGTCAACACGCTTTGGTTACTCCCTTTCTACCCGTCTCCCATGCGTGATGACGGTTATGATATTTCTGATTATCGTAATATCCATCCCGAATACGGCACCATGGCCGATTTCAAACTGTTCGTAAAGGAAGCACACCGCCGCGGCCTCAAAATTATCACTGAGCTGGTCATCAATCACACCTCCGACCAGCATCCTTGGTTTCAGGCTGCGCGCCGGGCTCCAGCCGGTTCAAGTAAACGGGATTTTTATGTCTGGAGCGATTCCAACCAAAAATTTCCCGAGACGCGGATCATCTTCAAAGATACCGAGAGATCGAACTGGACTTGGGACGAAGAAGCCCATGCTTATTACTGGCATCGTTTCTTCCACCATCAACCGGACCTCAACTTCAATAATCCATTGGTGGTGAAAGCCGTCATAAAACTGATGCGTTTTTGGCTGGATTTAGGCGTTGACGGCATGCGTTTGGATGCAATTCCCTATCTTTGCGTGCAGGAGGGGACCCTAAACGAAAATCTGCCGGGAACACACGCCGTTATCAAACAAATGCGCGCGGTGCTTGATGCGCATTACCCTCACTGCGTTTTTCTCGCCGAAGTTAATCAGTGGCCGGAGGATGTTCGCGACTACTTTGGTGACGGCGATGAATGTCACATGGCCTACCATTTTCCACTCATGCCTCGGATGTACATGGCGATTGCCCAGGAAGATCGTCATCCCATCGTTGATATCAAATCGCAGACCCCGGATATTCCGGAGAACTGCCAATGGGCTCTTTTTCTGCGAAATCACGACGAGCTTACCCTGGAAATGGTCACTGACAAAGAACGTGACTATATGTATCAGATGTATGTTGGTGATCCGCGTGCGCGCGTCAACGTCGGCATCCGGCGCCGACTGGCACCGCTAATGGATAACGAAATCGACAAAATCAAACTGATTAATAGCTTGCTTTTGTCCATGCGGGGCTCACCCAGCATCTATTACGGCGATGAGATTGGCATGGGGGATAATTTCTTCCTGGGCGATCGCAATGGTGTACGGACGCCCATGCAATGGAGTCCGGACCGTAATGCCGGGTTCTCGCGCGCCGATCCGCAGCGCCTATATCTACCTCCTATCATGGATCCGGTCTATGGTTTCGGGTCAGTCAATGTAGAGGCACAGCAACGGGAACGTGGTTCATTGCTCAACTGGATGCAGCGTATGCTGGCGCTACGCAAAAACCATCAGGCATTTGGTCGTGGGAAACTGGTTTTTTTGCATCCCAGAAATCGCAAGATACTCGCCTATTTCAGACTATATCAAGACGATATTATCTTGTGCGTGGCCAATCTGTCCCGTGCCGCTCAAGCGGTTGAACTTGATCTTTCCGCATATAAGGGACGCGTGCCGGTGGAATTAATGGGGCGAGCGTCTTTTCCGCCCATTGGTGAATTACCCTATCTCCTTACCTTAGCCGGCCACAATCATTATTGGTTCCGATTGGCCAGTGACCAAGAGGCTCTAGCTTGGCATGAAGAGCACTTAGTATTTGAGGAACTGCCGACACTGGTGTTGTTCGATGGTTGGAACAGTTTCTTCAAAGATAAAGTTGTACCTTCGCGTAGTGCCATTGCCGAGAAAGTCCGTCATCAGCTCGAAGAAGAGGTATTACCGCATTTTGTCGCCGCGCAACACTGGTCCGGCGCTAAAGGCGATGGGGTACGACGTGTGGTGATTAACGATTATGCCGAGTGGGAGCGTGATGGTAAAAAGTGGCTGATAGCATTGTGCCGCGTTGAAGCTGATTTAGGCGAGCCTTATTTCTGCTTTTTGCCACTGGCACTGGCGTGGGAAAACGGCGACGAGAAACACCTGCGCGCCATGTTGCCGACCACGGTGGCCAAAGTACGCCAACAGGCTCAAATTGGCATACTGGCTGATGCTTTTGCCGACGAGTGGTTTTGTCAAGCGTTGGAAGAGGCCATTGGCTCACGAGACACGCTAACTTGCGCAACAGGCACTATCCGTTTTTCAGCTACCGACGCTTTTGTTTCACTCGGCAAGGCATCCGCCAATCTTTCAATAAGATTACTTGGCCTACAGGGTAGTAATACTACCCTCGTATTAGCTGAACAATATTTTCTGAAAGGCTATCGGCATCTGGAAATCGGCATGCACCCGGAGTTCGAAGTGGGGCGTTATTTAACCGAGGTGGTCAAATTTCCCAATATAGCCCCAGTATTTGGCCTAGTTGAGTATGAGGACAGCGAAGGTCGAAAAATGACACTGGCTTTGTTGCAGGGCTATGTCAGAAATCAAGGTGACTTTTGGAATTATACCTTGGAATATCTTGGGCGATTCCTTGAGGAAAACCGCACAGCAGGTGAGCCCCCCAAATCGGCGGAACAAGCACATGCGGCCTATCTAGTTTTGATACGCACGCTTGGTCAGCGGACTGGCGAGTTACACAACGCGCTAGGACAAATAACCGGTGATTCAGCCTTTGATCCCGAGCCTGTTAACGATTCTGATCTCTCGAACTGGATCCACCATGGAAATGTCGAAGCGCAAATGGCATTGGATTTTCTGAAAATTCGGGGGGCAGGGCTTGTGGCATCGGTTAATGAGCTTGCCCAAACATTGCTCGCGCAGCGTAATGCGCTTGAAGAACGTCTCAAAGCGCCTAGCGGATCGCTTAAATTAGTCAAGACACGTTACCACGGTAATTATCATCTAGGGAACGTCTTACTCTGCCAGAATGATTTCGTGATTACCGATTTTAAGGGTGATCCTACTTGCACTTTCGTCGGTCGCCAGCCTAAACACTCTCCATTGAGGGATGTCGCCGACATGCTGAGGTCCTTTAACTATGTCGCCAACACCGCTCTCGCTCACTGCGCAGAACAGCCAACGGATAGGGCAAGGTTTGAGCCAATTGTGCGTGAGTGGGAAGCAGAGGTAGGCCGGGTTTTCCTAGCGGCCTACCGTGAAGCTTTGGGCAATTCAGAGGATGCATCAGACGCACCGCCATGTGATCTACTCGATCTTTTTATACTTGAAAAAGCGCTGTATGACGTTCGCAACGAACTTGCTAACCGCCCTGATTGGGTAGTGATTCCGCTCAGCTGCATACTATCGCGATTGTAAATACCATGCCAGGAGGCGCAATCATGACCATAACCAATACAGTGCAGCGCGGAAAATTTTGGCCAGAGGCTCAAGATGGCTAAGACAATAACGGCAGTATGGCCAGGGCGACCCTATCCGCGCGGCGCATTTTGGGATGGCGAAGGGGTGAATTTTGCTGTTTTTTCCGAGCATGCCGAAAAAGTCGAATTGTGCTTGTTCGATGCCAACGGCAAGAACGAAGTCCAGCGCGTCGAACTCAAGGAACGTAGCGATTTAGTCTGGCACTGCTATCTACCCGAGGCCCGTCCCGGACTACTTTACGGTTTCCGGGTGCATGGACCTTACCGTCCGCAAGATGGGCATCGATTCAATCCGAACAAGCTGCTGATAGAACCCTATGCAAAAGATATCGTGGGTACACCGCTGTGGAGCGACGCCCATTTCGGCTATCGCGTCGGCGCCAAGGACGCCGATCTGTCTTTTAGTCGTCGCGACAATGCCAATGTCATGCCGAAGTGCCGGGTGATCGATCAGGCCTTCGCCTGGGGCAATGATCATCCCCCCGACATTCAATGGTGCGATATGGTGATTTATGAGCTGCATGTCAAAGGCTTTACCATGCAGCATCCTGATCTTCTGCCCAAGTTGCGGGGTACCTATGCCGGATTGGCGATGGACCCCGTCATAGAACATCTCCAACGGCTAGGCGTTACGACCGTTGAACTGATGCCAGTTCATGCTTTTCTTGACGACCGCCATCTGGTCGAACGCGGCGCGCGCAATTACTGGGGATATAACTCCATAGGCTTTCTGGCCCCAGATTCCCGTTATTCGGCCAGCGGCCAGGTCAGTGAATTTAAAACCATGGTCAAGACTCTGCATAAAGCAGGTATCGAGGTGATTCTGGATGTGGTTTACAACCATACCGCCGAAGGCAATCAACTGGGGCCGACACTATCCTTCCGGGGTATTGACAATGCGTCCTACTATCGCCTGGCGGGTGATAATCCACGCTATTATGTAGACTACACTGGCTGTGGTAATACCCTGGACATGCAACAATCCTGCGTGCTGCAGTTAATGATGGATAGCCTGCGTTACTGGGTGCTGGAAATGCATGTGGATGGCTTCCGTTTCGATCTGGCGTCCTCGCTGGCAAGAGAATTACACGACGTGAACCAGCTTGGCACCTTCTTCAATACCATCCGTCAGGATCCTGTCTTGAGCACCATCAAGCTGATTGCCGAACCCTGGGATCTGGGCGAAGGCGGCTATCAAGTGGGAAATTTTCCGCTGGGCTGGTCGGAATGGAACGATAAGTATCGCGATAGTATTCGTGCCTACTGGAAAGGCGATGAAGGCTTGATCGGGGAGCTGGCGCAACGCTTGACCGGATCCAGCGACCTGTACGAACGCAGTGGGCGGTCCCATGCCAGCATCAATTTCCTCAGTGCCCACGACGGCTTTACCTTGCATGATCTGGTGACTTACAACGACAAGCACAACGAGGCCAATCAAGAACACAATTCCGGTACCGACAATAACCGTTCCTGGAATTGCGGTGTCGAGGGAGAAACCGACGATCCGGCGATCAACGCCTTGCGCGCCAGGCAAAAACGCAATCTGCTCGCAACGCTGCTATTTTCACAGGGGGTTCCGATGCTACAGGCGGGTGACGAAATCGGCCGTACTCAGCTGGGTAATAACAATGCCTATTGTCTGGATAACGCGATTAGCTGGCTGTCGTGGGAACTGAAGAAACAGGATAAGGATTTACTTGCCTTCACTCGGCGTATTATCAGCCTGCGCAACCAGCATCCCTTGTTTCGGCGCCGTTATTTTTTTCAGGGAAGCCCCAATTATGGCGGCGAGATCAAAGATATCGTCTGGCTCAATTCCGATGGCTCCGAAACCAGAGATGACGACTGGAATCAGGCATCTTCGCATTGTCTGGGCCTTTATTTTGAAGGCGGCAAACTGATCGAAACCGACGCGCGCGGACGGCGTTTACAGGACAATAATCTGTTGCTGCTGCTGAATGCTTATCATGAGGAAATCGCATTTATGTTGCCGCAATTCGAGGATCATGAGTATTGGGAAGTGCTGCTCGACACGCGGGATGCAATTGGTACGCCGGATGTTACACGTTACAAATCCGAGCAAGTTTATCCGTTGGGCGGACGCTCGCTGGTATTACTGAAGCAGGCGTAGATCACATGAAACGCGCGCAGGACATGCCGTTTGAAGCTAGCGTGCTTTCCGATGGCAAGGCCTTAGACCGGCAGGATGATGACTGTCATGAGACCATCATTTATCAACCGCATATGTGCACATTCACTGCCGGAGGTAGCTTAGTGGTCGCCATGCGGCTTCTCGATCATTTGCTGGAATTAGGTGTTTCCGCCATTGGGCTGATGCCGGTCGCGGATTTTCAGGGGAATCGCAACCGGGGTTACGACGGTGTACTGCTGTTTGCGTCGCTGGATGTAGGCCGCCTGATTCATTGAGGATGGGCAAACATGAATGATCATGATGTGAAATACTTTGTTGAAGATCCTTCGGCCGGACGTGTTCAAGGTGGTTTGGTACAAATACAACAAACCGACTTGCCACCGCCGCCTGAACCTCGTATTCCTTTGGCCACCTATCGCCTGCAATTCAACGGCGACTTCACTTTCAATCACGCGCGTGAAATCGTTCCCTACCTGAGCGCGCTGGGCGTCTCCCACCTTTATGCCTCACCCTGTCTGAAGGCGCGGCCAGGCAGTCGGCACGGTTACGACATCATCGATCACAACGCGCTGAATCCGGAGATAGGCACGGACGAAGAATTTGAGCGGCTTTGCGAAACGCTCGCTCAGCACGACATGGGCCAAATCATGGATATAGTGCCAAACCATATGGGCGTGCAGGGTGGCGATAACGCTTGGTGGCTGGACGTACTGGAAAACGGTCAGACAGCCGTTCATGCAAGGTTCTTCGATATCGACTGGGCGCCGATAAAGGCTAAACTGCACGGCAAGGTATTGTTGCCGGTGCTGGGCAATCATTATGGCGCGGTGCTGGAAAATGCCGAACTACAACTGCACTTTGATGCGGATCATGGTGAATTTGGCATTTATTACTACGAACACCATTTTCCGGTGGATCCGGCGGAATATCCGAATATTCTGGCTTTTCGGATGGATGTTTTGAGCGCATGCTTAGGGGAGGGCAACCCGTTATTGGCGGAATACCAGAGTCTAGTGACCGCGTTCCATAATCTTCCTGCTCGGAGTGAAGTATCCCTTGAACGCCAGCTCGAGCGCCGGCGCGACAAGGAGGTGCATAAGCGGCAACTCGCCGGTCTCGTCACGCATTTCGCCGAGATTGCTCGGTTTTTGGAAGAGAACTTACGCATCCTAAATGGTAAGGCCGGAGAACCTTCGAGCTTCGATCATCTCCACCGATTGATCGAGGCGCAAGCATACCGGCTGGCATTTTGGCGGGTAGCCTCGGATGAGATTAATTATCGGCGGTTTTTCGACATCAACGGTCTGGCTGGTTTGCGCATGGAGAACGACGAGGTCTTCGATGCGACCCATCAGTTATTGTTGCGGCTGGTTCAGGACGGCAAACTGGATGGCTTGCGTCTGGATCATCCTGATGGTTTGTACGATCCGGAAGCATATTTTCGCAAATTGGTCGAACATTGTAACCATGTCGGACGCGCACCTTATCTGGTGGTCGAAAAAATACTGGCGGTAGACGAAGATTTACGTGGCAGTTGGCCGGTGCACGGTACGACGGGTTATGAATTTACCAATCTGCTTAACGGGCTATTTGTCGATACCAGCGCCGCGGAACGTATGCAGCGTGCATATCGCAGCTTCATCGGCGAGCATGTCGATTTCGATAATCTGCTCTACAGATCCAAGAAGCTGATCATGAAGTCTGCGCTGTCGGGAGAGTTAAATGTGTTGGCCAACTTGCTATCGAAAATTGCCGAAGCCGACCGCCATACCTGCGATTACACCTTGAACGGATTGCGCACGGCATTGGCTGAAATCGTTGCCTGCTTTCCGGTTTATCGTGGCTACATCAGTGCCCGCGAAGTAACCCAGGAAGATCTCTGTAATATAGAACAGGCCGCCCTAGCGGCAAAACGTCGAAGCACGACTGCAGACGCCAGCATTTTCGATTTTGTGCGAGATGTACTCACGCTGGCTACAGCAGAGGGCAAGTCGCCTTCATACGCCGCGCAGGTGCTGGCGTTTTCCATGAAATTTCAGCAATTCACTAGTCCGGTCATGGCAAAGGGACTGGAGGATACCGGCGCCTATATCTATCACCGCTTGCTGTCGCTGAACGAAGTCGGTGGCGACCCGCGTCGATTCGGTGTGACCCGCAGCGCATTTCACCGTGCCAATCAGCGGCGCGCCGAACTAAGTCCGCATTCCATGTTAGCCACTGCCTCCCACGACACCAAACGCAGTGAAGATATGCGCGCTCGTATTAATGTGTTATCTGAAATGCCGGCTGCTTGGCGGTTAGCGCTAAGACATTGGAGCCGTGCCAACCAAAGTCTTAAATGCATGGTGGATGGTGTGGTGGTTCCCACTCTCAACGATGAATATTTCATCTATCAGACCTTGCTAGGGATTTGGCCGTTAGGTGAACCTGCCGCCAATGAAATGGCGCGACTCGCTGTTCGAGTCAAGAAATATCTGGTCAAGGCCGTGCGCGAAGCTAAGGTATATACCAGTTGGATAAACCCAAACACAGCCTATGAAGATGCGGTAACAGCATTTGCCGAAGCGTTGATAAATTCGCCGGCAGAGGGTGCATTCCTGATGGATTTTCGGCCTTTTCAGCGCCGGATCGCTCGGCTCGGGCTGTTCAACAGCCTATCGCAGACGTTGATCAAGCTCACTGCGCCGGGCGTGCCGGATATTTATCAAGGTTGCGAATGTTGGGATTTCAGCTTGGTGGACCCCGACAACCGACGGCCGGTGGATTTCGGTTACCGACAAACCATGCTGAATGCATTGCAGACGCTTGTTGCCCAGGAATCGCCTAAACGTAGCGCAGGGGTAAGGGCGCTAAGTGAGACGCTGGAAGACGGCCGTGCCAAATTGCTGATTGTCCAGTCAACCCTAGCGCTGCGGAAACGTTGGCCGAAAGTGTTTCAACAGGGAAGCTATTTGCCCCTGACAGTCAGGGGCGAGCATGCAGCTAATTTGTGCGCCTATGCACGCCTTGCCGGTGAGCGTATCGTCATTACCGTGGCGCCGCGCTTGCTCGCGCGGCGACTGGGCGAAGCGGATGGGCTTCCGCTGGGAGAAAAGTTTTGGGGGAATACCTCGGTGGAACTACCTATTCATCAGCAGGATAAGGCATATACCTGCGTCTTCACCGGGAAGGTAATTAAGCCTCAGAAACGGCAGTCTCATTGGCATATGTCCATCGCGCAAGTGCTGGCGGAGGTTCCGGTGGGACTGGTTATCGGAGAGAAAGTGCCGTCCTGACTTGAATTTGTAGGATCCCGCTACAAATAACTTCCCCCTTTGAAAAAGTACCCACAGGGCATAAAGGGGATCAAGGGAGGATTTATTAAAAAATTCCCCCAGCCCCTCGCCAACTGCTCCATGCGTTGACCTACCTTCTGCATCCTTGCAGTCGTCTTTGTCAAAGAGGGGAGCAATAATCGGGTGATTCGGCAAAATCCGAATTTCGGGTAGTTATTCATGACGATACCTTAGTGGCTTACTTGGAGCAATAATCGTGCGCGAACCGATAAACAGCGAATTAGTCAATGGCCGCCGCTTCCCAATTGGAGCGGAGCGAGTGCCCGGAAAAGGCGTGCATTTTCGTGTCTGGGCACCGGAAAGAAAAACGGTGAAATTGGTCATTCATTCGCAGGTTGAAGCGATTGATTCTCCTAAACCGCCGACCGAAATTGAACTATCAAGCGAGGGAAACGGTTATTTTTCGGGGATTTTGCAAGATGCTTGTGTAGGGAGCCTATACCGCTACCTGCTGGATGATGACCCGCAACCCTATCCTGATCCCGCCTCGCGTTTTCAACCCCAGGGGCCTCACGGGCCGTCGCAAGTGATCGATGCCTTAACCTTCGACTGGACGGACACCGCCTGGACAGGTATTGAGCCCCATGGCCAGGTCATTTATGAAATGCATATCGGTACATTTACGCATGAAGGCAATTGGCTCGCTGCGGCCAGAGAGCTACCTGAACTGGCCAACTTGGGCGTGACGGTGCTGGAGATCATGCCGGTGGCCGATTTTCCGGGTCGGTTCGGCTGGGGTTATGATGGCGTCAACTGGTTTGCGCCGACACGGCTTTATGGCACCCCCGACGATTTTCGCTATTTCGTAAACCAAGCTCACTTCGTGGGCCTTGGCGTGATTCTGGATGTGGTCTTCAATCATCTGGGACCGGATGGAAATTATCTATCGAAATTCTCCAGCCATTACTTTTCTAGTCGCTATCAGTGCGATTGGGGAGAGCCGCTAAGTTTTGATGGCACGAATTCAGTCGGCGTGCGCGAATATGTACTCGCCAATGCCGCTTATTGGATTAAAGAGTTTCACCTTGACGGTCTGCGGCTTGACGCAACTCAGCAAATCTTCGACAGCTCCGCTGAAAATATAATTGCCGCGATCGTGAAGGCAGTGCGGAGCGCCGGAGCTCCGCGTAAGACTTTTATTGTCGGCGAGAATGAGCCGCAGGATGCAAAATTGTTTTTGCCTACCGAACACGGGGGGTTCGGCCTTGATGCATTATGGAACGACGATTTCCACCACACCGCGATGGTGGCGTTGACAGGGCGCGCGGATGCTTACTATAGCGATTACCGGGGCGTGGCTCAGGAATTTGTCTCCACGTTGAAGCGAGGTTTCTTGTATCAAGGTCAATGGTACTCATGGCAGAACAAAGCACGCGGAACGCTAGGTCTGGACATGCCTCCGGCCAAGTTCGTCAACTTCATCCAAAACCACGATCAATTAGCCAATTCCGGCAGTGGCAAACGCGTCCACTTATTAACCAGCCCTAACCGCTACCGGGCTTTGACAACCCTGTTCCTATTGGCACCGCAGACGCCAATGTTGTTTCAAGGCCAGGAGTTTGCAGCCACCAGTCCATTCTTTTATTTCGCCGACCACAAAGACGAAACTGCCCATTTGGTGGCGCGAGGACGCGCAGATTTTCTAGCCCAATTTCGTGCCTTGGCAACACCTGAAATGCAGGCCAAACTACCCGATCCCGGTGACCCACAAACCTTTACCGCTTCAAAACTGGATTTGAATGAGCGTATTCAGCATCAGGAAGAATATGCCTTACACCACGATTTGTTAAGTATGCGCCGTAACGATCCGGTGTTTCAGGCCAGCCAGCGAAGCAACCGTATCGATGGCGCCGTGTTAAGCCAGGATGCCTGGGTGATACGTTTTTTCGGGGAGAATTCGGGTGACGCCCGGCTTTTATTGGTTAACCTGAGCCGGGATCTTCATCTGGTGCCGGCGCCGGAACCGCTATTGGCCCCGCCGAAGGACTGTGTCTGGGATGCCATGTGGTTCAGCGACGATCCTCGTTACGGCGGAATGGGCATGCCGCGCTGGCCCTTGAAAGGTCCGTGGTATCTTCAAGGCGAATCCGCCGTAGTGTTACAGCCTATTAAACAAGAGAAGGATGGTGTTGAACATGAACAATGATGTTGGTATTCGAACCCTATGGACCGGGGACCCCGCCGAGCAGGAAGAGTTACTGAAACGCGAATGGCTTGTCACCAACGGTCTTGGCGGTTATGCGTCCGGAACCATTTCGGGAGTACCCACCCGCCGTTTCCACAGCCTTTTAACCGCTGCGCTTTCCGATCCTCGCGGCCGCTACGTGATGCTCAATCAACTCAGCGAGTTGGTTCGGTTTCCCGATGGCAGCAGCCAAAAAATAGGCGGCATCGAATTGGCGGACGGATCGCTCGATCTTTACGGCATGTCCAGTCTGCGCGAATTCCGCCTGGAATCGGGCTTACCGGTATGGCGCTATGAAGTGGCAGACCATGTGATTGAAAAATGGATCATGATGCCTTATATGAGCAATACCGTTCTGGTGAAATATCGCCTAGTGTCAGGCACCGGGCCGTTAAGGCTCAAGATTCGTTTAGCTGTGCATTTTCGCCGCCATGAAGCTTCTTTGGCCGAAGGCTTTCCACTGGATTCCTACGATCTTAAAGCCTCCGCCGGACGTCTTGAAATCCATGGATTTTCAATTCCGCCTTTGCGGCTGTATGTCGATGGCGAGAACCCGGCGTTCACGATTGAAGCCAAACGCTTCAGCGACATTCTTTACCGTATAGAGGAACAAAGGGGCTATGAAGCTCAGGGTAATCTATGGAGCCCCGGTTATTTTCGCGTTGATCTGGCCGTCGGTAAAGATGTCACCTTGATAGCTTCAGCGGAAAGTCGGGAAAGCACAATGGCGCTGACGCCTGCGGAAACCTTTCAGGCCGAACTGGAACGGCGTCGACGTTTACTGACGGCGGCGCGTCCGGAACTGAATAACGGCTTGACCAAACAGTTGGTGCTGGCAGCCGACCAGTTTATTATCGCGCCGGTCGAACGGGGTAGCGAAACGTCTCGTATCTGTGCAACCGGCGGCGATGTGCGAACTATCATTGCCGGTTACCACTGGTTTACCGATTGGGGACGGGACACCATGATCAGCCTCGAGGGCCTGACGCTGACTACGGGACGCCATTCCGAGGCGGCACACATACTGCGCACTTTTGCCCATCATCTGCGGGACGGCCTGATTCCCAACTTGTTCCCGGAAGGTGAAAGCGAAGGTGTGTATTACACCGCCGATGCGACGCTGTGGTTTTTCCATGCGCTGGACCGTTATATCGAGCATACCGGAGACCGGGCTTTGCTCAGGGAATTGCTGCCCAAACTTTTGGAAATCATCGAACATCATGTTCGGGGTACTCGCTTCGGGATACATTGCGATCCCGGTGACGGTCTGCTGGTCCAGGGCGATCCGCGCTACGCGTTGACCTGGATGGATGCCAAATTAGGCGATTGGGTCGTTACACCGCGCCGCGGCAAAGCCGTTGAAATCAACGCCTTGTGGTACAACGCGCTACGTCTTATGGAAAAATGGCTGCAGGAGGAAAACTTAAGCTCAAACTCGATCGAGATGGCAAAGCGTGCCGATATCACCCGCCTTAGCTTTAATCAGCGGTTTTGGAATGCCCAGACTGGATACCTGTACGATGTGGTCGACGTTGAAAGCGGTCAAAACGACCCGGCGTGTCGGCCCAACCAAGTATTCGCTTTATCGCTACCCCATCCGGTATTGGATCAGGGGCATTGGCAATCGGTATTTCAGGCTGTCAAAGACCGGCTGTTGACGCCGGTGGGGCTTAGGACCTTGTCCCCGGATCATCCCGACTATAAATCCCATTACCATGGCGACCTTCGCGCCCGCGATGCCTCTTATCATCAAGGCACGGTCTGGCCTTGGCTACTGGGACCTTACACCGATGCCTGGTTACGCGTTTATCCCGACCAGCGAGAAGAGGCGCGTGATTTTCTCGATCAATTATTGGAGAGACATTTGCATGAGGCTTGTATCGGTTCCGTCAGCGAAGTTTTCGATGCCGAAAGTGTATACGCCCCGCGAGGCTGTATCGCGCAGGCTTGGAGCGTAGCGGAGATCCTGCGTGTATGGATGAAGGTTGCTTAACCGCCTGCAAAATTTTCCATAGCTCTGGCGTAAAGAAGTGTCGAAAAATTTCTTACCCCCAGGTTGTTCAATAACTTTTTTCCGAGAATCCTTGAGTGGAAAAGATGAATAAAGTTGCCGAAATCAGACGACTACATTTCGGTTTTGTTGAACAGGTAACTCCATACCGCGACTGTTTCCGTGCTGAAAATCATGGGTTGTGTCTCAAGCTCACGGGCTGAAAGCCGCAAGAGAATTTACTGAACTGATTTGGGATGGTGGAATGACTGAAATAGGCGGGGTGAGGCAATGATGATGTCAATTTTGCCGCCGAATATCGGACAGACGACTGTGTTACACACTATACCTTACAAGAAGGCAGTGTGGCAGCATGCTTATTTGAGCCAATCGTCCGGATGTTCCACAAATTTGTCGCGCAGAAACCGCCCGTGGATCAGCAGGCCCTGGGCGTCATTCAGGTGCAGACTGGTCAGCATTTTGCCTAGCGACTGGTCAAGCACGTCCAGTTGTTCCGACAATAAGGTATGCGCCGTTTTACCTTGGGTCACTGGCTCTGTGCGGGCTAGCGCGGGGGACAGGGCAAGGTAGCGCTCGATGGCGCTTGGCAGGTAGTCGTGGGCGATTTGCCGGACGTTGTAAAGATTGGGGTCGGTTGCGTCGGTGTCTTGCGGGAGGCGGGACAACAGCGACAGCAACGCATCGATGATGCCTGCGATTTTTCGTTCCACCTCGCCGTCAACCTTGCCCGCGATGCGTCGCTGCAGCGATTCCAGATTCTGCCGGACGGACAGCAGGCCGACATTCTGCGACGTGCCTTCAGGCGCGCCCGGATTCCCGCCGGTTTCCTCAATCCGCTGATAAAAGCGTTGTTCCGTCACTCCTCGCAACAGTATTTCAAGGCGGCTTAATTCCTCCCCCAAACGTTCCTCGACCGCTTTTCCGCCTGGCCGCTCCGAAGGGGAAGGCGGCAGACGCAGGTAGTGCTCCAATATATTCGGCAGTTCTTCCAGTGCGGCGCGTTTAGCCATCATCAGTTCATTGTCCTTGCGATTGGGTAGGCCATCGAAATCCGGTAGCAAGCTCAGGACGAGCTGATGGGTATGCTCCAGCGCTAACCGGGACGAGGACTGGCTCAATCGCGCATGGGTGGTATCGATCAGTTTTTCCAGGCGCCGGGCCTTGCGCCGCAATTGCCATGACAGTTCCGAAACCGATGACCGGCGGCCCGGCAGCAGTATCCACAACACAAGGTAAAGCCAGAATGTCAGGCTAAAACTGAAGAATACGGAACCGAGGAAAACGAAGCGAACGGCGGTAACGCTGAAACTCGTATAACGCGCCAAACCACTGCACACGCCGCCCAGGCGGCGATGGTCGAGATCCCGCTCGAGTTTGCGGGTTTCGGAAGATTTCGAAAAAAATCGCATGGTGCCCTCAAAACAATCGATATTCAAGTGAGCTAGATCGAAAACCCATGATACTCCAAATAAAAAACACATCAGTTTGAATCGCACCCAGGAAGCAAGGCCGGCACCGATAAGGCGCAAATGCAATCTGGGTTATTATAGCCTTGTGCACCGGACAACAACGACCGGTGGAGGCCCGCGAGTCGATTCCCTTTCCAGACCAGCGCGCGAACAACGACAGAACCATGGAGACACCTATGAGCGACACCCCCGAACTCACCCCACCGGAAACCCTGACCGCACCGGCCCCGGTCTTGCCGATAGCCAAGGAACAAGCGGTTTCCATGGTCAAACTGCAGGCCGAAACCGTCACTAAACTGGACCTGCGCGTCGCCGAGTTTATCGATACGGTGTTGGCCGAATCCAGCCAAAGCCCTGTCTTCAAGGCCAAGGTCGAAAGCGTTCACAATCTGGGCGGCACTGAAACGCGGGAGGCGGCGGCCATTTCCAACCGCCTGCTGGCGCGTCCGGCGCAAGCACTGGACGCCGGCGCTTTCAACGAGGGTTCCAAAATTTCTCGTTCGCTGGTCGATCTGCGCAATCAGGTGGAAGCACTTGATCCTGCCCGCCAGGGCAAGTTGCTGCAACCGCGCAAATTGCTCGGACTGTTTCCCTGGGGTAACCGGCTGCACGATTATTTCCAGCAATACCAATCGGCCCAAAGCCATATCGATGCCATCATCGTCGCCCTTTACGGCGGCCAGGACGAGCTACGCAAGGACAACGCCGCCATCGAAGAAGAGAAAGTCAACGCCTGGCGTACCATGGAGAAGCTGGAGCAGTACATTCATGTGGGCCGCAGCATCGATGCGGCGCTGGAGGCTAAACTGGCCGAAATCGAGCCGGTCGATCCGGAAAAGGCGCGCATCATTCGCGAGGAAATGTTGTTTTATTTGCGCCAGAAGGTGCAAGACCTGATGACCCAACTCGCCGTGACTATCCAGGGCTATCTGGCGATGGATCTGATCCGCAAGAACAATCTGGAACTGATCAAGGGCGTTGACCGGGCCACCACGACCACCGTCTCTGCCTTGCGCACAGCCGTGATCGTGGCGCAGGCGCTGGCCAACCAGAAACTGGTGCTGGATCAGATAGGTGCTTTGCGCGCCACCACCGGCAACCTGATCGAATCCACGTCGATACTGCTCAAGCAGCAGGCCGGGCAGATACATCAGCAAGCCAGCGAATCCGCGGTCAGTCTGGACAAACTGGCCGTGGCGTTCAAAAACATCTACGACACCATGGACATGGTGGCCAATTACAAGCTCGAAGCCCTCTCCAACATGAAGAAAACTGTGGAATCGCTGAGCGGGGAAATCGACAAAACCAAGGGCTACCTGGACAAGACCCGTGAAAACACCGTGCTGGAAGCCAGGGAGACGTTACACATTGCGGCCGAGGACGACATCGTGTTATGACGGCCGGATTCCCTATCCCGCGCCCACAAGCCGGCGCGGCCGATCATGCCGAATCCAGGCGCCGCCCCCGTGCCAACAACTGGCAGGTCGTGAACGGCAAGGGCAACCCCATGGAGTATCCCGTGGACTCCAGGGCGCGGGCCACACCCTAGTATTGCTGTTGTTGAAAAGGTGGAACCCGTTGAAACTGAGCGCCAGAGGCTTGCCAGCGTGAGAGAACACGAGATGATTGAGTTTCACTCTTGCGTTGGCGTCGCTAGTGGGAATGCATGGTTGCACAATTCCGGCAGCAAATTGTTAGCAGCATTAGTAGCTGGGTGCTTTGGGATCGGATGCAGATGAAGAGCTGTCGACATGAGGCGACCTTAAGTATTTTTGCGAATTTGGACAATAGCGACCATGATCATGCGCGGAAAGTCAATTGTCCCGGATTCCGATAACACACCATAGCCACGCAGTTTTTCGAACATTACTGAGGCCGATTTTAGCGGCAAGAGGGGTATTTTATTTAACCCATCGGAAAGCATCTGTATTCCTTCAGATTAAACATGGGGTACCGTAAGGGAACCTCTGAAAAACTAACGT
>FSSH01000421.1_pt1 | contig 17850 bp, 15 predicted proteins | sample 1166101 | NCBI WGS metagenome assembly FSSH01 (sample SAMEA32972668, study PRJEB13176) | freshwater metagenome | biome: Drinking water system; feature: Biomass in drinking water that filtered by 0.45 um membrane; material: drinking water | place: USA | collected 2012-12-20 | depth 0 m | reverse complement strand
ATCATCGTTCATGCCTAACGCCCGGCCGTGATGATCCTTGCCATACAGCAACAAACCCACCGCGGTCGAATAAATCGGGTTTTCCGCCACATCGGTCAATCCGGATACATGCAGCGGCACACCCATGCGAACCGGCATATGGAAAATTTCCTCCGCCAATTCGACCAATCCTCTTACTTGCGAACTGCCTCCGGTAATTACCATGCCGGCCGCAATTAAATCTTCATACCCACTTCTTCTTAACTCTGCTTGTACCAGCAGCATTAATTCTTCGTAACGCGGCTCGACAATTTCCGCCAGGTTTTGCGCGGAGATCTTGCGCGGCTCACGGTCGCCGATGCTGGGGACCGCGATGGTTTGTTGCGGATCGGCCAATTGTGTCAACGCGCAGGCGTATTGACGCTTGATGTCTTCCGCGTTTTTGGTCGGCGTCCTTAACGCCACGGCGATGTCGTTGGTCACCTGGTCGCCGGCTATGGGGATAACCGCCGTGTGCTTGATCGCGCCTTCCGAGAAAATCGCAATATCGGTGGTGCCGCCGCCGATGTCGATCAGGCAGACGCCCAGATCTTTTTCATCGTCAGTCAATACCGCTGCGCAGGAAGCCAACTGTTCCAACACGATGTCGTCCACATCCAGCCCGCATTTGCGGATGCATTTGACGATGTTTTGTTCGGCGCTGACGCTGCTGGTGACCATATGCACCTTGGCTTCCAAACGAATGCCGGACATGCCGATGGGCTCCTTGATGCCTTCCTGTTGGTCGATCACAAACTCCTGCGGCAGGATGTGCAGGATTTTCTGATCCGCCGGAATCGCCACCGCCCGCGCCGAATCGATCACTCTATCGATGTCGTGTTGGGTCACTTCCTTTTCCTTGATCGCCACGATGCCATGTGAATTCAGGCTTTTAATGTGGCTGCCGGCAATGCCTGCAAACACCGATTTGATCTGGCAGCCGGCCATCAATTCGGCTTCTTCGATCGCCCGTTGGATGGAATGTACGGTCGATTCCAGATTGACCACGATGCCTTTTTTCAGGCCCTTGGACGGTGCGGTGCCGATACCGATCACTTCGATTTCGTCGCCACCCCGGTATTCACCGACGATGGCAGCGACTTTCGACGTGCCTATATCCAGCCCCACTAATAAATTTCGATCTGTCTTTTTGGCCATTGTTTATGCTCGGTAAGCGTTTAAATCAGGTTTTTGTTCTTTTCCACGATTGCTTTCCAATCGATGTTGGTGACTTCCGGTTTCCAGGTAACCGCAAAGCCGTTCGGGTAACGGGTATCCACGCTCGCTATCATGGCCAGCTGTTCCTCTCCCAATAAATCCATGGTTCTTAAAAAGCGCTGCATATTTTCCAGCGGCGCCTTTCTGCCCAATTGCATCTCCATCCCGCTGGCTAACTTAATCCGCCAGGCCCGTCGTTCGTTGACGTGAAACTCGGCGAGTTGCATCGATTTATCCTTCAAGACGATGTAGACGCCTTTCATAATCTCCAACAGTTTCTTTTCCTGGCCGTCCGGGCCGGTAATCAGCGGTAAATTTTTAAATTCGTCGATATTGTCCGGTACCAGCAAATCGCCCTGTTTGTTCAGCAGTGCCGATTTGCCCCAGCGCACCACCGGCTTTTGCTCGGTAATTTTTATATGCACCGCATCCGGCCACACCCGCTTTACGTCAACCTTGTCCACCAAGGGCAGCGCTTTAATCGCTTGATGAATCGCATCCATGTCTGCCTGGTAATAGCCTTGTTTCATTTGCGGCGCCAACACTTCTTTCAGCCTGTCCTTGCTGGTGTATTGGAACGCGCCTTCAATCTTGACGTAGCGGATCGGCTTGCTGCTCAGTGCGCTGGCGCCGAATTGCTGCCAAGCCCACCAAGCGCCACCGATCAACAGCGCGGAAATCAAGATGAATCTAAACCGGCTCACCTAGACCCGCCATGCTGGTTTCCAAAATGCGCCAGACCAATTCTTCGAAACTGATCCCCACGGCTTTGGCTGCCATAGGCACCAGACTGTGGTCGGTCATACCCGGTACGGTATTGACTTCGATCAGTTGCGACCGGTCGTTGGTGTCGATAAATACATCCACGCGCGCCCAGCCTTTCACATCCAAGGCATGGCAGGCTTGTACCGCCAAGGCTTGCAATTGTTGTTCGCGCTCTGCGCTCAAGCTGCAAGGGCAATGGTATTTCGTGGTATTCGCCCGATATTTGGCGTCGAAATCGTAAAAGGTGTTCGGCGTTTCCAATCTGATCGCCGGCAGCGCTTCGCTGTCCAGCACACCGACGGTGTATTCCTGGCCTTGCACCCATTGTTCAGCGTAAACGTCGCATAGATATTGCTTCGCCAATTGCAGCGCGGCGACCAGTTCGTCGCGGTTAGTGGCTTTGCTCATACCGATGCTGGAGCCTTCTTGCGCCGGTTTGACGATCACCGGAAAACCCAGTTTGGCGATACAGGCGTCAATATCGGTTTCGCTTTTCAGCACGAACCACAGTGGCGTGCTCAAGCCCAAACCCTGCCAGCACAGCTTGGTGCGTAATTTGTCCATGCTCAATGCCGAGGCCATCACGCCGGAACCGGTATACGGCAAACCCATTACTTGCAATACCGCTTGTAACACGCCGTCTTCACCGCCGCGGCCGTGGATTACGTTGAATACTCTGTCGACTTTGACATCGGCTAAAGCCTCAATCGGGCTGCCGGTCACGTCTATCGCCACCGCATCGACGCCTTGCGCTTTCAAGGCTTGATACACCGCATTGCCGCTGTTCAAGGATATTTCGCGCTCGGCAGCGGAGCCGCCCAGCAGGACGGCGACTTTGCCGAAATCGGCGGCATTTTTGACGCGTAATGGCTTCATGCTTTTTCACCTACTCGGCAGACCTCAGTGTGCAGACTGATGCCGAATTGCGTTTGTACTTGAGTTTGAATATGTTCGATCAAGGCTTCTATGTCTTCCGAGCTGGCGTTGCCGCGATTTTCTATAAAATTGGCGTGCTTTTCCGACACCACTGCGCCACCTATCGCAAAACCCTTCAGGCCGCAGGCTTCAATCAAGCGTGCCGCGTAATCGCCGGGCGGATTCTTGAATACCGAACCGCAAGTCGGCTTATTGGTCGGTTGCGAGGCGTTGCGTTTTTCCAGCAAGGCTTTGATATGTTGCTGGCTGGCTTCACTGTTGCCTTTGCTTAATTTCAGTTGAGCCGACAAGAACCATTCGTCGGCCAAACCTTTCACCGAACGGTAGGCCACTTCGAATTCGTGATGGTCGCGCTGAATCACTTCGCCGCGCGGGTTGATCATTTCCACTTTCTCAACGATGCTCCAGGTCTCGCCGCCAAAGGCACCGGCATTCATTTTCAACGCACCGCCCATCGTGCCGGGGATGCCCGCTAAAAATTCCGCGCCGGTCAGGCCTAAATCCGCGCAAAAGCGGGCGACATGCGCACAAGGCACGCCGGCTTCCACGTAAACCCGCTCGGAATCGGCGAGATACATTTCTTTCAGGCGGCCGCGGGTGTTGATCACCGTGCCGCGAATGCCGCCGTCGCGCACCAGCAAATTGCTGCCCAGGCCCATCCAGTACAGCGGTTCGCCGGCCGGTAGGCTGGCGATAAATTCGATCAGGTCGGCCTTGTTTTCCGGGATATACAAATGCTGCGCCGGACCACCGACGCGCCAGCTGGTGTATTTCGCCAGCGGCTCGTTGTTTAATAAAGTGCCTCTGGTCACCATTACTTTAGGGCCTCGGCCAATTGTTGCGGCAATTCGGCGGCGATCTGGCCGACGTTGCCTGCGCCCATGGTCAATACCACGTCGTCTTTTTCGACTATGCCGGCCAGGATGGTGGCTAAGTCTTCACGGTTTTGCACGAATACCGGATCAACCTGGCCGCGCACTCGAATCGAGCGGCTCAAGGCTTTGCCGTCCGCACCGGTAATCGGCGCTTCGCCGGCCGAATAGACATCCAGCAAAATAAGCACATCGACGCTGGACAATACTTCGACGAAATCTTCGAACAGGTCGCGAGTGCGGGTATAACGATGCGGTTGAAACACTACGACTTTACGGCGGCTCGGCCAGGCTTGGCGCAAGGCTTCCAAAGTAGCCGCGAGTTCGCGGGGATGGTGGCCGTAATCGTCGACCAGCGTCAGCTTGCCGCCATTGAAATCCACGTCGCCGTTGATTTGAAAACGCCTACCGACGCCTTTGAATTCGGCCAGACTTTTTACAATCGCGGCATCGTCCACGCCCAATGCAGTGGCGATGGTGGTGGCGGCCAAGGCGTTTAGCATGTTGTGCCAGCCGGGTAGATTTAGCGTGACTTTCAGCGGTGGTTGTCCGCCCCAACGCAGCACGGTGAAATGGGTGCGTAAGCCGTCTTGTTTGATGTCGATGGCGCGCACGTCGGCGTCTTCATTGACGCCGTAGGTTTTCACCGGTTTGGAAATGTTCGGTAATATCGCGCAGACGCCTGGATCGTCGCTGCATAACACAGCCAAGCCATAGAATGGCAACTGGTGCAAAAACTTGATGAAGGTGTCTTTCAAGCGGCTGTAGCTGCCGCCGTAGGTTTCCATATGGTCTTGATCGATGTTGGTGACAATCGCCATCATCGGTTGCAGGTACAAGAAAGACGCATCGCTTTCGTCCGCTTCGGCGACCAGGTATTTTCCCAAACCCAATTTGGCATTGGCGCCGGCGCTGTTCAAACGACCGCCGATCACAAAAGTGGGATCCAGACCGCCTTCGGCCAGCATCATCGTGGTCAGGCTGGTGGTGGTGGTCTTGCCGTGGGTGCCGGCGACGGCGATGCCGAATCTAAAGCGCATCAATTCGGCCAGCATTTCGGCGCGCGGAATCACCGGAATGCGATTTTCGTAGGCGGTGACGATTTCCGGGTTGGTTCTATCGACAGCTGTGGAGGTAACGACCACATCGACATCGATAACATTGTCGGCATGGTGGCCGAAGTAGACCTTGACGCCCATGGCTTGCAAACGATCAGTGACCGCCGAGCCTTTAATATCGGAGCCGGAGACGGTATAGCCCAAGTTTGACAACACCTCGGCGATACCGCTCATGCCGGTGCCGCCGACACCGACAAAATGGATTTTGTCGATGTCGCCCAGCGCCTGGTTTTCGATGTTGGGGCGGTTCATACGGCAGCCTCCGCAACGCAAATATCGGCCACAGTCTGAGTGGCGGCGAGTCTGGCCTTGGCTTTGGCGGCCTGGCTCATGGATGTTAATGATGTCATGGCTTGTTCTATGGTTTTACGCAGATTTTCCGCGTTGAGTTCGGGTTGCGGCAGCAACAACGCCGCGCCGGCTTCGGTTAGATATTTGGCGTTGGCGGATTGGTGATCGTCGATGGCATTCAGCAAGGGCACGAAAATCGCCGGCAAGCCGCAGGCCGCCACTTCGCTGACGGTCATCGCGCCGGCCCGGCAGATAATCAAATCAGCCCACTGGTAGGCGCCAGCCATATCTTCAATAAAGGCCAAGGCGTCGGCGTTCAGGCCCAACTTACGGTAGCGCTTTGCCACTTCAGCTTGCATCGCACCGCCGGTTTGGTGTTTTACGTCCAGATTGCTCAATCCGGCCAATGCCTCCGGCACGGTGTCATTCAAGACTTTGGCGCCCTGGCTGCCGCCCAGGATCAAAATCTTTAAATTGCGGCCGGCTTGCGGATGCCATTCCGATTTTTCCGGCAGGCCGATGAACGCATCTCTTAACGGGTTGCCGGTACAAATTGCGTTTACCGACTTGGCGAAGCTATCCGGAAACGCTTCCAGCACTTTGCGGGCGGCGAGCTTTACCAGTAATCGGTTGGTGGTGCCGGGTACCCGGTTTTGTTCGTGAATTACCAGCGGTATACCTAGCCATTTCGCCATCAGGCCGCCCGGTCCGGCCACAAAGCCGCCCATGCCCAATACCACGTTGGGTTGGCGCTGCTTCAATATCCGTCGTGCTTGCAGGCAGGCTTGAAGCAATTTAAAACCGGCACCGAGTTTGGAGAACAGGCCTTTGCCGCGCATACCAGCTACCGCCAGCCAGTCGATATCGATATTATTGGCAGGCACCACCCGGCTTTCCAGGCCTTTCTCGGTACCCAGCCAGCTGACTTGCCAGCCGCGTTCGCGCATTTCTTGCGCAACCGCCAGCGCTGGAAATACATGTCCGCCGGTGCCGCCCGCCATGATCACGATACGGCCGCTCATCCGTGTTTCCCCTTCACAATGCTTTTATTGTGTTCGGTCACTTCGTAGTGAATCCGAAACAGCACGGCCATTGCGCCGCACATCACGATCATACTGCCGCCGCCGTAGCTCATCAGCGGCAGGGTCAAGCCTTTGGTGGGGAGCATGCCCATGTTCACGCCCATGTTCACGAAGGATTGGAAGCCAAACCAAATGCCCAGACCGTAAGCCGCCAGCGCGGAAAATTTCAGGCCGGCTTGCTCGGCTTGTTCGCCAATGGCAAAGGCGCGGACTACCAGGGCGGCGAACAGGCCGATGATCAGCAATACGCCGAGCAGACCGAGTTCTTCACCCAACACGGAGAATAAAAAGTCGGTATGCGCTTCCGGCAGATAAAACAGTTTTTGCAGGCCGTTGCCCAGGCCAACGCCGAAAAACTCGCCGCGACCGAATGAAATCAAGGCCTGGGTTAGCTGAAAGCCGGTATCCCTGGCGTCGGCCCATGGGTCCATGAAGCTGGTCACCCGCGCCAATCGATATGGCGACTCGATGACCAATATCACCGCCAAGCCGGCGACCAGGCCCAATAAAATAATGAATTGAGAAATTCTGGCGCCGCCCAAAAACATCATACCCATGGCGATAATCAGAATCACCACGGCCGAGCCGAAGTCCGGCTCGAGCAATAACAGTACGCAAGCCACCGAAAACAGCATTAACGGTTTAACCAAACCGAACGCGGACCGGCGCACATGGTCCGAATGGCGGGTGACGTAACCGGCCATGTAAATCACCGAAATGAATTTTACGACTTCCGATACCTGGATCCGCAGTCCCAGAATCGACAGCCAGCGGATACTACCGTTAACCTTGATACCAACACCGGGAATCAACACCACCAAAAGCAAGGCTAGGCCGGCGATAAATAGGGTTTGCCCCATTCGTTCCCAGCTTTGCATCGGTATGTTCAAAATGATGGCGGAAAAACCCAAGCCAAAAGCGATGTGAATCAGCTGTTTGAATGGGTAGTGCGAAATGTCGTCGGCCATTTTTACGCCCAAATGCAAAGAGGACGAGGTGACCAGCATGAAACCGATGCCCAGCAGGCTGAAGCACGCCAACATCAACACCGGGTCGATGTGCAAGCGGTTTTGCGCGCGCGGCTTGGCTGTTGGCTTCAACATAAGGGCAGACTCATCACGGCTTCGGCGAATTTATTGCCGCGATCAACATAGCTGCGATACTGATCCAGACTGGCGCAGGCCGGCGATAGCAGCACGCTGTCGCCTTCGCTGGCCAAGCTGGCGGCTATGGTGACCGCTTCTTTCATATTGCCTGCGAAATGGACAGGCACACAGTTATTCAAAGCCTGTGCGATCAATGGTGCATCTTTGCCTATCAGTACCACCGCTTTGGTTTTCTCGGTGACGACGGGCACCAGTTCGCTCATATCCGCGCCTTTGGTTTCGCCGCCGGCAATCAAAATCACTTTATGCTCGTAGCCGTTTAGCGCGGCGATACAGGCACCGATGTTGGTAGCTTTGGAATCGTTAACCCAATTAATGCCGCCTTTTTCCGCGACTTTTTGCATACGGTGCGGCAGGCCTTTGAATTTTCTGAGCGCATCGCACATTTTGGTGATGCTTAGGCCCGCGGCGGTGCCAAGAGCCAGGGCGGCCAGTGCATTGGCGATATTGTGGGTACCTTCCAGGCGCAGTTTGCCGGCTGCCATCAGGGCTTGTTCGCCTTGCATCAAGGTATCGGTTTCGCCGCGACGCAGATAAAAATCGGCTTGAGTTTGGGTGGAAAAAGTCAATGTTTGCCGGGAGGGATCGCGCATGGCCATGACCATCGCGTCGTCGGCATTCAAGATCATCACCCCGTCGCCCCGGAACACACGCTGCTTTTCAGCCGCATAGCCAGCCATGCCGTCATGGCGGTCCAGGTGATCCGGACTGACGTTTAATACGGTGGCCACACTGGCGTTCAACGCCGTTGTACGTTCCAACTGGAAGCTGGACAGTTCGAGAACGTATAGTTCGGCGTCCTGTTGCAGCAAATCCAGCGCGGGTGTGCCTAGGTTGCCGCCGATAGCGGTTTTTACGCCGGCGGCGTTAGCCATTTCGCCCAGCATGGTGGTGACGGTGCTTTTACCATTGGAGCCGGTGATGGCGATAATCGGTTTGTCGGTGGCACAAGCGAACAGATCGATGTCGCTCAGCACAATGACGCCTGCTTGCACGGCTTTTTGGATGGCGGCTTCGTGCAAGGACACGCCAGGGCTGACCAGCAAGTGAGTGGCGACATCCAGCGCGGATTGGTCGAAACCGCCGGAAAACACCGGCACGTCCGGCATCTGTTCGCGTAGATTGTCGATCAGCGGCGGGTTTTTTCGGCTGTCAATCACCGCGAATTTAATCGGCGTCTTTTGCAAAAATTGCGCAGCTGAATAGCCGGTAGCGCCCAGACCTACGATCAATAGGCGAGCGCTATCCGGATTTAAGTTGAAATGGGTTTCCAGATTACTGAGTAGGGCGGTGGTGTTCATGCTTATCTCAGTTTCAACGTGGCCAGACCGATCAACACCAGGATGACCGAGATAATCCAGAAACGGACGATGATGCGCGGCTCCGGCCAACCTTTTAATTCGTAATGATGATGAATGGGGGCCATCAAAAACACCCGCTTTTTGCGGGTTTTGAAAGAGGCGACTTGGATAATTACCGAAATGGTTTCCATCACAAAAATGCCGCCCATGATGACCAAGACGATTTCTTGCCTAACCAGCACCGCGACGATACCCAGCGCAGCGCCCAAGGCCAGCGCGCCGACGTCGCCCATGAACACCATGGCCGGATAGGTGTTAAACCACAAAAAGCCCAGCCCGGAACCGACCAGGGCCGCGCAAAATACCACCAGCTCGCCGGCTTTGGGGATGTGCGGGATAGCCAGATATTGCGAGAAATTAACGTGGCCGGATAAATACGCAAAAATCGCCAAGGCGGCGGCGATCATCACGGTCGGCATGATGGCCAGGCCGTCCAGGCCGTCGGTCAGATTGACCGCGTTACTGGAGCCGACAATGACGAAATAGGTCAACACTACGTAGCCCCAGCCGATGTCCACGGTGACGTTTTTGAAAAACGGCACGATAAACTGGGTTTCCGCGGCGACCTGGGCGGTGTTGTAAAGGTATAAGGCGGCGCTTAGCGCGACCAGCGATTGCCAGAAATATTTGGCGCGGGCGGACAGGCCGTCGCTATTGCCGAGCAGGACTTTTTTATAGTCGTCGATAAAACCAATTACACCGTGGGCCAGTGTCACCAACAACACCACCCAGACATAACGATTGCTCAAATCCGCGCAGAGTAGGGTGCTGATCGCTACCGCGAACAAAATCATCGCACCGCCCATGGTTGGTGTGCCTGATTTGGAAAAATGGCTTTGCGGACCGTCATCGCGCACGCTTTGGCCGATTTTTTTACGAGTCAATTTTTCGATCATGGCCGGACCGACCATCAGGGAAATACTGAGTGCGGTCAGCACGCCCAAAATGGCGCGAAAGGTCAGGTAATGCAGGACCCGGAAGCCGCTATCGATGCTGGTTAAAAAATCCGCGAGTAAAAGTAACATTAGGCTGCTCTGAAATTGTTGACCATCGCCGCCACCACGTTTTCCATTTTTTGGGCGCGCGAGCCTTTAACCAATAGGGTTTCCTTTCCTGTGACGGCTGTTGTCAGGGTGTCTATTAATTGTTCCTGACCGTCGAAAAACTGGCCGCCGTCGCCAAAGGCTTCAACGGCATGTTTTGCCAATGCGCCGGTGGCGAACAAACGCTTCACCGATTTTGCCTTGATTAATTCGCCCATTTCCCGGTGTATCGCCGGGCTGTCCGGGCCGAGTTCGCCGAAAGCGCCCAGGGCCACCCACGCTTCGCTGCCGCAATCGGTCAGTACGTCCAACGCGGCTTTCAAGGAGTTGGGGTTAGCGTTATAGGTATCGTCGATGACGATATTGCCCTTACGGCCCAATAGGGGTTGCATACGGCCGGTGACCGGCTGGAGCTGTTCCAGGCCATGTTTAATGTCTTGAAGACTTATGCCGAATTGCATAGCAACTGTTGCCGCGGCCAAGGCGTTTTTTACGTTATGGGCGCCGGCCAGATGCAGTCGGATCGGTAAAACATCAGTCGCCGTTTTTATTTCGAAACGGGTGGCAAAGCCTTGCGAATCCAAGGCTGTGTCGATATTTAACGCAGTGACGTCTGCTAAGGGATTCAAGCCGAAAGATACGCTACGGCGGCTGCCGGCCAGATTTTGCAAGAAATCGTAAAAAGCGTCGTCGCGATTTAAAACCGCCACACCGTCTTCACCGAGGCTTTCGACGATTTCGCCCTTGGTTTTGGCGACGCCTTCAATACTGCCGAAGCCTTCGATATGGGCGGCGCCGATATTGGTGATGACGCTGACATCAGCTTGCGCATAGCGGCTGGTATAAGCAATTTCGCCGAGGTGGTTGGCGCCCATTTCAATCACTGCGTAGCGATGAGAGTCGTCCAGTTTCAGCAGTGTCAGTGGCACGCCGATGTCGTTGTTCAGATTGCCTTGAGTCGATAGCGTGTGGCCTTGGGTGGCGAAAATCGCCGCAATCATTTCCTTGACAGTGGTTTTGCCGTTGCTGCCGGTGACGCCGGCCACTTTGATCGACAACGTTTTGCGCCAGTATCCAGCCAGCTCCGCCAATGCCAAATGCGTATCGGCGACAATGATTTGCGGTAAAGCCGATGGTGCAGCGTGTTCGAGCAACAGCGCTGCGGCACCGGCTTGCTCGGCTTTGTCGATAAAGCTGTGGCCGTCGAAATTCTTGCCGTTTATCGCGATGTATAGCGCGCCGGGTTGTAAGGTGCGGGTGTCGATACCGGTGGCGCGGATTTCTTTGTCGTCGCCGATCAGCTTGCCGTTGACGGCTTGGGCGATCTCGCTAAGTTGCAGTTTCATGGCTTGCTCCACGCCGCCAGTGCTTGCTTGACGACAGCGCTATCGCTGAACGGCTGCTTCACGCCGCCTATTTCTTGGTAGTCCTCGTGGCCCTTGCCGGCTATCACTACGCAATCGTCTGGGTCTGCTTGTCGTATCACTGTGTTTATGGCCGTGGTTCTATCGTTAATTACCGTTATTTTTTGGCTTTGGCAGCCGCTCAATATGTCTTTAATAATCGCTAATGGCGCTTCGCTGCGCGGATTGTCGTCCGTGACGATGACTTGATCAGCCCAGGTTTCGGCAATCCGGCCCATCAGCGGACGTTTGCCCTTATCGCGGTCGCCGCCGCAACCGAAAACGACCCTTAGCCGGTTCGCGCCCTTTACTGCTTTCAGCACTTTTTCCAGCGCGTCCGGGCTGTGGGCATAATCCACAAATATCGTGGGTTTGCCGTTGCCGCCGAATTTTTCCATGCGGCCGGCAATGGCGTTTAATTTGGCCAGTTGCGCGACGGCAGCATCGAATTCGCTGCCGGTCGCCAGCAGCACACAAAGCACGGCCAGCACGTTGTCCAGGTTAAAGCCACCAACCAGCAATGTCTTTGTCCGACGTCTTTGCTCGCCCCAGACTACGTCGAATTCAATGCCGGCGGCGCTGTGTTTTACCTGCTCGGCGCTTACCGCTTCCTTAGCAGTACTGTGCAGACCGGTCGCGCTGTAAGTCCAGCTTTGCACGGTGTCCGGCAGGCTTTGCAATACCTCGGCGCTACTGGCGTCGTCCAGATTAACCACGGCAAATTGCAGGCCCGGCGTTTTAAATAAGGCCAGTTTGGCTTGCAGGTATTCCGCCATGCTGCCGTGATAGTCCAAATGGTCGCGGCTCAAGTTGGTGAATACCGCTCCTTTGAAGTTAACCCCGTTAACCCGGCCCTGGTGTAAGCCGTGCGAGGACACTTCCATGGCCGCGTTGCGCTTATCCTGCTTTACAAATTCATTCAGCATCTGTTGTACGGCCAACGCATTCGGTGTCGTGTTGGCGGTCGGTTGCAAGTTGCCGACATCGCCCCAACCCAGAGTGCCGATCACGCCGCAAGCCGGCAAAGCCTGCGCGATTAATTGGCTACAGGTGGTCTTGCCGTTGGTGCCGGTCACACCGATCACATTCAATATTTGCGAGGGATTGCCGTAAAATCTTGCGGCAATCTCGCCCAGCTTTTGGGACAAGTCGGCTATCGGCAAACTTGGTACTTTCAACTTATCAACATTGGCGCCGATTGGGTCGTAAAGCACCACTGTCGCCCCGTTGGTAATAGCCTGTTCCGCATGAGCAATGCCATGCTGGACTGCACCGTTCAACGCAATAAACGCATCGCCAGCCCAGATTTTTCGGCTATCCAAACACAAGCCGCTAATCTCCAAATCCGGCGGATTCACCAGCAGTCCGCTTAGCAATTCCGCCAACTTCATTGCTTACTCAACAATAAATGCATGTTGTCCATGCCGTCCGGCTCAACGCCGTAAACTCTTAATGCGCCGGCCATCACTTTCGAGAATGCCGGTGCCGCCACTAGGCCGCCGTAATATTGGCCGGTGGTGGGTTCGTCCACCACAATCGCGATAATGAAGCGCGGATTGCTGGCCGGCGCCATGCCCACAAACACCGATAAATATTTGTCTTCGCTATAACCGCCGGCTCCGGCTTTTTTCACGGTACCGGTTTTACCCGCTACCCGATAACCCTCGACTCTGGCCTGGTATGCCGTGCCTTCCTTGCTGATAACGTGTTCCAGCATTTCCCGGACCTTTCTAGCTGTCTCGGGTTTGAAAATTCGTTGGGCGTCAGGATCTTCATCGCGCTTTAGTAAGGCGACGGAATGAATGATGCCGTCGTCCGCCAAAGCGGTATACGCTCTGGCCAATTGTAAAATCGAGGTGGAAACCCCGTACCCGAACGATAAAATCGCTTGGTCGAATTCGTGCCAGCCCTGGTAATCCAGCAAGGAGCCGCTGGCTTCCCCCGGAAAGCCGACGCCGGCGGAGGTGCCGAAACCCAGTCTGCTGTAAACACCCCAGAAATACTCCGGCGGCATTGTCATCGCGATTTGCGTGACCGCGATATTGCTGGATTTTTGCAGCACATGGGTTAAATCCATGGTGCCGTAGTTATGCACGTCTTTAACCACGTTGCGACCCAAGTGATAGACGCCATGGGTTTCTATCATCACGTTGGGCTTTATATAGCCGCCATCCAATGCCGCCGCCACCACGAAGGGTTTGACCGTCGAGCCAGGCTCAAAACTATCCACCATGGCCCGGTTGCGATACCGGTTACTGCTCAATTCTTTGCGATTATTGGGATTGAAAGCCGGTTGGCTGACAGTCGCCAATACATCGCCGTTTTTGGCATCCAGGACCACCAGAGATGCCGAATGCGCTTTGTTCTGGATCATCGCATTCTGCAATTCCCGGTAAGCCAGGTATTGCAGGCGCTCGTCGATAGTCAACACCAGGTCGCGGCCTGGGATGGCTTCTTCAATATTTTCCACGTCCTTGATGATCTGGCCTCTGCCGTCCTTGATTACCCGCTTTTTGCCGGGTTGGCCTCGTAGAATGTGTTCATAGCCGTGCTCTATGCCTTCCTGGCCGATGTCGTCGATATTGGTAAAACCCAATAAATGGCCCGATACCGCTCCGGCCGGGTAGTAACGCTTAAACTCCCGTTCGAAGTACACGCCGGTAATTTCCAGAGCTTTGACCTTTTCGGCTATATCCGGGTTGATCTGTCTGCGCAAATACACGAAACGCTTGTTGGCGTCTTTTTCCTTTTTTAACAGCGAGCGAAGTTCCTTTTCCGGAAAACCGAGGAGTTTCGCCATCGGCGTCAATTTGTCCTGTTCCGCATCTCGCAGTTGGCGCGGATTGACCCAAATCGATTGCACCGGGGTGCTGATCGCCAATGGTTCGCCGTTCCTGTCCTTAATCTGCCCGCGATAAGCCGATACCGACACCACGCCGACGTGCTGCATATCGCCTTTGTCTTGTAGAAACTCCTTATCGAGAATTTGCAGGTAAACCGCGCGTCCAACCAAGGCCAACATGGCCAGCAACATTACCGACAGCAGCAATCTGCGCCGGATTACAAAATCTGTATTGTGGTGCGGTATCGTGCCCGCGCCGGTGGCAATTCGCATTTACGGCTTTATATAAATAATTTTGTCTTGGGCCGGCAAAGTCAGCATCAGCCGTGTTCTTGCTTCGATTTCAACCCGGTTTTCTTCGGTCAGCGTCGTCAATTCCAGTTGCAGCCGACCCCATTCCACTTCGTAATCGTCGAGCTCCTTTTCTTTTTTCTGAATGTCGATAAACAGCAGGCGCGATTGGTATTTGCTGTAAATCACGGCAATTCCGGAGATCATCAGCATTGCAACCAGTAATGTCAGCAGGATATTTCTTGCAATAGCCATTAACGTTTCTCCCCAACTCGCATTATCGCGCTACGCGCGCGTGGGTTTTGTTGCAATTCCTGGTGTTGCGCCCGTATCGACTTGCCTAGTTTGCGTAACTGGCCTTGTTCGATGTCCTGCTCTTTAATCGGTAACTTGCCTGGATTGGTTTTCGGGCCGGCTTGGTCGCGAATGAAGTGTTTGACGATGCGGTCTTCCAATGAATGGAAGGCGATCACGACTAAACGTCCGCCCGGTGCCAATACGTCCACGGCTTGTTTCAATCCTGTTTTAATCTGTTCGAGTTCTTGATTAATCTCTATCCTGATCGCCTGGAAGCTGCGAGTTGCAGGATGTTTGTGCTTGTCGCGAAACGGCACGCTGTTTTCGATCAGTTTTGCCAGCTGTAAGGTCGTTTGCAGCGGTTGCTGCTGGCGTTGGGTCACAACAGCGTTGGCAATTCTTCTGGCGAAGCGTTCTTCGCCATATTCAAACAGCACGCGGACCAATTCTTTTTCCTCGACTCGCGCTAAATATTCTGCGGCCGAAAGGCCGTGATTGCTATCCATGCGCATGTCCAAAGGACCGTCGCGCAAAAAACTGAAACCGCGTTCGGCGCTGTCTAGCTGCGGGGACGATACGCCTAAATCCATTAGAACCCCGTTCACTTTGCCGGTATAGCCACGCTGTTCAATAATGGCGCTGAGGTCGGCAAAGCTGGCATGATGCAAGCTAAAACGGCTGTCTTCCGATAGATGTTTGGCTTGGTCGCTAGCGATGGCGTCCATATCCCGGTCAAGAGCCAATAATCTGCCGGAGCTACTCAGTAACTTCAGAATGCCGCTGCTGTGTCCACCACGCCCGAAGGTGCAGTCCAGATAAATGCCGTCCGGTTTTATGTTGAGCTGCTGTAAGGCCTCTTCGTACAAAACCGTTTGGTGGGCGGACATCTCCGTCAAAACGACAGCGAGCCAAGTTCTTCAAGGCCCTCTGTATCGTTACCGTCCATCCATTCCTGTTCTTTGGCCTTCCAGGCTGCTTCGTTCCATATTTCAAATTTGTTGAGCTGACCAACTAGCATGATGTGTTTTTCCATGCCGGCAAACTCTCTGAGAGTTTCCGGCAGCAGCAGGCGACCTTGGCTGTCCATTTCGCATTCTGAGGCGTTGCCGATCACAAAGCGCCGCAGTTTGCCGGCCATTTTGTTTAACGTCGGCAACTTACTGATGGTTTGTTCGAGCTTTTCCCATTCCGGTAACGGGTATAACCATAGGCAGCCCGGTTCGCCGACACATTTGTCGTCAACCGCAACAGTCACAACCATTTGGCGGTCGCAGGATTCCTGTAACTCCTCCCGATAGCGGGTAGGAATTGCAATGCGCCCTTTCGCATCCAAACTGATTGAACTTATGCCTCGAAACAAGATGAACCTCAAAATTTCCAAAAAAATCCATTTCTAACCACTTTACATCACTTTTGCACCACTATAGTTTTCAAAGGGTGCTTAGTCAAGGGGGATTTAGATTAAATTCTTTCTTTTTCTACAAGGACTTACGCAGGATTGAGGTGTCTTAGGCGGTAGGTGTGAGGGTTTTGAGTAAAAATGATTTGTATCAAAAAGTAAATGATGGTTTTTGATGTGGATTGCAATTATTAAGTGCTAATTCTCACTTTTTGAAGGCGGTTTGCTGTAATGAGTTGCTCGGATGGCTTGCGGTAAAGCTGGTTTTGCTTGGCAAAAGATTGGTGATCTGCGGGTTATGGATCGTAGTTATAGAGCTACTTGGATTAATGTCTTTGAATAGTATGGCAAAGCTTACAGGCTTTCCGGCTTTTGATCGCGCGTCAGCAGGTTTTGGACGGCTTGTTTGGGTGGGAGGTGTTCGAACAGGACCTTGTAGACTTGTTCGGTAATTGGCATTTCGACGCCGTATTTTTGCGATAGGCGGTGCGCTTCTCGAGCGGCCGAAACGCCTTCTACTTCCTGATTGATTTCGCTTAAAGCGTATTTTTGGTCCTTGCCTTGGCCTAATGCCAAGCCAAAGCGGCGGTTTCTGGATTGGTTGTCGGTGCAAGTCAAAATCAGGTCGCCGAGTCCGGCTAACCCCATGAATGTGTCGGCTTGGCCGCCAAGTTTAATGCCGAGTCGCATGATTTCGGTTAGGCCGCGAGTGATCAGTGCAGCCCGGGTATTGGCGCCAAAGCCAAGGCCGTCGGCTATGCCGGCAGCTATTGCCAGAACATTTTTGCAGGCCCCGCCTACCTGAACGCCAATAATATCGTTGCTGGTGTAGATCCTAAATCGTTGGTTGTGCAATCTTTCGCTGAGTTGGGCGGCGAAGCTTTCCGAGGTTGAGGCGATGGTGAGTGCGGTCGGTAGGTCGGCGGCTACTTCTTGGGCAAACGTAGGGCCGGAGAGTGCGGCGCTTTCGATATTCGCGCCCAGCACTTGTGCCGCTACTTCGCTTAACAAGGCACCGTCTTGGCAATCGAAACCCTTAGTGGCCCAGGCAATTCGCGAGCTTGCGCTGAGCATTGGTTTGATTTGCGCCAATGAGTCCCTAAAGGCATGGCTGGGGACTGAAATAAGCAATACCGAGCTGAAAGCCACGGCTTCCGTAAGATTGTCGGTGAATTGCAGATTTTCTGGAAAATGGACGCCCGGTAAATAGCGTTTATTTTCGCCGGTTTGCTTTAGTGCGGCTATGTGTGTTGGATTATGGCCCCATAAAAGGGTATCGCAGCCATTTCTGGCTGCCTGCACCGCTAAAGCGGTTCCCCATGAGCCGGCGCCAAGAATACTGATTGATGGTGGCATCCAGCTTAATTTAGCGTTTTTGCTTCAGGTTCCTGTTCAGCTTGTGCTTGTTGCAGGTGCTGCATGTACAAGGCGTCGAAATTGACCGGGGCCAAGATTAACTGTGGAAAGCCGCCTTTATTGACAAGGTCGGAAATCACTTCTCTCGCATAGGGGAACAAGACATTGGGGCAAAAACTGCCTAGCATTGGCCCCATTTCTTGTTCGCTGAAACCGGCTATCGAAAAAATCCCGGATTGATTTACTTCAACTAAATAGGCTGTACTATCGGCTATTTTTACGGTGACAGTTAATGTCAGGGATACTTCGTACATCGAGTTTTCGATGGGTTGAACGTGTGTGCCGAGATTAAGATCCAGCGCGGGCTCCCATTTTTGGGTGAATATCTTTGG
>FSSH01002845.1_pt2 | contig 17875 bp, 19 predicted proteins | sample 1166101 | NCBI WGS metagenome assembly FSSH01 (sample SAMEA32972668, study PRJEB13176) | freshwater metagenome | biome: Drinking water system; feature: Biomass in drinking water that filtered by 0.45 um membrane; material: drinking water | place: USA | collected 2012-12-20 | depth 0 m | reverse complement strand
GAGGCGGGTATTCATTCAGGTGACAGCGCCTGCTCGCTGCCGCCGTATTCGCTGTCGGCGGAGATGATCGGCGAACTTGAGCGCCAGACGCGGGAACTGGCGCTGGCGCTGAACGTTGTCGGCCTCATGAATGTTCAATTCGCCATCAAAGACGGTCACGTCTACGTGCTTGAAGTGAACCCGCGTGCGTCCCGCACCGTGCCGTTCGTCGCCAAGGTCATCGGCCTGCCGATTGCTTCCATTGCGGCGCAGATCATGGGCGGGCGATCGCTGGCATCGTTTAACCTTAAAAAGCCGGACTACGATCATATCGCCGTCAAGGAAGCCGTGTTCCCCTTCGCCCGCTTCCTCGGCGTTGACCCGATCCTTGGCCCAGAAATGCGATCGACCGGCGAAGTCATGGGGCTCGACCGCGATTTCGCCATGGCCTTTGGCAAGAGCCAGATGGGCGCCGGCCAGAAATTGCCGGCTGGCGGCACCGTTTTCGTGTCGGTCAAGGAAGGCGACAAGGCCCGTATCGTTGCCCCGGTTCGCGAACTGGCCGACATGGGTTTCAACGTCATCGCAACGCGCGGGACCAAGCGCTTTTTAGAGCAAAACGGCATTACCTGTGAAGCCGTCAACAAGGTTTTGGAAGGCCGTCCACACGTCGTCGACGCGATCAAAAATGGCGATATTGCGCTGGTTTTCAACACCACCGAGGGTTCGAAAGCGCTGTCCGATAGCAAGGACATCCGGCGCACGGCCTTGCTTCACCATGTCCCATATTATACTACTTTAGCCGGGGCGGTTGCGGTGACGCGCGCGATCAAGGCCTTGAAATCCGATACGTTGCAAGTTGCTGCCCTGCAGAGCTTCATCCACCGTTGAATGGTGGCACGAGGCGAGTAAGCTCACCGCTGTCGGTAGCGGGGGCTTTCGGTATCGGGGGCATTCGGTAGCGGGGCGTTCGGTATCGGGCGACTTAGAGTGCGAGAGGCGCGCAGCGCGCCGACCGCTGACGCTCCACCCCTTAGTCTTGCGTTACAGTGCTACCGCTCATCTTTGCGGACGTTAGGAGACGACAGAGCTATGTCGATGGAACGGGTTCCAGTTACGATCGCCGGCTACAAGAGCCTGGAAGAGGAACTATATCGTCTGAAATCGGTCGAGAGGCCGCGGATCATCGCCGCCATATCGGAAGCGCGCGCCCATGGCGACCTCTCGGAAAACGCCGAATATCACGCCGCCAAGGAACAGCAGGGGCTGAACGAAGCCCGTGTCGCCGAGCTTGAGGACAAGATCAGCCGGGCTGAGGTCATCGACACCTCGAAGCTGTCGGGCGCAACGATCAAGTTTGGCGCTACGGTGTCGCTGGCCGACGACGATAACGGCGACAAGGTGAAGTACACCATCGTCGGCGACACTGAAGCCAATCTCCGCGACGGCAAAATTTCGATCTCGTCGCCGATTGCGCGCGCTCTGATCGGAAAATCGAAAGGCGACAACGTCGAGGTTACGACGCCAAAGGGGTCGCGCAGCTTTGAAGTGCTCAAGGTCGAGTGGAAATAGTTGCCAACTTGCCGGCCGAAAATCGCCTCAGTTGAAAACAGCCTCGCAGGATTTCTTGCCGCTGCCGTTGAGCGTGAACGATCGCGTCGGCTTGTCCTTTGCCGAAGCAATCAAAAGGTTCTTGTAGAAGCCTTCGATCGCGATGCGCCGGGTTTTGATGACGACGCCTTTACCGCCTTTCACCACCGTGAACGTTCCACCCTTGTTTTCGACAGTGCACGCGACTGTGCTGCCTTGCGCCTTGCACAGCGCAATCGCCGTGTAATTTTCCTCTTTAGTGGTGGCCTGAAACGTCAGTGCAAAGCGGGCTTTCGAGTTCGGCACCGTGTCTGACACACTGCTGCGCCGCTCGAGCGAAATGGCCGTCAGTTTCACATTCGGATTCTTCTTCAAGAACGCCGCCGAATAGGTTCGGAAATAGCAGACCGACCCGCTGCCTTTGGTATCGAAGGCGGGGTGGTAATAGGTGGCGGCGGTGGCTGTGCCTGACAGCAGCGCGAGACCGATTGCGATAACCAGACACGGCGCGGAAAATTTCACTGATAAGTTCGACACGACGACGCCCCCCTAAGGAGGTGACACACCTCCCGCCTTTATTATTGTTAGCTTCGAGCATATGAAAGACGTCACGACCGCGTCCATTGGCCGATGCGTATCGTCAGCAATTTGTGGGCGAGGTGATACCGGACGGTCACGCGGTCAGAACGCGAGGCGACGGTCTGGTGCGACCAGACGGCGCTATGAACGCTGTTTGTCGTCGACGCTGATCGGCACGCCCGGCTCTCGCTTAGCGCGCCGGATCGTGAGATAGGTTTTGACGCTGGCGACGTTGGGCGCAGCCGTCAGGTCACCCAGCACAAACTCCTGAAACGACGCGATGTCCCGCCCGACGCATTTCAGCATGAAGTCACTTTCGCCCGAAAGCATGTGTGCCTCTCGCACCACGGGCCAGCCGAGCACTCGGTTTTCAAAGGCGCGCAGGTCGGCTTCGGCCTGATTATGCAGCCGGACCATGGCAAACGCCGTCAGCGGAAAGCCAAGCGCCTCTTCATCGACCAGCGCTGCGTAGCCGCCAATCAAGCCCGCTTCTTCCAGCGCCCGGACACGGCGCAAGCACGGCGGAGCTGAGAGGCCGATTTTGGTCGCCAGCGCGATGTTGGTCATGCGGCCATCGGCCTGCAACTCTTTCAGGATGCGCCAGTCCGTGGCGTCGAGTTCAAGCGGCATGCGGCCTCGCCGGATCGGGGTCAAGTCGGTAACAACCATAACGCAAATCGTGTCGCCGCATCATGTTTATTGCGTTTCTAGAGGGTCCGATGACGCCGGGGGCTCTCGACAGTCCGCGAGTGGAAGGCCACAAAGCGGACGATGAGTGACGATGCCAAAACAGCCAATCGGCGGACCCTTGAGGGCCGCCCCGCCTGGATCATTTCCGACGGCAAGGCCGGACACGAAATGCAATGCCTCGGCGTTGCCGCGGCGCTGGGTGTGACGCCGGTCATCAAGCGTGTCGCCCCATCGGGGTTGTTCAAGCTGGCATCGCCTTGGGCCCCGGTGTCGCCGATCGAGACGTTCGGCGCGCCAGGGACGTCGTTCGGCCCGCCATGGCCCGTCTTGGCACTGGCGACCGGCCGGCTGACCATCCCGTATGTGCGAGCGCTGAAACGCCGCGCTGGGCTCGCAACTTTCACCGTCATCTTGCTCGATCCAAGAACCGCCGCGAAGAGCGCTGACCTGATCTGGGTGCCGGAGCACGATCGCCGTCGCGGGCCGAATGTGATCACCACGGCGACGTCGCCGCACGCCTTTACACCGCAACGGATCGCCGGGTTGCGTGCATCAGTGCCCGACGCGATCTCGGCATTGCCGCAGCCGCGCGTCGCCGTTTTGATCGGCGGTCCCAACCGCGATTACAAATACGCCGCCGATGATGTCGCCCACCTCGGCGCTGCGCTGCGAGCCATCGGGGAAAGCGGCGCGGGTTTGATGATTACGCCGTCGCGGCGAACACCGGCGGCGATGATGCACGCCATTGCAGACGCCACGTCGGACGCCGCGCGGATCGTCTGGGACGGTACCGGCGACAATCCCTATCCAGCGTTTCTCGCAAACGCCGATGCCTTCGTCGTCACCGCCGACAGCGTCAACATGACGTGCGAAGCCGCAGCGACCGGCCGGCCGATTCACGTTTTTACACCGTCAGGAACGAGCCCGAAATTCGACCGCTTCCATGCCACTTTGCGGGAAGCGGGCGTCACCCGCCCCCTCAAACACAGTATAGGGCCCCTGGCTGCGTGGAGCTACGTGCCCCTTGATTCCGCCGCGACGATCGCCGAGGAAATTATCCGGCGGTGGACGATCCGATCACACATTCTTCCCGGCCTGGTGAATCACACGTGACGATCAATGCGACGACCACCACCCGCACGGCTTCTCTCACCGCTCGGTTTCCAGCCGGCTCGCGGGCCGTTGCACGCGCCGATGGCTTTGCCGCCGGAGGATCACTGCCGCGCCGCCGGGACATCGCTGCGCCGTCGGATCAACGCCGCTGGTGGCTGATCGGCGAACTCGGAGTGCTCTTTGTCGTCGCGCCGCTTTTGATGCGTCACGCGGTCTACACCTATCATGTGCCGCTGTTTTACGCCTTGCCACCGGTGCTGCTCGGCATCATCGCGTTTCTGTTTTTCGACCCGACGTTTCGCCTGCGGCGCGAACTGCTGCGCGGCATCTCATGGCCGACCGTCCGCTCGATCCTGATCGTGTTCGCGACCGGCGCCGTCATCGTTGCGGGCCTGGTCACCGTCGCCATGCCGGAACGGCTGTTCGCACTCGCCGCCGAACGGCCAGAGAAATGGCTCAAAATCATGGCGCTGTATCCGTTCACATCGGTGCTGGCACAAGAGTTCGTTTATCGCGTCTTCTTTTTCCATCGCTATGGACCGTTGTTTTCCAACCGCGTGCTGTTGATCGTCGTCAATGGCTTGGTGTTTGGCTTGGGCCACGCGCTTTTTCGCAACTGGATCGCCGTTGGCGGTACCGTCGTCACCGGCATGCTGTTCGCCTGGCGCTACGAGCGCACGCGCGCCTTCTGGGCGGTGTGGTTCGAGCACGTGCTGTGGGGATGGCTCGTGTTCACGATCGGGCTCGGCGTCTATTTTTTCACCGGCGTCAAAAATCCGGCGTGGTAGACGTGCGGCCGAGCGCGCCGATCATTTTTGCTTTTCGGCCATCATTTCCAACTGCAACTGCTGGATTTCGGCGAGCCGCTGCCACTGGTTGTTGATCAGGTGATCGATCTTTTCGTGCAGGTGACGAATCTCGAGTTCGGCTTTCAGGTTCACGCGATAATCATTCAGTGACCGCAGGCGGTCTTTAGCTTCTTGGCGTCGCTGACTCATCATGATGATCGGCGCTTGGATGGCGGCGATGGTGGAGAGGATGAGGTTCAGCAGAATAAATGGATAGGGATCGAAGGCGGTGACGCCGCGCGCGACGTTGATCAACATCCAGATAGCGAGAAACACCGCGAAGCTGCTGAGAAAAGTCCAGCTGCCACCAAAGCTCGCGAGGCCGTCGGCCAGCCGATCGCCGATCGTGCGGCTTTCGGTGTAGCCTTCCTCGATGTTTTCAGACAGCGTTTGCTGGGTTGCGAGGCTTTCGGCCACGTCGCGATCGATCTCGCTCAACTCGCCGCTTTCTTCGCGCAGCAAGTCCTGGACGTAAAGCGATCGAAACCGCGCGAGCTCCTTCGTCGAAATCAGCGCATCGTCGGCGATGCCGGGATGGTCTTGCAGAATCCGCGCGATCAGGTTCGGGCGCACCGTGTCAAGGCGGACGAGATCCTTCCGCGCGACCGGTTTGCCGCTGATGGCGCAGGCGGTAGCCTCGGATTTCGCTGCGTTGGTGGATCGTGCCGCATGTGTCATCGCTACACCTTCATTGTCGATGCGACTTGGCAGCTCTCCAGGCGCAATAGCCGCCATTGAGCCGCAGCGCCCGATGGGCTAGATAATCCGCAAATCCCAAGCTCACGCTTTGAAAGGCGCCCGCAATGGCTGCAGCCCACCAGTACGTCTACCACATGCATAAACTCTCCAAGACTTACCCCGGCGGCAAGACAGTGCTGAAAGACGTTTCGCTGTCGTTTCTGCCGGGCGCCAAGATCGGCGTCGTCGGGCTTAACGGAGCCGGTAAATCGACGCTGCTGAAAATAATGGCCGGCACGGTCGACGACTTTATTGGTGAAGCCAAACCGGCCGCCGGCATCAAAGTTGGTTATCTGGCGCAGGAGCCGCAGCTCGATCCGGCGAAGGACGTGCTCGGCAATGCGATGGAAGGCGTTGCCGAAAAGAAAGCCATCGTCGACCGCTACAACGAGATCGCTTCCAATTACACCGATGAAACCGCCGACGAAATGACAGCGCTGCAAGATCAGATCGACGCGCAAAATTTGTGGGACCTCGATGCGCAAGTCGAGCAGGCGCTCGACGCACTCCGCTGTCCGCCGGGCGATAGCTCCGTCGAAAAACTTTCAGGCGGTGAAAAGCGTCGGGTCGCACTGACACGGCTGCTGCTCGCCAAACCCGACATTTTGCTGCTTGACGAGCCGACCAACCATCTCGATGCCGAAAGCGTCGCGTGGCTCGAACGCTACCTGAAGGACTACGAAGGCTGCGTGATCCTCGTCACTCATGACCGCTATTTCCTCGACAACTTGACGGAATGGACCCTCGAACTCGATCGCGGCCAAGGCGTGCCCTACAAGGGCAACTATTCGAGCTGGCTCGAACAGAAGGCCAAACGGCAAGAGGTCGAGGCCAGCCAGGAAGAAAGCCGCACCAAAGCCATGGCGCGTGAACTCGAATGGATCAGGGCCTCACCGAAAGCGCGCCAGGCCAAATCAAAGGCGCGCGTCTCGGCATACGACAAGCTGGTCGAGGAAGCCGGCCGCGAGGAAGTCGGCAAAGCCACGTTCTCGATCACGCCCGGCCCGCGTCTCGGCGGCGTTGTCGTCGAAGTCGAGGGCGTCACCAAAGCATTCACCGATCGCCTGCTGATCGACGATCTCTCGTTCAAACTGCCGCCGGGTGGCATCGTCGGCGTTATCGGTCCGAACGGCGCCGGCAAGACGACGTTGTTCAAGATGCTGACCGGCGTCGAGAAGCCGGATCAGGGCACGATCCGTCTCGGCGACACAGTCAAACTTTCCTACGTCGACCAAAGTCGCGATCACCTCGACCCGAGCAAGACGGTGTGGGAGGAGATCTCCGGTGGTCTCGACATGATGCGCATCGGCGACAAGAAGGAAATGCCGAGCCGCGCCTATTGCGGCTGGTTCAACTTCAAGGGCGCCGATCAGCAAAAGAAGGTCGGGCTGCTATCGGGCGGCGAGCGCAACCGCGTGCATCTGGCCAAGATGCTGAAAGAGGGCGGCAACCTTCTGCTTCTCGACGAGCCGACCAACGATCTCGACACCGAGACCCTCGGCGCGCTCGAACTCGCCCTCGAAAAATTCCCCGGGTGCGCCGTGGTCATCTCGCATGACCGCTTCTTCCTCGACCGTCTGGCAACGCACATTCTCGCCTTCGAAGGTGACAGCCACGTCGAATGGTTCGAAGGCAATTTCGCCGACTATGAAGAGGATAAAAAGCGCCGACTTGGCGATCAATCGGTTGAGCCGCATCGCATCAAGTTCAAACGCTTTGAGAGGGCGTAATTTTCGTTACGGCACCAGAGCCAGCACCGGCAGAACGCCGTGCGCCTGAGCCGTTTCAATGAGTTCTGCCGCCGGAATGGCGATTGCGAAGAGACAGGCGTCGAAAAACGTCCGGACGACCAGCGAGGGTTTGATGGTGAGAGCGTCGGTATCGCGCCACAGCGATGGACGTGGCATGAACCGGGCAACCCTCGCGGTATAAACTTTCCACGGTGCGGGGAACGCCGCCGCCAAAAACGCTTCCTCGCGCGCGACCACCGTTCGAAACACCGCCGCCGCCGCAAGCGTCATGGCAACTGCCACGGCCAAACTGGCAAACTGCGCACCGATCCCGAACGCGCCGATCAGCGTGAACACGTACAGCGGATTACGCACGATCGAATACGGCCCGATCGTCACTAACTCGCTCTTCTTGCGGGCGCCGATGTACAGCGTGCTCCACGTCCGCCCGCAGATACACAGCAAAATCAGCAGCACGCCGATGTGTTCAATGGCGTCGTAGATAAACGGTGCCTTCAATCGCCAAATCGAATCCGTCACGGACAGCCCGATGAGGGCGATCAGTATGCCAGCGGCGAGTGCGGCTTTTCGAACAAACTGCACGCGGCGCAGGTGCTGTTGGTCAGGGATCATCGATGTTTCGAGCATCGGGCTATGAACCACGTCCCAGCGACAGTTGGAAGACCGCTCCGGCTGCCTTCGCGTGGTTGCGACATCAATTTTTATATGGAGCCTGCGGCGTGATCCTAGCGGCGGTCGGCCGCTCGCCCGCGTTGTGCGAGGATTGAGACTTGACGACTTAAACTCCGCCTGCGCGATATCGCAGTGAGCGGGGGCTCACAGTAGGGATTAGCTATGGCACAGCGGAACACGCCCAATGGCGGCGGCCACCTGCCGGGCTCCGGCCCGTCCGATATCGCCATCGATGCCGCACGCCACGAGCGCGGCGGTCATACCACCGCCGTGGTCTCGGCACTGGCGCTGATGTTTTCAGGCTATAGCCTTTGGGACAGTTCGCTGAAGTCCGCAGACATCCAGGCGTTCGTGCCGCCGGTCATTCAATACACCGCGCCCTACAACAACAACTTCGACGTCTTTGCGATACCGGTCACTTTGACCAACGAGGGTGGCCGGACCGGAACGGTTTTGTCGATATCGCTCGCCGCGACCAATCTCAAGACCAATGAAACGAAGCGTTTTTACGCCGCTGATTTTGGCCGGTGGACGATGGAGAAAACGCGATCCGGCGCTTATGCACCGTTTGCACCAATCTCGCTTGCTGGCAAAGACAGCCGCACCGAAACCATCTTGTTTTACACGCTGACGCCTGAAGAAAAGCCCAATCAGCTCATCACCGAACCAGGTAAGTTTCGTTTCAAGTTGACGCTTGATGAGGCGCCGTCGAACGGCTGGCTGCCGGCCGGCACGCTGACCGCCGCAGCCCCGACAACGGTGACGTTCGAAAGCGAACTACGATACTTCGACGCCCGCGCCTTTCAGGAAGGAACGTTGCCGTTGTATTCGACCAACGGCAAATCTGTCGGCAGCACAGAGGCTACGGCTGCACCTGCTGCGCCGTCAGCGAAACCATAGCGGGACACCGAATAGTAAGAACGCCGCGCTCCGATTTATGGAACGCGGCGTCGTGCGTTGATGATCAATTGGCACTTAGCCGTTGCCGTTGTCGAGGACCGGCAAAGACTTCGCTTCTTGAGAGCTCAGCGTCAGCTTAACACCGTCGCCGACCGCACTGATTTTTTCCGCGGGAATAGCGACGACGTCGGCGTTCAGGCCAGCTTTGCCGCCGGTCGTAACCTGGATCTCAGTAACAGTCCCGGACGGCTCCGACGTGACCCGGTTGATCTCACCAATCTGTTGCCCATCATTGCCGAAAACGGCGCTGCCGATCGGCAGGTCCTTGGCCGTCAACTGTCCGGCGGATGTCGCGGCAGCGGTGTCAGCCTGCGGTGCTGCGTCTGGCGGCGATACAGCGACGGGTGCCGGTACCGTTTCGACCGTCACTGGAGTGTCGCCCGACGGCGCAACCTCTGCGAGGCTGGCAAAAGCGCTTACGCTCAGTACGGCGGCGGCGACCGCAGCCGTCGCGGTCGATCGAATGAAAGTCATCGGCGTCTCCTCATATTGCTTTGATGACAGCTGATGTAGGCGGCGCTGACCCATCATCAAGATGCTGGCGGGATCACGTCAGCGTGGGCCGGCCAGCCGCCGCGAATGAGGCGACGTGGTTGGACAATCGCCTCAATCGAAAATGACGAGCGGCTTCAATTGCGTTTTCGTTTGCTGCATGAAGTCGCCATGACGACGCCGCAAAAAAGCCTGGGCACAAGGTGCGCCCAGGCCTTCATAACTTCGCATCACTTAAATTTTAGATGCCGCAACGTCGCAAGCTTAGTAGCAATTTTAGTAGCGATTGAGCGCGACGACGAGGGCGCGCGGGTTATTGCCGTTCTCGGTGATATAATTCTGAAACAGCGTATCGAGTGACGACGACACCCAGAAGCCGAGCACTTGGGCATCACGAACCTTGAAGCTCTGGCCCGTTCGCACAAGATTCCAGCGCACATCATAGGGGCTGCCATCAACGGAGATGTTGGTGTCGACCGTGGCGCCGCCCGCGCTCTCGGCACTTTGGCCCGTAACGACGGCCGCAGTCACACGATACTTCGGCGATTCCTTTGCCGCGTATTTGCCGATGAAGTTGATCATGGCGCTGTAATAGCTCGGACGATCGGGCTTCGGCAGCGCGCTGGCGTGCGGCCCGAGTGCGCGCAGCCCAATCGACTGCACATCCATGTGTTTACGCAAAACCGAGCTGAAAGCCGTCACCGTGCCGGCGCGTTGAGCCGCGACAAGCTCATTCATAACCCGTTGCATGTAGGCACCTGGCGCCTCGGCAAACGCTGGTGAATGCGCCAGCATGGCGATGCACACCGCTAAGCCCACACGAAGGCGGCTGCCGCACTTGCTCCGGTATGCTACGCGCCCACCCTGCATGATCGTCCCTCGCATTTCAGGCCTCTTCTCGACTGTTCGGTTCCGGCGACTTTGATATTGGTCGACTGTGCAACTCTTGGCGTCTTCAGACAAGTCTGCCTCGCCGTAGAGGCCCGTCAATTTGGTCAAAACAATGTCCGCCAGGACGGTAGATGCCAACGCCACTTCACGGCGTGGCATCGAGCAACGTTCGGAGGGGTAGGACGGCATTGAAATTGGCTATGGTCGCGCGGCGGGTGCGGTATATTTCGCTCGCGGCAATAATCGGTAATCCAAGCTGCAACGCAAGGCGATCAATGTCGACGAGCGAGCACCGTTCGGACGCGTGTAGAACGAGGCTAAATTTGCGCTGGGGATGGACCAAGACGATTTGATGGGTAATGCCCGAGAGCGAACTTTTGATGTGTTGCGCCAGCCCCAGGTAGTCCGATAGCGGCACCGTCCAGGTTGCCGCAGACCACGCCGATGCGTCGGCGACCCTGACCGTTTGATGCGCGATCGTCACGGTGCGCCGCCTCGAAAATCGGGCAAGGCCCAAGCGCAACGGCCACACCACCAGCCCAACCCAGAAAACCAGGGCCAACGCGAGTTGCAGGGCGACGACCGGGTGTTGCGTGATGGTGTTGCGCGTCAGCGGATCGGTCAACGCATAACCGGCGAGCGCAATCTGCGGTCCGACGATGAAAGCCGCCAAAATCGCCATCAATGCGACGCCCGGCAGCCGGGCACCGATGCTGTTGTTTTGGCTCGACGACAAGCGCAGGCCATCGCTGGAGATGCTGGTCTCGACACAATCGAATGTGCCGTCAAACACACTTGGCCACATACGCTCAAGCCTTAAAAGCCACTTTGTCGCGAAGCCTAGCCCGATCACAGCTAACGGCCGGTTAAGCGCCGGTTGACCGTGACACACAAAACCGTGCGGTCGATGACACTCAGTCTTTGGGTCCGTGATGCCCGATCGCAGTGGCTGCGGTGGGTAAACTCGAAACGCCTGATTTTCGCGCTTGACACATAAAGATATGTTTATATCTATGGCGCATGGACCATAGTGCCTCACTCACCGTCGATGATCTCGTGGCCGCCCTCAAATCGGCGGCCGAGCCGACGCGATTGCGCATTTTGATGCTGCTGGCCGCTGGCGAACTCAACGTCAAGGATCTGACGCTGATCCTTGGCCAAAGCCAGCCGCGCATCAGCCGGCATCTGAAGTTACTCACCGAGGCGGGTCTCGTTGAACGCTTTCGCGAAGGTAGCTGGGTGTATTTTCATATCTCCGACCGTCAGCCGGGTGGCCGCCTGGCGCTACGGCTCATCGCCGACGTCGATGCGCGCGACGATCAAATGCGCCGCGACCGGGAGCGTGCCGACGCATTGAAGCGCGAGCGCGAATCGAGTGCCCAGGCGTTCTTTGAAGCCCACGCTGCCGATTGGGATCGCATCCGCACGCTGCACGTCGCCGAGCGCGACGTCGAGATGGCGATGCAGGATGCCATCGGCCCCGGGCCTTTCAAATTCTTCGTCGACCTGGGCACTGGAACCGGCAGGGCGCTCGACCTGTTCGCCGACCGCTACACCCGCGGTCTCGGCATCGACGTCAACCAGGCGATGCTCGCCTACGCCCGCGCCAAGCTTCTTCACGGCGGCCGCACGCACGCCCAAGTCCGGCACGGTGATATCTACGCCCTCTCGCTCGCCGACCGTCAGGCCGACGCGATCATCATGCATCAGGTTCTGCATTTTCTGTCGGACCCGGGCTTGGCCATTCGCGAGGCAGCCCGGGTGCTGGCGCCCGGCGGGCGGTTGCTCATCGTCGATTTCGCGCCGCACGACCTCGAGTTTCTGCGTGATGCTGAAGCACACGAGCGGCTCGGGTTTTCGCACGATCAGGTCAAAGGCTGGCTGCGCGACGCGGGATTGACGCCGAAGCTGGTGCGCGATCTCGACGCTGCGGCAGCCGATGGTGCCGACAAGCTCACCGTCACGGTTTGGCTCGCCGAGCGGCCCGATGCGCCGCGAAATTCCGTGGCACAGTCAAGCCAGCAGATCTTGCCCGCCGATGCAAATCAGGGCCGGGCACAGCGCGCGGGGCGCGGCGCTGGAAAATTCGAGGAGGCCCGCTGATGGCACGCACGATCGAACGCAAGAGTAAGCTGCTGGGCGCCGGCGACATCATGGTGTCGTTCGAATTTTTTCCGCCGAAGACGCCAAAAATGGAAGACACGTTGTGGCAATCGATCACGCGCTTGGCGCCGCTGCGGCCTGAGTTCGTCTCGGTCACCTATGGCGCCGGTGGGTCAACGCGCGAGCGCACTCACGCCACCGTCAGTCGTCTGATCCGCGAAACCGAATTGAAACCGGCGGCGCATTTGACGTGCGTCAACGCCACCAAGGCTGAAGTGAACGCCGTCGCCAAAGCCTATTGGGATGTCGGCGTGCGCCACATCGTGGCGCTGCGCGGCGATCCGCCGGAAGGACCAGGCTCGCGCTACACCCCTCATCCTGGCGGCTACGCCAATGCCGCCGAACTGACCGCCGGTCTGAAAGCCATCGCGCCGTTCGAAGTGTCGGTTGCCGGCTATCCGGAAAAACATCCAGAAAGCCTTTCCCTCGACCTCGATATTGAAAATTTAAAAGCCAAGGTCGATGCTGGCGCTGACCGTATCATTACGCAGTTCGGCTTCGATAACGGCCACTTCCTGCGCTATCTCGAGCGGGCGCGCGCGGCGGGCATTTGGGTGCCGATCATGCCGGGGATCGTGCCGATCCACAATTTCAAGCAAGTCGCCGGTTTCGCGCAGCGCGCTGGCGCCAGCGTGCCGTCGTGGATGGCGCGTCGCTTCGAAGGCCTCGATGACGATCCGGTCACGACGCATCTGGTTGCTGCGGCGGTCGCGACCGAGCAGGTCATGGATTTGGTCGATGAGGGCATCAAGAAATTTCATTTCTATTCGCTGAACCGCGCCGACCTGGCTTATGCGATCTGCCATCTGCTCGGTTTGCGCCCGGTGCGCTTGCCGAAGGCGGATGCCGCCTGATGCCTGTCGCACTTAATCTCACGAGGATAAACCATGGCGCGTAAATCGAGTTGGGCGGCGCTAGAGAAAGCCGCCAGCGAACGCATCCTGATCATCGATGGCGCCATGGGCACCATGATCCAGCGGCACAAGCCGACGGAGGAGGATTATCGCGGCGCGCGCTTCAAGGATTGGCATCGTGACGTCAAGGGCAACAACGAACTGCTCGTTTTGACTCAGCCGGCGATGATCCAAGATGTCCACGAGCAATACCTCGCCGCCGGTGCCGATATCATCGAAACAAATACGTTCAGCGCCCAGGTCATCTCGATGGCCGACTACGGCATGGAAGAGCTGGCCGTCGAGATGAATGTCGCAGCGGCAAAACTGGCGCGCGCCGCCTGCGATAAATTCAACAAGCTGACGCCGGAAAAACCGCGCTTCGTCGCCGGTGCCGTCGGCCCGACCAACCGCACGGCGTCGATCTCTCCCGACGTCAACAATCCCGGCTATCGCAACGTCTCGTTCGATGAACTTCGCGCCGCCTACAAGGATCAGGTCGTCGGTTTGATCGAAGGCGGCAGCGACATCATTCTGATCGAAACCATCTTCGATACGTTGAACGCCAAGGCGGCGGGCTTCGCCACGCTCGAAGCTTTCGACGCCACCGGCGTTGAACTGCCGATCATGATTTCGGGCACCATCACCGACCGCTCCGGGCGCACGTTATCGGGCCAAACGGCCGAAGCGTTCTGGTATTCGATGCGCCATCTCCAGCCGTTTTCGGTCGGCCTCAACTGCGCGCTCGGCGCTGAATTGATGCAGCCGTACATCGCAGAATTGGCGCACGTCGCCGACGCGCGCATTTCAGCTTATCCCAACGCCGGGCTGCCGAACGCAATGGGCGAATACGATGAGACAGGTCCCGAGATGGCCTGCAAAGTTGAGCCCTGGATGGTCGATGGCTTGATCAACATCATCGGCGGCTGCTGCGGATCGACGCCCGATCACATCGCCCACATCGCCGAGCACGCCAGCCACAACCGTCCGCGTCAGGTGACAAAAATCGCCCCCAAGCTTCGCCTCTCCGGCCTCGAACCGTTCGTGCATGGATAATCAACAGCAATGACCTCAAACACTGAAACGAACGGCCAAGAAAATACCATCGAGAGTGTTAGCAGCGCGGCGAGTGCCTTCATCAACGTCGGTGAGCGCACCAACGTCACAGGCTCGGCCAAGTTCCGCAAGCTGATCGAGCAGAACGACTATGCCGGCGCACTCGCGGTCGCGCGCCAGCAGGTCGAGGCAGGCGCGCAGATCCTCGACGTCAACATGGACGAGGGGCTGCTCGATTCCGAGCGTGCGATGACGACGTTCCTCAATCTGATCGCATCGGAACCCGACATCAGCCGCGTGCCGATCATGATCGATTCATCGAAGTGGACCGTCATCGAAGCCGGTCTCAAATGCGTGCAGGGCAAGGCTGTCGTCAATTCAATTTCGATGAAAGAAGGCGAGGGGCCATTCCTGGAGCAGGCCCGCAAAGTCTTGCGCTATGGCGCGGCCGTCGTCGTCATGGCGTTCGATGAGCAGGGACAAGCCGACACCGTCGACCGCAAAGTCGATATCTGCAAACGCGCCTACAAACTGCTGACGCAAGACATCGGATTTCCGCCGGAAGACATCATCTTCGATCCGAATATCTTTGCCGTCGCCACCGGCATCGAAGATCACAATGGCTACGGCATCGCCTTTATCGAAGCCGCGCGCCGCATCAAACACGCGATGCCGCTGGTGCATATTTCCGGCGGCGTCTCGAACCTGTCGTTCGCGTTTCGAGGCAATGAGCCGGTGCGTGAAGCCATGCATTCGGTTTTTCTGTATCACGCCATTCAAGCCGGCATGGATATGGGCATCGTCAACGCGGGCCAGCTGGCGCTGTATGATGACATTCCCACTGAGTTGCGGGAGCTTTGCGAGGACGTGATCCTCAATCGTCGCAATGATGCGACCGATCGCTTGCTCGACGCGGCACCGAAATTCAAAGGTGACGGCAGCGGCGCGAAAAGCAAGGAGAAGGATCTGACGTGGCGCGAGGCGCCGGTCCAGGAACGGCTGACCCATGCGCTCGTGCACGGCATCACCGATTTCATCGAGCTCGATACGGAAGAAGCCCGCCAGCAGGCCGATAAACCGCTGCACGTCATCGAAGGCCCGCTGATGGTCGGCATGAATGTCGTTGGCGATCTGTTTGGAGCCGGCAAAATGTTTCTGCCGCAGGTCGTCAAGAGTGCCCGCGTGATGAAGCAAGCGGTCGCGTATCTGCAACCCTACCTCGAAGCCGAAAAGAAACTGTCGGGTCTCGATCAGCGTCCGGCGGCCGGAAAAATTCTGATGGCGACGGTGAAAGGCGATGTCCACGACATCGGCAAAAACATCGTCGGCGTCGTGCTCCAGTGCAACAACTACGAAGTCATCGATCTCGGCGTCATGGTGCCGGCCGCCAAAATTCTAGAGGTGGCCAAGCGCGAGAACGTCGACATGATCGGTTTGTCGGGTTTGATTACGCCGTCGCTCGACGAGATGTGCTTCGTCGCCGCCGAAATGGAACGGCACGGCTTTTCGTGCCCGCTGCTGATTGGCGGCGCCACGACGAGCAAGGTCCATACCGCCGTCAAGATCAATCCGAATTACCGGCTCGGCCAAACCATCTACGTGCTCGACGCCAGCCGCGCGGTGGGCGTCGTATCGAAGCTGCTGTCCGAGACGGAGTGCGAGCCCTATATCGCCGGCATCAAAGCCGAATATACCAAGGTGCGCGACGCGCATCTCGCGAACGAGGCTCGCAAACATCGCATCACGATCCGCTCGGCGCGCGACAACAAATTCGCGATCGACTGGAAAACGGCCAAGCCGGTCAAACCTTCATTCTTTGGGGTCCGATCGTTCGCCGACTACGATCTGGCGACGCTTGTGCGCTACATCGATTGGACGCCGTTCTTCCAAACCTGGGAGCTGGCGGGGCGCTATCCGCAAATTCTCTCCGACAACAAGGTTGGAGCTGAAGCCAAGAGCTTGTTCGAGGACGCGCAGGAGTTGCTTCGCCGCATGGTGGCCGAGACGTGGGTGACGGCCAATGGTGTCGTCGGCTTCTGGCCAGCCAACAGTATCGGCGACGACATCGAACTCTATACCGGCGAACCACGAAACTCGAAGCTCGCGACACTGCATACGCTGCGCCAGCAGATCGCCCGCGATCCATCGCGCAATCGCGCGCACGCGGCGCTCGCCGATTTCATTGCTCCAAAGGATTCGGGCGTTGCCGATTATCTCGGCGGCTTCGCCGTAACCACCGGGCTCGGCGAGGAAGACGCCATCGAACGTCACATCAAAAAAACCGACGACTACACGCGCATTCTGGCGAAAGCCCTGTGCGACCGGCTGGCCGAAGCCTTTGCGGAGGCCATGCACGAGCGTGTTCGCCGCGAGTTGTGGGGGTACGCGCGCAATGAAACGCTCACCCCTGACGACCTGATCGTTGAAAAGTATTCGGGCATCCGCCCGGCTCCCGGCTATCCAGCGCAGCCCGATCACACCGAAAAAGCCACGCTGTGGCGACTTATGGACGTCGAGACCGCGACCGGCATCTCGCTGACGGAAAGCTATGCGATGTGGCCCGGCTCATCCGTCTCAGGACTGTATTTCGCCAATCCCGCCAGCCACTATTTCGGCGTCGGCAGAGTTGAACGCGATCAGGTCGAGGATTATGCGCGCCGCAAAGGCTGGTCTGTCGCCGAAGCTGAACGCTGGCTGGCGCCGGTTTTGAATTACGATCCGGTGCGCGAGACAGTGATCGCCGCCGCCTGACGGAACGAAACCGGCGCACAGTTGGTTTTGTCTCGGGCTGCGTTACAAGTGAATGACGCAGTGGGGAATGCGCTCTATAGCGTCGAAGGCAGTTATTTGGGGGGGGGGAAAGACGATGCTCAGCAAATTGATCCTGTTGTTGCTTCAAGTGGCGATCGCTTGGGTCCTAACGCCATTTATTTATTCCAAAATTCCGGTGCCGGGCGACTTCGGACTGCTGCTCTACGCAATCTTGTTCTCGATCGTCGTGTTTCTAACCGGTGTGCTCGGCGCACTGGTTTTGAAGGACGTCGGCACGCCGTCAGGTGGGACGCTCTCTGCGGCGCTGATCGTTGCTCTGGTCGTTGCTGCGCTGATCACGTTCGTGCCGCAGATCGTCGCGCTGATCCCAGGCAATGCCGTATCGCAGCGCGGTCTCGTCCTCGCCGGGGCGTTGATCGGATATTGGGCGAGGCGCTGACCTGTGCGAGATCGCAGACTAGAATAGCGTTTTGCGCAATAACAGCTCGCTCGTTCCATCGCGAAACAGGTGCTCAATCTTTGCGAGCACGCGAAAGCCGTGCCGTTCGTAAAGGCGACGCGCGCCTGGGTTGAAGTCGGATACAGCGATCCACAGGTTACGTTCGCCGGCTGCGCGAGCGGTGGTTTCAAACCAGGCGAGTATGGCACTCCCGATCGCGCGGCCTTGAAACTCGGGCAATACGCCGAG
>FSSH01001606.1_pt1 | contig 17896 bp, 14 predicted proteins | sample 1166101 | NCBI WGS metagenome assembly FSSH01 (sample SAMEA32972668, study PRJEB13176) | freshwater metagenome | biome: Drinking water system; feature: Biomass in drinking water that filtered by 0.45 um membrane; material: drinking water | place: USA | collected 2012-12-20 | depth 0 m | reverse complement strand
GAATCCGGTGTCGCGGAACTTGCATACCGCATATCGGAGTCATCTTCCCATTCCTCCGTGACGTCGGACATTGGCGTGGCAGCCGCGTCGTCGATCAGCTATGGCATGCCACCGGTAGCTCCTGCTCGGTCTGCGCATCAGCTCGGGGAAGGTCCTAAAGCGTTGCGCTCTGCCGAGCACGGATTTGTCGCGACACCTCGTCAGACGATGACTGACGATGCGTTCGACGTCATAGAATCTAGTCTGCCAGAAGCGGATAGTAATCCGTGGCAAAGCGCTTCCGCTGACGTTCTGAAAACGCTCTACGCACCGAGCGACGAAGATTTCCGCCTGACCAACGAGCCGCATCGGACCATTCCGTCATCGCCGCCTTCAGACTTTGCGACAACGGTCGATGAAGCTTGGCTCGAAATGCGGTTTGCCGATATCGCGCGTCGGCTCGACGAAAGCATTGCCGACATTCGGCCAGACCAGGCATTTTTTGCGTTAGGTCAACGTCTTGAAAGTGTCGAGCAGAACGTTTCGCAGGCGCTGCAGGAAGTCGCAGGACGCAGCGAAGTCGAGGCCATTCGAATCATAGAAACCCACATCGGCGAGATTGCAAATCATCTCGATCATACGAGTGGACAGCTCTCCCGACTGGATTTGATCGAAACGCAATTGCACGAAATTGCGGAGCGCCTTGCCGGTGCACAGCGCGCGTCGTCCGACGTCACGTCAGACAGCGCTCGGCCGTTTGCTGAAGACGTCCACGCTGTGGCCCACGCCGCTGTCGAGCAGGCCATGCGTAGATTTGCAGATATTGTTCCCGCAGCGCCGGCGTCCGGCAATGATGACATGCGCCACCTGATGCAGACCTTCATGTCTGAGAGCCGTCAGGGCGAGGAAACGACCAACGCGCTGCTCGACACGCTGCAACAAGCCATGATCCGCCTTTTGGATCGCGTCGATGCGATGGAAGAGTCGCAGCACAACCACACGGCATATTCGTACACAACGCCGCTCGACATTCCGCGGGAAAACTTGCGGTTTGAATCAGAACCGACGTCGAGCGCCGCGCTGAACGCTGCAGTCGCTGCAGTCGCGTTGGCCCAGCCAGTGGCTTCGCCTGAGCCGGATTTTCATTCGAGCGACTATTCAGTTCGCGTTTCGGCTGTCGCTGGCGAACAATCTGCGCCGCCACAGCCTATGCGTGGGCCAGACAAAATCCGCCAGGATTTTATTGCCGATGCGCGCCGCGCAAAATTGCGTCTCGCCGCCGCTGATGAGGCTGGCGATCACGCGGTAATGCCGACCGTTGCCAGCAATTCAGCCAGCCAGGATGCCGCCGGACGTCGACCGATCACCAGCGGAAATGCCGCTGTTCGCTCAAAAGTTTCGCCAAAGAATTCAGCGCGGCCAACGTCGGCTCGGCGGCTTACGGCGATGGCACTAGGTGCGATGGCCATCGTCGGCGGACTTTGGGTCGCTCTCGATGCGGGCAATAGCCAGCCGATGATCGCGACGCCCGCCGGTGCGACGGCGCCCAATGGCGCGTTGGACGCTGGTTCAAGCGCGGGACCCGTGACGGAAAAGACAGGTACCTCCGACAACGCTGCGAAGTCGGCAGACGGGCCTGCTGAGGGGACAGCGGGCAATAGCGCTCTGCCGACGCCGGACGTCAATGACGGCCGCGACCAATCCGGCAACACGGGAGTGCCGGAAGGAACGCGCGGTGAAATCGTTCCTGATAATCTGACCGTTGGTCAAACGTCGGTGCCCATGCTTGGCATCGCCGTCGAAAGCAAAGCGCCAATGTCAGCCGGCGAAATGGAACGAGCGCAGCGCCGCCAATCGATGGCCGCCATGTCGAGCAAACTGGGTCGCGCGGCAGCATCGATCAATAATGGCATCTCAACGCCAATTTCACTTCTACCGTCCGATGCCGAACACGCAGCAGTCGTGCGCGACGGAGCGGCAGCGCCTGCGCTCCCGAAATCATCGCAATCACAAGCAACAGCGTCGATGTTTTCCGAACAGCAAACGTCGGCGTTAACAGGCGGCGCCGCTCAATCTGCCGCGCTAGACTTGCCGCCTGCCGTCGTCGGCCCGCTTTCGCTTCGGCTCGCTGCGGCCAATGGTGATCCGTCGGCTGAGTTCGATGTCGGGGCGCGACTGGCTGAAGGCAAAGGCGGCGTGCCGAACTACAAGGAAGCCGCGAAATGGTATCAGCGCTCGGCAGATCGCGGATTTGCCCAGTCGCAATATCGGCTAGGAACGCTCTACGAACGCGGCCTTGGCTTGAAGGCCGATCCTGCTCGGGCTCAATCTTGGTATGAGCGTGCAGCGGAACTTGGCAACACCAAAGCCATGCACAATCTTGCTGTTCTCAGCGCCAATCAAAATCACGGGTCGCCGGACTACGCGACCGCCGCCCGCTGGTTCACGCAGGCGGCAGACCGGGGGCTTTCCGATAGCCAATTCAATCTGGCGGTGTTGCACGAAAACGGCCTCGGCGTGCCGGCTGACCTGCTGCAAGCCTACAAGTGGCTGTCGCTTGCTGCGCGCGGTGGCGATAAAGAAGCGATCCGCCGCCGTGATATTTTGAAAGGCAAGTTGACGGCCGAGGATCTCGCCAAGGCGGAAGATTTGCTTCGCTCCTGGAAGCCTAAAGCGACGGATGCACTGACCAATGACGCCCGAACTGCGGGCGACGCGTGGAAGAAAAATCCGCAAAACGGCGTTAACGGCTAATCGCTCCAGATTTCAAATGTCGGTCCGGTCAATGGCGATGGCGTGTCGACCGAGATGGAAGATCCGTACGTGGTTGATGGCAGCGCTGCTGGCATGAACGTCATCATAACATGCAGCTTTTTGCCGACTTGTGATGACGGTCAAGTTGGTGTCGGATAGAGCCGCTCACCTATCGGAGATGTGCACGCCACTCGTAGTGGATCACATCGACCAAGCCAGCGGACGGCCGCAATGTATGTTTATTTGCCGATCGCAGAATTGCCGGTTCAGGTGCCGTTGTTTCTCGCGCTCGGCTGCATGGTGGGATTTCTGTCCGGATTGTTTGGGGTCGGCGGCGGCTTCCTTCTGACGCCGCTGATGATTTTTCTTGGCATACCACCAGCCGTTGCCGTCGGCACGAGCGCCGCCCACATCGTTGCAACGTCAGTTTCAGGCGCCGTAACGCAATACCGCCGCAACAACGTCGATCTCAAGATGGGCGGCGTGATGCTGGCGGGTGGCGCTATCGGAACGGTGATCGGTGTTGAAGCCGTTAGGCTGCTGCGCAAGGCTGGATTGTTCGACGTCACGGTGTCTCTGACGTACGTAATTTTTCTCGGGGTCGTCGGCACCTTGATGCTGATCGAGAGCATCAACACTTGGCGGCATGCCCAATCGACGGGCGGAAAAAAGCGCAAGAAATCCGGCCAGCACAGCTTCATTGACGGTCTCCCGCTGAAGATGCGTTTTCAGCGGTCGAAGCTTTACATGAGCGCCATTCCACCGGCGATCATCGGCATGTTCGTTGGGTTTATGGCGGCCATTATGGGCGTTGGCGGTGGATTTTTCATCATTCCGGCGATGATCTATTTGTTGCGCATGCCGACAGCAGTCGTGGTCGGCACCTCGTTGTTCCAAATCCTGTTTGTGGCTGTGCTCGCTACGATACTGCAGGCCGTCCAAAACAAGAGCGTTGATATCATTCTGGCGGCATTGCTGATCACGGGAGGAGTGGTCGGCGCGCAGATCGGCGCGATGTCAGCAAGAAAATTTAAGGGCGAAGAGTTGCGCGGCCTGCTGGCCGCACTCGTGCTGATGGTTGCGCTTCGCGTGGCCTATGATCTCGTCGTGACGCCGACCGAGCTTTTCAACTTCGGTCCATTGCAGGTGTCCAAATGAGGACTTGGAAATTCTGTCTGAGGTTGTCACTCGTCATATGGCTCGGCATCGTCGCCGAACAACACGCGGCAAAAGCTGGCGGCGGTGCGACATCACCGCTGCCAGAAGCCATCGAAGCTGATGTCTCGGCGCGAAATGTCTCGGTGCAGGCTGACTTCACAGGCACCGAAATTGTCGTTTTCGGAACCGTCGAAAACAGCCGCCAGCCCAGTGCGGAAGCCGGCACTTACGACATTATTATCGTCGTCGAGGGAACTTCCATTCCCCACGTCGTACGCCGAAAATCCAATCTTGGTGGTTTGTGGATGAATACGGCGTCTGTCCGCTTCGCTTCGTTGCCGAGCTACTATGCGATTGCATCGACGCGACCGATCCAGGACATCGCCGAACTGCCGATACTCACTCAAAACCAGATTGGTTTCGAACATGTGCGCATGGTGAAGTCAGGCAGCGGACGGACGCAGATCACGGATGCTGAGGACCTTGCGGAATTCCGTGACGCCGTTGTCCGGCTCAAAAAACGCGACGGCCTTTACATCCAGTCGGACTACGCCGTCGCATTCGTTGGCCGAAGTTTGTTTCGCACCACGATTAAAGTTCCACCCAACGTGCCGATCGGTGTCTTAAACGCGAAAGTTTATCTGTTTCGCGAGGGAATGCTGCTTGGCGAATACAAAAGCGAAGTGACATTAGCTCGCGCGGGAATTGAGCGCTTTCTGTATGATGTCGCCTATCGCCATGGCTTACTTTACAGTCTCGGCGTTGTTTTCTTTGCCGTGGCCGCAGGATTGGCGTCTGCTTTTGCGTTCCGTCGGGAATGACAGGCACGCGGCCATTACTGGCTGTATCAATCGTCGCAGAGGAGACGTGATGCAACAGGATACAAGCCTTCTTGACCCAACATCCACACAGCAATTCCGTCAGATCCAAAGAGCGGGTGAAACGCCTCATCAAGAACATTGAGGCCGCCGGTAAATGATCCGAATGCCGGCACGACGAGCCGTAGTCCGTTGCCGACGAAGCACGGCCGTCGCAACACCGTGCCATTCATTTTCAAGCGTGCTGCCGGATGCAGATGCGCGGCGATTTCATGGGTCACGGCACCAACCGCCGGTTCATGCCGGAAGGTGATGCCTTCGACAGTCAGATCGTTTAGCACGACGCCGCCCAGACGCTCGTCGACAACCTTGTCATGGTTGCCGGTGATCCAGATCCAATCGCGATCTTCCTGCAATATCCGCAGACCCGCGAGGTCGCGCGCGTTCATGCGTTCACCAGCACGCACGTCATGCAAACTGTCGCCTAGAGCGATGACGGTCTCAACATCGTACGTATCAATTGCGCGGGCAAGTTTTGCGAGCGTCTCTCGCGTATCGTAAGGCGGTAGCATCTGACCGCGTGCAGCGAAGGCCGACCCCTTCTCGAAATGGAGATCGGCGACGATCAGTGCGCGCTCGGCAGGCCAGTAAAGTGCGCCTGACTTGTGCGCGCGAAACTCTTTGCCGCAGATCGATACCGGCTGGTCGGCGAAATCATCGAGGCCCAATCGCTCCGGCTTCAGCCCTGCCATATCAAATTTCCCCCATTGCTTCGCGGATCAGCGCGTCAGCTGCATCCCGCAACAATGCATCTTGCGCCTGGCCATACACCTGCTCCTTGCCTATTTCGAGCAGAACGGGGACCGACAGCGGCGACACGCGAGTCAATGCTTGATGGCTGATTCGTCCTTTGATGCGCGCAAGAAATTCACTGAGGCGCGCGATATCCAGCAATCCTGATGCTGCATCGGCCCATGACGCCTCCAGCAGCAGGTGTTCCGGATCGTGGCGGCGCAGCACGTCATATATGAGATCGGTCGACATGGTCACTTGGCGGCCCGACTTTTCTTTGCCGGGATGGCGCCGCTCGATCAAGCCTGCAATGACGGCCGCGTGTCGGAACGTCCGCTTCATCAGGCTGCTTTCCGCCAGCCAAGCATCGAGGTCGTCGCCGAGCATGTCCTGTTCAAATAGATCGGCAAGAGACAACCGACCGTGAGCAATCATCTCCGACATGTCGCCGTGCCCCCAAATCGACAGCGCATAGTCGTTGGCAACGAACCCCAAAGGCTTCGCACCGGCACGGTCGAGGCGCCGGGTCAGCAGCATGCCGAGCGTCTGGTGCGCCAGCCGGCCTTCGAACGGATAGGCGACCAGATAATGACGGCTGTTTCTCGGAAATGTCTCAACCAGCACTTCATTAGCTTCGGGAATAACCGATCGATGAGCTTGCAAGCGCAGCCAGTCTGCGACCGGTTCGGGCAGTGCCGACCACGACGATGTATCCGCCAGCATGTCGCGCACGCGCGCCGCTAAGTGCGTGGACATCGGGAAGCGTCCGCCGCCATAGCTGGGGATCATCGGATCGCTCGCTGTGGCGCGTGAGACAAACACTTCGGTGTCCCGCAAGCCTTCAAAACGAAGCACCTCGCCAGCGAACACGAACGTTGCACGCGGTGTCAGCTGTTCGACGAAATATTCGTCAATGTCGCCAAGTGGGCGTCCGCCCTGCAATGCCGCGCGCGTACGCTTGCCGGATATGAGACGAACTTTGAGCAACGGCGTATCGACGATCGTGCCGACATTGAGCCTATATTGCTGAACGACCCGAGCGTTCGAGACTCTCAGCAGGCCATCGTCTGTGGCTTTCAGCTTGGCAAATCGATCATAAGCGCGAAGCGCGTAGCCGCCGGTCGCGACGAAATCGACGGCGCGGTCAAACTGCAGTCGGGTCAGATCGGAATAGGGGAGCGCCGAGCGAACTTCAGCGAACAATGCATCCGGCGAAAACGGCGCTGCGCAGGCCATGCCTAGGATATGCTGTGCGAGCACGTCGAGCGCCCCAGATCGGCTGAGGAATGCGTCCTGAGATCCTGCCTCGGCGGCGTCGAGGGCCGCGCGACACTCAAGAACTTCGAAGCGATTGCCGGGCACAAGAACTGCGCGCGAGGCTTCGTTCAATCGGTGGTTGGATCGGCCAATGCGCTGTAACAGCCGGCTGGCGCCCTTCGGAGCGCCAATGTTGATGACGATGTCGACGTCGCCCCAATCGATGCCAAGATCGAGCGTGGACGTGGCAACAACGGCGCGTAGGCTCCCGTCAGCCATCGCAGCTTCGACTTTTTTTCGCCGCTGTGCGTCAAGTGACCCGTGGTGCAGGCCGATCGGCAAATTGTCGTCGTTGCCGCGCCATAGTTCTTGAAACACGTACTCCGCTTGCATTCGCGTGTTGACGAAAACAATGGCGAGCTTGTGAGATCGGATGACATCGTAGATTTCCCGCATCGCGTAGCGCGCCGTGTGTCCCGACCAAGGCACTGCGGTATCAGCTTCGAGAATGCGGATGTCCGGCTGCGCGCCGCCGCTAACGGTAACGAGATGAGCGAGATCGATATGCGTGTCGGGCTGCGGCTGTGCCACGAGATATGCCCGCAATTCGCTTGGGCGTGCGACGGTCGCCGAAAGACCTATAGTCATGACGCCGTTGGCGAGTGTCCGCAGACGCGCGACGTCGAGCGCAAGCAAGTCGCCGCGCTTCGAAGCTGCGAGCGCATGTAATTCGTCGAGAATGATCGTCTCGAGATCAGCAAACAGAAAGGCTGCATCGGGGTGGCTGAGGAGCAGTGCCACTTGCTCGGGTGTTGTCAAAAGGATCTGCGGCGGATGCGTTCGCTGCCGTTGTCGTCGCGCGGCGCTGGTATCGCCCGAACGGGTTTCCGTGCGGATTTTCAAGCCCATTTCAGTGATCGGGGTCACAAGATTGCGAGCCACATCGGCCGCGAGTGCCTTGAGAGGCGAAATGTAAAGGACCCGAAGACCAGCGCCGCGTTTTTGAAGTTTAGACCCCGATAGTGAAATCAAACTCGGCAAAAACCCGGCGAGCGTTTTGCCTGCACCTGTTGGCGCCACGAGAAGTGTCGATTGCCGGTCTTTAGCAGCGTCCAGCAATGCCACCTGATGCGGGCGAAGCTCCCAGCCTTTGCGGTGAAACCAGTCTGCAATCACCGGCGGCACCAACAGTGCTTCAGTTGCACGTTCGGCATCTCGCGAATGAGCTGCGGATTTCCGACGTCGCGACGTTTGCCGTGCTTCTGCCATGCCGGAATGTACGCTCAAGCTCAGTGTTTGGCTCGCCTATTGCCGGCAGTCCGTGCTAGGCGAGCGACATCGCCGACGAAAAAGTCCGTATCGTGTTGCAAAGAATGGGTTGGAGACATGAACTTAAGGGATTTTCTGGGTGGGCACCCTGTCGCGGTGGCAATCCGACTTGCGATCGTTTCGATTCTGGTCGGTTTGGTTCTCTCCGTCTTCGGAATTACGCCGCGCAACTTTTTTTACGTTGTCGATAATTTCGCGCGCTCCATTTACGATATGGGCTTCGATGCCGTGGTCTGGATCATCGAATATTTGGCTCTCGGTGCAATGCTGGTCGTGCCGATCTGGCTGGTAGTGCGCGTTCTGCGGAGTGGGCGAGCTTCATCGGAATGACCCAGTCCGCGGCCCGATCTAGACCAACGGCCGAGTGGCCCACGCCGAGGCGTTCCGTCCGGTTATGGCGCCGAGATGATTGACGCCTGCGCGGCGAACGCTGGCGGTTAGGTGCTTCTTGATCCGGGCAATCAACCCCGGGCCCTGGTAGATCAGCCCGGTATAAATTTGCAGCAGCGAAGCGCCGGCTTCGATTTTGGCCAAGGCGGTTTCAGGGCTGTCGATGCCACCGATTCCGATAATCGGAATTTCGCCGTTTGTTTGCCGGTAGATGCGCGCCAGCATGGCGGTTGAACGGGTGAAAAGTGGGCGCCCCGATAGCCCGCCGTGCTCGTGGGCGCCGCGACTGGTCAAGCCATCTCGGCCGAGTGTCGTGTTTGAGACCGCGATCGCATCGACGTGATGAGCCCGAAGTTGGGCACAGACCGGAGCGATGTCATCTTCAGCAATGTCGGGCGCAATCTTGACAACGATCGGGCGGCGTGGCGCTCCGCTGGCAACCAGCTTGGTTCGGGTGGCCATGATCTGGCCAAGCAGCTCGTCGAGGGCGGCCGGCGCTTGAAGATCGCGGAGCCCGGGGGTGTTCGGGGATGAAATATTGACGGTGAAATAGCTCGCGACCGCGTTGAACGCTTCCAGCCCTTTGACGTAATCGGCACCACGGTCGGCGCTATCTTTGTTGGCGCCGATGTTGACGCCAACAATGCCGCCGCGGCTCTGACGCGCACTCAGCTTGGCAAGGGCTGAGGCGTGGCCGTTGTTGTTGAAGCCGAGCCGGTTGATCAGGCCGTGCTCGGCCACGAGGCGAAAGACGCGAGGCTTCGGATTTCCATCCTGCGGCCGAGGCGTGACGGTCCCTATTTCTGCGAACCCACAGCCGAGACCAAGCACCGCATCGGGTACGCGCGCATCCTTGTCGTACCCTGCAGCAATGCCGAGCGGGTTTGAGAACGACAGACCCATCACGAGCTGGGACAGGCATGGATCGTCGATACCGAGCTGGCGAGGGTAAAGACCAGCTTCGAGGGCTCGTAGCGTTGCTTCGTGAGCATCTTCCGGCTGCATGGCGAACAACGCCGGCCGGGCGAGAAAATAGAGGCCGTTCAACATAGATGCCATGCTGGGTCGCAGGAGGGGTTGCCTTGAGCCGTCATCGGCAAGCGTTTCTGCCACAAAGCGGCAGCCGTTGGCAGGGGCCCATAAAAATGCGGGAACATCGCACCATTGCGGGATGCCTCGAAACGAAGAGCAGCACCAAGGGCGGCCGCATCGAATGCGACGAGCAAAAGGTCTGATGCGCCGGCGAAATGATGTTCGAGTGTGCTCGCCACTTGATCGGCTGTGGAGAGATGGATGAAGCCATCGCGGCGATCATCCGCCGAGCCGGCGAACATGCCCGCCGCCTGCGCGGCACACCAGTCGCTGTGCCGGACGATCTTGTAAACATAAGCACGCCTGGTGCTGCGATCGGCTGACACACTTGAGCCCTTGTTCACTTTTGGAATCATCGCTTTGCTAGTGCCGTCAGTCGCCACATCTTCACTACACGGTTCAATTAGCGTTGCCGTGGCAAAACCGCTCGTCCCATCGCGTCGCACAAGCGGCCAAAATAAATAACCGTTCGCCTCAGATTTGAGCACAAGGCCGGTGTGCGCCATGCTATGCTTAACGGTCATCGATTGCGATGCCTGCGATACGAAGAATGTTCGGAAAAAATCCTTGGAGAGCGATGTCTCGTGCTACCGGCTGCGTCATTGACAATCTCGAGTCTCTTGTCGACCCCATTTCTGTTGAACGTGCCGGTGTATCAGCGGCCTTTCTCGTGGGGTGGCGATCAGGCCGAGCAGCTTTTTGATGACTTGCTGGAGGCTATGACCCTCGACGCCGAAAGTTCAACTGATCCCGGATACTTCATCGGTACGATCTTGCTGATGGACGGGTCAGGTCTGGAACTCAAGCGAATTACGTCCAAAATTCCGACGCGCGAATTCGACATCGTCGACGGTCAGCAACGCCTCGTCTCGTTGATGACATTATTTGCGGTTTTGCGCGACTTCGAAACCAATCCGCGACGACCGCTCGCGCGCCGAGCCCAGTCGATGCTGGTGGCCCAAATGGGAAGCCGTTTTTTTCGCACCGAGCGGTACCGGCTTCATGCCCAAGGCCAAGATAGGGAGATCCTTGAAGAGTACATTCTCAAAGTCGGCGGGACACAAAGCAATCCGATTTTGACGGATCCTGTTAGCAATCCATCAACGCTCCTGGCTGTTCGCGATAAGCTGAAAGCCTTAGCCAGCGGGCTCGCCGAAGATGAGCGCGAGCGCTTATTCGCCTACGCGGCTGATAAAGTTCATGTCGTCGTCATCGCCAGCAGCGACATTGATCGCGCACACCGGCTGTTCATCGTTTTGAACGAGCGCGGCAAGAAACTTCAGCGCAATGACATTCTAAAAGCCGATGTTCTGAGCCGCATGCCTGAGGTCGACGTTGAGTGGGCGTCGCAAAAATGGGACGAAGTCGGCCAAATGCTCGGTCCGGATTTCGAGCACTTCTTCACGCACGTTCGTGCCATCTATGGCAACACTAGGCCACAAATTGTTTCCGGCGTTCGGGCCGTGGTCCGCCAAGCCGGCGGTGCGGAAGCGTTTTTTAAGTCGGTGTTCGTTCCGCTAGCGCAATCATACGCCGTCATTCGTCAACGTCGCACGATTGCTATTACTCCAGCGATCGCGAGGCATCTTCATTATTTGAATCGCATGGCCGATGGCGATTGGGCACCGGCTGCGATGTTGGTGATAAAAGATTTGGAACGCGACCCGATCCGCGTCGCAGCACTACTCGGCGAAATTGAGCGATTTGCGCTTCTCATGCGGTTGCTGTGCGCTGGTACCGGCAAACGGGTCCGCCGCTTTAGCGACATCATTGCGGCGCTGCGATCCGATGCAAATGTCAACGCATCGCATCCGGTATTTCAGTTAACCCGCGAGGAGACACGAAGTATCGCGTTTCATCTCAAAGATCTCCACAAACGAAATCCCAAAGCATGCAAGCTGCTGCTGCTGCGATTGAGTGACGAGATCAGCGGCGACATTTCGAATGTCAACCCTGACGACTACACCATCGAGCACGTGCTGCCGCAGCGCCCGTCCGCAACCAGTGAATGGCGCCGGTGGTTTCCAGTATCGGAAGAGCGTCTCAGGGCCACTGAAAGCCTTGGCAACCTAGTGCTGATCACCCAGCAACAGAACGATCGCGCGAGAAACGCATCGTGGAGTTCGAAAAAAGACATCTATGCTGCCGCCAATGTCAGGGCGCCGCTACTCGCCATTACCGACGACGTGTTGGACACTGCCGAATGGCGGTCACAGGACGTTGACGCTCGTGAGCAAAAACTCATTGGCATGATCGACCGGTTGTGGCGGACCGATTTCACGGCGTTGCGCAAGTCGGTCGGGCGTCTTGAGGACGTGGACACGTCGCCGCCATCGTTACCGTCGGACCGCTCCATCTCGCATTGAAGCTGATCCGTTTGCCGCAAAGCAGACGGGATAGGTTTAATTCCGCCTGCCGAAAAAGCTCTATTTGACGAGCTGCACAGATTTCTTAAGCGGCTGCCGAAGCAAGCGAACCGGCAACGGCTTGTGCAATCAGCGCGCGGGTTTCAGCAATTCCGTAAAGCGCGATAAACGTGCCAAGGCGCGGGCCGCGCTCTTGGCCTAACAATGTCTCATAAATGGCCTGAAACCACTCGAGCTTAACGCCTGGCCCACCATGTGGACCCGCCTTGGCGGTGTCCTGATAGCGTGGGATGGCGCGCGCAACATCAAGCAGCGCATTTTGAATCTCGTCGGCGCTGGCAGTCGCCGGCAGCCGGCTAAGGGTGGCGTCCAGCGACGCCAGCGCCGCCGCCTCGACGTCATCAGGGGGCCGGTATTTCTTCGACGGCTTGACGAAATCATTGAAGTACCGAATGGCGTAGTCGGAAAGCTTGTCCAGAATTGGATTTGCAGCCGCGGTAGCGCCCGGCGAGTAACGGCGCAAAAAACCCCAAAGCACGTCCTTGTTTGCTGCGTTGGAGACCGACACGAGATTCAACAGCAACCCAAACGTAATGGGCAGTTCGGACCTTGGCGGATGACCGCTATGAATGTGCCACACCGGATTGTCGAGTTGCTGTTTGCCGTCTTGCTTTTCAAAGCTCGCAAGGAACTGCAAATATTCATCGACCGCGCGCGGTATCACATCGAAGAAGAGCTTCTTCGCCGTTTTTGGCTTTTGAAACATGTAGAGCGAGAGGCTCTCGGGTGATGCGTAGGTCAGCCAGTCCTCAATCGTCAGGCCGTTGCCCTTCGATTTCGAAATTTTTTCACCATTCTCGTCCAGAAAAAGCTCGTAGTTGAAACCTTCCGGCGGCGTGCCACCCAATGCCTTGCAGATCTTGGACGCCAACGCGACGCTGTCGATCAAATCTTTTCCGGCCATTTCGTAGTCGATACCGAGCGCCGTCCACCGCATCGCCCAATCGGCTTTCCACTGACATTTGACGCGGCCACCGGTGACCAGCGTTTCGACTCTATCTCCGGTCTCTGGGTCGATATACGTGATCGTCCCGGCGCCAACATCTCGTGCCACCATCGGAACTTGCAGCACGCGGCCGGTCCGCGGACAAACTGGCAAAAACGGGGAGTAAGTCGCTTGCCGTTCACTGCCGAGTGTCGGCAGCATGATGGCCATGACCTTGTCGTAAGTTGCGAGCAGCTTGAGCAATGCAGCATCGAACATGCCCGACGTGTAGCACTGTGTTGCAGAATGGAATTCGTAAGCAAAACCGAAGCGGTCGAGGAAATCGCGCAACATCGCATTGTTGTGGTGAGCGAAACTTTCGAATTTCTCGAACGGATCGGGCACCACCGTCAGCGGCTTGTCGAGATGCTGCCGCAGCAGATCCTGGTTCGGTACATTGCTTGGAACTTTCCGCAGTCCGTCCATGTCGTCGGAAAAACAGATCAGTCGGGTCGCGCGGCGGCCTTCGGTCAGGATTTCGAACGCGTGGCGCACCATTGTTGTTCGCGCCACCTCTCCGAAAGTGCCGATATGCGGCAGTCCCGAGGGTCCATAACCGGTTTCAAACAGCACGGTTTTTGCGCTGCCACCCGGTAGTTGATCGAGGCGCTTGATCAGCCGCCGCGCCTCTTCAAAAGGCCAAGCGCGTGCATCATTGAGCGCTGCGGCTTGGCTTGCTGACAAGAGCGGCGCTGTGGTTTGTATCGTCGACATCGGACTTGAGAGCTTCTCGGTTGGAGCATGCGCCAGCGGGTCCAGCAGCGCGACAGAAGGGCGGCACCGTAGGTTGCCGTTTTAATGGCGTCAACGCGCGGGGCGTCAAGCGTCCAACAGGGCCGCCACGAATGATTTTACGGCATCTGCGGCCGCTGCCAGGTTTTGCTTGCGCGTAAAACCCGAATTGCCGCGCGGGCCGAGATCGTGATCGCCGTCAGCCGCCCAGTGAAACGTAATACTCTCTGAAAGCCGCATGGCTTCGACTTCAGCTTTAGATCCGAACGGATCGCGGACGCCTTGAATGACGAGTGCCGGGCACGTCAGTGCGGTCAAGTGCGCGATGCGCAGCTGCGCCGGTTTGCCGACTGGATGGAACGGATAGCCGAGGCAGATCAGCCCGGCGATGTGGCGATCGCGAAAGGCTTGGTCGGCGATCAGGCTGGCAACCCTGCCCCCGAGTGACTTGCCGCCGATAAAAATCCGCTTGGTCCGAGCTGATCCGGCCCGGAGTTCGTCGAGATGGGTGATGAATTCGGCCACGAGTTTTTCAACGGACGGCGGCGGCCGGCGTGATCCACCTTGGCGTCGCTGCGCCATGTATTGAAATTCAAAGCGCGTCACGGCGATGCTGCGCTCTGCCAACAAATCGCTGACCGTCTCCAGGAATGGCGAGGTCATGCCTGTGCCAGCGCCGTGGGCAAGGACGAGTCGCGCGGCGGCTGTTTCAGGGCCGGTGGTCAGGTACAAAGTTCGCGCTGCGGTTGTCATGGTCATAGACTACTACGTGAACGCCTTGCAGCCGAAGTTTCGCCGCAGCGATCGAACAAAAAATGCCGTTGTACCAATGACTAGTAAACTTGTGTTATCTGCTTGAGAGAGCACCGAAAAATACTTTTACAGCATTCGGCTGCGGCGCAAAAAGTGCTGCTGAATTTTGCCGGAAATTCAGGTATACTGGCGTCTGAGATGTCATCGCAGGGATACAGAATGCGGGCCGGTCGCCTGTTTCTATTGCTGACGAGTTTGACTGCCGCCGGCATTGTTGCTGCGCGGCCCGGTACCGTGCTGCCGATCGTTAAGACTTACGCGGCTTGGATAATCGCTGCCACGACTTCGGCAATCGCCGTTGCAGAGCCGGCTCATAAAATCACCGTGTCCGATGCGGTGCCAGGAACTGCGGCCCCGCGGGACATAGAACATAGTCCGTCGGCAGATTTACCAGAACAGAATTTGCCCAGCTTTGTATCCGGTGCCGCTCATTTGAACTTTGGCGCCAATGCTGATGACAATTCTGCTGGTCAAATGGCAGATGTTCCTCAAGATGCTCAAACGGTGGATCGGCCATCTGCGACGGCATCTCTACAACCAGTTTCCACGGCAACCGAAGCGTCGGGCCAAGCGGCAAAGACGACCGGCGAAAAACCACCGACACCAATTGTCCTCAGCGTTGAGCCGATCCCACCTCGCGAGGCACCGGCGGAAACTGCCAACATTGCAACCGCTCCGTCAGCAGTCGAGACGGCCCCGCCGCCAATTGCTGCAAAGGCACTTTTTGGCGCAGCAACGACGGCCGCGCCATTGGCATCGCGGGCGATTGGCACATATTCACGCGGATGCCTAGCTGGCGCCGTCGCGTTGCCTGTCGACGGTCCGGCATGGCAGGCCATGCGGCTGTCGCGCAATCGCAATTGGGGGCATCCCAAGCTTGTTTCATTGGTCGAGCGTCTGGCCCTCGACGCGCAAAAGTTCGACAATTGGCCAGGTCTTTTGGTCGGCGATATTTCGCAGCCGCGGGGAGGGCCGATGTTGACAGGGCACGCCAGCCATCAAGTCGGGCTCGACGCGGATGTCTGGTTGACGCCGATGCCAAGCAAGCGACTGACGCGGAAAGAGCGTGAAGAGATCTCCGCCACGTCGATGCTCGATCAGACCGATCTCGCAGTTGATCCAAAAATATTCACCGAGCAACACGTTAAGCTGATCAAAAGGGCTGCGTCCTATCCAGCGGTTGAGCGCGTACTTGTGCATCCCGCCATCAAGAAGTCGCTCTGCGAGGCTGCTGGCACAGACCGCAAGTGGCTCGGCAAAGTCCGCCCGATTGGTGGCCATTATTATCATTTCCACATCCGGATCGGGTGCCCGCCGGGTTCGACGGTGTGCAAACCTCAGGTGCCGCCCACCGGTGACGATGGTTGCGGCAAGGAAGTGCAGGAATGGTTGGCAAGATTGGCTCCGCCCAAAGGTCCGCCGCCGCCGAAGCCTCCAGGTTACAAGCCGCCACCACCTGTGCCGCCTGTGACGATGGCAGAATTGCCCAAGGAGTGCAGTGCAGTCCTTGAAAGCGGACCGGACGGTGTTCGCCAGCCATTAACAGCCATTAAGGACGATGTTCCGATGGGCGGCCTCGGGGAATCCAAGGCTGGTGCTTTTGTTGCCGGAGCGGCGCTCCGGCCGCACATCACGAGCTCAAAGGCTGCGGAGAAGGGCCAGTGAGCCCGCCGAAATTGCGGTCTATATTGCAGACCAACATTTGCTGTTGATCTGCGATCTTGCACGTCACACTTTTTTGCTAGCCGGCGATCGTCTCGCGCTCGAGAGGACTGGCTCCCGGCATTGGACAGGCAACGCCTGTGCCGGCAAGGCCGCAATAACCGTGCGGAACCTTCGCCAAATACTGCTGATGTGAGGCTTCCGCGAAATAAAACGGTGGCGCATCGCGAATTTCCGTAGTGATCGGTCCAAAGCCACGCGCCTCCAGCGCTGACGCGTAAGCTGCCCGCGAAGCTTCTGCGGTCTGGAGTTGATCAAGTGTCGACGTGTAAATCGTCGACCGATACTGCGTGCCGACGTCATTGCCCTGGCGATAGCCCTGGGTCGGGTCGTGCGATTCCCAAAAAGTTGCGAGTAGCGCTTCAAAACTTATGACCGCGGGATCGAAAGCGACGCGCACCGTCTCGGCGTGTCCGGTCGTTCCGGTACAGACTTCGTCGTACGTCGGATTGACTGTGAAACCACCCTGATAACCGACCGCCGTAATCCAAATTCCGCGGCCAAGCTGCCAAAACAGGCGCTCAGCGCCCCAGAAACAACCAAGACCGAAATCAACGTGTTCGATGCCTGTTGGATAGGGTGGGTGCAGCGGTCGAGACAATACATAATGCTCGGCCGATGCGGCGAGGATCGGTGTTGGCCGACCTTTCGGGGCGGTGTCGGCGGTTGCCATGGCTTTGCTTCGACGTAAAAACATTTCGGTGTTTCCTTGATTTCAGCGCATCGTCGCAGGTTCTAGCCGGCAAGACGCCACCCTCAATTGAGTGCTCAATTGCGATACCTGCTAATACGCTGACCACTCGCCGAGTGTTTCATCGTATGTCATGCGGTCGCATCGATGACATTGTCTTCTCAGTTCACGAAAACGCGAACATCGCGTCGTGGTCTGCCCGCATAGCCAGTCAAAATGGCGAGGCAGGCAAAAATTCCCCATGCCGGTAATTCAAGAACCGATGTCAGGATTGGGTTCCAAAGCTGCGGGCTCGTTGTCCGGATGATGGCTGTTTCGGTGGCTGATAAGAGAGACGGCGTGAAAATTGTCAGATAATCGAGCAGCGTCGTCGCGCCAAGCGCGCCCTCGGGTTGGGTTGGCCTCGACCAGTCGGCAATGGCCGCGATGACAGCGATGAGAGCAAACAGGGCCGACAGGAAACGTAACATCAACCGCGGTCGCGTTTTGGCGCCGAAACTGGCAACGACGAGAGCTGCAATCCATCCGGCGATTGCCACGCGCCGAAGCCAGACCGGCGGCGGTTCACCGCTTTGCTGCCATATGAGAAACGCTGCAATTGTGACCATAAGTGCCGCGAGTGCAATCAGGTTCAACAGGCGCTGAGCGGTCATCGATCGTACTCGCGTGGCCGAGCGGTGTGTTGCCCGTTGGCAGTTTGTGCGGCGCTGCGCGCACGGCGTCAAGGTCGTCCGTCTGTCTCGGAATGCGATGCGCAGTTAAGACGAAGCCCTGTTGGCGACCATGTTCTCGAGGCGCGAGTTGCGTCGAAGCGGTGGATCGGTATAGTGCCCGCCGTTCCAGGCATTTTGCGGAGGGATGGCCGAGTGGTTGAAGGCGCTCGCCTGGAACGCGTGTAGGCTCGTAAGGGTCTCGTGGGTTCGAATCCCACTCCCTCCGCCATCCAGTCCTTGTCCAT
>FSSH01004668.1_pt1 | contig 17931 bp, 17 predicted proteins | sample 1166101 | NCBI WGS metagenome assembly FSSH01 (sample SAMEA32972668, study PRJEB13176) | freshwater metagenome | biome: Drinking water system; feature: Biomass in drinking water that filtered by 0.45 um membrane; material: drinking water | place: USA | collected 2012-12-20 | depth 0 m | reverse complement strand
ACCCTGATCCATGGCCGCTTCCGGAGGTCGATGGAACATGGTTCGTTGTCGACGGCCTAGTGAGCCCTCGGCATGTCAGCGTTCGGCTGCGATCTTCTGACGGCGTCCGCGAGGTGCTGCACTGGCGCTCAACGGCGCCTCGACGATGTCGACCTTGAGCCTGGACTTCCGACGCTGCTGACCGAGCCCCATGTTTCTGGCGAGAGCAGAACGAGCCGCCGCGTAATTCGGTGCGACCATGGGGTAATCTGAAGGCAGGTTCCAGCGTGCCCGATACTGCTCGGGGGTCATCTCGTATCGTGTACGCAGATGCCTCTTCAGGGATTTGAACTTTTTCCCGTCTTCCAGGCAGATGACGTAGTCGGGCGTGATCGAGCGTTTGATTGGTACCGCTGGTGTCAGCGCCTCCGCCTTCGCCTCGTTCTGACCACCCGAGAGCTGCGCGAGCGTCGCGTGAACGGACGCAATCAGCAGCGGAAGTTCCGTCACGGGCACGGAGTTGTTGCTCACGAAAGCGGAGACGATGTCCGCTGCGAGCTCGATGTAATCCGTCGACTTGCCGGTGCCCGACTCCATCCTCAATCTCCACTAGAAATTTGAATACATTCCAGACCAGATCTTGCCCGGTATTCTCTCGATGCAAGGAGGTTTGATCGATAAAATTAACGATGTCGTTAGTATGGCGTCTTTAATGGAAGCGCAAGAGGCCAGGTTCGCCGCTGATAAATTTGATACGGGACGGATTCGGAGGACGGCCCATGCATATTTGCCAATCATCGGCGCCTCACGGGATGCAGCTCTCTGCATTGATTGAGGTCGAATCGTTGGGAGCGGCGTGAAGACCGGAACGAAGCGCCGCAGAAGCACAGGTTCTATTTATAAAATCCATATTATGAAGAATGAATAAAGTATATATTCTTTCTGATATTTGTAACCATGAGTTGTATAAGACTGGGTTCGGCGATCGGAAAAGGGATTCAAACCTATCTAGCGCGAGCGAGGTCCGTAGGATCTGAATCTCTCGACCGTGTGGGCAATCTCTGCATCCGAAAGGATCACCGGTTCGCCAATCTGAAGAGCCATGGCGTACTGGCGGCAGAGCGCCTCCATCTCGACAGCCAGCCACAATGCTTTCGGAAGGTCCGGGCCGGTTGCGATCATGCCGTGGTTGGCGAGCAGGCACCCGGTCCGGTTTTCGAGCGCGGCAAGGGCATGATCCGAGAGTTCTTGCGTTCCATAAGGTGCGTAGGGCGCGCACCGGATCGTCGGTCCTCCTGCCGCAGCGATCATGTAATGCACCGCGGGAATCTCTCGGCCACAGATCGCGAAGGCCGTGCAGTAGGTCGGATGGGCATGCACGACGGCGTTGAGTTCAGGCCTCGCCACCAGGATATCGCGATGGAAGCGCCACTCGGAGGAGGGCTCCAAAGGATGATCGTGGGCACCCGTCATCGACATCGGGACGATGTCGTCCGGCCGTAGGATCTCCGCCGGAATACCCGAAGGCGTCACCAGGAAGCCATCGCCGTGACGCACCGAAACGTTGCCGGCAGTGCCCTGGCTGAGGCCGAGCACGATGAGCTGCCGCATCGTCTCGACGATGGAAGACCGGATCTCGAACATGGTCGTCACCTCTCCGCGGAGCATCCGAACGTCACTCAGACGTCGGGTCTCGCCTTTACCGGAACCTTCGATCAGAGCGCGCCTTACCGCAGCGACGGTCTGGAAGGGAGGTTCTTGCAATGGCGGATAGCTGGATCGGCCTCGAGGAAGTCGCGCGGCAGCGATCGATGAGTTTAGCCGAAGCGCGCGCCCTTGCCTTGAAGATGCATTGGCCCTGCCTGTTCAGGCGGGGCGAAACTCTCGTTCTTCGCTCCGTATCAAAGCCTTGATCGCCCAGCCGCGGGCGGATCTTTAGGAGGGCAGGGGGATGGCTCGGTCCTGGTGTACCATTGCCGGCGTACCACGTTGTTCGTGCCGGCGAGGCCGGGGGACGAAAGCCATGGCGAGCGACGGGTAGTACGAGCCGATGAGTACATCCCGTTTCGAGGCCCTGCTGTCGCCGCGTTCCATTGCCGTGGTCGTCGCAGATGAGGCAGCAGCGACTCTCGGTCGAGCGTTGGTTTCGAATATCTCGGCCAGCGGCTTTGCCGGCAGGATCACCTTCGCCGGTGCTGGTCGTGGCGAGAGGGGGTATGGGATTGACCCGGCGGAGGCCGAGGCGCCGGACCTCGTCGTCATCGCCGCACCCGCCGACGCCGTACCGGAGCTCATCGAAAAGGCGGGTGCGTGCGGTGCTGGAGCTGCGATCGTCCTGAGCGCAGAGATGGGGAACGCAACCTGCGTCGAAGCCCTCAACGCGGCACGACGCTACGGCGTCCGTATCCTTGGGCCAGGCAGCATCGGCCTCTCCGTTCCGGGTGCACGCCTTGATGCCAGCCTTTTCTCGCAGGCTCCGGCCTCCGGTGATCTCGCTCTCGTCTCTCAATCTGGAACAGTTGCGGCGGGGATTGTCGCCTGGGCGGCGAGGCGCGCGGTCGGTTTCTCCGCGGTGATGACCCTTGGTCGCGCCTGCGACATCGACGTCGCCGACTGTCTCGACTATTTCGCGAGCGACATTCGCACCCGTGCGATTCTTCTGTCGATCGACGTCGTCAAGGATGCCCGCAAGTTCATGTCGGCGGCTCGAGCAGCGGCTCGGGCGAAGCCCGTCGTCGTTCTACGCACCGGCCGCCATCTCAGGAACGACCCGACCGCCAAAGCCCTGAGCCTCACCCATACCGGAGCCCTGGCCCGGCCGGACGCGGTCTACGAAGCGGCTTTCCGCCGAGCAGGCCTTCTCAGCGTCGGAAATCTCGACGCGATGTTCGCTGCAGTCGAGACGCTCGGGCGGCAGCGCCCGTTTCCCGGGAAGCGGCTCGCCATCGTGGCAAACGGCCACGGCATCGGTGCGCTTGCGGCTGACCAGCTCGCCGATGGCGGAGGCCTGCTGGCGCAGCTCGCCGATGGTCGGCTCAACCCGGTGGAAATTCCCACCGAGGCGGATGCCGCTCAGTACGGGGCGGCTTTGCTGCCCGTTCTCGCGGATCCTTGCGCCGATGCCGTCCTGGCGATCCACGTGCCGAACGCGCTGTCTGACAGCGCGGCCGTCGCTGCCGTGATAGCCGAGACCGTAACCGAGGTTCGCCGGGGCCAGGGCCGCCGCAAACCGGTCTTTGCCGTCTCCCTCGGCGAGGACGAGGCTGCGCTCGCGGCCTTCGCAAAAGCCGGTATCCCGCGTTTCGCCACGGATGCGGAGGCCGTCCAGGGTTTTCTCCACCTGGTGCGATACCGGGAGGCACAGGACGACCTCATGCGGACGCCGGCTTCGCTGCCGCAGGACTTCGTGCCCGACAAGACGACGGCGCGCGGGCTCGTGGAGGCCGCAATCGCGGAGGGCCGCACGTGGCTCGATCCGGCCTCCGTCGGCAAGCTGCTCGATGCCTACGGCATCCCAAGCCTTCCTCTGACCCTAGCGCCCGATCCCGATGCCGCGGCGGCGGCGGGCTGGGTCATCATCGCCCAGGGAGGCACGGTCGCGCTCAAGCTCGTATCTCCGGACATCGTCCACAAATCCGACGTTGGCGGCGTCCGCCTCGACCTGACCAGCGAGGCCGATATCCGCGACGCGGCTGCCGAAATGGTCGCCGGTGTGCGGCGCCTGCGGCCGGACGCGCGGATCATGGGCTTCGCCGTCCAGCCCATGGTCCGCGCCGGAAAACAGCGCGAGCTGATCGCAGGCCTCGCGGAGGATCCCGTCTTCGGCCCGGTCGTCGTGTTCGGCCGCGGCGGCACGGCGGTGGAGGTGATCGACGATCGGGCCCTTGCCCTTCCTCCCCTCGACCTTGGGCTCGCCGACGAACTGATCGACCGGACACGGGTCGCGAGGCGGCTCCTCGCCTACCGTGACGTGCCCGCGGTCAACCGGCATGCGCTCGCTCTCGTCCTCGTCAAGCTGGCGCAGCTCGCGGCAGACCTTCCTCAGATCCGCGAGCTCGACCTGAATCCCCTGCTCGCCGACAAAGATGGCGTTCTTGCCGTGGATGCCCGCGTGATGGTCACGGCGGAGATAACTCGGCCCGGTCAGACGGCGCGCGGATCGCACCATCCGCGCTTCGCCATACGGCCATACCCTGCCGAATGGGAACGATCGGTAACCCTCAAGGGACGACCCATCCGTATGCGGCCGGTTCGGCCCGAGGACGAAGCCTTGTTCGCCGAGTTCTTCGAGCATGTGAGCGCCGAGGATCTGCGCCTGCGTTTCTTCGCTCCGGTGCGCGACTTCAGCCACGCCTTCCTGGCCCGTTTGACGCAGCTCGACTACGCTCGGGCCATTGCCTTCGTGGCGCAGGACGTCGAGACTCGGCTGATGCTCGGCGCTGTCCGCCTTCATGCAGACGCCAATGGTACGAGTGGAGAATACGCCATCCTCGTCCGCTCCGACATCAAGGGCCTTGGCCTGGGCTACGCCCTGATGCGGATGATGATCGACTGGGCGAAGGCCGAGGGCCTGCAGCGGATCGAAGGGACGGTGCTGCGCGAGAACAGGCCGATGCTGGCGATCTGCCGTCGGATCGGCTTCGACGCGGCGGCCGATCCGGACGATGCCGGCGTCATGAAAGTTCGGCTGGACCTCTGAAATAGTAACGGCAAAAAAATGGAAATAGCCCTAGTTGGCGAGAAGATTTGCAAAATCGTTCGCGGCGGGTTATCAGTGAATCACTGATCTGCGTCAGATTCTCAGCCGGCTTGCCTCAACGCACCCGTGCTCCGTATCTTTCTCAATATCGGTAAACGGACGAAACCGGCGCAGATCCCGCGCTGGTCCTCCGAGCAATGATGCCCGCAAGGGCGAAGGATGATTATGGCTGTCGGCACTGTTAAGTGGTTCAACGAGCAAAAGGGTTTCGGATTCATCCAGCCCGATAACGGCGGAAGCGATGTTTTCGTGCACATCTCGGCTGTCGAGCGCGCCGGTATGCGCGGTCTGGCCGAAGGCCAGAAGGTTTCCTACGAGATGGAAACCGACAAGCGCAGCGGTAAGCAGTCCGCCGGAAATCTTCAGTCCGCGTGAGCCATGCAGGCCCACGGGCCTGACATATCAAGGGCCGCTCTCCCACACGGGGGAGCGGCTTCGTTCGTTCTCAGGGCCGGTGATGCGCCGGCTTCCAAACAAGGACCCTGTGTGAGCCAGTTCAACGAAAACTCGATGACCGATCGTCTGAAGGCGCAGGCGGAAGCCCGTCAGGCTGCCCTAGCGCGCTTCCGTTCGCGTCCCCCGGCGGATGATCCGACGGTGCTGGCTCGCAAGGCAGAACGCGAGGCCATCGCCCGTGAGCGCGAGATTCGTGTGGCTGCCCGCGAAGCCGCCCGGCTCGAGGTCGAGGCGCAGCGTGCGGCGGAGGTCGATGCAGAGCGGGAGCGCCAGGCTGCGGCTGCACTGCAGGAAGCTGCCGACAAGATCGAGCGCGCGAACGCGGCACGGCTCGAACAGAAGGCCCTCCGCGATGCCCGTTACGCGGCTCGCAAGGCCAAGGCCCGCAAATAGGCGGTTCGTCTCGCCGTCCGGATGACGGGCGAAGCGAGGCTGCATCCGCCCAACCAGGAGATTCCATGTCCCACAAGTTCAAGCTTGGTCAGCGGGTCCGCCGGTCGCGGATCGGATATGCCGACAGCAAGACCGATGCGGGAGACGTGTTCGAAATCGTTCGCCTCGTCCCCGAGGATCAGACCGGCGAGCCGTTCTACCGCATCAAATCAGGCACCGGCGAACGTGCCGTGCGCGAAGGCGAGATCACCGCCGCATCCTGACCACGCAGGCCGCGTCCGAATGAAAAGGGCTGCCGCATCGATCGATGCAGCAGCCCTTTCGTTTGCCGGATAGCCCGGCTCAGTGACCTGACTGGGTCGCCGTGCGGGTAATCTCATAAAGGAACCATGTGCGACGTTCCGCTTGGTTGATCCATTCTTCGAGCAGGCTCGTCGTCGAGACATCCTTGTGCTCGTCGGTGACCTCGTGGAGTTCGCGCATGTTCGCGACGAGCGTCTTGTTGTCGTCCCTCAGCTCGGCGAGCATGTCGAGCGGGTTGACGTAGTCGGCATCGTTGTCGGCAAGTCTGGACTTCGCCTTGGCCTCGCCCAGCGAGCGCAGCGTCGTGCCGCCGATCTTGCGAGCGCGCTCCGCCACATCGTCGGTAATCGCGAAGATTTCCTCCGATTGCTCGTCGAGGAGCAGGTGGTAGTCCCGGAAATGCGGGCCGCTCATGTGCCAGTGAAAGTTCTTCGTTTTCAGATAGAGGGCGAAAAGATCCGCTAGGAGGACCGTCAGCCCTTCCGAGATAGCCTTGGTCGCCTCAGGCGCCAGATCGGTCGGAGTGTTGAGGCGATCGGATTCGACGCGAAGGCGCGCGGTATTGCTCTTGGCCATAATGATTTCGAGCTCCGGTAGAAGAGGGCGAGGTTCGACGCCCTCGTCTTCAACCGGGCCAATACCGCCGCGCGCCGAGGGTTCCGTACAATACCGGGCGCGGGACGTTACGCCTCAGCCAAGGACGACGACGCGGCTTCCGATCTCGACGCGGCCGTAAAGATCGATGACATCCTGGTTGATCATCCTGATGCAGCCCGAGGATACGCTGCGCCCGATGGATTCCGGCTCCAGTGTGCCGTGGATGCGATAGAGCGTGTCCTTGTTGTCCTGCCACAGGTAATGGGCGCGAGCCCCAAGGGGATTTCGCGACCCGCCGGGCACGCCGAGCCCACTCTGGAGCTGCGTCACCTCCTTTGCGAGCTTGGGCGTGCGGGCGATCATTTCCTTGGGGGGATACCAATCGGGCCAGGCCTGTTTGGAATTCACCGTCGAGACTCCAGACCATGAGAAGCCCTGCTTGCCGACGCCGACACCGTAGCGGCGCGCGCGGCCGTTCGGCTGCACCAGGGTCAGGTGATGCGCGCGCGGATCGACCAGGATCGTGCCCGGCGGCTCGCGGCCGGTATAGGCGATGTCCTGACGAAGGAACGCGGGATTGGCGCGCTTGAAGTTGAAAGCCGGGATCGGGAACGGCTCGTCGGTGATCGCCGCATAAGCACGGGCGTGGTCGATCGGGCCGTTGTCGAGCGGCCGCGCCGCCGCGATTTTGTCATATGCCCTCGGCTCCGCTGTCCGTTTGCGGACCACGGCATCGACCTCGGGATCGGCAGCGGTGTCCGCTCTCTGTCTCTCGCGCTGCACCGGCACACCGCGTCGCTCGCCATAGGGAACGTATTGCCCGCCCCTGCGACGGTAGAGCTGGCCCGCTTCGTCTCGATAGAGACGATCATCGTCATAAGGTCCGTATCCGTCGATGCCGTCCGGCCCGACCGGGCCGCCTTGAGCAAATGCGGGGACGCCTAAGACAACGAGGCTGGTTGCGGCACCGGACAGGAGGGCGCGGCGGGACGGGTTGGTCATGGGCAGGCTGCTCGAAGTGAAAGCCGTCGACGGCGATGGGTTGTGCGCGGCCTAGCAAGACGGGAACGCGACGTCACGCCGGATCGCTACGGATGTGATGAGAACGGTCGCGCGCCGTTAACGGCTCATCCCGTCTTGAGCCATGATCTCAGGACGAAGCCGACCAGTCCGAGCGCCACGACGCTCGCGGCCCAGATCGCAGCGAACCACGCCAGGCGCCGCCAAAGCGGGCGAGGTTCGTCCGCCCGCATCAGTGATAGCCTGAGGAATCGACCTTTCCTCGAAACACCCAGTAGGAATAGGCGGTGTAGGCGAGGATGAGCGGGATCAGAACCGACGCGCCGACGAGGATGAAGACCTGGCTCGACCGTGGAGAGGCTGCCTCCCAGATCGTGACACGCCCCGGCACCACGTCGGGGAAGATGCTGATCCCGAGGCCGACGAAGCAGAGCAGGAACAGCCCGAGTGCGATGAGGAAGGGCGCCCTGTCGGCGCCCTTCTTGAGGGCCAGGAAGAACAGGAAGCCGGCGATCGCCACGAGGAGGGGGACCTGGGCGGTCAGGAGCACGTTCGGCATCGCGAACCAGCGCTCCCAATACTTGCCTTCCAGAAACGGCGTCGCGGCGCTTACGCTTCCGATTGCCAGGAGCGTCGCACCGGCGAGCCATAGCGAGAGGCTTCGTGCCCGATCTTGCAGGGGACCTTCCGTTCTCATCACCAGCCATGTGCTGCCGAGAAGGCCGTAGCCGAACAGAAGCCCGACGCCGACGAGGATGCTGAACGGCGAGAGCCAGTCCCACCAGCCACCCCCATAGGCGCGGCCATCGACCTTGATCCCTTGCAGGAGGGCGCCGAGCGCGATGCCCTGGGCGAGCGTCGCCACCACCGACCCGCCCGTGAAGGCAACGTCCCAGAACGCCCGGTGGGCCGGATCGCGCCAGCGGAACTCGAAGGCAACGCCCCGGAAGATGAGCCCCAGCAGCATGGCGATGATCGGTGCGTAGAGCGCGGGCATGATGATGGCGTAGGCGAGCGGAAAGGCGGCGAACAGGCCGCCGCCCCCGAGCACCAGCCATGTCTCGTTGCCGTCCCAGACCGGCGCCACGGAGTTCATCGCCGTATCGCGTTCAGGCCCCGGCGCTAAGGTCGGGAAGAGAATCCCGATACCGAGGTCGAAGCCATCCATGACGATATAGGCGAATACCGCGAACGCGATCACGAAGGCCCAGACGACTGTCAGGTCGAGATTCTCGATCATCGCGCTGTCCTATTCCGCAGGCTGAAGGGTGCGATCGGGATCATGCGCGGGGGCAGGGGTGATGCCGGCGGTCCGGATCGGCACGCCGGTTTCGACACCATGCTCGCCCGGCTTCGGCGGCTTCGCCATCAGACGCAGGATATAGATCACGCCCATGGAGAAGACCGCGAAGTAGATGACCACGAAGGCCATGAGCGAGGCTCCGACCGCCGGCGCCGAGAGCGGAGAGGCCGAGTCTGCGGTACGCAGCAATCCGTAGACGGTGAAGGGCTGCCGCCCGACCTCCGTGGTGATCCAGCCGGCGAGGACGGCGACGAAGCCCGCCGGCCCCATCGCGAGGGCGAAGCCGTGGAGGGCGGGCCATTCGTAGAGCTTGCCGCGGGCGCGGGCGAGAAGGCTGAGGGCGCCGAGTAGCAGCATCAGCATGCCCATTCCGACCATGATCCTGAATGACCAGAACACCACCGGCACCGGTGGCCAGTTCTCCCGCGGCACGGTGTCGAGTCCCTTCAGCGGCGCGTTGAGGCTGTGTTTCAGCACGAGCGATGACAGCTTGGGGATCTGCAGGGCATAATCGACGCGGCCGGCCTCTTGGTTGGGGAGACCGAAGAGGATCAGCGGTGCCCCCTCGGGATGGCTCTCGAAGTGACCCTCCATCGCCATGACCTTGGCCGGCTGATGCTCCAGCGTGTTGATCCCGTGCATGTCGCCCGCGAGGATCTGGATCGGCGCCACGATGGCCGCCATCCACATCGCCATCGAGAACATGGTCCTGGCGCCCTCGCTGCTCTGGCTCAGGGTCGAGAGCCGGTCCTTCAAGAGGTGCCAGGCGCCCACGGCGCCGACGACGAGAGCCGTCGTCAGGTAGGCGGCGAGGACCATGTGCACGAGGCGGTAGGGGAAAGACGGGTTGAAGACGATCGCCCACCAATCCAGCGGCACGAACTGACCGGCCTCGTTGACGCCGTGCCCCTGGGGCGTGTGCATCCAGGAATTCACCGACAGGATCCAGAATGCTGAGAAGAAGGTGCCGAAAGCCACCGCCAATGTTGCAAGGAAATGCAGTCGCGGCCCGACCTTGTTCATCCCGAACAGCATGACGCCGAGAAACCCGGCTTCGAGGAAGAAGGCCGAGAGCACCTCATAGGCCATCAACGGGCCGAGAACCGGACCTGTCTTGTCGGAGAAGACGGACCAGTTCGTCCCGAACTGGTAGGACATGACGAGGCCGGACACGACTCCCATGGCGAAGGCGATCGCGAAGATCTTGATCCAATACTTGAAGAGATCGAGGAAGACCTGACGCCCGGTCGCTAGCCACAGCCCTTCGAGAACCGCAAGGTAGCTCGCCAGTCCGATCGAGAAGGCCGGAAAGATGATGTGGAAGGCCACCGTGAACCCGAATTGGATCCGGGCGAGGAGAAGGGCGTCGAAGGTCGAGAGCATGGCAGGCCTCTGGAAGCCATTCGGTGATCGCTTATCGGCTGCTCACCGAGAACAGGGAAGGGGGCTTGAGAGTTCGTCCGGTCAGTGATGTCGTTTGGCCGAGACTTCGCACGAGGCTCATGATCGCAGCGGCACCGGGGAGCTTTGGTCTGAGGCGGGAGCGCCCGTGTCCTTCCGGAGACGGCGGATCGCAACGGATCCGATCGAAGATGCCCTGATCCTGGCCTCGTCGAAGAATTGGCCTCCCTCGGCTCGGATGCACGGCGAAGTTCATCTGGTCCTCGGTCGTTGCTCGCCGGTGGCTGACGAGCAGGAGGCCAGGCATCAACCCACGTCAATGCCCTAGCTCAGCCAGGTCCCGTGATGGTCCAGGAAAGACCGGGCAATCCCGAGCTTTCAGACACAGTAGACCCCGGCGATTGCCGCTTGTGATACGAACGGGAGCAACGATCTGCTGGCTCGACGAAAGAGGTGCGGTCGTTCGGGCGAAGCCGTAGAAGCGATGGCGGTCTCTGACGGTGATCCGAACCTCTGATGAAGCGACTGTGAGCGCCGATCGATCGAGCCCTGTGCGCCCGCGTCGCGTCGTCGTTCTGGGCGGCACCGGCACGATCGGCCGCGCCAGCGTGCGAGCGCTGGTGGCACGCGGGCATGAGGTCGTCTGCCTCGTCAGGCGCCAGGCAGAGATGCCTGCGGGTGCGACCGCGAGGGTCCTGGACGTCACCGATTCCTCGGTGCTCGCACGCGAAGGCTTTCGCGGCGAACGGTTCGACGTCCTGGTCTCCTGCCTCGCCTCGCGCACCGGATTGCCCGCCGACGCCTGGACGATCGATCACGGGGCGCATGTGAGCGCGCTGGAGGCGGCGAAGGCGGCAGGCGTAGGCCAAGTCGTCCATCTCTCGGCCATCTGCGTCCAGAAGCCGGTCCTGGCCTTCCAGCACGCCAAGCTGGCCTTCGAGCGGGAGTTGGCCGGCTCGGGACTCGACTACACGATCGTGCGGCCCACGGCCTTCTTCAAATCGCTCTCTGGGCAGGTCGACCGGGTGAAGCGCGGCAGACCGTTCCTCGTCTTCGGCGACGGGCTGCTGACGGCCTGCAAGCCGATCAGCGACGACGATCTCGGTGCCTATCTCGCCGAGTGCATCGACAACGAAGAACGGCGCAACCGCGTACTCCCGATCGGCGGGCCGGGCGGGGCGATCACCCCGAGAGCGCAGGGCGAGCGGCTCTTCGCCCTCCTCGGGCGCGAGCCGCGCTTCACGCATGTCCCGGTCAAGATGCTCGACACGATCATCGCGGTCCTGACGAGTCTCGGGCGGGTGGTGCCAGCCCTCGCGGCCAAGGCCGAGCTCGCCCGCATCGGGCGCTACTACGCCACCGAATCCATGCTCGTCATGGACCCTGCGACGGGCCGATACGATGCGGATGCTACCCCTTCGACGGGGTCGGAGACGCTGTTCGACTATTACGCGCAGCTGGTCCGGGGCGAGGCGAAGGCTGAGCGTGGCGACCACGCCGTGTTCTGACGAACCCCTACTCCGCGTCGCCGTCCTCCACCGCGATGCCGTGCTCGGAGAGCACCCAGAAGATCGCCTCCAGATCCTCCGCCGTCACGTCGCGAGGCGGCAAGGCTTCTTCCAGGTCGTCGTAGGTGAGACGGCGCAGCTTCTGCATCTCGACCTTTTCAAGAAGCGCATCCACCGCGCGCCGGATGTCGTCGGGCATCGCGTCGTGGCTCGGGAGCCGCGGTGGTCGCAGCGATCTGAGCGCATTGGCGAGCAGGCGATCGATGATCGCTTGCCGCCGCTCATAGGTTTCGTCGTGGTTCATCGGGCTGTTATGGGTCGCCGCTGCGCGCTGTCGAGGGCCGGTCACGCCGGTGCGCTGCGCCGGACGCGCACGGGGATCGCCTTGGCCGCCGGGGTCTTGGCCTCCTCGTCGTAGTGCCAGAGCGGGATCAGCGGGTTCAGCTCCGGATAATAGCCGCCGCAATTGCCGGGCGGGATCTCGTACTTGACGATCCGAAGGCCGCGCACGACGCGCTCGATCCCGTCATCGGCTTCGGTGGCGAGGTCCACATTCTCGCCGTCGCGAAAGCCGAGGCGGTCGATGTCGTCGCTGTTCATGAACAGGATCGTGCGCGTGCCCTTCACGCCGCGGAAGCGGTCGTCGTAGCCGTAGACCGTCGTATTGAACTGGTCGTTCGAGCGAAGCGTCATCAGGTCGAGCACGTCGGCGTGGCGTTTGGGCATATCCGGGTCTTCGTTCAGCCCGTCCGGCACGGTGAAATTGGCCTTGCCGGTCTCGGTCTCCCAGCGCCGCTCGCGGGCGGCGAGCGGCTTGTGCAGCCCGCCCGGATCGAACATCCGGCCGTTGAGGTCCTTGAACACCTCCGGGTAGGTCGCCTCGATCGCGTCGCGGACCTTGGCGTAATCCCCGACCCAGGCATCCCAACCGACCTTCGGGTTCGGCTCCAGCGTGGCCTTGGCGAGTTCGGCGACGATCCATGGCTCGGAGCGGACATGCTCGCTCACGGGCTTCGTCACCCCGCGCGAGCCGTGGAAGCAGGAGGTCGAATCCTCCATCGAGACCGCCTGCGGCCCGCTCGCCTGCAGATCGACCTCGATTCGCCCGAGGCAGGGCAGCAGGTAGGCGACGGCGCCGTTGACGAGGTGCGAGCGGTTGAGCTTCGTCGCGATCTGCACGGTGAGGCGCATGCCGCGCCAGGCGTCCTCCATCCGAACCGTATCGGGGATCGCCCGCACGAAATTGCCCCCGAGCCCGATGAAGGCCTTCACCTCCCCGGCGACGATGCCCTCACAGGCCTCGACGGTGTTGAGCCCCTTCTCCCGCGGCGGCTCGAAGCCGTAGAGCTCTTTCAGCGTATCGAGGGGCGCGAGCTCCGGCTTCTCGGTGATGCCGACGGTGCGCTGGCCCTGGACGTTGGAATGCCCGCGCACGGGGCACAGACCGGCGCCGGGCCGCCCGATATTGCCGCGCAGGAGCAGGAGGTTGACGAGCATCCGCACCGCCTGCGTACCCTTGCGGTGCTGGGTCAGCCCCATGCCGTAGACGGCGATGGTGGAGCGCGCCCGCGCGTAGACCCGTGCCGCCTCCTCCATCGCCCCCCTGGTCAGGCCGGAGCGCGCTTCGAGATCGGACCAATCCTGCCCATCGCAGAAGGCGACGAAGTCCTCGAATCCGTGGGTGTGCTCCGCGATGAAGCCCACATCGAGCATGCGCGGGCGCCCGACCTGCTTCGCCTCGCGGTCCTCGGTAATGAGCCACTTACACATCCCGGTGATCGCCGCGATGTCGCCGCCGGCCTTCACCTGATGATACTGCGTCGAGATCTCGGTCGCATGCCGCGTCGCCATCTCGACGACCGATTGCGGGTTGGTGAAGCGCTCGAGCCCGCGCTCGCGCAGAGGGTTGAAGGTGATGATCGGGACGCGGCGCCGGCGCGCATCCTGCAGCGGATGCAGCATCCTCGGCGCGTTCGAGCCGACATTCTGGCCGAAGAACAGGATCAGGTCGGTGGTCTCGAAATCCTCCAGCACCGTGGTGCCGACGGCGACGCCGATCGTGCTCTTGAGCCCCACCGAGGTCGGCTCGTGGCACATGTTGGAGGAATCGGGCAGGTTGTTGGTGCCGTAGAGCCGCGCCAGCAGCCCGTACATGTAGGAGGTCTCAAGCGAGGCCCGGCCCGAGGTGTAGAACACCACCGATGCCGGATCGAAGCCCTTCAGCTCGCGCCCGATCTCGGCGAACGCCTCCTCCCAGGTCACCGGAACGTAGCGGTCGCTCGCAGCATCGTAGCGCATCGGGTAGGTGAGCCGGCCCTTCTCCTCCAGGGCGTAATCGGTCCAGCCGAGAAGCTCGGTGACGGTATGGCGGGCGAAGAAGTCCGGCCCGACGCGTTTCGCCGTCTGCTCCCAGGCGGTCGCCTTGGCGCCGTTCTCGCAATATTCGAAGGCGCTGGGCTTGGCCGGTTTCGACCAGGCGCAGGAGACGCACATGAACCCGTCGGGCTTGTTCTGCTTCATCAGCAGGGCCGCCCCCGAGACCGGGATCTGCTCCCGCGTCAGGATCTCGGCCAGCGACCCTGCCGACCCCCAGCCCCCCGCCGGCCCCTCATACGGCTCGATGATCGGCGTCGCCATCTTGTCGGTCATGCAAGGCCCCGGCTGCTGCGGCAGGACAGTGCAACAGGGGTGGGCGCAGGGGGTTCCCTAACTGCAGAATTAACCTTGTAGACGTTCGGGGCGTCGCTGTTTGGGCTACAGACGAGGACGATGGTTGCCGACCATGGACGTTTGTGCTCTGGCGGGCCGCTGCGAATCAGTTCTCAGTGATACAGGTTCCGTTTTTGTCGCGGTCGCTAGGTCTAACCATGGCCCCAGTTGGGTGTACCAGTCGACTCTGCAGATAGAGTCCTGAAGTCGCAATTCGATTGTAACGCATCACCCTATGTAGGCGCTTAAGGCGATTTCACACCATCTGGCTTCTAAACCCATCGATGAGGGCCGACACTTCCGAGTATAGGTTCGGCTGGAGCAGCTTACGCTCGTTAGTCAATTTGATCGTCTTTCCGCTCATCTCATATCCATTTAGCGACACCGACCCCACAATGAACTGGGCGTTCGCAGGCCTCCGCGCTTCAATCGTACTGAAGATGCGCTTCGCGTTTACGGGATCCTGATCCTGCTGCAATGGACTGTCGAGGATGACAGGTGCCGTAATTGCTGTTGTATGCTCGAAGCAGGTGCTGACGAACGCAAGGATATAGGACAGGACCGCACGTGGATGAACCGATCCGGTATCCTCGATAACGTAGTGGATTTTCTGCGCTCTATCCAAATTGACATTCTTAACATCGAGAAAATTCAAGTTTTCTCTTATCTGTTGTGCAAAGAACGTCTCCACTTTCTGCTTCCGTGCTCTGTTTTCGAGTTTGCGAATTGATTTTTTGACCAAATCGATTTCAGTGGTCAGATCACCTGTCTTGGCCTCAATCTCCGCGGCTTGTTGATCGAAGACACTCAAAGCCTGACGCTGTCCTTCTGAGGCGATTACCTGAGCCAGAGTGATCTCCCCCTGTTTGATGGTGAGTACCTGCTGGGCGGCGGCAATCTGCTCGTCAACGGTCCTAAGATTAAGGCGAGCGGCTTCAACCTGCGCTTTGACCTCGATCATCTGGTCGACGAGTTCATTCAGAACCGCAACGCATGCCTCGCGGTCCTCAATGATGCCGAACTTCATAGCGAAGTTATTTTCGTGGATCGTTCCGCACGTTGGGCAGGGGATATCCTCATCGCCACGCTCGACCAGCCATTGGCGGTCGTTCTCAAGCTCTTTCAGGGCGCGACGTCCGACCTCGAACTGGTCGTTCAGGAGCGTTCTTTGCGCGATAGCGTCGCTCAATGCAGCGGCGAACTTGGATCGCTTCTCGCGCATCTTTTTCAACTCCGCGAGCAAACGCAGGATCGCTGCTTCGTACGCCTCCTGGTCAATTGACAACGCATCCTGAGTCACAGATTGCCGAAGAGCAAGGGCCGACCGTTCAACGACGGTCGCTTGGCTCTGCAACTCGCCTTTCTCGGCGGTCATTTGTTGAAGCTCGGCTCGGCGGACGAACCATTCGTCCGGCAGGATGCCCGAGTGGTATGAGACAATACTACGATGGTACCCAGCGAACTGCTTCAGCCCATCGAACGACTGCCAGGGCCGCTCCCAACCTACATCCTGATCGACGTAGAACGGTAGAAAGAAGAAGGCGGGTGTCGGAGTTGTTGGTTTCCCTTTGCGGTCAGGCAGGACAAGATTGATTCCAAGTAGCTTTGCGAGAGACGGAGCTAACTGGCTTGTCACCCTTTGCATCGACTCCTTGAGGACACCTGCGCCATCGAAGAGCGCAAAAATTGATCCATGCCGAAACATGAAAAAGGTTTTATCGTCTACTTGGAATTCAAGAAGTCCAGTCACCTTTAGGTTAGGCCAGCTTTCGTGAACGCGCGCAGGATCTGCGCCGAGGACCCAGTACAAGGATTTGATCAGGGACGACTTACCGGTTGAGTTGCCCCCTAGAATGATCGTCATTTTCGGGTCGAACGTCGTCTGGAACGCCGCCTGTTCCAGGTCGGACATGAGATACAATTTTTTGAAGCGTAAGTTTTTCATCTGTCTTCTTGCGCAAATTCCTCACCAGTAGTCTGAATTTCCGCTCGTCTCTCATGATGAGAACTCATATAGAAAGGCGGCACTCAGGTACGCGTCGTCCTGAGAGGTGCCAAACTGCTGGGCGAGCGCGCGGACGCGATCAAGATTTGATCTGACGATTTCAGCGAGTGTCTGATCGTTATCGTCGATACTGTTCACGAGATCGCGAAGTTTCGTGCAGAAGCGCTCGAATGCGAGGGAAGCTCGGCTGAGCTTGTCAACCTCGTAGGCTGCCCAAGCCCGGCCGATGTCGCGCTTCTGGACGGGAGATATGCCTGTAAGGTCGCTCGAAACGGCAGACCACTTTGGCCTACTCTGATGGCGCCGTTTTGTTTCGTCCAACATCTCTTGGACCTGAGCACGCGTGAGCGCCTTCGCCCGCATTAAATCCTGGAAGTTCGTCACGCTCCCCATGTGCTTGGATCGTTCTCGGGCGTGTTCGAGAACGACCACGACGAACGCCGATGATGGACAATCCGGAATGCCAAGTTCGCACTCAAGGAACTGGAGGATCAAACCCCGGAGCATGGTTCCGGGCCTGCTCAGCGGGAGGTCCGATAGATGATACTCGAATAGGTTGATGTCGCTTGCAGCGAACGTTGGAACCTCGGAAGCTATGGCTTTACTGAGCGCGTCAGTTTTGACGCTATCCCCTTCGTCGAAGGTACAGGGGCACTTCGACCGCTCGATGAACTCACAAGGCTGGTTGGTGACGAAACCTAGAACCTCAGCCGCACTGCCAAATTTGATCCGGTTGTCGTACATCTTGGCCACGATTGATGGAACTCTGTCGCTTCCTCCACGCCGCTTGTAGCGTTGTGTAAGCCGCGTCACGGTCCAATGACCAGAGTCTCTCGTTTTCACTTGGTAAAAGCGTGCTTTCGTCGGCTGGGACGAGCCGTTGAGCACGACAATGTCGTCGTGGAATTCAAACGCGACTGCGTAATCGTCGGACTTTTCGTGCAGCATCAGAACGAGCGAGACAGCCCACGAGGCTTGGTAATCGAGCCGTTCGAGCGCGATGCTTCCGCCCTTCTCGCGTTGCGGGACGGCAACGAGATCATCTATCAAGCTCAAGGCCTGCACTCCCGTGGCCATATCCTTTTCATGGGAGGATCATGCATAGGTGGCTCCGACGCAACCTTGGCGGGTCGCCTTTCGTGTGGGCCGTCTAACCTAACGTGCCCTCCAGAAAGTCAGCTTTCCCCCACCATCGGTCGCTAGTGCCGCTCATTAGGCTGCTTGGAAGCGGACCTTCTCAGAGCCCGCTTTGGGTCACACGAAGAAACGCCCCTGCATCCTGATTTCCGCATCGGCTTCTCCCGAACCCTCGACTCCTTCCCCTCCCCTACCCCACCCCCACCGGCCGCTTCGTCACCGCCGGGACCCGCATCGTCACGAGTTCCTCGCCGGCGGTCGGGTGGACCGCGATGGTGCGGTCGAAATCGGCTTTGGTCGCGCCCATGGTCACGGCGATGCCAACAGCCTGGATGATCTCGCCGGCATCGTGCCCGACCAC
>FSSH01001842.1_pt2 | contig 17934 bp, 16 predicted proteins | sample 1166101 | NCBI WGS metagenome assembly FSSH01 (sample SAMEA32972668, study PRJEB13176) | freshwater metagenome | biome: Drinking water system; feature: Biomass in drinking water that filtered by 0.45 um membrane; material: drinking water | place: USA | collected 2012-12-20 | depth 0 m | reverse complement strand
GGCGTGATGCCGATGCATTGCTCGGCCAATGCCGGGCTCGACGCCACCGGCGACTCGGCCCTGTTCTTCGGGCTGTCCGGCACCGGCAAGACCACGCTCTCCAACGATTCCTCGCGCCAGCTTCTGGGCGACGACGAGCATGGCTGGAGCAAGGACGGCATCTTCAACTTCGAGGGCGGCTGCTACGCCAAGACCATCCGCCTCTCGCGAAACGCCGAGCCCGAGATCTACGCCACCACCGAGCGCTTCGGCACGGTGATGGAGAACGTCGTGATCGATCCGGAAACCCGGGTTCCGGATTTCGACGACGGGTCGCTCACCGAGAACACCCGCTGCGCCTACCCTCTCGACTTCATCGCCAATGCGAGTGCGAGCGGGCGGGCCGGGCATCCGAAGAACATCGTGATGCTGACCTGCGACGCTTTCGGCGTGATGCCGCCGATCGCCAAGCTCACTGGCGCGGAGGCGATGTATCACTTCCTGTCCGGCTACACCGCCAAGGTGGCCGGTACCGAGCGCGGCCTGACCGCACCCGAGGCGACCTTCTCGACCTGCTTCGGCGCTCCGTTCATGCCGCGCCACCCGAGCATCTACGGCAACCTCCTGCGCGACCTCATCGCCCATCACCAGGTCGATTGCTGGCTCGTCAATACCGGCTGGACCGGCGGCGGAGTCGGCACCGGCCGGCGCATGCCGATCAGGGTCACGCGGCGCCTGCTCACGGCGGCGCTCGACGGTTCGCTGGCCCAGGCGCAATTCCGGCGCGATCCCTATTTCGGCTTCCAGGTGCCGACCTCGGTGCCGGGCGTCGAGCAGCACGTACTCTCGCCGGTCGATACTTGGAACAACAAGGCCGCCTTCGCCGACACCGCGACGCGCCTCGTCACGATGTTCCGGGAGAATTTCAAGCGGTTCGAGACCCATGTCGACGCCGATATCCGCGCCGCCGAGCCGGTGCGGGTGATCGCCGCCTGACGGACCTGTCATGGCAGCCTGGGCGAAGGCTCAGGCTGCCTTCTCGCTCATCGCTCGGCGGACCGTCGCGGCCGGCTGCTCGAGGGTATAGGGTTTGCCGAGCAGCCTGACATCGGCATCGACCCCGCCGTTATGGACGATCGCATTGCGCGAATAGCCCGTCGTGTAGAGCACATGCAGGTCTGGCCTGCGCCGCCGGGTCTCCTCGGCGAGCTTGCGGCCTTCGCAGTCGGGCATGACGGCGTCGGTGAACAGCAGCGAGACATCGGCGAAGCAGTCGAGGAGGCTCAGTGCGCCCATCGCGCCGTCGGGATGGACGATGGTGTAGTAAAGGTCGCGGAGCGCCTCGACGGCGACCCGGCGGACGTCGTCCTCCACCGCCCCGGTGATCTCCCGGCGTTTGCTCTCGGGAAGAGCAGCGAGCGCGACTTCGGGGAGCTTCGCCGGCTGGTCGAGACCGACAAGGCGTGAGAGATAGATCTTCACGTGCCCGCCGGACTGCTTCACGAAGCCGTAGACTTGGCTGAGGCCGGGTCCCGTGCTGCGGCCGACGCTCTTCCTCGTGAAGAAGGGATCGAAGGCACACTCGACCACGTCGGAGGTCATGCCCGAACCCATGTCGGTCACGGCGATCGTCACGTATTGCCCGGACGCCACGTCCGCGTAGCCTTCGCCATAGACCTCGTCGAGATGCGCGTTCGCCGTCTCTATCGTGAGGCGTCCGCCCTCCGGCATCGCGTCGCGAGCATTCAGGGCAAGGTTGAGGATGGCGCTTTCAAGGTGATTGCCCACGGCCTTCGTCCGCCGAAGGCCGGCCGCAAGGACCGTCTCCATCATGACGGCCTCGCCGAGGCTGCGCCGGAGCACTTCGGACATGTTGGCGATGAGTCGGTTGAGAGTCGGCGGCTCGGGCTGAAGGGGCTGCTTGCGAGCAAAGGCGAGGAGGCGCCGCTTCAGCGTCGCCGCCAGTCCCGTGCCTTCGAGGGCATGATCGATCTAGCGGTCGAGCCGGGTCTCTCCGTTTGCGAGCCGGAGCTTCATCGGGTCGAGGTTCCCAATGACGATCGCCAGCTTGTTGTTGAAGTCGTGCGCCCTGCCGCCGGTGAATTGGCCGAGCGCTTCCATCTTCTGCGCTTGCCCCAACTGGTCCTCGAGCACGTCGCGCTGGCGGGACGTGCTCGATGAGCGCGTGGTCTGACAAGGGCAGCCGTCGCGACCACGATGGCGACGATGAGGATCGGGTTCGCGATGATCGGCAGCGCGCTCCTGATCCCTCCTCGGCACTGAAAGTCGGGGATCGTCGGCGTACTTGCCGAGAGGTCGTCACTCATCAGGGGAAAGTCGAAGCACGTCGAAAAACGTGGTCGATTCACTCAAATCCAACAGCCGCAACTTTAAAAGCCGCGCTTTCGAGATTTTGATGAACGACGCGATAAACGCAGCGATGCTGCGAGCTTCACTTCGCCTGCCGAGAATGAGGCCGACCGATACTGCTGGACGGGCAGGCGAACGATCTCAGATCGTCGTGAAGATCTCAGAACAGCTTGAGACCGGGCGGGATCGGCAGATCCTTCGTGATCTCCGCCATGCGCTCCTGCATTGTGGTCTCGGCCTTGGTGCGGGCGTCGTTGACGGCGGCAACGATGAGGTCTTCGAGGATCTCGCGCTCGTCCGGCTTGAGAAGGTCGGGATCGAGCGCCACGCCCTTCATCGCGCCCTTGGCGGTCATGGTGACGCGTACCGCACCGCCGCCTGACGAACCGGAGACCTCCACCTGATCGAGCTCGTTCTGAAGCGAGGCCATCTTGTCCTGCATGGCCTGGGCCTGTTTCATGATTCCCATCAGGTCGCGCATGGTCTCGTGCTCCGGTTTGTTACGAGGTCCGACAGGACGGCATGTAGGGGAGGCCGACGAGCGCCGCTATACGTCGTCGGCGTCGGTCTCTGCCTCGCCGGTGGGGGCCGGTGGGGCCAGCGGCTCCGCGGTTTTGTCGCGGACATCGACGATTTGCGCCCCGGGGAAGCGCGACAGCACTTCGCGCACCAGGGGATGGGCCGCCGCATCCTGGTGGCGGACTTCAAGGGCAGCGCGGCTGCGTGATTCGAGGGTCGGCTCGCCAGGCTCCTTGGAGAGGGCGACGATCCAGCGCCGCCCGGTCCAGGCGTCGAGGGCACGGGCGAGGTCGTTGGCGATGCTCTGGCGGCCGCCATCGGCAAGCCGGAACTCGATGTGACCCTCTTCGAACCGCACGAGATGGATGGATCGTTCAAGCGCCATCTTGAGGCCGATGTCGCGCCGCGAATCGGCGAGGGCGACGACGTCCTCGAAGCGTCTGAGACGGGGGCCGCCCGCGTCCGTCGCCGGTTGGGCAGGAGCGGCGAAGGCCACCACCTGATCAGGTCTTGATGGCAAGGCCTGCGCGGCCGGTACCGCCACAGGGGACGCCAGGATCCCACCGCTCGACGCGATAGCCAATGGCGGCCGCGTGGCGATTTGCGGCGCTGGAGATGGATCCTCCGGCAGTGAACGCAGGGCCGGTGCCACGACGCCGTCCAGGCTCTCCGCCTTGAGCTTGCGCAAGGCCTCATCCGGTGTCGGCAGGTCGGCGGCATAGGCGAGACGCACCAGCGCCATCTCGGCTGCCGCGAGTGGCCGTGTCGCGCCCTGTATCTCGGGAATCGCCTTTAGCAGGATCTGCCACGTCCTCGACAAGGTTCGTATGGAGAGCTTGCCGGCGAAGGAACTGCCGCGCCCGCGCTCGGCTTCGCTCAGAGTCGGATCGGCCGCGACTGCCTCGGGTACGAGCTTCAGCCGCGTCACGAGGTGGGTGAAGCTCGCAAGATCCGAGATCACAACGGCAGGGTCGGCGCCGGATTCGTACTGGGAACGAAGCTCCGAGAAACAGGCCGGGATGTCGCCGCGCATGGCCGCTTCGAACAGATCGACGATGCGGCCGCGGTCGGCGAGCCCAAGCATGTCGCGCACGCTCGCGGCAGTGACGAAACCAGCCCCATGCGCGATGGCCTGATCGAGGAGCGAGAGCGCATCGCGGACCGAACCTTCGGCCGCGCGGGTGATGGCGGCAAGGGCCTCAGCCTCGGCCTCCACCTTCTCGGCTGCGCAAATGCGCGAGAGATGGGCCGACAGCGTCTCCGCCTCGACCCGACGCAGGTCGAAGCGCTGACACCGCGAAAGGATGGTTACCGGCACCTTGCGGATCTCGGTGGTGGCGAACACGAACTTGGCGTGCGGCGGCGGCTCCTCAAGCGTCTTCAGGAACGCGTTGAACGCGTTCGTGGAGAGCATGTGGACCTCGTCGATGACGTAGACCTTGTAGCGCGCCGAGACCGGCGAATAGCGGATGCCATCGATGATCGCGCGGATGTCGTCGACTCCGGTATGCGAGGCGGCGTCCATCTCCAGCACATCCATGTGCCGCGATTCCATGATCGCTCGGCAATGCCGCCCGAGTTCCGGCATGTGGATGGTCGGACCGGTATCGGTGTGGCCGTCGCGGACATAGTTGAGGCCGCGAGCAAGGATACGAGCGGTCGTCGTCTTCCCGACGTCACGGACACCCGTCAGCATCCACGCCTGCGGGATCCGGTTCGCCGAAAAGGCGTTCGCCAGGGTTTGCACCATGGCGCCCTGGCCGATCAGATCATCGAAATTCTGGGGTCGGTACTTGCGTGCGAGCACCCTGTAGGGTGTCGCTGCTGCCTGCTGTGGCGCGAAACCCGGAAGGCCCGGCGCCTCGCTCGGATTGCCGGAGGTCGCGTCCATGCCGCCTTGTTGTGTTTGCCGGTCCCTGCGGGGCAACCGCCCCATGGGGCAACCCGGATCGGGGCAGAATGGAAGGTGGGAGGCTGGACGAAGACCCGCTCGGTCTCGTTAGGGCTGCTTCCTTCCGGACCTGACCCGGTTGGCGAGTGAAACGTCCCTCGCCAACCTCCCGGTCCGTATATGGCTGGGGCGCTCGTGGAACGCAAGCACGACAAGCCCCTCGACCTGAGGCCTATTCGGCCTTGCGCTTGGTGATCGCAAAGGTCTTCGGGTCGAGGTCGAGATCGAACTGCTTCCCGTTTGCGTCAATCGCGTCGTCGACCTCGACCTCGTCGGATTCGACCTCGATCTTCTTCCACTTGGTGAAACCTTCCTGCTTCAGGACGGCTTCGATCTTGGTGAGTTCCTCCGGCGTCGGCGCACGGTCCGCGAGAGCTGCACCTGTCATTGCGCCGGTCATGGCGATGACGAGGGCGAGGGCGGCAACGCCGCTGTTTTGAATCGACATGGGAACTCCTATTCTTGGTGCCGTTCGGTAACACCGGTCGAACGGCTGTCGGCTGCAGCCGGTTCCACCGCCAAATCGCTCGACGACGCACGCCCCAGTTGTCTGGCGCGGAACTGCGCCCTAGGCTTGAATTGGGGTCGAGGGGTCAACAACCAGCATGGTCACGCGCGTCGCCACCGTCGCCTTCGAGGGAATCGAGGCGCGGGCCGTGGATGTGCAGGTGCAGATCGCGAACGGCGCGGTCGTCTTCATGGTGGTCGGGCTTGCGGACAAGGCGGTGGCCGAATCGCGCGAGCGGGTGCGCTCCGCGCTCATCGCTTCCGGACTGGCGCTCCCGGCCAAGCGCATCACCGTGAACCTCGCCCCGGCGGATCTTCCCAAGGAAGGCTCGCATTACGACCTGCCGATCGCTCTGGCCGTGATGGCGGCCATCGGCGCGATCCCGGCAGATGCGCTGGCTGGATACTGCGTCCTCGGAGAATTGGCGTTGGACGGTACGATCACGCCGGTATCCGGCGTCCTGCCAGCTGCCGTGGCGGCAAGCGCGCGCGGGCTCGGATTGATCTGCCCGGCGGCCACTGGGCCTGAGGCAGCCTGGGCAGGTGGCGATATGGATGTTCTCGCGCCGCGCTCGCTGATCCAGCTCGCCAACCACTTCAAGGGAAGCCAAGTGATGGCGCGGCCCGAGCCCGCCGTGGCTGCCTCGTCCGGTCCGCTTCCAGACCTGCGCGACATCAAGGGCCAGGAAGGCGCCAAGCGCGCACTGGAGATCGCGGCGGGTGGCGGCCATAATCTCCTTTTCAACGGACCGCCTGGTGCCGGAAAGTCGATGCTCGCGGCGCGACTGCCCTCGATCCTGCCGCCGCTCGGCCCGCGCGAACTCCTCGAAGTCTCGATGATCCAGTCGGTGGCGGGTGAACTCAAGGGCGGCGCGCTTTCGAACCGGCGACCCTTCCGGCAGCCGCACCATTCGGCCTCCATGGCGGCTCTGGTCGGCGGCGGCATCAACGCCCGCCCCGGCGAAGCGTCGTTGGCCCATGGCGGCGTGCTGTTCCTCGATGAGTTTCCAGAGTTCTCGGCGCAGGTACTCGATTCTCTGCGTCAGCCGATGGAGACCGGGGAGGTCATGATTGCGCGCGCGAACCATAGGGTCACGTATCCGGCCCGCTTCCAGCTCATTGCCGCGATGAATCCGTGCCGCTGCGGTCAGGCCCTGGAGCCGGGCTACGCTTGCCGCCGCGGTCCCAACGAGCGTTGCGTCGCGCAGTACGGGGCCCGCATCTCGGGACCGCTCCTCGATCGGATCGACCTGCGCATTGAGGTCGGCGCGGTCACCGCCGCCGATCTTATCCTGCCGTCGCCGGCCGAAGGCTCGGCGGAATGCGCCGCCCGGGTCGCGGCCGCTCGCGCTCGCCAGACGGAACGCTTCTCAGCCCTTGGTCTGGAGGGCGTCGTCACCAACGCCACATGCCCGGCCACGATCATCGAGGCCGTCGCAGCCCTGGATTCAGAAGGTGCCAAGCTGATCCGCGACGCCGCCGAGGCGATGCGGCTCTCGGCCCGAGGCTTCCATCGTGTTATTCGGGTGGCTCGGACCCTCGCCGACCTTGATGGCGAGGCAAGGGTGCGAAGGATCCATCTCGCGGAGGCGCTGTCCTATCGCGGCCGGACGGAACGCGCAGCCGCGGCGTGAGCGATCCTCACCGCCCGTAGATATCTTCCACCCGGATAATGTCATCCTCACCGGTATAGCTGCCGACTTGGACCTCGATCAGTTCGAGCGGGATCTTCCCCGGATTGGTCAGACGATGCATCGACCCGATCGGCAGGTAGATCGCCTCGTTCTCGTGGACGAGCGACACCGTCTCGTCGAGGGTCACCTCTGCGGTACCGCGCACCACGACCCAATGCTCGGCCCGGTGGAAGTGCTTCTGCAGCGACAGCCTGCCACCCGGCGTGACCATGATCCGCTTCACCTGGAAGCGCTCACCGATATCGATCCGCTGGTACCAGCCCCAGGGCCGGTACATCCGCCGATGGGCGTCGGCCTCGGGATGAGCCTTCGCGCGCAGAGCCGTCACAAGGTCCTTCACCTGTCCGGAACGTGCCTTGGAAGTGACGAGCACGGCATCGGGCGTCGTCACAACCACGACGTCGTCGAGGCCGACGACGGTGGTCAGGTGCTCGCCCTCACTGTGGACGAGGCTGCCGCTGGTGTTGAGCAACTCGACGCGCCCGCGCACGGCGTTGCCGTCCTCGTCCTTGTCGAGGACACCCCAGACCGCATCCCAGGTCCCGACATCGGACCAGGGGAAGGAAACCGGCAGGACGCCCGCCTTGGTCGTGCGCTCCATGACTGCGTAGTCGATGGAGGTCTTGGGCGCACGGGCGAAGGCGGCTTGGTCAAGGCGAATAAAGTCGAGGTCCCTGACGGCTTGGCTCAACGCCGCCTCGGCGGCGTCCAGAATCTCCGGCTCGTACCGACGCAGTTCCTCGATCATGACGTCGGCGCGGAACAGGAAATATCCCGAGTTCCAAAGGGCACCCTCAGCGATGAGGGCTTCAGCGCCGGCCGCATCCGGTTTCTCGACGAAGCGCTCGACCGCGCAGGCGCGCGTCGATCCGTCGAGTGGGTGGCCTCGCCGGATATAGCCGTAATCGGTTGCCGGCCGCGTCGGCTCGATGCCGAGGGTCATGATGTGCCCGGCGCGCGCGCCCAGTGCCGCTTCGCTCGCGGCGGCGGCGAAGGCTTCAGCATCGCCGATGACGTGGTCGGCGGCCATGATGAGTACCACGGCCTCTGGCGCGACCCTGGCCGCATGCAGCGCAGCAATCGCGACGGCCGCGGCGGAGTCGCGGCGCTCGGGCTCGAGCAGAATGTCGGCGGTGGTTTCCATCTGAGAGAGCTGCTCGGCGACGATGAAGCGTGCGTCGCTCGACGCGATCACGGTCGGGCGCCCGAAGACGGCAGAATCGGCGACACGGCGGACCGTCTCCTGAAAGGTCGACGCTTTGGGATCAACCAGCATCGAGAACTGCTTGGGCATGCTGTCGCGCGAGGCCGGCCACAGGCGCGTTCCCGAACCACCGCACAGGATCACGGGGAGGATCTGCATCTGAGGCGACTGTGTCATCACTCTAACTTCCTTCGACGTATCGCTGCCCGTCTACTCGGATCTCGCAACTCAGCGAAAGTCTTACGACGATCATTCCGGTGAACCTGCTGAAGGCCGAGCGCTCTGACCGTGCCGGACACCCTGGCGCCGCCGCCGCTGCCGATTTCCAGGCGATCGTTGGGGCGCTTCCTACTCGGCCGCTTGCCTTGCGCTGTAGCCAAGACGATCGTTGAGCTCCTCCACGAGCTTGATGGCGGCTTCAGCGATCACGGTGCCCGGCGGGAAAATCGCCGACGCTCCGGCAGCATGGAGGGCCGCGTAGTCGCCCGGCGGGATGACGCCGCCGATGACGATCATCACGTCGCCTCGCCCTGCCTCGTCCAATGCCGCCTTGAGCTCCGGTACCAGGGTCAGGTGTCCTGCTGCGAGCGACGAGACGCCGACGATGTGGACGTCGTTCTCCACGGCCTGCCGAGCCGCCTCGGCCGGGGTGGCGAAGAGAGGCCCGATATCGACGTCGAAGCCAAGGTCGGCGAAGGCCGAGGCGATCACCTTCTGGCCACGGTCGTGACCATCCTGACCCATCTTGGCAACCAGGATGCGCGGGCGCCGCCCGTCGGCCTCCTCGAAGGCCTCCACGAGCTTGCGGACCGTCTCCACTGCCGGCGACATGCCACCCACCTCCCGCTTGTAGACGCCGGAGATCGACCGGATCTCGGCGCGATGCCGGCCCCAGGCCTTCTCCAGCGCTTCTGAGATCTCGCCCACCGTCGCCTTGGCCCGCGCCGCGTCGACGGCGAGTTCCAGAAGGTTGCCTTCGCCGTCTGCGGCCTTGGTGAGCGCTGCCAACGCCGCATCGACGTCGGCCTGGTCGCGCTCGGCCCGCAGACGCTTGAGCTTGTCGATCTGCAGGGTGCGAACGTTGCCGTTGTCGATCCGCAATAGTTCGACGGCGCGGTCGTCGTCGGGCTTGAACTTGTTGACGCCGACGATGGTCTGGCGTCCGGAATCGATCCGGGCCTGCGCGCGAGCGGCCGCCTCCTCGATCCGGAGCTTCGGGATGCCGGCCTCGATCGCCTTCGCCATTCCGCCGAGTTCGTTGACTTCGCGAATATGCTCCCAGGCGCGGCCCACGATATCCTGCGTCAGCTTCTCGACGTAGTAGGAGCCACCCCACGGATCGACAATGCGGGTCGTGCCGCTCTCCTGCTGAAGGAAAAGCTGGGTGTTGCGGGCGATCCGAGCAGAGAAATCGGTGGGCAGCGCCAGCGCCTCGTCGAGGGCGTTGGTGTGGAGCGACTGGGTGCCGCCCTGCGTCGCTGCCATCGCCTCGATACATGTACGGGTGACGTTGTTGAATACGTCCTGTGCCGTCAGCGACCAGCCGCTTGTCTGGGAATGCGTGCGCAGCGGCAGCGACTTGTCTGATTTCGGCCCGAATTCCTTGACGAGGCCCGCCCAGATCAGGCGGGCAGCCCGCATCTTGGCAATCTCCATGAAGAAGTTCGTCGAAATCGCCCAGAAAAAGGACAGGCGCGGCGCGAACTGATCGATGGTAAGGCCGGCTCCTAGGCCTGCCTTGATGTATTCGACGCCGTCGGCAAGCGTGTAGGCAAGTTCCAGGTCATTCGTGGCTCCCGCTTCCTGCATGTGGTAGCCGGAAATCGAAATCGAGTTGAACTTCGGCATGTTCTTCGACGTGTAGGCGAAGATATCGCCGATGATCCGCATCGAACCCTTGGGCGGGTAGATGTAGGTGTTCCGGACCATGAACTCCTTGAGGATGTCGTTCTGGATCGTGCCCGCGAGCTTCTCCGGCGGCACGCCCTGCTCCTCGGCGGCCACGATGTAGAGCGCGAGGATCGGCAGCACGGCGCCGTTCATCGTCATCGACACCGTCATCTCGTCGAGCGGGATGCCGGAGAACAATGTGCGCATGTCGTAGATCGAGTCGATCGCGACACCGGCCATGCCGACATCGCCCGAAACCCGCGGATGATCGGAATCGTAGCCGCGGTGGGTCGCGAGATCGAAGGCGACCGACAGGCCCTTCTGCCCGGCGGCGAGGTTGCGGCGGTAGAACGCGTTGGAGTCCTCGGCCGTGGAAAACCCGGCATATTGCCGGATCGTCCAGGGCTGGGTGACGTACATGGTCGGGTAGGGGCCGCGCAGGTAGGGCGCCACCCCCGGATAGGTGTGAAGGAAGGGAATGCCTTCGCGGTCCGCTGGTCCGTAATGGCCCTTCACCGAAATGCCTTCTGGCGTCATCCAGGGCTCGCCCACCGGCGGAGGAGCCGCTTGAACAGCCTCCGCCGCGTAGGCGAGCGTCGCGAAATCGGGAATGCGGGACGTCATGGATGCGTGCTCGTGCGGCGGATTGTTGCTGAGCATTATAAGCAAGGGCGAACGGGGGGCTACTCCCATCAGCGCCGGGCGCTTGCCTTCCGATCCGCGTCTGGCGTGACGCGCCGGGCCGCTCCGTTGCTGCGGGTGGGGCACCGAGTTCGTGCCTCGCTCCTCGTCTTTCACCCTTCTGAAATGCCGTCTCTCGACATGCGACGGTGCGGCGCAAACCGCCCCGATCGAGTCACTTCTCGCCATCCCGTTGAGCAATCGGCAATGTCTCCGACTGTACGGTGACAGCGAACCGAGGAGAATGCTCCGTGAGCGATTCCGTCGCCGACCTCGCCAGGTCCGTCGTCTCAAGCCAGGCCTCGTCCCTGCGCGGATCTTTTCAGACTGCCGCCCTGCGGCAGCAGGCCGATAGCGAGAAGGCTGTCGCTCAACTGGTTCAGCAGGGCGTCGAGACCCAGAGGGCTGCGGCACCGGAGGGGCAGGGCAAGCTGCTCGACATCTTCGCCTGATTTCGTCGAACAGCCGGGGCGCGCCGCGCGGGTCTGCTGGGCTGATCCGACGAGAATGCCCGATCAAACATGCAATCGCCGCCCGTGACCCTCGACGATCGGTTCCTCGGGCGGGACCTCTCGGGGGCGGGGCGGCGAGCGGAAATCCATGATGCGCGATTCGGAGCGCACCCGCTGGGCGACGGCGGAGCCGGCGGTCAGTTCAGGTAGGTGCGGATCCAGTTCGGGGAGAGGATCTCACCCTCTTCGGTGATGATCCAGGGCTGCTTGGCCGGGTCGGCGAGAGCGCCGGCTGCGGCCTCGATGGCCTCGCGCAGGGTGTCGAAGCGGGCCGGGTGCGCGACGGGGGAGGCGGCCGGCGCGGTGCGCCAGATCGTCAGGTCCGCCGGGCGTTCGAGAGCTTCGGTTTCCATGGTCTTGGGTCCTTGTTGGTACGGGTGCGCCGCCGCTGGCGAGCCTAATTCGTGAAGAAACGGCCTCGGCTTCGCGAGGCTTGTATGAAATGCGATGGAAGCATCTGTGAGGCGATTTCGCGATCAATTTTGGCCGATCCGTGAAGAACCGTCGTCAGCCAGACCACTTTGTCCATGGTCTCGTTCATCATGAATTAATCACGAAACCGAAATCACCGTCTCACCATACCTCTCATCCGTTCGATACAAGAATGATTGGAAGCCGTGTCCAATTCGTTACCTCATCTGACCTTGAGGCACGGTGCGCGGCCGCACGACGTTTGCTCCCCGATCGTCCCCTAGTTGACGGAATCGCGGTGAACGACCAGTTAACGAAGCGTGGCCACAAAACCACAAGGCGTGACCGGGTCAGGAGGTGAGCTTTGCCGGATCGGTTCGCGCGGGTGGTTTGGACGCTGGCCCTCGTCCTCCTCGCCCTGTTCGTCCTACAGCCTTACGTGACTGCGATCCTGTACTCGGCTGATCAGCCTCGTGCGATCTTGGCGCGCGGCGATCTCGCTCCTGCCGAGAACTCTACCGTCGCACTCTTCGCCCGTGCGAGCCCTTCGGTCGTTCACGTCTTTGCGCAATCGGCGGCTCAGGGCCGGGCGCTGATGGAACCCGATCCGCAAGATGGCGGAGGGCAAGGCAGCGGGCAGCAGACCGGCACCGGCTTCGTCTGGGATGCGGCCGGGCACGTGGTGACCAACAACCACGTCGTTGCGGGTGCCACCCAGCGTGGTGGGTCGATCTCCGTGCGCCTCTCCTCCGGTGAGGTCGTCCCAGCGAGCGTCGTCGGCACGGCCCAGAACTACGATCTTGCCGTCCTGCGCCTCGGCCGCGCCGGTTCGGTGCCGCCGCCGCTTGCGATCGGCACCTCGGCGGATCTCAAGGTCGGGCAATCGACCTTCGCCATCGGCAACCCATTCGGCCTCGACCATACGTTGACGACCGGCGTTGTCAGCGCTCTCCAGCGTCGCTTGCCGACCGGGGAGGGAAGGGAGCTCTCGGGAGTGATCCAGACCGACGCGGCGATCAATCCGGGCAATTCCGGCGGCCCACTCCTGGATTCCGCGGGCCGGCTCATCGGCGTCAATACGGCGATCTTCTCGCCCTCAGGCGCGAGCGCAGGCATCGGCTTCGCCATTCCGGTCGACGTGGTCAACCGTGTCGTGCCCGAACTCATCCGCAACGGCCGGACCCGCAATCCCGGCATCGGTATCATTGCCGGCCAGGAGGCGACCGCGGCCCGGCTCGGGATTGATGGGGTCGTGATCCTGCGCGTCCTGCCCGGATCGCCGGCCGCGGCGGCGGGTCTGCGCGGTGTCGACATGCAGACCGGCGAGATCGGCGACATTGTCGTCGGGGCCGGTGGAAAGCCCGTGCATCGGCTCGCCGACCTGACCGCCGCCCTCGAAGCGGCCGGCCTCGACGCGCCCGTCGAGCTCATGATCGAGCGGGGGGGCCGTACCCGGCGCGTCCGGGTTACGACGGCGGACGTCGCGCAAGCGCGTCTCTGACTGATGCGGAGGCAACCCTTGCCGAGCCGCGAAGCGTCGGCAACATCCTCGTCGAGATCGGCCGGGACCGGACCGCGAGAGGATTGAGCGATCCATGACCCTGCTGCTCGGCGCCTTCGCACTCCTCGCACTCTGGTGGTGGGGCGGCAGCTTGATGCGCCTCGCTCCTGCGCGCCGCGCGAAGGTTTTTGCGCGCTGGGCGGCCTATGGGGCGCTGGGCATCGCGATCCTGTTCCTGTTGCGTGGTCGCCTCGACCTCGCACTGCTTTTCGGCTTGGGCGGGGTCTGGGGCCTCGATGGCGCCGCCAAGCTGGGGCTTCGTGTCAGGGATTGGCGAGGCCGCTTCCGCCGAGCGCCTGCGTCGGGCGTGATCCGTCCGATCTTCGGGGCGGACGGCCGTATCGCTGACGGCACGGTCATGGCCGGGCCGGATTCGGGCCGGACCTTGTCGGCCCTTTCGCACGCGACCCTTATCGCCCTGATGTCCGCGTGCCGGCTCCGTGACCCGGCAAGCGCGAGCCTCCTAGAGGCGTATCTCGACGGCCGGGAGCCCGGCTGGCGTGTAGACGCTGAGCGCGATCCCGACCCGCGGGCGCGCCGCTCGCCGGACCCAGGGGCGATGACGGAGCAGGAGGCCTATGAGATCCTGGGGCTTGAGCGCGGGGCGACCCTGGACGAGGTCCGCACGGCTCACCGCACGCTGATGAAGCGGTCCCATCCCGACCAGGGCGGAACCGTCGCGGGGGCTGCGCGCATCAACGCGGCCCGGGACAGGCTGACGAACCGACATCGCTGATACTCCACGCGCGTTGCCAGGAAGGACAAGACTACACTCTCGGACGGGCGCACTCGAAGCGTCCGCACGTCTAGCACCCTCCAGGGAGGGGTTGAGGCCGTCCGGATCAACTCCGGGTGGCGAAGCAGTTGAAGCCGTTGCGCTTGAGGGCGGCGCAGGCATCCTGCGCCGAGTCCTGCTCGGCAAAGCCCGAGAACCGCGCACGATACAGGGTGGCGCCGCCATGCTCGACCTTGACCGTATAGGGAGCGGCCTTGGAGAGGGCGCTGCCTCTTCGGGCGCGCGCGGAGCTGAGCATCGACTTCGCCTTGTCCTCGTCGTCCATCGCGCCGAGCTGGATCACCCAGGCGGTCGGCGTGACGCGCGGCAGGGGAGGTGATTTCACATCCGTACGATCGCCGCGCGAGGGAGCATCGACGGAGGCGAGCCTGGCCTCGACCTTCCCCGAATTCGGGAAGGCGGGCTGGGTCGGCGCCGAAGCATAGGCCTGGGCAGTGCCCGGAAGCGCGGAACGAGCCCTCTGGCCGGCACTGCCTGGCGTCGTGGTCCGGTACGGGCTGATGTCGAGCGGCTCGCCGCTGGTCGAAGCCGTGGTGGCGACGTCCTCGTCGTCATCCGCCGCGGCGACCTGGGTGCGGGTGCGCGAAGCGCCGTCGGCGATCACCGCCGGCCGTGCGCGCTCGGCGACGTCGACGATCGGTGCCGTCTGCCTGTTGCCCGCATAGGCTCGCGGTAGGGTCGAACGGACGAGATCGGCCATGATCCGGTCGCGGCTCGCGCCGGATTTGCCGCCGAGCACGATCGCGACGATCTGGCGGTCGTCGAGCTTGGCGGCCGTCATCAGGTTGAAGCCGGAATCGCGGGTGTAGCCGGTCTTGATACCGTCGACGCCCTCGACGGTCCCGAGCAGCCGGTTGTGATTGCCGATGGTGCGGCCGCGGAAGGCGAAGGATCTGGTCTGGAAGTAGCGATAGTAGCGCGGGAACCGGTCCTGGATCGCGCGAGCGAGGATGGAGAGGTCCCGCGCCGTGGTGATCTGATCGGAATCCGGCAGTCCCGAGGCGTTGACGAAATTGGTCCGGCTCATGCCGAGCGACTTGGCCTTGCGGGTCATCATCTCGGCGAACCGCTCTTCCGAGCCGGCGATATTTTCGCCGATGGCGCAGGCGACGTCGTTGGCGGATTTCGTCACGATCGCCTTGATGGCGTCCTCGACGTCGATGGTCCCGCCGGGACGGAAACCGAGTTTCGAGGGCGAGCGGGCTGCGGCGTAGGCAGAGACGGTGAGCGGCGATTCCAGCGTGTAGCGGCCGCGCTCGAGCTGCTCGAACAGCATGTAGAGCGTCATCACCTTGGTGATCGAGGCCGGGTGCCGGAGTGCGTCCTCGTTCACCGCGTGCAGGGTCCGTCCCGTCTTCACGTCGACGACCATTGCGGCGTAGGGCGGGTTATAGCCGCCTGATGGGCGATGATGGCGACCCCGCTTTGCGTCGGCCGGAACCGTTGCTGCGGCGATCAGAGCAGTGGCGGCCAGAAGGGCCGGCAATGCACGCGACGAGAGGGGCCGGCCTGGAACGCTACGCATCACCGCACACTGTCCTCGGTCCGGACGGCATGGGAGCCGGCCGGCAACGCACCTGAAGGGCGGAGTCGGCGGCTTTTGCCGCCGTATCCCCGCAACATCTGTCAATCAGGCTAGGAGGATGCGGTTACGGGCGGGTTAATGCGATGCACTGAAGTGTCGTCATATATTGCATCGCACCATAGGACTTGACCGATAATGCTGCATTGCACATTGTCGGACGCCGGGCGAACCATCCAGGATCGTTGCGGGCTCGGACGAACCCGTCCCGCTTCAGGGGCGTGCCCGCAGGGCACGGCGATGCCATGATGATGAAACCCTTTGACCAGATCACCATCGACAAGGTCCGCGACATGAGCCAGGGCGGCATGGACATGATGCTCAAGAGCGTCGGTACCGTGTCCAAAACGGCCCAGACGATGGGGATCGAATGGGTGGATTATGCCAAGGACTCGATGGGCGCCGGCACCGCCGCGATGCAGGCCCTGGCCAAGGCCCCGACACCCCAGGCGGCCATGGAGATTCAGACCGCCTATCTGAAAAGCGCCTACGAGCGTTCCATGGCCCAGGCCAAGACGATGGCGGAACTCTATCAGGGCCTCGCCAAGGACATGATGAAGCCCTTCGAGGGCATGATCCCCGGCAAGGCCGCCGCTACGGCCTGAAGGTTACGGTCCCTCCTCGCCCCGCGGGGAGGATTCGCCTCAGCGAAGCCCAACTCGGCGATGCTCACTTCGGCGGGTGCGGCATCCACGGAGGCCGCCCCGCCGGACCCGGGTCTCGGACACGGTGCCGAGGAATCGGAGCGGAAGATGATGCAGGGTACGTCCCGTCCGGGACCCGACCGACATGTCTTCATCCGGACAAGTAAGCGCAGGCGACTGGCGCAGCCTGCCAACGGTATATAGATTGACGTCGATGCGAGCGCGCCTCGCCGGCGCGACCCGCGGACCAGCAGCTTCACGAGCAGCATGCCGCCAGACAGGGTCGATTCGATTCAGATGTTTCACGTCCTGATCCAGGGCGGGGCGATGACACATTGCCCCGTGGCGAGTCGCGTGCCTGCGCCGATCACGGCCGCCGATCCACGCGAGCCCGGAGGCGGCGATGACGGCCGCTCCGGCACCGCGATCATCACTCGCACCAAGACACGCACCAAGCGGCCGAGCCTCTACCGCGTGCTGCTGCTGAACGACGACTACACACCGATGGAGTTCGTCGTCCACGTCGTCGAGAAGTTCTTCAACAAGTCTCAGGAAGACGCCTACCAGATCATGATGCACGTGCATCACAATGGCGTGGGTGAGTGCGGGGTCTTCACCTACGAGGTCGCGGAGACCAAGGTGACGCAGGTCATGGACTTCGCACGCAAACACCAACATCCTCTCCAGTGCGTCATGGAAAAGAAATAGGCACCCCACACAGAGGCCCCGCTTTGCCCAGCTTCTCTCGCAGCCTAGAACAAGCTCTCCACCGCGCCCTGGCGCTCGCCGGCGAGCGCCGGCACGAATATGCGACGCTGGAGCACCTCCTGCTCGCCCTCGTGGACGACCAGGACGCCGCCGCCGTCATGCGGGCCTGCAATGTCGAGGTCGACACGCTGAAGCGCAGCCTCGTCGAATATGTCGATACCGAACTCTCCAACCTGATCGGCGACGGCCGTCAGGACGCCAAGCCGACGGCGGGGTTCCAGCGCGTGATCCAGCGCGCGGTGATCCATGTGCAATCCTCCGGTCGCGAGGAGGTGACGGGAGCGAACGTGCTCGTGGCGATCTTCGCCGAGCGCGAGAGCCATGCCGCCTACTTCCTGCAGGAGCAGGACATGACCCGCTACGACGCGGTCAACTACATCAGCCACGGCATCGCCAAGCGCCCCGGCGCTTCCGAGCCGAAGCCGGTGCGCGGCGCCGAGGAAGAATCCGCGGCCGAGCGGCCGAGCGGAGAGGAGGGCGAGCGAACCAAGAAGAAGGGCGATGCTCTCGACGCCTATTGCATCAACCTCAACAAGAAGGCCCGCGACGGCAAGGTCGATCCGCTGATCGGCCGCGAGACTGAGGTATCGCGCACGATCCAGATCCTGTGCCGGCGCCAGAAGAACAACCCGCTGCTGGTCGGCGACCCCGGCGTCGGCAAGACCGCCATCGCCGAGGGCCTCGCCCGCAAGATCATCCACGGCGAAGTGCCGGAGGTGCTCGCGGACGCGACGGTGTTCTCCCTCGATATGGGCACGCTGCTCGCCGGCACCCGCTATCGCGGCGACTTCGAGGAACGCCTCAAGCAGGTGATGAAGGAGATCGAGGCGCACCCCAACGCGGTGCTCTTCATCGACGAGATCCA
>FSSH01000954.1_pt1 | contig 17962 bp, 18 predicted proteins | sample 1166101 | NCBI WGS metagenome assembly FSSH01 (sample SAMEA32972668, study PRJEB13176) | freshwater metagenome | biome: Drinking water system; feature: Biomass in drinking water that filtered by 0.45 um membrane; material: drinking water | place: USA | collected 2012-12-20 | depth 0 m | reverse complement strand
CACTGTTCGGCGGCGCCATCACGTCGATCCTGTTCAACATCCCCGGGGAGGCGTGGTCCGTCGCCACCACCTTCGACGGCTACCCGATGGCGCAGCAGGGACGAGCGGGCGAGGCGCTCACGGCGGCCTTCACCGCCTCCTTCATCGGCGCGCTCTCGGGCGTGGTCCTCATCACCTTCGTGGCGCCGCTGGTGGCGAAACTCGCCCTGCGCTTCGGGCCGGCCGAGTTCTTCGGCGTGTTCTTCCTGACGTTCTGCTCCTTCATCGGCATGGGCAAGGAGAACAAGGCCAAGATCGTCGCATCCCTGGCAATCGGGTTCCTCCTCGCCGCGGTCGGCCTCGACACCATCTCGGGCGATCTGCGCCTGACTTTCGGATCGAGCGAGCTCATCAAGGGCTTCGACTTCCTCGTGGTCGTGATCGGCCTGTTCGGCGTCTCCGAGATTCTGCTCACCATCGAGGAGGGACTGCACTTCAAAGGAAAGAAAGCGGCGATCGATCTCAAGGTGGTGTTGCGCACCTGGGCCTCGCTGCCGCGCTACTGGGCGACCCTGATCCGCTCCTCGATCGTGGGGATGTGGATGGGCGTGACCCCGGGCGGCGCCATCGCGGCCTCCTTCATGGGCTACGGCCTCGCCAAGCGCTTCTCGCGGAACCCCGAGAATTTCGGGCGTGGCGAGATGGAGGGCGTGCTCGCACCCGAGACCGCCGCCCATGCCGCCGGCACCTCGGCGCTGCTGCCGATGCTGGCGCTCGGCATCCCGGGCTCGGCTACCGCGGCGGTGCTGCTCGGCGGCCTGATGATCTGGGGCCTCCAGCCCGGCCCGCTCCTGTTCATCGAGAACAAGGAGTTCGTCTGGGGCCTGATCGCCTCGATGTATCTCGGCAACATCGCAGGGCTGCTGATCGTGCTCGCCACCGTGCCGGTCTTCGCCGCGATCATGCGCATTCCGTTCGCGCTGGTGGCGCCGATCATCCTGATCGTCTGCGCCATCGGCGCCTACACGGTGGAATCCTCGCGCTTCGACATCTGGCTGATGCTGATCTTCGGTGTCATCGGCTACGTCTTCAAGAAGCTCGATTATCCGCTCGCGCCACTCGTCCTTGCCATCGTGCTCGGCGACCGCGCGGAGGACGCTTTCCGGCAGGCGCTCCTCGGCTCGGGCGGCAACCTCTCGGTCTTCTTCTCGAACGGACTCGTCTCGACCCTGATGGTGATGGGGCTGCTGCTGCTGTTCTGGGGACCGCTCAGCGCTGGCCGCCGCCTCGTCATGCGCAAGGTGACACCGACACGTTCGGCGCCGGCCTCATCCTGAGGCGGGCTGACCGGCCGTGAAAACCGCTGAAGACGAGAACCGCGAGGGATGAGCCGCCGTACGGCCGGACACCGCTGAACCGCACGTTTTCGGGGGCTGCCTGGTGGAGCTGAGCGGGATCGAACCGCTGACCTCCGCAGTGCGATTGCGGCGCTCTCCCATCTGAGCTACAGCCCCGTTCCGAGGTCGGAGCGTTCTATGCTTTGGCGCCTTGGCCTGTCAATTCCGTAAAATTTCCTCCGTCACCGCGCCGTCGGCGCGCCGAGGACGGACGGACCGGGGACATCAGATTCGCGCATGAACGCCTTCATCTGGCTCTTCGACACCGTGATCCAGCTCTATATCTACGTCTTGATCGCCAGCGCGGTCTTGAGCTGGCTGGTGGCCTTCAACGTCGTGAACGTGCGCAACCCGATCGTGTCGCAGATCGGCGAGGTGCTCTATCGGCTGACGGAACCGGTGCTCCGGCCGATCCGCAACATCTTGCCCAATCTCGGCGGTGTCGACCTCTCGCCGATCGTCCTCGTGCTGCTGCTCCTGTTCGCGAGCAGGCTGCTCCACGAGTTCCTGCCGGTGCAAACGACGGTCTACACACGCTGATCGTCGGCACACCTGCACGGACCGAATCTTCTCGAGGACGACCCAATGAAAACCAATCCCGGCCGCTTCTTCGAGGATTACCGCCTCGGCGAGACCATCCGCCATGCCACGCCGCGGACGGCGACGAGCGGCGACGTCGCGCTCTACACGGCGCTCTACGGGTCCCGATTCGTCGTTCAGTCGTCGGACGCCTTCGCGAAGGCGATCGGCTACCCGCAGAGCCCACTTGACGATCTCCTCACCTTCCACATCGTGTTCGGCAAGACCGTACCGGACATCTCGCTGAACGCATTGGCCAATCTCGGCTATGCCGAGGGCGGCTTCCGCCGGCCGGTCTATCCCGGCGAGACGCTCTCCACCGTCTCCGAGGTGATCGGGCTGAAGGAGAGCTCGAACCGCCAGACCGGCGTGGTCTATGTGCGCTCGACCGGCTCCGACGCCGACGGCGAGACGGTCCTGAGCTATTGCCGCTGGGTCCTGGTGCGCAAACGCGACCCCGAGGCGAAGATCGCGCAGGAATACGTGCCGACCTTCGCCAAGGTCGTCGATCCGGCGGACCTTGCAGGCGCGCTTCCCGCGCTCGACATCTCGGCCTACGATCTCGATCTCGCAGGGAGCCCGCATCGCTTCTCCGACTACGTGGCCGGCGAGAAGATCGACCACGTCGACGGCATGACCGTCGAGGAGGCCGAGCACCAGATCGCGACGCGCCTCTACCAGAACACCGCCAAGGTCCATTTCGACGCCCATGCGGTGAAGGATACGCGCTTCGGCCGCCGCCTGATTTATGGCGGCCACGTCATTTCGCTCGCCCGCGCCCTGAGCTTCAACGGCCTCGCCAACGCCTTCGCCCTCGCCGGCATCAATGCCGGCCGCCACGTCGCGCCGCTCTTTGCCGGCGATACGGTCTATGCCTGGAGCGAGGTGCTGGAGACCGCCGAACTGCCCGGTCGCAGCGACATCGGGGCTCTGCGCCTGCGCACGGTGGCGACCAAGAACCAGCCCTGCGGCAACCATCCCGACAAGCAGGGCGATGGCTACGACCCGGCCGTCATCCTCGATCTCGACTATTGGGCGTTCATCCCGCGCTAGCGAGATGCTCCATCCTGCCCGAGATCGCTCGACGCACGATCCGAGCCTCAGCCCTAATAACCGGGCCCGTTTGCGCGATTTGAGACCTCGACCGCTCGGGCCGTTTGTCGTGGATCGTGAGCGGTCAGCCCGCAGATCATCAGCCCAGCCGCAAGGGCGATGGTCGGGTCCAGGGCGAGCAGGAAAATCTCTCCACGGCTCATTCTACCGGCCTCCCGAGAATACGCACCGCAAGGTTGTGTAGGCCGATCCCGACTACGAGGAATGACAACGCCGCACTCGCCGCCGCCAGGGCCCCTCGCCCGGCAGCCCCTGGAATGCCGAACGCGACAGCTGCAATCGGCGTTATGAAGCCAGCTGCCACCGAAGCGATGACGACGCCGTTCGACGTCGCCGCCACCGAAGCGTTTTCGTCCGCTCGTTGTGAATCAAACTCATCGGCTGCATCTGGCATGGGATGCAAGCCATCGCACAATCGTCGTGCCTGGTGCGATCCAGAGCTTCAGCCGCCCGTGAACACTCCCATGACCGCCCGACGCAGCGGATTCTCCGGGTTCGACAGCAACCGCAGAGCCATCGCGCAGGCGATGGTGACGAGGAGCGGGCGGATCAGCCGCGCCCCGAGCCGTATCGCCAGGGCTGATCCGATCTGCGCCCCGAGGAAGGCGCCGAACGCCATGGCGATGCCGATCACCCAGACGACGTGACCGCCGATCGCGAATAAGGCGAGGCTGCCGAGATTGCTCGCGGCGTTGGCGAGCTTGGTATGGGCTGTGGCCCGCACCACCCCCAACCCGAGGAGGGTGACGAAGCCGATCATGTAGAACGCCCCGGCGCCAGGGCCGAAGACGCCGTCATAGAAGCCGACGACCGGCGCGACCGTCAGGGCGAAGATGCCGGGCGTGAGGCGCGCGGCCGCGTCCTCGCTGCTCATGCGCTTGGCGAAGGCGAAGTAGAGCGCGATCCCGACGAGAAGGATCGGCACGGCAGCGTCGAGGACCGGGCGTGGCAGCAGGCTGACGCAGAGCGCCCCGCCGATCGAGGCGAGGCCTGCGCTGAGCGCGATCTTCCAGGCCGCCGGCCAATGGATATGCCCGCGCCGAGCGAAGGCCATGGTCGAGGAGATCGCGCCCGCGCTGCCCTGGAGCTTGTTCGTCGCGATGGCTGCGACGGGATCGAGTCCGGCCAGCAGTAGCGACGGCACCGTGATCAGGCCCCCTCCCCCGGCGATGGCGTCGACGCAGCCTGCCGCAACGGCGACGGCGAACAAGCCCGCCACCAGAGTGATGTCGACGCCGAAGATCATTCCAGCCTCACCGGTTTCCGGTCGCCACCGACCGAAAACCGGTGGGCTTTCTCGTGTTTCAGTTGCGGACGATCACCTTGGTGCCGACCCGAACCCGGTCGTAGAGATCGACCACGTCCTTGTTCGTCATGCGGATGCAGCCGGAAGAGACGGCCGCGCCCATGGTCTCCGGCTCGTTCGAGCCGTGAATCCGGTAGAGCGAGGAGCCGAGATACATCGCGCGGGCGCCGAGCGGGTTGTCCTGGCCGCCGGCCATGAAACGCGGCAGATCGGGGCGCCGGGCGAGCATCTGTGCCGGTGGGCGCCAATCCGGCCATTCCTTCTTCATGGTCACGGACTTCACCCCCGACCAGGAGAAGCCCTGGCGGCCGACGCCAACGCCGTAGCGGACCGCCGCCCCGTTGCCGAGGACGTAGTAGAGCCGCCGCTGGCTCGTGGAGACCACGATGGTGCCGGGCTTCTCGGACCCCTTCCACGCGACGGTCTCGCGCGGGATCGCCTGCTCGCGGAAAATGTTCATGAAGTCGGCGATCGGCCCGCTGTCGAACGGGTTGGCGGTCGCAGGTTGGCCGGCCAGGACCAGGGCCGCGAAGGCGGGTGCCGCGAAGATGCGGGGAAGGCGCATGGTCGTTCTCTCTCGTCGCTGCGGTGCATCCTGCGGCGAACAGGCTGGGCCCGTCGCTTTCCGGAGCGCCTGCGGCCTCGATTGCCGAGCCGTTTCCTCAAGGGCGCGCAGCGTTGGCCGCTAGGGCCCGGCCGGTCAACCCAACCGGGACAGTGGCTCGGGAGTCGTGGATTTTGAGTCACGGTTCCCGATCCGGCCGCATGACGCCCAAAGCCCCGCCGGCATTCGCTTTTCATTCAGCCTGAAGGACTTTCCTTCGGACGACTTGCATTGACAGAATGTCGCAACCGGATTGCAGCTTTGCCGTCGCCGCACCAGTCTTGACCCCGTGCAACCAGGTCCGATCATCGCAGCAGCCCTTTCGAGTGCCGTGCAATCCGTTGGCTTGCGCGGCAGCGACGCTGTGCTCTCGCCGGATCATGCCCCTCGGCGGGTGTCGGCCACGACAGTCGATCGTCTCCTCGCCGTCCTGCTGCTGCTGCTTGCGATCCTGTCGCCGGTCGACGTCAGCGCCTATCGAGGCCTGGACGTGCGCCCGCTCGGCGTCACGTCCACAGCCGGCGGGATCAAGCCATTCATTCCCTCCGCCTCGATGGCAGAGATGGTCGACGACGTCTCGGATGGCGAGCATGCCCTCCGTGAAGTGCGGCTGATCGCCGACCCGAAGGCCGCTCCGAGCGTCCAGCAGATCGGGGCGATCTCCTTCCGGAGCCTCCGGCCGTGGCTGCCCGAGCGGCCACCCAGGACCGCCTGATCGCAGGCCAAGGCTGCGGCTGCGCAGCCTCTTCGAATCCTAATGCGGCGGCTTTGGCCGCATCCTCGCCATTTCCGGCGTGGAGAGTGCATAGGATCTCGCGCTACAACCCTTCTTAGGGCCTTTGCTTCGAATGGACACGCTGCGCGGCGGCCTCCTCTGGCTCGGCAAGCGGTCCAGCATATGGATCAGGAGAGTTCCGATCGTGCCTTCGTCCCTCACTCATGCCGACCGGATGCATGGCCTGCGGCGTCTGCGCGCCGGTATCGCCGGCGTCGCGATCGCCGCAGCGGTCACCGGCTGCAACCAAAAGCAGCAGGCAGCGGTCCCCACTGCGCCGCCGCCGGAGGTCAGCATCGTCACGGTGAAACCACAGCCGATCCCTTATCAGCGCGACCTGCCCGGACGCGTGGCACCCTTGCGTATCGCCGAAATCCGCGCCCGGGTCGGCGGCCTCGTGATCAAGCGGACCTTCGAGCAGGGCAGCCAGGTCAAGGAGGGCGATGTTCTCTACAAGATCGACCAGGCGCCCTACGAGGTCGAACTCCAGAGCGCCGAGGCCGTCCTCGCCAAGGCCGAGGCAGCCCTCGTGCTCGCAAGCCAGCAGGCCGAGCGTCTCGAGACGCTGCTCTCCCGCCAGACCGCAAGCCAGGCGCAGTACGACAGCGCCTACGCGACCCAGAAGCAGGCGGAGGCCGAAGTTTCCGGCGCAAGGGCGGCCCGCGACCGGGCCAAGCTCAATCTCAGCTACACCGATGTCCGCGCCCCGATCTCGGGCCGGATCGGCCGGGCGCTGCTCACCGAGGGCGCTCTGGTCGAGCAGGGCGGAACCGCCAACCTCGCCACGATCCAGCAGCTCGACCCGATCTATGTCGACATCACGCAATCCGTCGGCGAACTGAACAAGCTCCGCCGCGACCTCGCCAGCGGCGAGCTCGACCGCCTGGCCCAGGATTATGCCAACGCCAAGCTCATCATGGATGACGGGACGTTCTACCCCTCGCCCGGACGCGTTCTCTTCTCCGACGTCACCGCGGACCCCAGCACCGGGCAGGTGACATTGCGCGTGCTCTTCCCGAACCCGAGCGACGAGCTCTTCCCCGGCATGTATGTCCGCGCCCGGATCAAGCAGGGCATCGACAAGGACGCCATCGCAGTACCGCAGCAGGCGATCCAGCGCACCAATGACGGCAAGGCCGAGGTCTGGGTGGTGGGCAAGGACGACAAGGTCATGCTGCAGCCCGTCGAAGTCGGCCCCATCGTCGAGAACAACTGGCTGATCCGCGACGGCCTCCAGCCCGGTACGCGGGTCGTGGTGGAGGGCGTCCAGAAGATCAGCGCGGGGATGGTCGTGAAGCCGGTGCCGCTGAAGACGGAGACGGCTGAGGCATCTCAGGCGGAGGCGACCGCGACGCTCGCGCCGCAGAGCGAAGCGGGAGCGCGCTGAGCCATGGCCCGCTTCTTCATCGACCGGCCGATCTTCGCCTGGGTCGTCGCCCTGTTCATCTGTCTCGGCGGCGTGCTCGCCATCCCGATGCTGCCCATTGCTCAGTATCCAGTGATAGCGCCGCCTTCGATCGCACTCTCGACGGCCTATCCCGGCGCATCCGTCGAGAACCTCTATACCGGCACGACGCGCCTCATCGAGGACGAACTCAACGGCGCGGCCAACATTCTCAACTTCGAGAGCGCCAGCGACGCCTTCGGAGTCATCGAGATCACGGCGCAGTTCCGTCCCGGCACGGATTCGAGCCTCGCCGGCGTCGAAGTGCAGAACCGACTGAAGCGCATCGAGGCACGCCTTCCGGCAGAAGTCCGTCAGCAGGGAACGCTGGTGGAGGAAGCCTCCGCCGCGACACTCAACATCATCACCCTGATCTCCCCCGACCGGTCGATGGACGAGATCGCGCTCGGCGACTTCCTGATGCGGAACGTGATCAACGAGATCCGCCGCATTCCCGGCGTCGGTCGCGCGACCCTCTATTCGACCGAGCGGTCGCTGAGGATCTGGGTCGATTCCGATAAGCTGCGCGGGCTCTCCCTCAACGCATCCGACGTCTCGCAGGCGATCACCAACCAGAACGTCCAGATCGCCTCGGGCGCCGTCGGCGCGGCGCCGAGCCCGTCGAACAACCCGGTCAACTTCCCCATCATCGTCAAGGGCCAGATGACGGCGCCGGACGAGTTCGGCGCGATCGTCCTGAGGGCCAACCCCGACGGCTCCAACGTGCGCCTGCGCGATATCGCCCGGATCGAGCTCTGCGGTGAGGACTACAAATTCACCACCCGTCTGGACGGAGGCCCTGCCGCCGGTATTTCGGTAACCCTGGCGCCGGATGGCAACGCCCTCGAGACCGCGAACGCCATCCGCGCCAAGATGGTGGAACTGTCCGAGTTCTTCCCGTCCAACGTGAAGTGGGATATTCCGTACGACATCACACCGGCCGTCAACGCCTCGATCTGGAAGGTGCTGATGACGCTGATCGAGGCGGTGGTCCTCGTCTTCGTGGTGATGTTCCTGTTCCTGCAGAACATCCGCTACACGCTGATCCCCACCATCGTCGTGCCGATCGCCCTGATGGGCACCTGCACGGTGATGCTGCTCTCCGGCTTCTCGGTGAACGTGCTGACGATGTTCGGCATGGTGCTCGCCATCGGCATCCTCGTCGACGACGCCATCGTCGTCGTCGAGAACGTCGAGCGCATCATGAACGAGGAAGGCCTTCCCCCGAAGGAGGCTACCCGCAAGGCCATGGATCAGATCACCGGCGCGATCATCGGCATCACGCTGGTGCTGGTGGCGGTGTTCATCCCGATGGCGTTCTTCCCGGGCTCGGTCGGCATCATCTATCGCCAGTTCTCGATCGCCATGGTGACCTCGATCGCCTTCTCGGCGCTCCTGGCCCTCACCTTGACGCCGGCCCTCTGCGCGACCCTGCTCAAGCCGGTCGAGAAGGGGCACGGTCATGCCAAGGGCGGGTTCTTCGGATGGTTCAACCGGCTCGTGGACCGTGAGACAGCCCGCTATGGGCGCGGCGTCTCGGCCTTCATCGCTCGCTCGGGCCGGGTCATGGTGGTCTACCTGATCCTGGTCGCGGGCCTCGCCTATGCCTTCGTCCGCCTTCCCGAAGGCTTCCTTCCGGTGGAGGACCAGGGCTTCTTCACCGTGGATATCCAGACGCCACCGGGATCCTCCTTCAACCGCACCGAGCAGGCCGTGAAGAAGGTCGAGGAGCACCTCCTCGCCCAACCCGGTGTCGCGAGCGTCACCATCGTCAACGGCTTCTCGTTCTCGGGACAGGGCCAGGTGACGAGCCAAGCCTTCGTCACCCTCAAGCCCTGGGGCGAGCGCGACGCGGCCAACTCCGCGGCCAAGCTGGTGGAGGGCACCAACAAGGCGCTCTCGACCTACAAGGATGCCATCATCCAAGCCTTGGAGCCGCCGCCGATCGACAATCTCGGCAACGCCTCCGGCTTCTCCTTCCGCCTTCAGGACCGGGGCCAGAAGGGGTACTCGGCGCTGATGGCGGCTCAGGAGCAGTTGCTCTCCCTCGCCAAGAAGAGCCCGGTGCTTCAGAAGGTCTATGTCGAGGGATTGCCGCCTGCGCCCCAGGCCGAACTCGTCATCGACCGCGAGAAGGCGGCGGCACTGGGGGTGGCCTTCGAGGAGATCAATAACACCATCCAGGTCAATCTCGGGTCGGTCTATACCAACGACTTCCCGAACCGGGGCAAGATGCAGCGCGTCATCGTCCAGGCCGAGGATTCGCAAAGGTTGAAGGCCGCCGACCTCCTGAATTACGGCGTCCGGAACGCACAGGGCACCATGGTGCCGATGTCCTCCTTCGCCGACCTCAAATGGAGCGTCGGGCCGGCGCAGATCATCGGCTTCAACGGCTACCAGTCGGTGCGCATCACCGGCGAGCCGAAGCCCGGCTACACCTCGGGTGACGCCATCGCAGAGATGGAGCGCCTGATGGAGCAGCTGCCCAAGGGGTTCGGCTATACCTGGACCGGCCAGTCGCTGCAGGAGAAGGAGGCCGGCAGCCAGGCGACCCTGTTGCTCGCCCTCTCGATCCTCATCGTGTTCCTGTGTCTCGCCGCGCTCTACGAGAGCTGGTCGATCCCCTTCTCGGTGCTGCTCGTCATCCCGCTCGGCGTCGTCGGCTCGGTGGCGGCGGTCTACCTGCGGGGCATGCCCAACGACGTCTATTTCAAGATCGGGCTCATCACGATCATCGGCCTCTCGGCCAAGAACGCGATCCTGATCGTGGAATTTGCCAAAGACCTCTGGAAGCCGGGCAAGTCGCTGGTCGACGCCACGGTGGAGGCCGCGACGCTCCGCTTCCGCCCGATCGTGATGACCTCGCTCGCCTTCATCTTCGGAGTCGTGCCTCTCGCCATCGCGACGGGGGCGGCCTCGAAGAGCCAGCAGGCCATCGGCACCGGCGTGCTCGGCGGCATGATCTCGGCGACGGTGCTCGCCGTGATGTTCGTGCCAGTGTTCTTCGTGGTGGTGATGCGGCTATTCCGCCGGAAGGACGCGGCGGAGGGCCCGAAGACGGAGGCGGAGGACAAACCAGAGCCTTCAGCTCACCCCGCACCGGCCGAGTAGTAGGTATCTCCCTCCCCCTTGAGGGGAGGGATCGAAGGTGGCTGGGCGACCCTGGGTTCAGGCAAGCGGAACACCCCCACCTCGTCCCCACACCCACGTCGGGCCTGCCCGACTTGGGCACCGAACATGCCGATCTCGGGCTGGCCTGAGATCTATGGGGGAGGAGAGGCGCTACGTCCTCACACCTCGCGCGAGATCATCATCTTCTTGATCTCGGCGATGGCTTTTGCCGGGTTCAGGTTCTTCGGGCAGGTATTGGCGCAGTTCATGATCGTGTGGCAGCGATACAGCCGGAACGGGTCATGCAGGGCGTCGAGGCGCTCACCGGTATTTTCGTCGCGGCTGTCGATCAGCCAGCGATAGGCCTGCAGGAGCGCTGCCGGCCCGAGGAAGCGATCGCCGTTCCACCAATAGCTCGGGCAGGACGTCGTGCAGCAGGCGCAGAGGATGCACTCGTAGAGCCCGTCGAGCTGTGCGCGATCCTCCGGCGTCTGCTTCCACTCGCCCTCGGGCGCCGGCGTCTCGGTCTGGAGCCAGGGCTCGATCGAGGCGTGCTGTGCGAAGAAGTTCGTCAGGTCCGGCACGAGATCCTTGAGCACCGGCATATGCGGCAATGGGTAGATCCGAACCGCACCGGTCTTCTTGCCCTTGGCGTGCCCCTTGGTGTGATCTTGGCACTCGTCAATGCCCATGGTGCAGGCGAGCGCGTTCTGGCCCTCGATGTTCATGGCGCAGGAGCCGCAGATGCCCTCGCGGCAGGAACGGCGGAAGACGAGGGTCGAGTCGACCTTGGCCTTGATCCAGAGCAGGGCGTCCAGCACCATCGGCCCGCAATCGTCTCGGTCGACCTGATAGACGTCCACCCGCGGGTTGGCGCCGTCATCCGGGTTCCAACGATAGATCCGGAACTCCTGCAGATTGTTGGCGCCAGGCGGCCGAGGCCAGGTCTTGCCCTCGGTGAGCTGGGAGTTCTTGGGGAGAGAGAACTGGGCCATGATCGGCGTGCCTATTTCTTATCAAAGCATCTGATCTGAGGACGACTGCATTCCATCCTCAATACACACGCGCCTTCGGCTCGATGTACTGGATCTCGTTCGACATCGTGTAGGTGTGAACCGGCCGATAATCGATGCTGACCTGCTTCGACGTGTCGTCCATCCAGGCGAGGGTGTGCTTCATCCACTCCTTGTCGTCGCGGTCGGGGAAGTCCTCGCGGGCATGGGCGCCGCGGCTTTCCTTGCGGTTGGCGGCCGATTCCATCGTCACCACCGCCTGGCCGATGAGGTTGTCGAACTCGAGCGTCTCGAGGAGGTCGGTGTTCCAGATCAGCGAGCGGTCCTGGATGCCGATATCGGCCGTGCCGGCGGCGACCTTGTGGATGAGGGTCCTGCCCTCCTCCAGCACCTCGCCGGTGCGGAAGACGGCGCAGTTGTTCTGCATCGTCTTCTGCATCTCGGCGCGCAACTCGGCGGTCGGCGTGCCGCCATTGGCGTAGCGGAAGCGATCGAGGCGGCCCAAGGCCTTGTCGGCCGAGTCCTTGGGCAGATCCATCTGGCGGCGGCCCGGCTCGACGATCTCGGCGCAGCGCAGGCCGGCGGCACGGCCGAACACGACGAGGTCGATCAGCGAATTCGACCCGAGGCGGTTGGCGCCATGCACCGAGACGCAGGCCGCCTCGCCGAGCGCCATCAGGCCCGGCACGACCGTGTCGGGGTTGCCGTTCTTCAGGGTCAGCACCTCGCCGTGATAGTTCGTCGGGATGCCGCCCATGTTGTAATGCACCGTCGGGAGCACGGGGATCGGCTCCTTGGTGACGTCGACACCGGCGAAGATCTTGGCGCTCTCGGAGATGCCCGGCAGGCGCTGGTGCAGGATCGCCGGGTCGAGATGGTCGAGGTGCAGGTAGATGTGGTCGTTGTTCCTGCCGACACCGCGCCCGGCCCGAATCTCCATCGTCATCGAGCGCGATACCACGTCGCGGGAGGCGAGGTCCTTGGCGGACGGCGCGTAACGCTCCATGAAGCGTTCGCCCTCGGAATTCGTGAGATAACCGCCCTCCCCGCGCGCGCCTTCCGTGATCAGGCAGCCGGCGCCGTAGATGCCGGTGGGGTGGAACTGCACGAACTCCATGTCCTGCAGCGGAAGGCCGGCGCGCAGCACCATGGCGTTGCCGTCGCCCGTGCAGGTATGGGCCGAGGTCGCCGAGAAGTAGGACCGGCCATAGCCGCCGGTGGCGAGAATCGTCTGCTGCGCACGGAAACGGTGGATCTCGCCGGACGCCTGGTCGATGGCGATGACGCCGAGGCAGCGGCCATCCTCGTCCATGATCAGGTCGAGGGCGAAGTACTCGATGAAGAAGTTGGTCTGGTTCTTCACCGCCTGCCCGTAGAGGGTGTGGAGCATGGCGTGGCCGGTGCGGTCGGCGGCGGCGCAGGTGCGCTGGGCGGTGCCCTTGCCGTATTCGGTGGTCATGCCGCCGAAGGGCCGCTGGTAGATCTTGCCTTCCTCGGTGCGCGAGAACGGCACGCCCCAATGTTCGAGCTCGTAGACAGCCGCGGGCGCGTTCCTGACGAGGTACTCGATCGCGTCCTGGTCGCCGAGCCAGTCCGACCCCTTCACGGTGTCGTACATGTGCCAGCGCCAATCGTCGGGGCCCATATTGCCCAGCGACGCCGAGATGCCGCCCTGTGCCGCTACCGTGTGGGAGCGCGTCGGAAAGACCTTGGTGATGCAGGCGGTGCGCAGGCCGGCTTGAGAGCAGCCGACCGTGGCGCGAAGCCCCGCGCCGCCCGCCCCGACGATCACCACGTCGAAGGTGTGATCGTGGATGGTGTAGGCGGGCGCGCCGTTGCCGTTGGTTCCGTTGGTGGCCATGGGCATATCCTTCGGGTTCCGGGTGCGGTCAGACCAGCTTGCCGAGGCTCACGCGCAGGATCGCGTAGAGACAGGAGACGGCGACGATGACCGCGTAGAAGTTGTTGGCGAAGAGGCTTACGATCTTGAGACCCTTGTCGTGGACGTAATCCTCGATGATGACTTGCATCCCGATCCTCATGTGGAGCGTGACCGAGATCACGGCGAGGATCAGGATGAGTGCAACGATGGGGTGCGACATCAGGGCGACCGCTTCCGCGTAAGGCCGCCCGGCCATCAGCGCGATGACGACGACGAAGGCGACCATCAGCGGCGCGTTCGAGGCCGCGGTCAGGCGCTGCAGCCACCAATGGCTGGCGCCGTGGCCCGAGGCGCCGAGCCCCTTCACCCGCGAGCGCGGGGTGCGCATGGTGAGGTTCGTGTTCTGGCGGTTGTCGACCATGTCCTCGCCTCCTCAGCGCAACGTCAGGGCCAGGGCCCAGATCAGGATCGTCAGGACGATCGAGCCGATCAGGGTTCCTCGCGCCAGCCACAGCCGCCGCTCGCGGTCGAGGCCATGGCCGAAATCCCAGACGAAGTGGCGCAGGCCCCCGAGCATGTGGTGCATCAGGATCCACGTGTAGACGAACAGCACCAGCTGTCCCGCGATCGACCCGAAGAACCAGGCGACCCACCCGTAGGCGGCAGGTCCCGAGGCCAAAGCCACCAGCCAGATCGCCACCAGGGCCGAGCCGCCATAGAGCGCGGTACCGGTGATGCGGTGGAAGACCGACATCGCCATGGTCCAGGTCCAGCGGTAGATCTGGAGATGGGGCGAGAGCGGCTGCGCGGTCGTGGGGCGTAGCGTGGGAGGCATCGGGCTCATGATCCTCGGTTGAGACGGTGGAGCATGTCTGGAGTTGTTCGAAGGAGTATCGGTTCACCGCAAACGCGCAAGGCGCGGATGCGGCACCGCACCAGAATGTGTTGCAATGCAGCGCGATCTATCATGACAGCCGCCCCAGGGTCTGCCACCACAGGTAATCGAGCGGCGTGACAATGATGAGCGATGCGGCGCCGACGAGCGCGGTGAGCCGCGTTGCGTCGAGGAGTCGAATCCCGCCGAGATGCATCGTCAGGATGATTGGCGGCGCCTGGTAGGGCAGGAACAGGCTCGAATAGCCGACCACCTGTGCCATCACGACGTCGTCGAGGGAGAGCCCGCTGGCCCTGCTCATCTCGCCCGCGAGCGCGGTGTAGAGGGCGGGGGCACCGTTGGCCGTCGCCACGACGGCGAGGAGTGCGGCAAGGCCGGTCAGGACGCCAAAGTTCTGGAACGGGGCGTCGGGCCTGAGCGGTGCCAATCCGAGCAGGGCGTGGCCGAGGCTTGCCCCGAGGCCGGTTTCGTTGACCGTCGCCACGAGGCCGAGCAGCGCCGCGACATAGAAGCAGGTGCGCAGATTGACGGCGCCGAAGGCCTCCGGTCCCAGCACCCCGATCCGCGGCATGAGGCAGACCAGGGCGGCGGCGAACCCGATCCAGGCCGGGGCGATGTGGTGGATGCTGTCGGTAACCCAGAGGCCCAGGGTCAGGCCGAGCACGATGGCGAGACGCCGCTCAGCCGGCTTGAGGGGCTCGCGGGGAACCGCTGCGGTATCCTCCGCGGCGGGGTCAAGCCGATCGGGAAACAGCCACAGCACCGCCGCGACCACGAGCGTGCCTTTGACGAGCGCCAGAACGGGCGCGTGAAGGACGAGGTAGGGTAGGTAGGCGATATGCAGGCCGTACTGGACCTCGGCTGTGCCGGCCATGACGAGGTTGGGAACGTTCGCGGGCAGGATCGCCGCGGAGAGCAGCGGCGTCGCCAGCCCCACCGCGAGTACGGCACCGATGCGCCCCGGCCGCCCGTCGACCAATCCGACATGGTCGCACAGAACCAGCACGACCGGGACGAGCAGGGCGATGCGGCCGAGATTGGACGGCATCACGAAGGACAGGACGAAGGCCAGGGCGACGAGGCCGGCGATGAAGCCGGCATAGGAGCCCGGCATCCGTCCCGAGAGCGCGCGTGCGAGTCGGTCGCCGAGCCCGGTCCTCGTCATGGCGAGGCCGACGACCATACCGCCGAGCACCAGCCAGAAAGCCGAGGAGGCGAAGCCCGAGAAGACCGTGGCGGCCGGGGCCAGCCGCAGCAGCATCGCGGTACAGAAGAACAGGAGCGCGGTGACGATCTCGGCGACGAGGCCGGTCGCCCAGAGGCCCATGCACAGGGCGAGCAGAAGGCCGGTCGCGACGACCGTGCCGTGTCCGCTCAGTAACCCCGCTGCCTGCATCCTCGATCTCGCGCATCACCCGGTTCGGGCGTTACCCTGCGCTCAGATTTGAATGGTTCGCAATTCGAGAGTTCCAGCCCAATCCTTCGCGAGAGACGAAGGATAGTGGGGCTCGGGTCAGACCATTCCGAGTGCCTGCATGTAGAGCTCCAGGATCGCCTCCTCCTCCTGGCGCTCGGCATGGTCCTTCTTGCGGAGGGACACGATCTTGCGCAGGGCCTTCACGTCGAAGCCGGTGCCTTTGGCCTCGGCGTAGACGTCCTTGATGTCCCCGGCGAGCCCTGCCTTCTCTTCCTCCAGGCGTTCGATGCGCTCGATGAAACTCTTGAGCTGGTCTGCCGCGACGGAGGACGCGTCGACGGCGGGGGCAGGAGAAGCGGCCATGATCGTGCTCGGTCCTTGTCAGGAAGACGCGACCCCTCGGGGCCGTGCCGGTCGGTTTTTCGTTAAGCCGTCAAGCTTACCGGGAGATTAGTGCGGCTCGGCCTGGGCCTTGGCGAAGGCGGCCTGCTGGTCGGCGCTCGCCTCGGCCTGATGCAGGCGCTTCCACTCCTCGTAGGGCATGCCGTAGACACGCTCGCGGCTCTCGTCCTTCGTCATGGCGAGACCCTTCTCGTCGGCGGCATCCTTCATCCAGTTCGAGAGGCAGTTGCGGCAGAACCCGGCGAGATTCATCAGGTCGATGTTCTGCACGTCGGTGCGCGTCTGGAGGTGGTTGACGAGGCGGCGGAAGACGGCGGCTTCGAGTTCCGTCCGCGTGGCAGGGTCGATCTCGGTCATGGTCTGGTTCCTCGGACTCGGTGATCGACAGGTCGGCGCGCTGCGCCTTCGCGTCAAGCCGCCGGATGCAGGAACGGCCGCAGGAGTTTGGCGAACCGCTCCGCCCAAGCGATCTGCCCATCCTCGCCGGCAATGAGGTCCTGGCGGATCTCTACGAGGGCGTTCGGCAGCCCGCGGGCGATGGCGTGACGGTCGATGGTGTCGCCGGGCAATCCACCACCATAAGGCTCGTTGTCGCCCACCGTGAAATTCGCCGGATCCGCCCGGAGGCCGGCGATCAGGGGTGCGCTGAGGCGGTCGTCGCGGTCCCAGAGGATGCCGACCTCCCAGGGCCGCATGTAGCCGCGCCAGCAGGCGGTGAAGCTGTGGATCGTCACGATGGCCGGCGGCGCCCCGGTGGCCATGGCCTGTGCGACCGCTGCATCGATGGCGCGATCATAGGGGTCATAGAAGCGGGCGATCCGTTCGGCCTTGCCGGGCTCGTCGATCCGGGCGTTGCCCGGCACCACCGCACCGTCGGACAGCCGCATCACGAGGGTCGGGTCGTCGCGGCCGCGGTTGGGATCGATGATCAGGCGCGAGAACGTCGTGAGAACCGCCGGGGCGCCCATGAGCGCCGCGAGCCGGCGCGTCACTCCGGCGGCGCCGATATCGTAGGCGATGTGGCGCGAGAATTCCGGCGCCGCCACACCGAGCTGCGCGAGATCCTCGGGGACATGGTTCGAGGCGTGGTCGCACAATACCAGGAGGCCGCTACCGGGATTGCCCGGGATCGTCTCGACGGGATGGGGAGGATGCATCGGGCGGGGCGGCTCCGGGTTGGCCGGCGGCCATGCAAGCAAGCGGCCGCGACATCTCGCGCTTGCCCGAGGGCCGAGCGTCGGGCACAGCACGTATCGCGGATCGCGACGCCACGGCAACAATCCGGCGACATGGCTGAGGAGCCAGGCCGGATTGCCCGCGCGAGCCGAAGAGCAAGATGACGGATTTCTCTGATGACCGCGCCCTCCTCCGACCATTCCGCCTCCCGCGCCCTCCTTCTGCGCTTCCTCGACGAGGCGATCGCGGCCGCCCACCCGGCACGGTGCCTCGTCCCTCACCTTCCGGCTCCGGGTGCCGGGCGCCTGATCATTCTCGGGGCGGGCAAGGCCGGCGGCAGCATGGCGGCGCTGGCGAGCCGGTTCTACGCCGAGCAGCACGGCGTCGACGCCAGCCGCATCACCGGCCTTGCGGTAGCCCGCCACGGCTACGGCGAGGAGGCGCCGATGATCCGCATGGTCGAGGCCGGCCACCCGGTGCCCGACCAGGCCGGTATCGACGCCACGATCGAAACCCTTCGCATCGCCGGTGAGGCCGGACCGGAGGACGACGTCCTCGTGCTGCTCTCCGGCGGCGGTTCCGCCAACTGGATCGCCCCTGCCGGCGACCTGACGCTCATCGAGAAGCAAGCGGTGACCAAGGCGCTGCTGCGCTCCGGCGCGCCCATCGACGAGATCAACGCGGTGCGCAAGCACCTCTCCCGGATCAAGGGCGGCCGCCTCGCCGTGAAGGCCCGCAACGCCCGCTCGATCCTGACGCTTGCGATCTCGGACGTGCCTCACGACGATCCCGCGGTGATCGCCTCGGGTCCCACCGTCCCCGATCCGACGACGCTGGCGGACGCGCTGGCGATCTGCGAGCGCCGCGGG
>FSSH01002282.1_pt1 | contig 18010 bp, 14 predicted proteins | sample 1166101 | NCBI WGS metagenome assembly FSSH01 (sample SAMEA32972668, study PRJEB13176) | freshwater metagenome | biome: Drinking water system; feature: Biomass in drinking water that filtered by 0.45 um membrane; material: drinking water | place: USA | collected 2012-12-20 | depth 0 m | reverse complement strand
ATGAATGGGTCTGGACCCTAGGGTCGATGGCCCGTCGACAAATTTTCCACAATCACCGTCAATAAATTATGGACAAGACGATTCGTGTCGATTCTACTCGTGCTGATTCGGCCTGGTGTACGGCGTTTTTCATCCAGGACGGCGGATTTCCATCTGTAGCATTCCAAGTAACTGCTTTTCTGGAGAGGCTCTGCATGCCGCGGGAGCTAACTTCGCGCCGTGGCGCGGAGGCGCGTGTTCTGTTGTCTGTGAGGCGTTGGCTTGCGGCGAATGCAGCACGGCTGACCGGCTCAAATTGGCTTCTTCGAAGCAGCGTGCCTGCCCTTGTGATCCTGTTTATCGCGTCCTTCGGCGTATCAACTTTTGTCTCGCTGTTCCAGGAGCGCGATGACGCGCTTTATGATGCGCGGCTCGACATGCGTCTGATGGCCCAGACACTGGCAAATGGATTGCGTGACGCAACCGACAAAGATGACGCCGGCCGGGCGTTCGACCAGGCGATCAATGCGCTCGGCACGAGCGCCGATGAGCGGCGGATTGACCAGGGACGCGCCCACCTTCTGATCGATCCGGATGGGCGGATCGCCTACTCCACCGCGCCGCGGGACTATCCCCAGGGGACTCTTTTGTTGTCGCAAGCTCCCGGTCTGGAGTCGCTCCTGCGATCGGGGGATGTCGGCGGCGTCAACGAGTTTTCCCAGCCTAACGGCCAATTAATGCTGACGGCCATCGAGCGATTGCCAAAGCGCGCTGGAACCATTGTCGAGATTCAGGCGATGGCCCATGCGCTGGCGCAATGGCGTCAGCGAGCGGTCACCCAGGTCTCATTGTTCATTGTCACCAGCTTCGTTGTCCTCATGCTGGGATTTGCATTCCACTGGCAGGCATTGCGCGCGCGCGAAGCCAATATTGTCAGCGACAGGACGCGGGCCCGCCTCGATCTGGCGCTGGATCGCGGACGTTGCGGGCTGTGGGATTGCGACCTGCGCAATGGTCGGATCTACTGGTCGACATCTATGTATGACATTCTCGGGCGAACACCGAGCGAGGCAGCGCTGTCTTATGGCGACCTCGCCGAATGGCTGCATGAAGATGATCGCTCGATCATCAACGATATGGCTACCAGTGCCGCGACACGCCGGCCCATTGACCGGGAAATACGCCTCGCGCATCACGACGGTGGATGGGTATGGGTTCGCGCCCGCGCCGAGGTGGCGGCCGCGCAAAGCGATGATGATCTCCATCTCATCGGCGTCGCGCTTGATGTCACCGAGCAGCGCACACTCGCAGACCAGCGCAATCAGGCTGACATGCGGCTTCGGGCGGCGCTCGACAGCATCGGCGAGGCGTTCGTTCTGTGGGATGCCGATAATCGCCTGATCCTGTGCAATTCCAAATTTCAACAACAGCACGATCTGACCGATGCCCAGGTTGCGCAGGGCAGTCTCTATGACGACGTCATCGCGGCGGGGCGACGCCCGGTCTTTGTTCGAACCACCCGACAGGATCGACGCGTGAGAGCGGAAGCGGGCGTTGCTGCAGATCTGCCGGGCGCCGCGCTGGAGAGCGGCGAAACGAGCGCAGATCGGCCTGTGCCGACCCTGTCGCGTCACGCCCTTGGTGACGAGAACGCGCTCAACGCCAGTAATTTCGAGGCTTTGCTTGAGGATGGCCGCTGGCTCAACGTCAGCGAGCGGCGGACGCGTGATGGCGGATTTGTTTCGGTCGCAACCGACATCACCGCCCTCAAGCGCAACGAGGAAACACTGACACAGAGCGACCGACGCCTGCGAAAAATGGTCGTTGATCTGACAGTTTCACGGCAGGCGCTGGAAATGCAATCGCGCAGCCTGAGCGAAGTGGCGGAAAAATACGCCAACGAAAAGCGCCGCGCCGATGATGCCAAGCGCAAGGCCGAGGCCGCGAACCTGGCAAAATCCGATTTTCTTGCCAACATCAGTCACGAGCTGCGTACGCCGCTTAACGCCATCATCGGCTTCTCGGAAATCATGCGCCACGCCATGTTCGGGCCGCTGGGCTCGCAGCGCTATATCGACTACACGCGCGACATTCATAACTCCGGCCAATACCTGATGGATGTCATCAACGATATCCTCGACATGGCGAAGCTCGAATCGGGGTGTCGCACGATCAATTGGGAAGAGGTCGACATCGACGAACTGCTCGCCGATGTCGCCCGCGTCATCGGGGTCAAGGCACAAGAGGATTCAATTGCACTCCACGTGCCGGCGCCGACGCATTATCGCATTATCGCCGACCAGCGCGCGCTGAAACAGATCCTGCTCAACCTGTTGTCCAACGCCGTTAAATTTACGCCGCCGCGCGGTAATGTCGAAATACTCGCAAAAACGAGCAATGGGCGTCTGCTTATTTCTATTCGCGATGATGGCATCGGCATTCCCAAGGATAAAATCGACAAGCTGGGGCAACCCTTCGTCCAGGTGGAAAATCAATACACCAAATTCCACAAGGGATCGGGACTTGGCCTGGCAATCTCGCGATCGCTGGCGACCATGCAAGGCGGAGACCTGACCATCTTGTCCATGCCCGGCGAAGGGACCACCGTCACGGTCAGCCTGCCGCTGCGAAAGACAGACAAAACCGACTGTTAAGTGTGTCCAGGCTGGCCGTAGGCGCGAGCGCCCCACTGACGGGCGAGGACACCGCGCACCGCCTGTGCATGAGTTTCGAGAGCACGTGCCACAGCCGGCATATCGCTCAGCCCGCTTGTTTCAACCAGCAGAGCGCTCAGTGCGGGTGAGGCATCAGCCAGGCTGACACCAGGCTCAAGGCACAGGCGCGACAATTGCAGGAGATATGTGAAGAAGCGCCATGCTGACGACAGTTTTTCAGCATCATCGGGAGCGATCAACGCGGCGCTCGCGGCTTGACCGAAAAGAGTGTCGCCAAAATTGCCGGCCAGATCGCGATGGTCCGCCGCATGCCGTAAAACCAGATACTGGCTGAAGAAATCAATATCCGTCAGACCGCCCAGGCGTTGGCGGATATCCCACAGGTCGCGTGGCGGCTTTTCCTTCAGCAGCAGCATGCGCATATCGACAACATCGCGGGCCATCTGCTCGGGGCTCTGAGGCTGGAGGAGGATACGGGTCAGTATCGCGCCGAGCCGCTCGCCGAAGGCGGGATCGTTCGTCGACACAATGCGGGCCCTGGTCAGCGCCATGCGCTCCCACGTCCACGCTTCGCCGGCGTGATATTCACGAAAGGCGCGCAGGCTGCTGGCGAGCGGCCCCTTATTGCCCGACGGGCGCAGGCGAAAATCAACCGCATAGGCAATACCTTCAGCCGTCGGGGCTGACAGGGCTGCCACCAGCCGCTGCGTCAGACGGGTATAATACTCGGCGGCATAGAGGCTTTTGCGGCCATTGGATGGAGCATCGTGATCATCTTCGTAGATGAGCAGGAGATCGACGTCCGAGGTCGCAGTCATTTCCCGCGATCCCAGCCGCCCCAGTGCAATGATGGCGTGCGCCGGCACAGGCGTCATGCCGTAGCGCTCGACATGCTCCGCGAGGACACGGTTATGGAGCGCTTCGATGATGACGTCGGCAATACGGCTATAGGCCTTTCCCGCAGCAAGCGGGGAGAGACGACGCGCGACGATATAAGTGCCGACCAGAAATATCATTTCCTGGGTCGTACGCCGCGCCTGATCAAGCGCCTCGCCATAGTCGACATCATGACCAAGCCCGCGCTGGACCTGGCTTGCGAGTTCGGCGAGCGGATCGCCACTCTCGCCCTGCAGGCTATCGATCAGGCCATCGATCAATCGCGGACGCCGCGCCAGATCCTGCGACAGGCGGGGCGCGGTTGACAAAATGCGGGTGATCAGATCGAGCAAACCGGGATTGGAGCGCAACAGCGAAAAAAACTGCACGCCATAAGGCAGCTGCGACAAAAAGCGATCAAAGGCCACCAATGTCGCCTCCGGCTCGCCCCCCGCGCTAATCGCTTCGAGGAGACGCGGGGTGATTTCAGCCAGCCGCGCGCGCGCCGGCGTCGAGCGGGTGGCCGGATATCGCCCGCGCTGCCAGCCCTGGATGATGTCAGCGATGCGGTCGGGATCCTCAAAGCCGATTTCGCCGAGTGCTCTGCGTACGTCGACATTTCCAACACCGGATGAGAAGTCAACATGCTGCAGCGCCGAGGCGGTCTTCGGCTTGTCCTCGAAGAGTACACTGTAATGACCTCTTACGCAGGCCACCGTATCGCGGACCACCCGTGCAAGGTTCTTTGCGGCCTTGAACCCGGCAAACCGCGCGAAAGCTTCGAGCGCGGCTGGCTCGTCAGGCAGGCGGTGCGTCTGCGCGTCGTCAACCATCTGCAGGCGATGCTCGAGGCGCCGCAACTCGCCATAAGCAACGGTCAGATCGCGGCGTGTGCTGGCGCTGATCCACTGGCGCTTTTCAAGAGCCGCCATAACGTCCAGCGTCGGTGTCTGGCGCAATGTCTGATCGCGCCCGCCGCCGATCAGCTGTTGTGTCTGTACAAAAAATTCAATCTCCCGGATGCCACCAGCACCGAGCTTGAGATCGCGGCCTGCAATATCAGCCCCGGTCAGCTCCTTGGCTTCTTCGATCATGCGCTTCATCGCATGGATTTCGGCGATCGCCGCGTAGTCGAGATATTTGCGCCAGATAAAAGGAGCAACATCGCTGAGGAACAGATCGGCTGCCTCGCGATCGCCAGCAATCGGCCTGGCCTTGATATAAGCGGCCCGCTCCCAGTTCTGACCGATCGACTCGTAATAGTTGCGTGCCAGCCCTGTCGAGATCGCCAGAGGATATGTGCCTGGATCGGGGCGCAATCTGAGATCGACGCGAAAGACAAATCCGTCGTGATCACGATGTGACAGGATACGGGAAAGCTGTTGGGTCAGCCGGACAAAAAAAGCCTGATGCTCATCGGGCCGGCGCAACGCGACCTTGTCCTGCTCGTAGAAGGCGATGAGATCGATATCGGAAGAATAATTGAGTTCGCCCGCGCCCAGCTTTCCCATCGCCAGCAGGAAATATCCGCAATCTTTCTGCGGCCGCGCGAGCGAAGGAAGCTGGATGTCACCCCTGTCTGCCGCACGGCGCAGCAGGATATCAAGAACAGCGTTCACAGCGTGCTCGGCAAAGTCGCTGAGACGGGCAATAACGGTCGCCACGTTCCACACGCCGCCGAGATCGGCGAGTGCAATCAGCAGGGCCTGTTCCTGCCGCATCAAGCGAAGATCTTGCATGAGGGCCTGATCGTCGGGCGCTGTTTTGCCAAGCGCCGACAACGCAGTGATCAACCGGTCGAAACTGTGCTCGGGCGTATCGCCAAGGAGGCGCAGAAAGCGGGGCACATCGCGTGAAACGATATCAAACAGAAAGGGGGAACCGGCAAAGACACCGGCAATGAACGCTGAGAGTTGTTCGTTGTCCGCCAGAAGCCCGCCAAGTTTCGTCTGCTCGTCCGTGTTGAGCGTTTTTGTCCAGGCGTGGAAACGCTTGCGGGCGGCGGCGTTCGCCACCGGCGCTGCGTCCAGAGCAATGGCGTTGGCCAGAACACTCATGCCGGCGCCGCCAGTGGCATGGTGATGACCACACGCAATCCCGGCTGGTTATCTTCCAGAAGGAGGCTGCCATGATGCAGGCGTGTGACAGCCAGAACCAGTGACAATCCCAGGCCCGTGCCGGGCTGCGAGCGGCTCTTTTCCAACCGGACGAAACGTTCGAGAACACGGCTGTGATCAGCCTCGAGGATGCCCGGCCCGCGATCAGAAACGCTCAGTCTGGCCTGACCATCGACCAGCGCCAGCGAGATGGTGATGGTCGGCGGCGGCGGGCCGGCGGTCGGCGTGCTGAACTTGATGGCATTATCAATCAGATTCGAGAGAGCGCGCGCCAGCAACTCGCGATTGCCGCGTATCACCGCACTGCCTGGCGCCTCGATCATCAGTTGAAATCCCGCCTCTTCCGCCACGACTTCATAAAGATCGCCAATCCCGTTGACGACGTCACGAAGATCGATGCGTGCCAGACCCGCCGCCCCTTCGCCACCCTCGGCGCGCGCGATCAGCAACAGGGCATCGAAGGTGCGGATCAACCCATCCGTTTCAGACAGAACCGCAGACAATTCCTCGCGCGCCCGGTCGCCCGTCAGCGTCTGGCGAAGCGCACCCTCGACACGGTTGCGCAGACGGGTCAGCGGCGTTTTGAGATCATGGGCGATGTTATCTGATACTTCCTTCAGCCCACGCATCAATTCCTCAATGCGCGCCAACATCGCATTGACGCTGCCGCCCAGGCGATCAAATTCGTCACCAGAGCCGGAGAGCGGCAGACGCTTGCTGAGATCGCCCGCCATGATGGCGTGGCTTGAGGCCGTCATGTCATCAATGCGCCGGGCGATACGCATCGCAACCAACGAGCCGCCGCCAAGGCCGAATGCCAGGACAACGATACCAGCAGCAATCGCGGCGTTGACGACGATCGTCCGCAGCCGCGCCTGCTCGGCAAGATCACGGCCGACAACGAGACGAAACCCGCCGGGCATCTCGACGATGCGCACAGACGCCTCGCGCTGGCGCGTATCGGATGGATCATCGTGTGAATAGGTAATGAGGCGCGGGCCAAGATCGCTCAAAATACCAGGCTGAAGCGATAGCAGATTGCCGGCGAGCGGCTGGCCCTGGGAATTGGTGAGCAGATAGAGATAGGCGCCCGGGCGGTTCGCGCGCCGGGTAACGGCGAGAAAAAGGCCGCGCAGACCAGTCGTGCGGTAGGTTGTTGACAGTGCGTCAATTTCTTCCTGTACGGTGGTTTCGCTCTGCTCACGCAACAGGTTCTGAGCCTGGTAGGAAATAACCGCAATGAGGGTCGCCGCAACCAGGGCCGCCAGCGCCACGAATGCGAGCGACAGCCTGAAAGCCGTTGTGCGGATGAGCCTAACGAGACGCGTCACGGACCATGTATCCAGCACCACGGACGGTGTGAAGGAGCGGGCTTGCAAAACCGCGATCAATCTTGCCGCGCAGGCGCGACATGTGGACGTCGATGACGTTCGTTTGCGGGTCGAAATGATAGTCCCAGACGTTTTCCAGCAACATGGTGCGGGTGACGACCTGCCCGGCATGGCGCAGCAGATATTCAAGAAGGCGGAACTCACGCGGCTGCAGATCAATGTCCCGGCCATCACGGGTGACGCGGCGGGCGAGACGGTCCAGCATCAATCCGCCAACCTTGAAGGTGGTCTGCTCAGGCACGCTCCCCTTGCGCCGCGCCAGCGCTTCGAGGCGGGCGAGAAGCTCGACGAAGGCGTATGGCTTGGCGAGATAGTCATCGCCTCCCGCACGCAGTCCCACGACCCGATCATCGACCTGCCCGAGAGCGGAGAGGATGAGGGCTGGCGTATCACGCCCCTCGCTGCGCAAGGCGGCGATCAGCGACAGGCCGTCTCTTTTGGGGAGCATGCGGTCAACGATGAGTGCGTCATAACTGCTCCCCTGCGCCCTGAACAGACCCTCCTCGCCATCATGGACGACATCGACGGTATGGCCGGATTCTTCGAGGGCGCGCGCCAGATAGCGCGCCGCCTCGCGGTCATCTTCAACAAGCAAGACTTTCATGCGGACATTATGAAGGGTTATCGCCCGGTTGCGAAGAGGCGGCGCCAGGCAATTGAAGCCCAACGCCGCCTTCAGGACCAGCAGATTGCGCTCAACCCTGCTGGAGGGGAAGCGGAACAAAGATCGACCGTCCCTTGGACTGGATACGGGCCAGCACAGATTTTTGCCCGTTTGATCGCGCATCAGCGAGTTTTGCCTGCACATCGGCGGGCTTCGCCACAGGCTCGCCTGCGATATCGAGGATGATATCGCCAGCCTTTATGCCCTTGGCAGCGGCCACACCACGCGGGTCAACGGCTGCAATCGTGACTCCTTTGCTCTCGCCGGTGGCGGGCGACAGGGTCAGTCCGAGACTGCCAAGCGTGGCGGGTGAGCGTTCACCGGGCGCGTCAGCGCGCTCCCGATCCCCTGGCAGCTTGCCCAGATCAACGGTGAGTGTTGACTTCTGCCCACGGCGTTGAATATCGAGCTTGTGGCTGGTTCCAGGCAGCAGGGCAGCAACCCGGCGCTGGAGATCGCGGCTGTCGTGCACCGCTTCGCCGTTGATGGCGAGGATGGCATCGCCAGGCTTCACGCCGGCGCGCGCGGCAGGGCTGGAGGGTTGGACATCAGCAACCAGGGCGCCCGTGGCTGCACTGAGCCCCAGCGACGCGGCGATCTCATCTGTCACCGGCTGGATCTGGACGCCAAGCCAGCCACGCACCACGGTCCCGTCCTTGCGCAGCTGCGCTACGACGTTCTGGGCGAGTGTCGCGGGGATTGCGAATCCAATGCCAACCGAACCACCGCTTGGCGAGTAGATGGCGGTATTGATGCCGATGACATCGCCATCGAGATTGAAGGTGGGGCCACCGGAATTGCCGCGATTGACCGGCGCATCGATCTGCAGGAAATCGTCATAAGGGCCAGCGCCGATATCGCGACCGCGTGCCGACAATATGCCTGCCGTTACCGTGCCGCCAAGGCCGAAGGGGTTGCCGATCGCCACCACCCAGTCACCGACGCGGGGCTGCGCGCTGGCAAAATTCACGAACGGAAGCGGCTTGTCGGCGTCCACCTTGAGGAGAGCCAAGTCGGTTCGCGGATCGCGGCCGACCAGTTTGCCATTCAGTTTTTGACCATCGTCGGTGATGATTTTGTAGGCTGACCCGCCCTCGACCACATGATTATTGGTGAGGAGGTAGCCATCGTTTGAAATGAAGAAGCCTGACCCCTGAGCCGCGCTCGGGCGCGGAGCCTGCTGCCCGCGCTCGTCGCGGAACTGGCGGAAATAGCGGTAAAGCGGATGATCGGGCGAGAGTTCGGGAATGTCGCTCGCATCGGCGGACGAGTTCTGCACATTGTCGCGCTTGACGATGACGGCAACCACCGCAGGTTTGACGCGGGCCACCACATCGGCAAAGCCGGTCGGGCGAACTGAGACGGGCGCTTCGGCGCGCGCCGTGCTCAACGCATGGACCGGCAGAGCGCTGCCAGCGGCAATGCCGCCCACCAGCGCCAGAGCAGCAGCAGCGCCAAGCAGCGCGCGACGATGACGGGACAGGAGAGATGAGTTCTGGTTCGACATGGTATCCTCGACGTTTGCAGGGACCATCGCAGACCCTGAACGTCGCCACCATGGCGCTTGCCGGATTACGTGGATGTTGCGGGCGGATTACGTTTTGGTAAGGCCGGCTGCTCGTCAGAGGTGGCAAGAAGGCGTGACAGCGCCGTTTCTTCCGCTTCGCTGAGGGGAGAGGGCATGGTTGCAGCATCTTGCCTGCGGCGGGCGACAGCCAGTACAGCCACGAAAGCTCCACCACAAAAAACAAGGGCTGGTGCCAGCCACAACAGGAGCGTGCGCGCGGTCAATCGCGGCCGCAGCAAAACGAAGTCGCCATAGCGCGCCGTGAGATAGGAAAAAACGGCATCATCGCTATCGCCCGCCACAAGGCGCTCGCGGACAATCAGGCGCAGATCGCGGGCGAGCGGCGCATGCGATTCATCAATCGACTCGTTCTGGCAGACCATGCAGCGCAATTCGCGGGAGATATGGCGCGCCCTCTGCTCCAGTTGCGGATTGGCAAGGATTTCGTCCGGTTCAACTGCCAGAGCGGAACACAGGCTGACGAGGATCGCGACAATGCTGACCAGCATACATCGCACAAGCGATGCCCCGCGCCTCATTGCGCCGTCACCGCGGGGGCAATTGCGCGACGTGCAGCAGCCGGCGCACCTATGCGCAAGCGGCGATCGCTCAGCGAACATAGACCACCCGCCGCCGCCATCACCAAACCAAACCAGATCAGCAGGATATTTGGCTTCCAATAGGCGCGCACGCCAACCTTGCCGTCCTTACCGACTTCGCCCAGTGCGACATAGAGCTGGCCAAAGCCGATGCGCAGCTGGCCGGTTTCAGTCGTCGGCACGCGGGAGGCCAGATAGACGCGCTTGGCACTTTCGACATGACCGAGACTTATGCCCTCACGGCGAACGTCAAAGCCTGCCACCACATCCTGATAATTGGCGCCCGAACGCGGACCGCTCGCAACCAGGCGCAGCTCATAGCCGCCAACGCTCATCGTTTCACCCACCCTCAGCGTGCGGATGGTTTCGCTCTCGAAGGTGCTGGCGCTGACAACGCCGATGAGGAATACGCCGATGCCGGCATGGCCGAGCAAGGTACCAAAAGCCTGACGCGGCAGCCCAGCCAGGCGCGAGAGGGCGGTACGGGGCGAGGACGTCAACAGACGTGCCCGCAAAATGATATCACTCACCGCGCCGGCAATCACGAAGGTGCCCAAGGCGAAACCGGCAAGTGCCAATAACGGGCCGCCCTGCGTCAGCCAGGCGCTGATTGCGGCTGCGACGAGCGCCAGCCCCGCTGCCGCCAGCAACCGTTCAGCTGCGGCCAGCAGATCGCCGCGTTTCCAAGCCAGCATGGGGCCAAACGGCATGCACAGCATGAGCGGCACCATCAACACCCCGAAGGTAAGGTTGAAATAGGGCGGCCCAACCGAGATTTTGTCATCACTGAAGGCTTCGAGCGCCAGCGGGTAGAGCGTGCCGACAAACACGGTGGCGGTGGCGGTGGCCAGCAGCAGATTGTTGAGCAGAAGGGCAGCCTCACGTGACAGGGGCGAGAACAGACCGCCCGGCCCCAGTTCGCCAGCGCGCCAGGCATAGAGCGCCAGCGCTCCGCCGATGAAGAGTGACAGAATGACCAGGATGACAATCCCGCGCGCCGGATCAACGGCGAAAGCGTGGACGGACGTGAGAATTCCCGATCGCACCAGAAAGGTACCCATCAGCGACAGGGAAAAAGCGAGGATCGCCAGCAGCAGCGTCCATACACGCATGGCGTTGCGCTTTTCCATGACGATAATCGAATGGAAAAGGGCGGTGCCGGCAAGCCAGGGCATGAGGCTTGCATTCTCGACCGGATCCCAAAACCACCAGCCACCCCAGCCAAGTTCATAATAAGCCCAGTAGGAGCCAAGCGCGATGCCAAGGGTGAGGAAAATCCAGGCAATCAGCACCCAGGGCCTTACCGCTCGTGCCCAGCCGGCATCGATCCGCCCGGTGACAAGTGCGGCAACGGCAAACGAGTAAGCGAGCGAGAAGCCGACATAGCCAATGTAAAGGAGAGGCGGATGAAGGGCGAGACCAATGTCCTGCAAAACAGGATTGAGCTCGCGCCCTTCGGCGGGAGCTGGATCGAGCCTGAGGAAGGGGTTTGACGTCAGCAAGATGAACAGCAGGAAGGTCGTGGCGATCAAGCCCTGGACGGCAAGCGTTGCGGCCTTGAGATCAACCGGCAGCCGGCTCGAGAATGCCGACAACAACGCCGCAAACAGCGCCAGCGTGAAGGTCCACAGAACCATCGAGCCTTCGTGATTGCCCCAGGCGGCGCTCAAACGAAAGACCAGCGGCATCGTCGAATGGGAGTTGCGGAAGACATTCTGGGTAGAAAAATCGGACAGGGCATGCACGCTCAGCAGGCAGGCAAAAGCAATGCCCATCGCGACAAACATCACGCCCGCCAGTGTCGGCGCCAGCCGCATGAGGGTGTGATCGTTACGGCGGACGCCCCAGAGCGGTAATGCTGATTGAAGAATTCCCACAGCAAGCGCCAGGACCAGGGCGAAATGACCGATTTCAGCGATCATGATCCGGGTTTTCCTGGACTAACGGGTAATGGTTTTGACTTGTCACCCTGCCACACCCCCTGCCGCTTCAGCGCCTCGGCGACTTCGCGCGGCATATACGTTTCGTCGTGCTTGGCAAGCACGGTGTCGGCTTTGAACATCCCATCCGGCTGCAATCGACCTTCGGTAATTACCCCCTGCCCTTCCCTGAAGAGGTCGGGCAGAACGCCAACATAGGACACCTGCCGCGTATTGGTACCATCGCTCACGGTGAAACGGACGATTTCGCCCGGCAAGCGTTCGATACTTCCCTCGACCACGAGCCCGCCAAGACGCAAGCGCTGGTCCGGCGCCGGCGGTCGGGCGAGAATGTCGCTTGGTGAATTGAAGAACACAATCGAATCCTGAAGCGCGACCAGAACCAGGCCCGTGGCAGACGCAAGAACGATCCCGACAAAAACGATCAGGGAAAGGCGGCGTTGTTTACGGCTCACGACTTGGAGACTCTCATGAACGATACATCAATTGCGCAACGAAAGCGTCGAATTCGGCGAGTGCCGCCCGGTTGTCAGCAAGCGCTGTGCGCCCTTCTTGAACCAATGAATCCAAGCCATCGATACCGTTGAGAACCATATGGGCAAGAAGACGGCGGCGCCAAGCAACAAGATCGTGTCCAGGTGTTGTGGCACCTGCCGAGATGCTGAGGCGCAAGGCGGATATCACATCGGCTGGGTTGAGCGATTGCGGCACATCGGCGCCAAGATCATCCAGAAGCAGGCGGGCCAACTGGTCGCGCACAAGCGGCAACCAAGGCGCATCCGACGACGATTTGGCCAGCGCTGATCCCAGTTTTACGATGGCCGCGTCATGCCGGCCATCCTGCCTAAGGCCAAGGGCCAGAAAAAAATCAACGCGGGCATCATGGGGAGCCACTGACGCGGCGCGCTCCAAGGTCAAGCGCGCTTCGCCAGTGACGATCCCTCCCGAGAGGGCAATCTGCGCCTCACTGAGCGCAACCAGGCGATCAATCGTCGCTCCTCCGCGAATAATCGCCTGCCCGAGCGCTTCCGCTGCAAGATCAGGTCTGCCCCGCTGCGCCTGAACCCGCGCCAAAAGGTCCCACCCTTCGACACTTTCAGGGTGTTGCGCCAGCTGTTGCTCGACACGTTGGATCAGACGCTCGACATTCTGGTTTTCAAACTCCGCGCCGGATGTCAGTTGCATCGGCTTTCCCGCCAGCCTGGGCTGGCCGCTGATGACATAGAAAGTCAGCGAGAAAACCGGCAGTACAACGAGCGCCAGCGACGCTGCCGCTCGCCTGCGCAGCAATGACGACGAGCGAAACAGTCCGTCGGCCTGCTTTTGCTGTCGGCGCGTGACCGCCAGCAGGCGCCGCGAGATTTCAGCGCGGCTCGCCTCGGCTTCGTTGGCTGTGAGGTCTCCACGCAGCGCTTCGTCCGCGATCATCGCAAGCTGCCCGCGAAACAGCGCGATATCGGGCGAATTGTCAGAACCCGTATGGCCAACCTGCGACAAGGCCCGCAATATGGCAAAAATGCTGGCGCCCGTCATGGCCGCAATCGCCACCCAGATCATCATCCCCTCACCACCGGCCCGGCGCCGGCGCCTGTTCTTTAGCCCGAGGTGGCGGAAGAGGCGAGCACAAAGCTGCCCTGCGGTCGGGTGGTATGGAATGATGAGTTATTTTGCCACACGCAAGACCGGTTCGTTTGGTCCGGCTGCGGTTCCAAAACTGCGTCGAAGGGCCGTCGCGCGCGTAGGGCCGTGAAGCAGGTCCGTCATGCGGATTGCCGCGTCGCCAAACGCGCGTACTGTATTGCGCTGGTCGCCGATGGCGTTGCGGGCATCCTCGACGAGGATACGCGAGGTGTGATCGAGGTAGGTGTCGGTATCGTTGAAAACACGCAGCAGCGTTTCGTTGACGCCAAGCTCGGTTGACGACAGTTTGGCGGCGTTCAGCAGCTCGATGAGCAGGCAGGTGCGTTCGATATCGACCGGATCAGGCATGCCCAGACGGCGCTGATCGAAGGCACGCAGCGTCTTGACGCAAGCGCGGATCAGGCGGGGTAATCCATTGAGTTCGCGCGCAATAGCTTCCGACAGACGGGTGCGCATTTCTGTCAGCCGCTTGGCCCAGTCATGCGTTGTCTGATCGAGGTTTAGAACAGCGCGCAGATTGCGCGACGACATCGCAAAATCGCGTAACGCTGGCGCCAGCGTACCGTCGGATTTCAACTGCTTCAGGCCGTCACCGACCAGCGCAACAGACCGCTCAGCTTCTGCCAATGAAATCTCGATCAGCGCAGCGAAGGGCGATGCGGCGATCAACTTCAGATCCTCGCTGCCGGTGCCGATGACAGCTAATTTGGCCAGTTTAACCGTCGACCCCAGTACGCGCTGGGTCATAACAGCGACATGGTAGGGAAGACGCGGATCGAGCCGCGCCAGATCGACGATCGTGCGCGCCAGTGTTGCTGCAAGGATCGCCTCGTTTGCCAGGTCGGCATCGGCCAGAATGGACGATATTCTTCCCAGTTCACGAGACCGTCTCAAAACAACCGCTACATCCTCGAATTCCTCGAAATTGCGCTCTCCGCCAACCTGTCCGGCAATGCGGCGACGATTATCGGGATTGGTCTTGGTGGCAGTCACGGTCTCGGCCATCGTCCGCGCAATCGCTGCGAGCAGCACCTCTTCGCGCTCCGCCTGCGGGCTCGTTTCGTTTGTCGAATAGGCAGCAATTGCTGCCTTGGCGAGATCACTTTCAATCCACGACCAGATCGGCGGAAGGCTCGCGATGCAAATGCGGCCGGGAATTTTACGCTGCAACACCTGCGAGATCAGGAACGGCTCGAGCGCTGTTTGGAATATCTTGTCGGGCGTTGGCGGAGGTTCTTCGGCGGTGGACCCCGTTCCAGGGTCAGCCAGAAACTCTGCGAGCAGATCAAACGTGGGATCGCTGATGCCCGAATTGCGCGCCTCTCCGACCATGCGCGACAATGTTGCCCGCATGCCGGGTGGCAGTGCTCCCAGCAGGGCTCGAAGCTTTTTCGACTTTTCTTCGTCTAGCGCCATTGTTTTGGACGAATATGATATCACCTGCCTGTGAGACTATGCGCTAATAGTTAACCGGTGGTTTTTTGTCCCTTGTTAGGGGCTGATCGTTTTTCATCGTTTTGTCCAGGTGCCGGCGCCGTCACGGCAGGCATCAATCGTCAACGTTTGGCCACGCCCGCGCACATAAAGCGTGTGGCGCACACTACGACAGGTGCCGGGAGGGGGCGGAATTACGCCCGGACCGGGGATGACTTCTCCGTAATTTCCACTGTCGGGATTGCGCCACGGCGTTGGCTGCCCGGCTCGCCCGAATTCGAGCGAAACGACCTGCGCTTCGGCCGCCCGCCGCAGGTCAATGTCATCCAGACCCGCGTTCTGGCCGACAAGGACCGCGACAAATCCGGAAATGCTTGGAGAGGAGATGCGGGACGGGTTTGCGCGTGGCGTCTGGGTTGAGGAGCAGGCAGCGACAATCATAAAGCACGATATCAACACGACAATTTTTGAAAGAATTTTCATGAAATCCGCCTCAATTGAGATGCGTTTTTTTAATTTCAAGCCGATGGCAAATAGAGTTCGCTTCTCAGCCCTCCCTGGGGACTGGTCGACAGGGTAAATCTGCCTCCGTAGAGTTCGGCCAGATCGCCGACAATGGCAAGTCCCAATCCAGAGCCCGGAAGTGATTCATCGAGACGCTGGCCGCGCTTCATCGCCTCTGCGCGCTTTTCCGGCGCCATTCCCGGCCCATCATCATCAATGACGAAGCGAAGCGTTTTATTTGGTTCCTGCCAAGCCTCGATCATGACGTGCGCCATCGCCCATTTGCACGCGTTATCCACCAGATTGCCCAGCATGTCCTGAAGATCCTGGGTTTCGCCACGAAAGCAGAGGTCGTGCGGCAGATTGACCGTCAGGCGAATTTGCCGCGCCTGGTAGATGCGCGACATCGCCCGCTCGATTCCATCGATGACAGGAAGAACAAGGGTGGTGTCGTTGGCGGTCGCAATCCGCGCGGCAGCGCGCGCGCGCTGAAGGTGATGCTGAATCTGCTCGTTCATGACGATCGCCTGCTCGCCGACCTTGCGCCAACTCTGATCGTTGTTCGCCCGCGCCTCATTGGTAATCACGCTCAGCGGCGTTTTGAGGGCATGCGCCAGATTGCCCACGTGGGTACGTGCCCGCTCGACAATGTGATGATTGGCATCGATGAGCGCGTTAAGCTCATCAGCGAGCGGCGTGATTTCCTTGGGGAAGGTGCCGACAAGGCGCTGCGCGGACCCGGAACGGATGGCGGCAAGCGCTTGCGACATCCGGCGCAGCGGGTTGAGGCCGACACGGACGGTGATGCTGGTGGACGCCACGACCCCAAAGCCGAGTATGGCGAGCACCGTGATCAGCGTTCTCTGGAAGCTTGAAATATCTTTTTCGATTTCATCGGCGTCAGCGGCAACCGACATCACGTAGGCAACGCCAACACCAAAGTCGATTCTGCGCTCGATCATACGAAGGCGCTGATCGCCCGGGCCCGTCACATAGGCTTCGCGGGTGAAGCCACGCGTCTCGGCAATACCAAGATCCTTCAGCGAGGGTAAGGTCTGGTCCCAGAGGGATGGCGAATTGGCTGTTTCCCCCTTCCCTGTGCCGACCGGCCTGATCTGCCAGTACCAACCCGATAGCGGCAGATCAAAGCGCGGTTCGCCAAGATTGCCAAGACTGAAATCATGATCGTCGCTTGCAGCAGCGACGCCAGCAACAATCGACTTCAGATAAATGTGCAAACGTGCATCGAAGGCGCGCTCCACCGTGTCACGATAGAGCGAGGACAGCACTATCCCGGCGATGGCCAGCACGGCCAAATTCCACAGCGCGGAAACAACAAAAAGACGTGCTGCGAGAGAGCCCTGCCGCATTGTCGATCAGCGGCGCCCAGGCGTATCGGGCGGATTTAAACTATACCCCAGGCCGCGAATGGTCTGGATCAGATCGACACCCAGTTTTTTGCGCAAGCGACCGATAAACACCTCGATCGTATTCGAATCGCGGTCAAAATCCTGATCATAAATATGTTCAACCAGCTCGCTGCGGGAGACGATCCGGCCTCTGTGGTGCATCAGATAGGCCAGCAGGCGGTATTCGTGAGACGTCAGTCTGATCGGATTGCCGTCGACCGAGACGCGCCCGGCGCGCGTATCAAGGCGCAGCGGGCCGCACTCAAGCTCACTTGAGGCATGACCGGTAGCGCGGCGCAGCAAGGCGCGCACACGGGCTAGCACTTCTTCCATGTGAAAGGGTTTCGTTACGTAATCATCAGCGCCCGTGTCAAAGCCTTGCACTTTGTCGGACCAGCGCTCGCGCGCGGTCAGCAGCAGAACCGGCATAGTCTTGCCATCGCGCCGCCATTGTTCCAGTACCGACAAGCCATCACGCTTGGGCAGGCCGATATCAAGGACGACAGCGTCATAGGGCTCAGTATCGCCGAGAAAATGACCTTCCTCGCCGTCCATCGCCTTGTCGACGGCATAGCCGGCATCGCTCAACGCGACCACCAACTGCTTGTTCAGATTTGGATCATCCTCGACGACCAGCAGACGCATGATCAACACCTCATGTCATGAGGTCGATTGCGCTGAAGCAACGTCTTTGTCAATCGTCAGCTCAGTCGTCTTCAGCCACAATCTGACCGGTGGCGGCATCGACGACTAGCAGGCGAACCTTACCCGCTTTATGGAGAATTGTGAGGTTATAGACGAGCCGTTCGCCCTTTTCACACAGGTGTGCTCGAAGCATGTCACCCTCAAGATTTTCCTCGAGGACATGCTTGATGCGGGCGAGCGTCAGGGCATGACCCTTTTGAACCTCGGCCCGCGCTTCGCGTATGCTGAGACAGCGTGTGGTTCCAGCGTGCGGCGCCGGTTGTGCCAGCAACGGCTGCACGGCACAGGCGAGAACCAGAACGATTATCGGCAGTTTCACAGCGGGCAGCATGGGGAGGTGGGTATCGCTCAGCGACTGAACTCACCATGAACACGGCTGTGGAGGGCACAGGCTGCGCGCTTTAGATGGTGTCGCGAACGTCCCGCTCAGCGCCCTGAAGGCCGCTCCCGGCCTTCCATGAGATAGCCCTCTATGCGCTTCAGCTGGCCGGCCATCTGCTCCTGAATAA